>Ga0257124_1000068_pt1 | contig 140892 bp, 160 predicted proteins | sample SI106_150metaG_FD_190154 | JGI IMG/M metagenome (GOLD analysis project Ga0257124, IMG submission 190154) | Marine microbial communities from Saanich Inlet, British Columbia, Canada - SI106_150 | ecosystem: Environmental > Aquatic > Marine > Inlet | place: Canada: British Columbia | collected...
CTATGGGAATAGACAAAATTTCTCTAATTCATAAAGTATAGAACTTTATGAACAACAAGAAATTTTGTAAATCTATGGGAATAGACAAAATTTCTCTAATTCATAAAGTATAGAACTTTATGAACAACAAGAAATTTTGTAAATCTATGGGAATAGACAAAATTTCTCTAATTCATAAAGTATAGAACTTTATGAACAACAAGAAATTTTGTAAATCTATGGGAATAGACAAAATTTCTCTAATTCATAAAGTATAGAACTTTATGAACAATAAAAAATTATAATGAAACCAACTCTAAATGAAATCGATTTATATTTCATAACAGATAGTAATCTTACAAAAAAGACAATTCTTGATGATGTAAAAGCAGTAATAAAAGCAGGGGTAAAGATAATTCAATATCGTGAAAAAGATAAATCTATAAAAGTAATGCTTAAAGAAGCAAAAGAAATCAAAGGGTTGTGCGATAAAAACAACGTATTATTAATAATCAATGATAATGTCGATATTTGTAAGTCAATAGATGCAGATGGTGTTCATTTAGGAATTAAAGACTTATCCTATAAACAAGCAAGAGAATTATTAAAAGATAAGATAATCGGATTAACTATACATAATGTTGAAGAAGCAACTAAAGCAGAAGAACTTGGTGCAGACTATATCGGAGTTTCCCCAATCTTTGAAACAAAGACTAAACTTGATGCTGGTCCGGCAGCAGGGTTAAAACTAATCAAAGATATTAAAAAAGCAGTCGAAATACCTCAGGTTGCGATAGGCGGCATCAACCTGGAAAACATTGACAGCATAATAAACGCAGGGGCAACATCAGCAGCCGTTATTTCAGCAATAATAACAAAAGACGACGTTGAAGCTGAGTGTAGAAAATTTATCAATAAACTAGCATCTCAAATTAAATCCAGTTGAAGCTGGACTTCTTAGATGAAAGATAAGGGAAACTTAGTTTTGTGATTGAGTTATACCCTGATCTTATGTCTGATGAAAGTGAATCTTGTTACTTTGCCTGTTTCATCACTCTTGTAGATAGTAATTCTTGTTTTTCCACCTGCGTATTTTAAGGGTGCACTGGCTCGAGATGTACCGTCTTTTGTTGTTGATCTTAAGACTAGTACTAATTGTATGGCTCCAATATCACCCAGAGTGAATATAGCTGCTGCGAAACAAGCTGATGTTGTTTTAGAATGGGCTTTGAGATAAGGCAAATCTGTATTCTTATATATTTCTATAGTGGTGGGTTAGTATTGTCCACAAAAAAATAATGCCTGATAAAATGTGGACAATAATCTGTGATTACCATTCAATGAGTTATTTAAAATTGGTATGTCTATTGGAATTGGGTTATATCTTAATTAATAAAATAAATGACATCATAAAATCGGCTTAGTAGAAAAAGTCCGTCTGTGCCATGAATGCCATTAATACCGCAGGTATTCATGGCATGGCCAGGACGGAGCTTACTGGGTTGCCACACTTTAGTGTGGCGTTCCGGTCAGCGTAGTAGGACTTTTTCTACTAAGCCCATAAAACCAAAAGATTTATATATAGTATATACTTATACTATAGTATAAATATATAAGGTGAGTCAAATGGACACAGAAGTATTACATTATCCCAGGTTAGATACAATATTGAATGTTGAAAAGATAATCAGGATAGCTATGGATCCACTTTCAAAGAATGAGATTGATAGGAGATTAACTAAGAAAGTGATGAGACCTACACTTAATGTTATTCTTAATTATCTTGAAGAGAGTGGGAAGATTGCTATGCTTAAAGAGGGAATAATCTGGATATATCATAGAGATATCAGCCCTAAGCTTAGAACTAAAATAAGAAAAGGAGTTACAGTAATGTAACATGAAGAAAGAAGTTGAGATTCAATTTGATAAAGATGCCTATAAGGAATATGAAGAATTACAAGAATTTGTTACAGAATGTAAAACATCAAAGAAAAAACCAACTTATGATCAATTACTTACTTCTATCAATACAGCAATAAAGAATTTAAAAGCAGATCCTCATTACGGCGATTTAATCCCTAGAAAGAATATCTCAAAAGGAGTTATCCAAAAATATGGAACAGATAAGATATTGAGGGTAGAACTTGTGGGTTATTGGAGACTTTTGTATACTTTAGTTGGTGATGAAGTAAAAATCATTGCTTTTATTCTTGAATTTATGGATCATAACAGATATAATAAGATATTTGGCTATAAGAAGAAATAGATCTTCTTGGTTTTGTTTATTATCCTTGAATGGGTTTTGAGATAAGTCTAGTTAAGTTCTCTATTTATACAATAATTGTACATATATATACAAAAATAGGAAGATTTATATAGTAATAACAATACCTTATGAATATGGCACATAATGAAAATGAGATTAATGCTGAAGAACTCTTCGAGTTAATCGGATCTATCTCAAAATTCATAGAGAAAGAAATTAAGATGTATGCATTAGGCGGTACTGCATTGACTATACTCCATATCAAAAAATCAACAAGGGATGTTGATGTTAATATAGAATCTATAGGGGAATATAAATATATTTGTAAGATTTTTGATGATTTGGGTTTTGAGAAAAAAGGAATCCGTTGGATTAGTCAGGAAGGATTAGCATTTGATATGTTTCATGGATCAAATATCCTGGGAACTGACTTGCTTCCGGATTGTATAGGCAAATCTAAGTTTATAAGATCTTTTGGCAATATCAAGCTTTATACTTTGCCTTTGGAAGACATAATCATAAGTAAATTGGCAAGGGGAGATTCGAGAGATTTTGATGATATCAAAGGAATATTAGAGATTGAAAAGATTGATATTAGAGAACTTGTTCAAAGATATAAGGAAACGATGGAAACTTCTATTGTGGCTAATTATAAACAAAAATTATTGGATTTGATCGAGATTAAGTTTAAAGATTGGGGGTTCAGTCTTGATAATAGTTTGATAGGCGAGGTTAAAAGATGGGAATTGCAATAGAAAAGAAGCTTACTGAAGCAGGATATAAGATGCTGGGGGATGATGAAAGTATAGAGCTGCTGATCTTAAATATTTTGAAGACTGATAATATTAGATATTTAAAAGCAATACCTTTCCTTATTTATAAGCATAAAGCAGATATAAATAGTATTTGGAAAAAGATTAAAAGCAAGGGGGATGAAGAGTTATTTCATGCAATATATGCTATAACTATAAATTTATTCAATGAATTTAATATTAAAGGGATCCTTCCAGATTATGATAAAGGCGAAGCTGGAAAATATGATAAATATATCAGAAATAAAGATCTAAACTACAATGAATTTAAGGACGAATTTGAATTACAATTAAGGACTGAGACTAAACCAACTCTTTTTATCGATAAACCCAAGATATATGCTGAAAGGGATTTGCAGATGTATCTTTCTAATCTTTTTACAAAAAAGGAGAAACAGATTATCAAAAGATTACTCGAAGAAAAACCTATTAGCAGGACTGATTATGAATATTATTCAAGAAAAACAAAGAAGAAGCTTAACAGTATAATCGGTTTGCAGGATTTTGCTAAGGCACTCTATACCAAAACTCCAAAATATGATCAAGGATTGTACAATCTAAAGAAAAAACTTGAAGATTGGCTTGAAAAGAATTCTAAAGATAAGGAAATCTCAATATTGGAATTCTTTTTATGGGATGATGGTAAGATTTCGATTAGTTATAAGAAGAACAGCGGTAAATACTCAGAAGATGAATTAGATAATATTAGTATAAAAATAAGTAAGATTAAAGATAAAGAACTTTTGAGTCTTCTTAATAAATATAAAAAGCATAATTTTAGGTAGGGGATAGCCGTCAGTTTGAATTACAAGGGATATATTTATATATTTCAATACAATAATTGATTTATCTTAAAAAGAATAATAATAAAATAACTAAGAATAATACTACACCAGAAGTTAATAAAATCTTTAGATTTCTATTTCTTATTCTTCCTTCTTCTTTTGTTAAAGGTCTTGGATTAGGGTTTTTCTTCTTTTCTAATGCAACACCAATTGGAATCCCCAATGCTGCACCAAGTGCAGGACCTAAAGCAATATTTCCTAATGCTAAGCCAATTGGCATTCCTAATGGTATTCCAATTGCAATCCCTAATCCTATGAAATGTCCTTTTGGATATCTTTTCATTTTTTTAGTTTTAACACCATATCCACAATTGAAATGATTACCCCAATTCCCATCAAACTATAACCCACTAATCTACTATCTCCAAATACAACCCCTGCTAAGATAAATACAAAAGCTATGCTTGATAATCTAGATAGTTTCTTAGGTTTTACCTTGAATAGAAGTAATGCTATGATTGCCAGAGTTAGTATTGAGATTGCTATATAGATTGTTGATATTGCCATATTATGTTAAATTATATTTAGATATATAAAACTTAGTGTTTTTAATTTTATTTTGATAGAATAAGATATTCTTCAATACTAAGTTAAAAGTTAGCATCATTACCAGTTAATTTATATCCCATGTTCAGGAACTGTTTTTCATAAGAGTAAAATAATCCTTTTGTTACAGCCATACACCCTTTAGAGAATCTTATGGATTTTTCTGTTATAAATATGGGAAATTGTTTACATACTAAAGGCCTTCCATAATCTTTATGAATTATGCATTTAAAATCATTAAGACTTGGGCAGGATTTTCCTAAATTTAATGAAAATAATTCTTTATTTTTTTTAATTATGCCTTGTTTTTCAAATTCTTTGGTTTTATTTTGTGTAATTAAATCTGTTTCTTTTGCAGTTAGTGTTAAATGACCTTTCCTGCAACAATAAGCTTTGCATTCTTCAATGCAAAATTTACTGATGGAGCTTCTTGCTTCATCAAGGATTTGTTCAATATCAGTCATCTTCTAAAACTACGTTTATGCCTGTTACCCTTATTAGAATTTCTAGAAAATGATCTTCTATTTCCTGAAGGTTTGGAGTCATTTGACCTGGAACTACTTCTTGAACCAGAACCTCTAGACCATCTATTTCCTGATGAACTTCCTCTTGATCCTCTGGAATATCTGCCCTTTGGAGGGGGTTTTGCAGCTGCTCCCTTCGCATTTTTAGCACTTTCTGAATGGAATTCATGGTCCATAACTTCTATTCTTTGTTTAATCAATTTTTCAATACTATGTAAATAATTCCTTTCTTCTGCTGAGCAAAATGAAAAGGCTGTTCCCTCAGCTCCTGCTCTCGCTGTTCTTCCGATTCTATGAACATAACTTTCAGATTCATTAGGAAGTTCGAAATTTATAACATGTGAAATATTGTCAATATCTATCCCCCTAGCAGCAATATCAGTTGCTACGAGTACCTTAGTTCTACCTGTTTTGAAATCTTTAATCGCTTTAGTTCTTGCACTTTGTGATTTATTTCCATGAATTGCATCAGCAGAGATCTTATTTCTACTAAGGAATGATGCAACTTTATTTGCCTTATGTTTTGTTCGAGTGAAAACTAAAACACTTGTAAGATGTTCATGTTCTAGAAGTTTTAATAATAAATCTAATTTAGACGACGGGTCAACAAAAAAGATATATTGTTTTATACGTTCAACAGTAGTTGCCTGAGGTGCAACTTCAACATGAACTGGATTTTTAAGTAGACTTCTTGCAAGTGTATTAACAGTTGGAGACATGGTTGCTGAGAAAAACAATGATTGTCTATGATGTGGCAATCTTGCAATTATTTTTTTAATATCATGGATAAATCCCATATCTAGCATCCTATCTGCCTCATCTAATACAAAAAAATCTATATTTTCTAGAGTAAGTTTTCTTTGATTCATCAAATCGAGTAACCTACCCGGTGTTGCAACCAAGATATCAACCCCTTGAGATAAAGCTTGGACTTGTCTCCCTTGTTTTACTCCACCAAAAATTACAGTATGTTTAAATTTAAGAAACTCCCCATATGTAGAAAAACTCTCTCCAATCTGTGCAGCAAGTTCTCGTGTTGGAGTGAGTACCAAAGTCTTAATTTTCCTTGGGTATTTTTCAGTCATCCTTTGCAGTATAGGCAGTACAAATGCTGCAGTTTTACCAGTACCTGTCTGTGCAATACCTATCAAATCCTTACCTTGTAAAAGTGCAGGGATTGATTTTGATTGTATTGGTGTCGGTATTGAATAGTTTTGCTTAGTTAATGCTTGTTCTAGTTCAGGAATTAGGTCCAATTCTTTGAATGTTTTCGTCATTATAGCTTAAAATATGTTTTTAGTTATAAATGTGTGGTTGTTAATCCATTATTAGTAGTAATATGGTTACTCGAACCGATTTTTATGAAGTGTGGAAGTTATTTTAATGGGGTATTTTTTTAAAGAATGTATATTGATTTATTGGAAATTTCGTAAGAAATTTTCACGGGGTATATTTGAAATGCTTAGCATTTCTAATCCGTTAGAATGACTTCACATTCTAAAGTAATACCCCGCACTTCAGTGCGAAATTTCTAAGAATTCAAACCGACGGCAAATACCCCAATCGCTTAGAAATTAAAATTTCTAACCCCTCAAGCAAGCTTGAGATTTAGGTTGGGGATAGCCGTCAGTTTGAATTATATACCAGAACAGTAATTATTTATATAATTAAGTGGTCACATTTAACTTACATATGTTGAAAAATAGAAAAGTTTATATAATAGTTCTGTTAGATTTAACTTATAACCATAACATTTATAAACTGATAATAGTAACCCTAATCATGGAAACTAAATTATTACTTAAAAAATTGGAAGGCATTCATACTATAGAAGCAGTTATGGATATCCTTAATGTAGATAAAAATAAGGCCATTTATTATATTTATAGACTTAGGAAATGGGGTTATGTAAAAACAAAAGTATCTAGTGATAAGAAGAGAGTCTATTATATATATAGAAAAAATAGATTAGGCGGAAAAAGTTATTATGAAGTTATTAATTTATATTCTCCAATAAAATTAGCAGAATCTTCTTTTTACAAAGTTTATGGTAGGGAACCCACTTTAGAAGAAGCATTAATTTATGCAATAAAATCAAAAAAAGTAAGAGTACTAACTGCAGCATTAAGTCTTTTCAAACATATTGATAATTGGACATTACTGGGAGAATTAACAAGAAAAAATCATGTGGAGAGATCAGTTGGCGCATTATATGATTTATCTAGGAAAATAATGAAAACAAGAAGAATGACTAAAAAATTAAGAGATTCAATTTTACCGGAGAAAAATGCTAAGTTTGCTGAAATGATTGAAGGATTTAAATCTAAAGATTTTAAAGAAATTGAAGAAACTTGGAAAATTAGAATACCTTTAAATAAAGCAGATTTTGAAGACTATATTATAAAATGATAAATGTAAATGAACAACAGGATTTGTTGCTAGGGGTAGCAAAGAAACTTAAAAAAGAAATTGTAGTTTATGCTATTGGTGGAACTGCGATGATGTTTCATGGATTGAAAGACACAACTAAAGATATTGATCTTGTTTTTAATAATGAAGAAGATAGGGAATCTTTTGAAGAAGCAGCAAAATCATTAGGGTATAGGGAATTTGATTCAGTCATAGTTTATGGTGCCAAAAAAGAAAATCGACCAGTAATGTTAGCAAGAGGAAAAGGTGAAGCTGAAAGATTTGATCTTTTTAATTATAATGTTATTTCATTCTTCTTTTCAGAAAATATGAAGAAAAGAGCTGAAAACACATTTGAGTTTGGGCAAAATCTAATACTAAAAATAGCAGATGTTCATGACCTGATCTTAATGAAGTGCGCAACAGATAGACAAAAAGATGCGGAAGATGTTCAAACGATTATCAATGAATCTCAAAAGATTGATTGGAATATAATAATAGAAGAATCAAAACACCAAGTAACTCTTGGTAAAACTAGAGCTACATGGGACTTGTGCGACTTTTTGGATAGATTAAAGGAAGAACTTAATGTTAATATTCCTCCAGAAGTAATTAATGAATTAATTAATCTTGTTCAAAAACAAGCCGAAGAGAAGAAAGAATAAATTTCTTTTTTTGAAGAAAAAGGTTGTGTGTGTTAGGACTTTGGGGGGGTTCTGTTCGCATATGTGTAACATCTATTCCACGCACCGAGCTTACGACTAAGGCGAAGCCGAAGGAAGTGGAGAGGGGGAAGTTATGGCGGAAGAAAATTTTTTGCCGTCCTAGAAGGTATATTTATAAGAATTACCGTATTCTCTAAATATAAATGACACAATTTGCTGTAGTATCGGAAACCTCTGGAAGAGAATTGGTTGAGATAGTAAGTCAGCATGTAGATTTACGTGATGAGGGTCCCATAACAGGTACGCTAGATACTTCTTGTAGGCACCTTATCGTAAGTGTTCAACATCCCTGGTTAAAACCTAGAGATACAGGTTATGATAATTATGATCCTCAATCATTATTACATGTTGAAGTATACCATAGTAGCAGTGGTGGACCAGCAAATCCAGATAGTGAATCAAAATCAATTTTACGGCAAATTTGGGATCAATTAGAACGTCCAGTTGCGTATAGCTTACAGCCAGAGGGTGGAAAAAGAGAATTTGATGAATTGTAAGTTAGATAAATTCTACGGCAAAATATTATTCTTGATTTTGATTTAATCTTTCTTGGGAATTAACATATTTAATTCCAGTGGTCACAATTTTCCAACCACTCTCAGTCTTTTTTAGCTTAAATGTTTGAGATCTGATGTTGTTCACATCTTTATTATTTAGAATAAAGCATCCACTTTCATCAATATATTCAACAGTTACCTCTGCCTCTAATTGAGTTTCATTCTCATTAACAATATAGGCATTAGTCATTTTGAATGGGTCGCAAATGCTTAAATGTTCTAAATAAGTCATTAATTCAGTTTGAGAAGACGATTTAAAATCAATGGTATAGAATTCGTACTCGTAAGGCAGAGCCCCATATGGGGCATTAGGATACTCCTTCAAATAATGGATTACAATATCTGGGGGAGATTCAACTTTGCTAATTTGATAGGGATTTTGAATTGATGTACAACCTAAAGTGGATAATGTCAAAACAAATAATAACAGATACCCTTTCATAAATAGTTGTTAATTTAAGGTTTTATAAATCTATCGTAATAAATATTTCATTTTTCATCTTTTTTGTTCCTTTCAATAATTTAGCCCCATACTCGTTTTATTTTAGAAATGGAAATTTTTATTGAACTTAACATCTATTAAACAAACTCCCAACAACATTCAAACCCATTCAACCTTACTCTCTTTCCGAGGCAAAGCAGATTCAGGAAACCTAACCGGATACCCTAAAGCAATAGTTGCCATCACTTTATGAGAAATAGGTATTTTAAGCTTCTTCTTAAGTAAAGGATTGTTATTAAACACAATATCAGCAAATCCTATCCAACATGAACCAACACCTAAAGAACGTGCTGCTAACATTATATTCTGAGCAGCACATGAACAATCCTGTAAAAAGAACTTCTTATTTGGAGCATGTATTACAATAACACAAGGTGCATGGTAAAAGAACAAATCTCTTTCGCTTTTCACTCTTTTGGTCATCTCATCAACTGATTTCTTGACTTCTTTGATAAAAGATAAAGGAAAACTAAGCTTTGTAACGGAATTATACCATTTTTTTATATCTAAAGAAAGCGAATCAACCATTTGATCATTAACTACTGTAAAACTCCAGGGTTGTCTGTTATGAGAAGATGGGGCGTATTTACCTATCTCAATTAACTCTTTAATTATTTTCTTAGAAACCTTTTTATCAGAATATCGCCTAATGCTTCTTCTATTTTTTATATTATCAATTACAGGATTCATTTGTTTTCAATATGGAAAGAATCATTTCTTTTTTTTAGAATTACTTATTTCAACCTGCTCTAAATCTTTGATCTTTTCTTTTATATTATCTATTGTTTTTGTGTTATCCTGTTGATTAAGCAGATTACCGCATTCTGGGCATTTAAAGTTGAATTCAGTAGCTTGTTCAAAGTCTAATCTAGCACATGCACTAGTGCATATGAAGAAATTACCCTTATTAGTCTCTTCTTTGTGTAGACGTTCAAGTAATTTCTCTATTTTCTCTTTTTTTATCTTTCCTATAAGTTCACTTACTCTTTTTCGATTAAATGTCCAATAACTGATATACCATCCTTTTTTTCTGTCTTTTTTCCTTATATATGTAGCTACATTATGTGAATTTAAGGTATATAGTATATTTCTAGTAGTCTGCATGTCTAGCTTTACTTTGTCAGCTATGATAAATTCAGAAACATTCTTCCTGTTTTTTAGATATTCGATTATAGGAATAGCTCTTTCGCCTGCAATCTCATTGATTACGCCTTGTATTTTTTTGTTTGTTAGTACCATTTTAGTTTAACATACCTATATCTTGATTGTTACCTTTAATTGGGTTTTATCTCTCAGCCTCTTTGTTGTCATCCAATTAAGTCACTGTTTTATATTGGCTTTTCTAGTGTATTTAGGCATTTGCCCACACTGCACCCCCTAGAAAAGTATATCTATATAGTTCCTTAGACTAGCTTATATATAAATGTTTCGCTTTTGTTCACTAAGAAGTAACTATTATTAATTATCCTTCTTATCATAACAACTTTTGCAATAGGTATGAATAGTCTTACCGTCATTAGTACTTAGTCTACAATCATCTGCAGACTCTATCTGCTTACCACAAGAATCACATTTATTCCACATATTTTGCCCCCAATATATGGTGAATATTATAGAAATATATAAAACTTTTGGAATCGAAGCTTCCAAAACGGTTTAATAATAACCTGGGTGAAAATATGAGTGCAGAGGGAAAATGCGTTACAAACTTCAAAAAGCGTAGCTTTTTGACGGTTTAGAAATCTTTGATTTCTAAAAGTTCGCATTTTTCCTTTGCGAATAGGACTTTACGAAGTAAAGTTCGTGTTTGAACCCTTTGTTATTATTCATACTACTATTGATTATTTAGAACCTATTATCAGAATAATATAGCTATATCAAGTTAGAATCTAACAAAAAAAGATAAAAAAATAATTAAGCTTTACCTAGTATTCTAAAAACTTTTGTTCCGCATTTAGGACATTCGCCTTTTGCAGCTTTCATTCCATTTTTCATAACAATCTCTTTAGGGTTTTTTATTTCAACTTGCTCTTGACATTTCATACATCTTCCTTCTGGCATTTTATATCCACCTCTGCATTTATTATACGTTAAAATCTTGTTATTTTGGATATTGGCAGTTTTCCTATATAAATCTTTTGTAATTTTTAGGGGTTTAGTTAGTCACTAGGTGATAGAAATAGATTTATTTGATAATGTCTAATAATTCCTTAATATCCCTTATTTCATAGTCTGCCTTTGTTTTCTTTGCTTTTTGATTGCCATATTTAGCAAAACAAGTCTGCATACCTAGTTTTTTAGCTCCTGCTATATCTCTATGTGGCATATCACCCACCATAAGGCATTGTTCTGGCTTTAGATTTAGCTTTTTCAAAGCTACTTCAAATGGAGATTTATGTGGTTTTAGCTTCCCAGTATCTTCATACGCCACCACAACATCAAAGAAATTCCCTATTTTCATAGACATAAGCCTGACCCATGCTTTAAGTTTAGGAGCATCCGATACTATTGCCAGCTTAATACCCTTGCTTTTTAGTTTTATAAGTACATAATCTGTATGTGGATAAGGTTGTAAATAAGAAGTTCTTACTTTTCTGTAAGCTACTATTGCATTAGCTAATATCCTATAGTCAATCTCCCCTTTTTCCTGTTTTAGGAATTTCTGGAATATTGTCTTTTCTTCTAAACCATGCTGGTCATATAGTTTGAATAGTAGTTTTAGTGCTTTTTCCTTGTTTATGTTCAATCCAGAGTCAATCATAGCAGAAATAGCAGCTTCACAGCTGTTTCTTTTCATTGTCATGAAATCTATCAAAGTGTTGTCCAAGTCAAAAAGAATGGCTTTTATCATATGATGTTAATAGATATACTTTCTTATATAGGTTTTGGTTTTTTTGAGGTATGTTTGTGGTTAGTAAATATTCTACATAACACAATTTAAACAATAATCTTTACAAATTTCCAAAAGGTTTATATATAAGATGTATCTTACTTATCTTGTAAATAAGATAAGGTGATTAATATGGGAACTGAGATAATTGAAATGGGAAAAATAAGTTCAAGAGGTCAGATTGCAATACCTTCTGGTATTAGACAAGAACTTGATTTAAATGAAGGAAACAAAGTATTATTTGTTTTAGAAGATGATACTTTGATAATGAAGAAAGTTACATCAAAATCATTTAGGGAGATTACAAGACCTTTAAAGGAAGCTGCTAAAAAAGCAGGCTTTAAAGAAAGTGATGTTGGTGGTATTGTCCATAGAGCTAGAAAAGAATGAATATTGTAATAGATACTAATATATTTATCTCAGCAGCATTTTGGAGTGGCGCTTCGGAAAAGATAATTCTAAAAGTTGAAGGCAAGGAAATTAGTTTAGTTTTATCTAAGGAAATTATTAAAGAATTTTCAAAAGTCTTAAACTATGATGAAATAAAGAATAAGGTTAAAGATAAGAATCTCGAGATGAAATATACCCTCCACAAGATAATTTCAATTTCAGAAATAGTAGAACCCACTCAGAAACTGCAGATTGTTGAAGATGATCCTGATGATAATAAATTTATTGAGGCTGCAGTTGAAGGTAATGCTAGCTATATCATCAGTAATGATAAACATCTATTGAATATTGGGGAATTTAATGGTATTAAAATAATCCAACCAGATGAGTTCTTGAGAATACTTGAGAATAACTAATTCTTTGTATTTATTTTGATTCTACATAACTCTACTTAAACAATAATATCTACAAATTTCTAAACCTTCTTGATTTTTTATAATTTATCTTAAACGAAACTTTTATTAATCCCACATTAAACTGCTATTCTAATGGATACAGTACCCTCTATACAATGGTTAAAGGCCAATAACTTATATGAAGATGCTAATAGGATTTCCTTTCATCTTAAGAAGATCTTTTCACCTTGTTTTAAGATCACAGACGAAAAAGTACTGATATTGGGTGATCAGGGCTTTAAGAGTAAGAGGATAGCTCCTGTTATGGCTGGTGCTTACTATTTAGCTGCAAAGTCATTAAGTTTAGATGCAAATTTAGTTCTTCAGGATGTCAGGACAAGAGGGGATCTGGCTGATGAGAATATAACTCAGTCATTGGACAATCTTGAACAGGGAAATATCATATTTGTAACTATGTCAGATAAATTAGGTTCTTTAGGTGATATGGGAAAGAGCTTTAGAAAGTTCTGCCAAAAAAAAGACCATAGATTTATCTCTGCATTAAGTTTAGGGGATCTAACTACTAATCATGTTGATTCTGTTATTGAGGCTGTTGATGTTGAGTATAAGCCGCTTAAGGCATTGCATGACAGGATGAAGAATGAATTAGATAATGCTAATGAAGTTCATATAAGGACTAAAGCTGGGACGGACCTTCATTATAATGTTGAAGGTATGAGTGCAATATCTGCTGATGGTATATATCATGATCCTGGCAGCGGCGGGAATATGCCTGCTGGTGAAGTCTATATTCCTTGCAAAGGCAAGAAAGTAGAAGGTAAGGTAGTTATTGATGGAAGTTCCAGAAATCATAAACATACAGTTGTAATCAAAGAACCTATCACACTTGATATAAAAGACGGCAGTATAGTAAATATAACTGGCGGAGATGAGGCAAAGAAGCTACAGGAAGCACTAGAGTGGGCCGCATCAAAGTCAAAACATCCTAAGAGTGTTTATAGGGTGGGTGAATTAGGTATTGGGTTAAATCCCAAAGCTAAGATCATAGGTTCTACATTAGTAGATGAGAAAACATTGGGTACGGCACATATAGGAATAGGTTCTAATTATTGGTTTGGAGGCAGTATCTATGCAAAGATACATCTAGACCAGATATTCAGAGACCCCCAGATTACTATTGATGGTAAGAAATTAGAAGTCAAATAATATGACTGCTTTTTCCTGAGATTTCATCCATTTTGGAAGTTCTATGTCTGGATATAAGTTCTTTGGCATGTTTAAGTCTTTTTCATTAACCATATAGATATATTGTATATAGTGGTATTTAAACATTTTCGATTAATATATAGTGATGAAATAGAATATTAACTATGAAATTGTAAAATTGATTTACTTTGTAAAAAAAGAAAAATACCCAGGAGAAAAAGTGAATCGGGGGATTCTTTACCTGGGTCGAGTTATGCAACTCGTTATTACTATGTAGTAACACATAGCTAGTATATAAATGTTTCGTTTTTTGGTTACTAAGTGGTGGTTAAATTAATGCCTCCAACGTGTACGATTCTCTCTTACATCAACATGGATCATGTTTTTCCCATTATATGTTCCTATACCTCCAAAACCCACACCTTCTGCAAGGTCCTTCATCTGTTTAGGCGATAAACCCTCAATATTTATATCTGCAGCAGTACCATACATATGCTGACTTTTTTTTGAACCCCCTACTCTTCGGTTATGGGTAGGACACCTATACCCTGAATTAATCATTATTCCTCGGTCAGATGCATTAGTCCTAAGTTTTTCTAATTTAACTACAAGTCTTAAATCCAGCCTAAATGTACTACAACCACAATGGCAGGCGAATTCCCTTATTCTAAAATTTGGAGATACTTTATCATTTCTTGAAACATAAAAAGTATAGTCTCCTTTTGCTGCTATGGGTATATATGGATTAGTATACCTGCTTTTACTTTTGTTATGGTAATATATTGTCAGTACAACCCCCTTTTCTTTTTTTACTTTTAATATCCCATTAGTGCTAAGCTGCGATATATCTATTGAATCTGCTATTCTTTCTGTGTGGTTTTCATCAGTAACTATTATTGTTCCTTTTGTTTCCTCAGGTTCTTCTTTTTCTAATGCATCTTCTGTTTTTACAGGTTCTTCTTTTTCTACGGGTATTGCTATCTTTGTTCCTTCTGGTATATTCCCCCAATCTTTAATATGTGAGTTAAATCTCACTGTAACAGCCCATATAAAATAATCCCAATTTATATTACTATAATTCATGAGTTTCCATATATTTTCAATCGTATCTCCTTTTTTTATTGTATAACCTTTCATTCCTGTAATTTGTGGTTCTTTCTGAATTGGTTCCTGCTCAGGTGGATTTTCTGTATACAATCTTTGTACAGATGTTGATGAAACAAAGGTTATCAAGAAAAAGAAAACTAGTCTTGCTAATGTATTATTTTGGTTAGCATACGTCCGTATCCTACGCAATTCAGGATCTCCAATAGGGGGTAATATGCCTTGACGTTGCATTTCAAAGTAACGATTGATGATAGGGTCTGTCTGCTGTCTTAGTCTTTCTTCTATCTGGTATTCTCTTGTTAATCGCCTTTTTGCTTCTGCTATCTCTCTTTCTGTTCTTCTGTCCCATCTTGAATATCTTTTTCTGAAAGTCAGGTGCCTAAGATTTTCTATTCTGCTTAGAGTAGCTATCAGGAATTTAGAATCTCTTCTTGATCTTTTTAATAATGATTCTACAATTTCTTTTAATGCCAATGCACTGTCTAAGAATTCTTTGAATGGGACTAAATAGGGTTTTCTTAAGATTACATTGTCTATCCTAGTTTTATGTTCTTCAAGAGATTCTATCTCTGCAAGAATTATTCTTAGTAATGGTATTTCAGATCGTATCAATAATAATGATAATGCTTTTAAATTTGCATAATTGTTCAGATTGGCTATTAGTTCTTTTTTTCTTTGTTCTATGCTGTTTGATTCTTCAATCAGTTCTTCTGCTCTGATCTCCACCTGTTTTATATCAAATAGCTTCAATTTGTACCCCCTTTATCATTTTGCGAGGTTTGATATTCATTCTAATAACACCACTTTTATTCGTTTACCTGCCCAATTTTTAGGAACATAAACCTGAGCGCCATTGCCGCTTTCTTTAGCAGTCTTATCAAGCATCTCGTATCCTTCCATCTCTATCTTGACTGTTTTTCGCATGTAGCTACCATGTAGCTACATTTGTTTATTAACTTTTCGGTTTTTTTAGTTATCCCATTTGTTTTTTTGACAGTTTTTTAGTCTTTAAAAGCAAAGTTTTTATATGTACGTTAATAATGACGTTAATGATGATGTTAATATGGAATATAAACAAGTTATATTGGTAAGGGAAGATCTGAAATTACCTAAGGGAAAAATGGCAGTTCAGGTAGCACACGCTTCATCTGCTGCTTTGATCAAGTCACATAAAGATGATATCAAGAAATGGCAGTCAGAAGGCATGAAAAAAGTTGTCCTTAAGGTTAATGATGAAAAAGACCTTTTTAGATATAAACAGGAAGCTGAAGATCTAGGTATGGTTACTGCTTTGATCACAGATGCTGGAAAAACCGTTGTAGCTCCAGGTACAATAACCTGTTTAGGGATAGGACCTGATAAAGAAGATAAGATCGATAAGGTTAGTGGCTCTTTGAAGATGGTTTGAGTTCTTTGTGTTAATAACTATTTTATCAATTATCAATACACTATAATTCTATCACAAAGAAAGATTTTTAAAGCTGGTTAAAAATCCTTAGGTTTAGAGGTAATTATGGGCCCATAGCTCAGCCTGGTTAGACTTATAATAAATAAGGACCAAAGCGATTGCCTCTTAATTTTTTAAGAAGGGTGAGCAATAGGTCCGGAGTCCGAATCTCCGTGGGCCCGCCTTATTTTCTTTGTGTTTTAATATACTTTTTTAAATAAAAAGAAATTCTCGAGGTGTATGGTAGAACAATTTCATGAAGCAGTTCGTAGAGTTAGATTAGGGAGAGGACTAACTCAGGCTGAATTAGGTGTTAGTATTGGCTTTAGTCAATCTGTAATATCTCAAATTGAGCACGGATCGATAAATCATAGTAGTAAGGCTAAACTTGAAAGTTTAATGGTAGAATTAGGTCTTCCTTCTCTAGAATCTTATGGGATAACAAGGGAAGATGGGATACCTGGGGAAAACCCCATTAGTTTAGGATATGATGGAATTATTGCTTACTTAGTTCCAGGTCATGATTATTCTTATATTGGGAGACCTGAAGGATCGAATCTAGCAGATGCATGTAGGGTTTCAGTTAAAATTCTCTCTGATCAGGCAAATAGATTAAAAAGTGATGTCCGTGCTGCAAGGGAGATTTATGATTCATTTAGAAATAGTCAAGATGGATTGACAATTTATCATGATTTTAGCCGTCTTGAAACAAAAGCAATGAGTTTTCATTTAGGAGAAGAAAAACCTGCCGAGTAAAATTCTTTAAGAAATTATTTCTCACTTACTAATCTCTGCAAAGCAGCATAACCTTTTGTCGAGTCTTTTTTAGAAATAATAAATGTTAGTTCTGTCAATGTTGAGACTAATTCATATATATTTACATTATCCCAGTTCAGCTTTCTTGCTGCTGTTGAGATTATTCCTGGCGTATGCAGAAAATCTCCTGTGAAGTTTAATGAAAGAGAAACAAGGTCTTTCTCTATATTAAGTATCTTCTCTCCTTTTAGCTCTTTTTTTATCTTTTCCAGATAGCGCATATTGGATATTATTGAAACTTCATAGTTTCCATGAATAATATTCAGAACATCCCCTTTTTCATAGTTTATTGTTGTATAAACTTTTTTTAACTTAGTAACTAACGAAGGTGATTTTCTGACTGATATGTCGCATAGATTAGTCTTCATCATCAATTCAGAATTGTAGTCGAACTTTGGCTTTTTTTGAGTTGTTTGCAGTTTTTCTGCATACCTTCTTAATGACATAACAACTGCAGAATGCTTTACTTTCTTATCTAGCTCTTCTTCTATCTCTGGAATAATCTGTTCTGCTAGATTACCATAACTTATGATGCCTTGTTCTATAGCTTCATGTAGTATAGGTCTTGAACTTACAATCTTTGAGACTAGATGCGATACAGTTACCATTTTAGTTTATTGTTGTTAAAATTTCTATTTTATTTAAAGATTAACAAATTGTTATAATGGTAACAGAAAGTTTAAATATTATATAAATGTTTGCTTTTCTGTAATGTATAGTTTTTTATATATGCAGCACTATGCTGTTTTAGAGGTTAAAAAATGAATATAGCAATAATAGGTTATGGAAAGATGGGGCACATCATAGAGAAGATCGCTTTAGATAGGGGAGCGAATGTTGTAGCAAAGATAGACCCTAATGCCGAAGATGCAAATTACAAAGAAATCAATGAAGAGTCCTTGAGAGACGTTGACGTTTGCATCGAGTTTACTGCTCCAAGTATCGCTGTAGGTAATATCAAAAAGATAGCTGCCTTGGGCAAGAATATTGTAGTTGGAACAACAGCATGGTATGATCATCTGGATGAGATCAAAGAAGTTGTTTCTGAAACTAATATAGGATTTATCTACTCACCTAATTTCTCTATCGGTGTAAATATATTCTTTAGAATGCTTCAGAATGTATCTAAGATGATCGATAAGTTTGATGATTACAGCCTTTCGATGAAAGAGGTACACCATGTTCATAAGAAAGATGCACCTTCGGGTACTGGAAAGAAGATGAAGGAGATTATAGAGTCAGAAGTTGGACGGTTTAATGATATCCCTATCGAAAGTATCAGAGAAGGAGAAGTTCCAGGCACCCACATTGTGAACTTTGATTCGCCTGTTGATACAATCAAACTAGAGCATGAAGCTAAGAGCAGAGAAGGTTTTGCATTAGGTTCTGTTATGGCTGCTGATTGGGTTAAAGGTAAGAAAGGGTTTTTCACGATAGAAGATATGATGGATGAGATAATTAAATGATCTATTTTTATTAGTTTAATAAATTTAAGTTAAACAACTGAAAGAAAATAAATAAAACAACAAATAATTAAAAACAAATTAATAAAACAATAATTAAAATTAATAAAATAAAGAATAATAAACAAATTAATAAAACAATAAAAAACTAATCAATAAAATAAACAATCAATAAAATAACAAATAATTAAAAACAAATCAATAAAACAACTAAGAATAAATCAATAAAACAATAAATAAAAATAAATAAAAAAATAATAACAAGGGTGGTATCAATGTTTAAAGGTGTATTTACTGCAATAATAACCCCATTTAATGAAGATGGGAGTTTGGATGAAGAATGTTTGAAGAAATTGATAGATTTCCAGATAGATAATGGCATATCAGGCATTGTTCCTTGTGGAACAACAGGCGAAAGCCCAACTTTAAGTCACGAAGAGCATGACAGGGTTATTGAACTTACAATACAGCATGTCAATAAGAGAGTTCCTGTTATTGCAGGGACTGGTTCAAATTCAACTGCAGAGGCAATCAGATTAAGTAAGCATGCAGAAGAAGCTGGTGCAGATGGATTATTGATAGTAAATCCTTATTATAATAAGCCTACACAAGAAGGATTATACAGGCATTTTAAAGCTGTAGCTGATGCTGTTAAGATATCAGTTATAGTATATAATATCAAAGGCAGAACAGGAGTTAATGTTGAGACATCTACTTTAGTTAGATTGATGAACGATTGCGATAATATCGTTGCAGTAAAAGAAGCCTCTGGTGATATTGAACAGATGAAAGATGTAATCTCAAAAAGGAAAGAAGGATTTGCTGTTTTAAGTGGTGATGATGGAATTACCTTAGACTTGATTAAAGCTGGAGGAAATGGTGTTGTTTCAGTTGCATCCAATATTGTTCCAGACAGGATGGTAAAGATGGTCTCCTCAGCTTTAGAAGGAAACTTTGAAGAAGCAGAAAACCTGAATAAAGATCTTGAACCTCTTTTTGATGTTGAATTCATAGAAACAAACCCTATACCTATAAAGTGCGGGTTAGCTATGAAAGGGATGTGCACTGAATCTTACAGACTGCCGATGTGTGAACTAAGACCTGAGAATAAGAACAAATTGAAAGAAGTCTTGACTGAGATGAAAATTATTTAAAAACATTTAAATATAATCTTCTTTTGATTCTATTAATGTTATTAATATTTGCTTTGTAAAAATAGATTCATTGGATTGAGAGAATAAAGAACAAAAAAATTTATTACTAAAAAAATTAGAATAAATCGAAAGGGGTGCATAACGATGTTTATACATGAAAAATTAAATGCAATAAGTGATTCAATTGAAGATAACAATCCGGTTAAAGCAATGGAGATAATTGACGAGCATATAACTGAAGGTAAAATTATGGAGGGTATACTAGAGCATTTAAAGCCTTCAATTGATAAATATATAGCAGATCTTACTAAGTTAAAAGGTGCATTACGTGGTGGAAATGTCAGTGCTGGTCTTAAGATACCTAGGATTAAAAATGCTTTTAAGGAGCAGATTATTAGAGCCAAAAGTGATTTAGCAAGGGCTTTTGCAGAAACAGCACAATTGCTAAAAGAAGAAAAAAGAGCAAGATAAACTAAAATGAACCAAAAAATACCATTTAACCAAGAGAAGATTATAGAAATAAGTAGAAAGCACCCCACACCTTTTCATATATATGATGAAAAGCAAATCAGGGATTTTGCCAGAAGGCTCTATAAATCATTTTCATGGGTAGATGGTTTTAAGAATCATTTTGCTGTAAAGGCATTGCCTAATCCGTTTATTCTAAAAATCCTAAAAGAAGAAGGCATGGGGTCTGATTGTAGTTCCCTACCAGAACTTATGCTATCAGAAAAAGCAGGGTTAAAAGGAGAAGAGATTATGTTTACATCTAACGATACTCCAGCTGAAGAGTTTAAGCTAGCTAAGAAACTAGGTGCCATAATCAACCTGGATGACATCTCACACATTGAATTTTTAGAAAAAACTTGTGGAATGCCTGAACTGATCTGTTTTAGGTATAACCCTGGACCTTTGAAGAAGATTGAAAAATTGAATTTTATCGGGAATCCTGAAGATGCTAAGTATGGATTAACAAAAGAGCAATTGTTTGAAGCATATAAGATCTGCAAAGAGAAAGGCGTAAAAAGATTCGGTTTGCATACTATGATCACTTCAAATGAGTTGAATGTAGATTATCATATTGGGACTGCAAGGATGCTCTTTGAATTAGTTGTTGAGATTCATAAGAAATTAGGTATCAAGATTGAATTTATCAATTTAGGTGGTGGGTATGGAACTCCGTATAAGCCTGATGAGAAAGCAGTTGATTTAGAAAAGGTTTCTGCAGGTATAAAGAAAGCTTATGATGAGATTATTGTAGCTAATGGTCTAGATTCCTTACGTATTGTTATGGAATCAGGCAGGATGATCACAGGACCTTTTGGTTGGTTAATAACTAAAGTAATTCATATGAAGCACACTTACAAGGATTATGTCGGTTGTGATGCTAACATGGCTAATTTGATGAGGCCTGCGCTTTATGGTGCTTACCATCATATTACTGTTTTAGGTAAGGAGAATGCTAAAGCCAGTCATAAATACGATGTTACAGGCAGCTTATGTGAGAACAATGACAAGTTTGCAATAGATAGGATGCTGCCAGAGATTGAAGTAGGCGACATTCTAGCCATCCACAATTCTGGAGCACATGGACATGCAATGGGCTTTAACTATAATGGTAAGTTAAGGTCTTCTGAGTTATTGTTAAGAGAAGATAGTTCTGTTGTAGAGATAAGAAGAGCTGAAACAACCGATGATTTGTTTTCTACTTTGGATTTTAGTAAGTTAAAAGGATTTAAAGCGTAATCATTTCTGGTTACTGTGATTTTTCTGGTGTCTATGATTTCAATACTTTATGATTTAGATGGTGAATTTAATCACCATAAACAGAAAGATTTATATATCACTTTAAATCACTATATCACACATAAGGTGATATTATGACACAAATAACACAATTTAGGGCACAAATAGATGATTATACAAATAGAGTACTTGGAGTTGTAAAAGAAAAGTTTGGATTGAAAGATAAATCAGACGCTTTAAACAAGTTTGCAGAAATGTATGGTGAAGAGTTTGTCGAGAGGGAAGTAAAAGATGAATTTGTTACAAGTATACTCAATATAGTAGGTGAACACCATAAGAAATATCCAAAAAGGAGGATGTCTCTTAAGGAATTGGATGAGATGACTGGACTTTAAAAATGTTTGAATTTGATTTTTCAGATGAGTTTAGAAGGATATTCAAAAAGCTTTCAAAAAAAGACCCAGTTATTGCTAAGGCTATAAATAGAAAGATTAAGGAAATAATATCCAGAGACCCAAAGTCTGTTATGGCCTATAAAAATCTCAGCCATGGCTTTAAAAATTTAAAAAGAATACATATTACTGAATGGTTAGTCATCACTTTTGAAGTTGATTTAAATCATAATCTTATCTTATTTGTTAAGATTGCTTCAAGAGATGAAGCTTATAAGCGGTGAAATTGTTTGGATTAAACCAAGATAAGTATTTTTTCTTGTAAACTATTTCATAAGTATAATAGGACTCTTTTAATGATTACTTTGGATTTTAGTGGATTATCTAAGTTTTGATTAAACAAAACCTTTTTATAAGCACATAACCTATTTTTTCTAATATGACACAAGCAAATCCATACGAAAGTGCTAAAGAAATCATTACCTTAGCTGCAGACAAGATCAATCTAAAACCCTGGATAAAAGAAGCCTTATTAAATACTCATAGAGAATTAAAAGTAACTTTTCCAGTTGAGATGGATGATGGTTCTATTAAGAATTTTACTGGTTTTAGGATTCAGCATAATCATATGAGGGGTCCTTTCAAAGGTGGCATCAGATATCATTGGGATGTTAATATGGACGAAGTCAGAGCTTTGGCAACATGGATGACCATCAAATGTGCTGTTGCAGATATCCCATTAGGTGGTGGAAAAGGGGGTGTTATCTGTAATCCAAAAGATATGTCTGAAAAAGAATTGGAGAAGATGACAAAAGGGTTTGTGCAAAGAATAGCTCCTATGATAGGACCTAATGTAGATATTCCTGCTCCTGACGTCTATACAAATGCTAAGATCATGGGTTGGTTTGTTGAAGAATATAGTAAATGTTCTGGTAAGGAAGAGCTTGCTGTTGTTACTGGCAAACCCTTAGATAAAGGTGGTTCAGAAGGACGAAATGAAGCTACTGCTAGAGGCGGTTTATTTGTTTTAAGGGAAGTTATTAAACAAAAATACGTTCCTAACATTGATTCTCTAAAAGATAAAAAAGTAGTGATTCAGGGTTTTGGTAATGCAGGTTCTATATTTGCAGAGCTTATTCATGCAGAAGGTGCAAAAGTGATAGCTGTTTCTGATTCAAAAGGAGCTATCATTAATGAAGATGGGTTGGATATTCCTAAGGTTATTGAGCATAAGAAAAACACAGGATCTGTAAGCGACTATAAAGATGCCACCAATGCAACAAATGAAGAAATATTAAGTTTGAAATGTGATATACTTGTTCCTGCTGCTTTAGAAAATGTCATTATCATGGAAAATGTTGAGCATATTAAGGCTAAATTGATATTAGAGCTGGCAAATGGTCCTGTTAGCGCTAGTGCTGATAAGGTCTTGTATAAGACAGGGATTGTTGTAATACCTGATGTTTTAGCAAATTCCGGCGGCGTCACTGTTTCTTATTTTGAATGGAAGCAGAATCTGGATAATGAACATTGGAGTGAAAAGGAAGTTAATGATAAATTACAGGAAAAGATCAGTTTTAATGCTCCATTAGTCATGGAAACAGCAAAAAAGCATGATGTAAGCACCAGAATGGGGGCTTATATACTAGCGATAGAAAGGATATCAAAGGCTGCTACAAATGAATTAGATGATGAGCATTGCTGGAGAGAATATTTCTAAAAAGTCGATTAGTGCATGTATAGTAGTAAAAATACGAAATCTTTAAAAAGGAATTTTAGTTCTTGAGTGACTATATGGTGACTCCTAGTTTAATAAAAGGAGCTCAGCAGGTGTTGAGGTTTTTTGGGGGAAATATCACTTTTTCTAATAGTCTTGGCTTTGTTCTTTTACCTATTCATAGAGGTGTTTTTTGAATATGGTAACTACTGATGTAGAAGGGGAAGTCAAAGCGCACGATAAAGCTGCAGTTAAAATAGCAAAAAAAAGAGATAGGATAAGGAAAAAAAAAGAGAAAGAGGAATGTGCTTTAAGTAAACATATGTTAGATGGAGTTAGGGGGTCTTATTTAGATCCAGTTACTGGTTTGTCTGAAGAGGATGGCAGTTTTATTACTCATAGGCTTGGACATGGTGACCCTGAATTTTTAGTAGTGCCTTGTCAGCAAGAACATTTAAGCTCAATGGATTATTCTGATGTACCAAGGATTCATCAAGATGGTCCTGTACACGATCCAAGTGGGAGAGTAGTTAATAACCCACATATAGATTATGCTACTTTACTTGCCAATATAAGGGCTCCTGAAGATTTAGAATCTGCAGATGAAAGTAAAGCAGTTACTGTTACTAGGGCAAATCCTCTTACATATACATTAAGGAATCATTGTGTTTGGAATAACTTATATTCTAGGGGCAATATAAAGAGGATAGGATCTGTTGTAGCAGAGCACCATATGGTTCCGCTTATGCCTTCATTGAGTTTAGGTACTTATTCGACTGTTCCTACAGAATTAGTTGATCTTGTTGGGCTAAATGGGGATAAGAGTGTTGTTTTTGGACATAGCTTAAAAGAAACAATAGAAACAACTCGTGCTCTTGAAACAAGAGTTAATGGGGTTACACTTTTAGATATGCATCCTTGTCTAGATCTTGATCGTATTGATCATTATGGTGCTTCAATTGATGAAGATTACCCTGATGGTATGGGTGTTGAATATTTAAGAAAAGGGGATGAAGGAAAATATATGCTATTTGAAGTAGAGTTAAATGGGGAAAGATATGTTATAGGCAGAGGTTCTGAAGGAATTCCTGGATCATGGAAAGAGATTGCAGAGATTACAGCAAGAGAACTGGCTTTTTATGCTGGGATGGGTTTATCTACACCCCCTGATTGGAGTTGGCCTATGAATGAAGATATGGGTGATATAGGTCATGTTTTTAATAGGACAGCTACTTTTGAAGATGGAAAAAATAAACTATCTATCAGAGGGCTTGGTGCAGGTTATATTACTATTTCTCTAACAGATAACACAATACGATATCAAAATCAGGATATGCAGTTTGGCAAGTTTGAATGGGGATATGATCAAGCCATGGTTCATATTTTAGAGCAATTATTTCAAACCTGGCCATTGGATGATCTTACCATCAAACATGCTTCAATCCAGGGCATACCTGATGCAGGTAGTTTGCATACCCCTACAGGATTTGATAATGAAGGATTAGAATATTTTTTTAGACCCAGAACAACTGATAGGGTTTATGAATTCTCAGTTTACAACAAAGACTGGAGTTCAGTTGCCACTAATGCTATGTTAGCTGGAGTTTTAGCTACACCTCTTGTTGGTGGAGCTGCAATGTATTGTTGTAAAAATCCGGGTTTTTTAACTGGAATGATGTCTAATTTAGGCTTGAAATAGCAATAGTTTTCTTTTGAGTGTATTCATTTGGAATATGTATGCTAATATTACTGTTTCTTAGAAGAAAATAATTAGTTTTTTAAAGAGAACTGAATTTTTCTATTTTATGATAAAAGAAAAACCTACTGAAGAAAGAGCTGCCCACTTGGGAATACTAGTGAATGTTTCTGATACGAGGTTGGCTGGTAGATTAGCTTCCCCAGACTGGAGAGCAGATTATGGGCGGCATAGGTCTAAGGATTATGGACCATTAACTATGTATGAGGATATGGTTCCTAATGCAGAACCCGAAATAGAACATTCTTCAATAGATTGACAAAACATTTATAAATTACCTATTTCTTTCTTATTCTTATGAAAATCGAAGCATCAGAAAGGGTAAAAAGCATAGGCAGTTATGCATTTGCAGACGTTGATAATGAAGTAGCTAAGCTTACAAAGTTAGGGATAACCCCTATTGATTTTGGAGTGGGTGATCCAAAAGAACCTACACCTGGACTAATCAGAAACTATTGCAAAAGAGCAATAGATAAAAGGATGGATTCTGGTTATCCTAGTTATATTGGAACTCTAGATTATAGGGAAACTATTGCAAAATGGACAAAGCAAAGATTTAATGTTTCATTAGATCCTGCTACTGAAATTGCATCTACAATTGGTGCAAAAGAAGCTGTGTTTAATCTTCATGAGGGTTTTGTAAATCCTGGGGATTATGTTATAATGCCAAATCCTGGTTATCCACCTTATCAAAGAGGGACATTATTTGCAGAAGGCAAATCCCATTTCTATCCTTTGTTGAAAGAAAATGATTTCTTGCCTGACTTGGAAAAGATTCCATCTGATGTTGTTAAGAAAGCAAAGCTGATGTGGATAAATTATCCTAGCAATCCGACAGGTGTAATGATTACAAAAGAAAAGTTAAAAGAAGTTATTGACTTTGGAAAAGATAATAACATAATCATAGGGTCAGACGAATGTTATACAGAGATCTATTATGGTGAAAAACCTCTCTCTATATTGGAATTAGCTAAAGAAGGGGTTTTTGCAATCCAAAGTTTAAGTAAAAGATCAGCTATGACTGGTTATAGGATAGGGTGGTTAGCTGGAGATTCAAATATTGTTGATATCTTTAAGAAGGTAAAAACAAATATAGATTCTGGTACAGCTACGTTTATCCAGGATGCTGCTTCTGCTGCTTTATTAGATGAAAAGCATGTTGAAGAGTTTAGGGATATGTACAAGAAGAAAAGAGATATTGTTTGTGATGCTTTGACTTCAATTGGCTTAGAAGATTGTACACCTTCTGCTACATTATATATCTGGCAGAAGACACCTTCAGGCATGAGTTCTGTTGATTTTGCCAAGAATCTTCTTGATAAAGATGTTGCTATCGTTACAACTCCAGGTGCATGGATATCTGATGAAGTAGATGGTCTAAATCCTGGCGAAGGTTATGTAAGGTTTGCATTAGTTCCAACACTTACTGATTGTAAATCAGCTGCTGAGAAAATTAAGAAATTAAAGTTTTGATCTTATCTATAAATTTTTGAGATATATCAAGGATATGCTTTGCATCATTATTTGAGAAATGGGTATTAAGACCATATAAGCTGTCATGTCTTGCCATCCTTACTGTATTGAATTCATAAATAAGTTGTTTACCTATGCTTTGCTCATATTTTTCTTTTAGAAATGATATTACAGCTATATGGCTTTTTTCAATAAAGCCATCTTTAAACAATAATGCTCTTGCAGAATGGAACATTGCCATATAAGAAAAAACAATAGTTGATTCAAAGAGTTCTGCTTCAAATGACTTTAATGATTCATCAAACTTGTTTTCAGCTATCTTCAAGGATTGATTTGCTTTTTCTATATCTGGATTATCTTTTCTCAGATAACCTCTTTCCAAACATTCTTTAATATTCATAATGGCAGCTCACCTATTAAAGGAATACCTGTTGTAATAACTTCATGATAGAATGGTTTGTCTTTTTTAACTTTTTCTTTCCATTCTAATGGAGTTAATTGGATAATCTGTAATTCATGCCCTTTGATATCCAGCAAGTCTATTGGTTTTTTATTATTTGTGATTATTAATATGTCTATATCACTATCTTCATTATTAGTGCCTTTTGCAAAAGAACCGAATAATACTATGGAAGTTGGATTTTGGATTTTCTCTAGTATACTCGATTTTGTAATCATATCTATATTAATTGTTTTTTTTCTCTCCTGAATAAGTTTATTTTCTATATTTGATTTAAATATCCTTAGATTAGCTATCTTTTTTTCAGTAATAAATTTCTCTTTTTTTAGTTTATCTAAAGAAATCTTTGCAGTACTGGAACTTATCATTAGTTTTCTTGCAATTTCCCTTATATGAAATTCTTTTGCAGGTTTTTCTATCAGAAAATCAAGTACAATACTTTCTTTTTTGGTTAAATCGAACATATGTTTGATTTATAGAACAGTTGTTCTATTTAAATGTTTTGGTTTTTTAGAATAAGATTAAGAAATTAAAGTTTTAAGTAACTTAAAAAAGAAACAAGTATTTCCCATCTTTTTTTTCTGGAATAGGGATCATATCCTCAGTTGTAGTCTCATCTTCTGTTTCATCATCATCTTCTTGTTCAACTTGAGAGTTAGCTGTTAATAATCTATACCCGTCACTTGCTTTTAATTCAGCAAGCCTTTTTGGAATCGCTTCTGATAATTCTCTATACTCTCTTTCTTTATCTCTATAAGTATGTGAAACTTCATTTATACCTATAGATTCTCCTGATATTCCTTGATATTCCATCCTAAATGATATAGGGATAAGACAACATACATACCCCTCAAATTTAGGTAATGCTGTTTTTCTATCTGCTAGTTCTTGTCCAATTGCATTAAATTCTGCAAGAATTTTTGAGGCTTCACTTGTTTCTTTATCCTCTCCTCTTTGATAATCACTTAATCTTGTTGCTAAAGAATCTAAACGACTTGAATAACCTCTTGCTATTCCTAATGCATTTTCAAAGAATGCATCTACTAGTGGTCTACTTAGTTCAAAACTGTATTTAATTACAACATCATACAAATCAGGACTATCCTCTCCTTGACTTTCACTATCAATTTGCCTATTTAAAGTAGCAACTCTTGCTTCTAATGCTCTAATGTTTTGATTAATACCTGTAATTCCATCATAACTAGCTTCAGAAACATATCTCCCTCTTTCTTGAGCTGTTCTTTCGCCAGGGGTTATATTCCCCCATCCACTAAAATTTGATTTTGTTGGTGTTCCAAATATTCCTTGGAATGTTTCAGCAGCTCCACCGCCGATCATTACCTTGTCTAATGAAGCATCATACCTTACTAATAATTGGGTTGGTTTTGTATAGTTCATATTGATCCTTTTGGTTTTAATCTAATAATCTAAGATGATGATGGCCAGAACCATTTTAAGAAGTGTATAATGCCTGATAAGGGGCTATCTTCTGATATGCCAGTTGTTTTTCTGGTAGCTAACCATTTCCTTTGCTTTTCTATTTCTTTTTTATCAGCAATTAATGCTTGATACTCGCCTGTTTCTTTTAGTCTCTCAAACCTTACTTTAATTGCTACTGATTTTGCATTGTATTCTTGTTCTTTACCACTATATTCAGCTAGAACTTGATCTAATCCTATTAGTTCTCCTGCTCTGCCTTGATATTCCATCCTAAATGATTGCCCTGAAAGGTTACGGGCATAACCCTCTATACTAGGTAAACTTTTTCCTCTTGAATTTAAATCTTTTTCAAATGCATCAAATTCTGAAGCTATCTTGATAGACCTTCCATCTTCAAATCCACTATTAGGTATTTTCTTATAATCAAATAACCTTTGTTCTAACTCATCTAAACGTTTTGAATAGGTTTTGAAATATGTTTCTGCTTCACCTATTTTTTTATCAAAAAAAGCATCTACTAATGCTCTACTTAGCATAACACCTTCTTCAAAAACAACTTCATATTTGGGTTGATCACATGGTTTGTTTAATCTATCTACTTCTTCTCTTAATGAAGCAACACATCCATCAATCCTTTCCCTATAACTAGCTTCACAAACAAACCGCCCAATATTTTCAGGTGTTCTTTGATCTGCTTGAAGTCCACGCCACCCTCTAAAATCATAGGTTACTGGATTCCTAAGAACTCTACTTAACTTTTCAGCAGCTCCGCCGCCAATCATTAATTTATCTTGATCATACCTTACTAATAATTGATTGGGTTGTGTATAGTTCATATTGATTCTCTGGTGTTAATCTCAGAATATATCCTATTAATCCAATTATGCTTGAGGTTCATTAGTCTTTGAAACTCGAGAATTTAATAATTTTACTAATGGCTCACCATAGGGTTGGGCAGCGCTAAGACTTGCTTCAGATTCTAATCTAAATGAAATTGCTGGACTTGATAGTGGGTTTAATCCATCTTCTTTTGTTACCTTCCCAGGCCACTCAAAATTGTTTAATGTAATGCCGTCATCAGTAAGTTCAAAAAGAGTGCAACTATATTCCGTTGTTCTTCTAGAGCCTAATAAACCAAAGAACCTAGGTTCACTCCCCTGCTCTGTATTATTCGCTACAAAATATGCCCTAATATGCTCATCATCCCCTGATCTTATATAAACTAACTTATCAGAATCATTTGGTTGACAAGATTTACTACTATATCCATCTGACAATACCTTTGCTGGAAGGTGCATACGATTTGTACCCCAGTGTTCATAAGTAAAACCTAAATCAATCACACCATAACCTGCTATTGGAGCACCTGCTTCATCAGTTAATCTTTGATTTCCAACAGCAAATGCAATATCTCTTAATGATACATCTAATGAACCTACACTAAATTCCCCCCCTATATCAGTTAGGTTATCTATAGTTATACTTGGTTCTGATTGTGTTTCATCTGTCATTTTAAGAAAGAATTATTATTTATTATTTAAACCTTTCTTTATTATCTATTTTAGAATAGTAAAACATTTAAGTAAATACTTATTTTTTCTTTATATTATTTAACTCTTTCACAGTTTGCCAAATAATCAGTTAATGTTTCAACACTTCTCCCTACCCCAGTTGTATCGCCTATAACTGATTTTAGCGCTGAAATATTAACTAATCCTTTTTCTTCTATATTTGGAAGATCATCATGCAATGCCTGGATTACTCTGCTGGATCTTATCCATCCATCACATCTTTTAGCAGTTTGGACAATAACATATATTATTGAGGGATTATAAACTCTAACAACACCATAACCTTCTTTAAGAACATCTTTTGGAAGTTTTTTTCTTAATTGATCTACAGATAGGCCTGTTTTAGACTCCATCGGAATCCTTACAGCAAGATACGCTAGATCTTCTTTGTATCTCCAGCCTTCTGTAATGGGCGCATCGGTTTCTGATTGTACTACCTCATCAGAAGCATACATCTGAAGGTAATCTGCTATGCCTATAACTCTCTGAGTAATATCATTACGACTAGGTTTAGGAAGTTCACCATCTTGTGGTCCACCATATTCACTAAAAGCCCTTATTGCAAATTCAATATTCTGGGTTGAACATTTTAATTCTATTTGTAAATCTCTGATCTTATCCCTTAATCCTGGTATGTTATATTCTGAAATACCAGAGAAATATTGTTCTAATGCACTATCTATAGGATCTTTGAATGCATCACTCAAAGTTGCAAAACAATTTACTACAGCACCCCGTATCCCTTGCGGAAAAAAATCAGAAAAACTCATAAAAATATCACCATACATTTTCAAAATAATGGATTATTTAAAAATCTTTGTATCATAACTATTTTTGGATAGTAACTACATACCATAGAAATGTTTATAAAAAGAGTTAGAACTTAACATACTATGGCAGATAAAGTTATGCACTGGGCAGATCAGATTGCAGAGAGAATATTTCATCTAAAAGGGGATAAAGATAAGTATACTGTAGCTGCAGGTATAACTCCGAGCGGAACAGTACATATCGGTAATTTCAGGGAGATGATCACAGTAGACCTTGTCCATAGAGCATTAAAAGATGCTGGCAAGAAAGTACGTTTTATCTATTCATGGGATGATTATGATGTTTTTAGGAAGATACCTAAGAACATGCCTAAGCAGGAAGAGTTGAAGAAATTCCTAAGAAAGCCGATTGTCGATACTCCAGATACTTTTGGATGCCATAAATCCTATGCAGAACATAATGAGAAAGTAGTTGAAGAAGTTATGCCTTTAGTAGGCATAGATCCTGAATTCATATACCAAAGCAGGAAATACAGAAGTTGTGAATATGCTGAAGATATCAAATTTGTACTGGTTCATAGAGATAAAGTCAGAGATATATTAAATGAGTTTAGAAAAGAAGATCTGCCTTCTAGCTGGTACCCTTTATCTGTCTATTGTGAGAAATGCAATACAGATGAAACAAAAGTTCTGGATTATGACGGCGAATATAATGTTAAATATTCATGTAAATGTGGTTTTGAGGATTCAGTTGATTTCAGGAAAAAAGGAAATGTAAAGCTGCTCTGGAGGGTTGACTGGCCGATGAGATGGCATCATGAAGATGTTGATTTTGAGCCAGGTGGAAAAGAACATAGTACTACTGGCGGTTCATATTCAACTGCTAAACTAATCATAAAAGAACTTTATAATCTTGAGCCCCCTGTTTATCAAAAATATGATTTTATTATTCTAAAAGGTGTTGGCGGAAAGATGTCAAGCAGTGCAGGTAATGTCATTACACTTAAAGATACTTTAGAGGTTTATGAACCTGCTATCATAAGATATTTGTTTGCTTCAACAAGACCCAATGCAGAGTTTGCAATATCATTCGATCTGGATGTTTTGAAGATATACGAGGATTTTGACAAAGCTGAAAGAATCTATTATAGAAAAGAACATGTCAGCGAAAAAGAATTTGATAAGCAAAAAAGAATCTATGAGTTAAGCAGTGTAGACAAACCTTCCAGTGAGATGCCTATCCAGCCGTCATTCAGGCACCTATGCAACATGGTTCAGATACATGAAAACAGTTTTGCTAAGATCCAGCAATCTTATGGTGTTGAAAATAAAAGAGATATTGAAAGATTAAAGTTAAGGGCAGGGTGTGCTTTTAATTGGCTTTCTAAGTATGCTCCAGAAGATATGAAATTTAATGTCCAAAAAGATGTCAAGATTGAAGTAAGCGCTAAAGGCAAAGAGGTTGTTGCTAAGCTGATCCATTATCTTGAGAATCGTAAAGATCTAGAGGAAAAACACCTATATGAAGAATTTTATAATATTGCCAGAAGTGTAGAGATGGAGACAAGGGATTTCTTTAAGGTTTGTTATAATATTCTAATCAATAAAGATAAAGGACCTAAGTTAGCTCCTTTCATAGTTACATTAGGAAAGGAAAGAGTAATTGAGTTGTTGAAGAAAGTTTGAGTAAATCACATATTTATTAAAAAACACATATATTTATATATTAGCTCTGCTAATATTGTAAATATGACTAGGCAACAATTTAAATCTCTTATGAAGGAAAGTAGAGATAGAGTTAAACAAATTGATAGCCATGTTAAAAAAGTATCTCAAAATGTTGAGAGTACAATTAAAAAATTGAATATGGTTTTATGATTTGTCTTTTCTTAATTTTTCATTTTCATTATATTGTTTTTCGTTGTCCCTAAATAATTCTTCTAATAACTTATCCTGTTGTTTATATTCTCTATGTAATAATTTATGGCTAGTTTCTAATTTATAATAATCTAGTATCAAATTATTATGTTGTTCTCGGACAAATTTATTCCTACTTTCCATAAATAGCCTATGAATCCCTACAGTGGTTAATAGAACTAAAGCAAAGAAAGAAATAACATAGGGTAAGTGGTACATATCATTTCTAAATTCCATAGTAAAATATACTAAACCTAATTGTTCAATAAAGTAAACTAATAAAAATAAAATATCAAATAGGGAATCATTTCTATGAAATAGAACCCTAATGTTCTGCCAACCTTTTTCTATTGATTTACAAATCAAGCCAGTTAGTGTTTTAGCCATTTTAAGGATAAATCTATCAGAACCTCTTTTTGTTAATCTTATTAGAAATAATATATAAATATTTATGTGTTCAAGAATAGGGATGTTAATTTCTAAAAACCCAGAACTTTTAAAAATTAAGATTTTTAATCCATTATGATTCTTACTAATTTCTTTAGAGAATAAATTCCCAAATCATTAAGCTAACTCAAATGAACCATAAGGTTTTTAAATAACTCCTTTTTCTAATATTATTACAATGATCGTAATGAAATTCGGTGGAAGTTCAGTTGGAGACGCTGACAGGATAAAAAATGTTTCTGATATAGTTAAGAGTAGATTAGACCAAAAACCAGTTGTAGTTTGTTCTGCAGTAAAAGGTGTGACGGATAAGTTAATCGATACAGCAGAAAAAGCAGCAAAAGGAGAAGATGTCAGCAAAGAGCTGGAAGAAATCAAGAAAAGACATCATGATATTCTAAAGGATCTTGAGCTTGATGAAACTCTTGTAGATTCACAATTAGATGAATTCTTTAAAGTAGTTGATAAGATATTTGTTATGAAAAATATGAATCCTGAGCTTTTGGATGAAGTACAAAGCTTTGGTGAAAGATGTTCTATCAGATTAGTTGCTGCTTATCTTAACAAGATAGGGATAAAGGCAGAAGCTAAAGATGCTTATGATGTTGGTATGATAACAAATCCTGATTATGGAAAAGCAGAACCTTTGCCAGATGCAGAGGAAAAGATCAAAGAAGAGATCGAGAAAGTAGATGGTGTTCCTGTTGTTACAGGATTTATCGGTAAAGATTCTTCAGGTCATATAACTACCTTAGGCAGAGGTGGCAGTGATTATACTGCAGGTATAATCGGCGCTGCATTAGGCGCTACTGTAGAGATCTGGACAGATGTTAATGGTATAATGAGTACTGATCCAAGGGTTGTTCCTGAAGCAAAGACCATACCTAATATAAGTTTTAATGAAGCTTCTGAACTGGCTTATTTTGGAGCTAGAGTATTGCATCCAAAAACAATATGGCCTGCTGTCAAGAAGAATGTTCCTGTTAAGGTATTGAATTCATTTGAACCAGATAATAAAGGAACTACCATTGTTAAAGAATCTACTAAAACTAAAGAGATAATAAAAGCAATTGCTGCTAAAAAGAACATCAATTTGATAACTTTAACTTCTAACAGGATGTTATTGGCACATGGTTTTCTTGCCAGAGTATTCTCTGTTTTTGAAGATTACAATAGGAGTGTCGATATGGTCGCAACATCTGAGGTTTCAGTATCATTAACAGTAGATAATGATAAGCATCTTGATGATATAAAAAGTGATCTTGAAGGGGTTGCTGATGTCAATATTGTCAAGGGAAAATCAATAATCTCTATTGTCGGTGACGGCATGAGCAACGTTCCCGGAATATCTGGAAGAACATTCTCTGCCTTGGGCAAGGCTAAGATAAACATAGAGATGATCTCCCAAGGAGCTTCAGAAATCAACATCAGCTTTATCGTTGATGACAAAGATGCTGATAATGCAGTTAAGGTATTGCATAAAGAGTACTTTGGTTAAATCTTTTTTATTATTCTTTCTTTAGTTATATTATTTAGATAGAAACATTTAAATATCTAGGTGACTAATTTTAATAGAAATGTATAAAAATATATATTTGTGGTGACTAAATGGCTTTTGTGAGAAAGAAGAAAATAAATGGGCGATATTATTATTATGTCGTCACATCAACAAGGAATGAAGGAAAGATAAGAAAAGTAGAACGTTATGTTGGGATCAATCCCCCCACAGATAAAGACATCCAGAAATATGCTGATAAGTTTAATAGTACAAAAGGATTTTTATCATCTAAGGAATTGGATTTTGAGAAAATAAAAAAAGATTATCTCAGTAAATTAGGGGGTGGAAAAAAAGACGAACTTACTAATATAGAAGAAGAAATCCTTGTTAAGTTTACATATGATACTAATAGGATAGAGGGCTCTAGCTTAACCTATAAAGATACCAAAATGCTTTTGCAGGAAGGTATAACACCAAAAGAGAAACCATTAATTGATGTAAAAGAGACTGAGAACCATAAGAAAGCATTCCTTTATATGAAATCAAATCTTAATAAAGATATCAGTAAAAGATTTATTCTGGAATTACATGGGATATTGAAGAAAGACATTGCAGAAGATGCAGGCATGTTCAGAAACGGCCAGGTCTTTGTTGGGGATCTTGTCCCGATAAGACCATCTATGATAGAAGCTGAAGTAAGCAACCTTATTTCGTGGTATAAGAAAAATAAAAAGATACCTCCTTTTGAGCTTGCAACCATTTTTCATTGTGTTTTTGAGAGACTACACCCTTTTTTTGATGGAAATGGGCGGGTCGGAAGATTGCTCTTAAATTTTATACTGCTTAAAAATGATTATCCTGTAATCATAGTCCAGAACAAGAATAAAAGAAGATATTATAATGCTTTAAGGAGGGCAGATAATGAAAATTATCTTTATATGATCAAATACCTCTTTTCTGAATTGATGAACCAAAAATATTGGAAATGAATTACCAAGGCCAGTCGATACACTCTTTAAATTTGAACAAAGAATAATCTGCCTTTCCGTTTATCACAAATGTCTTTACTCTGTTATCCTTCAATACTTCTTTTGCTTTTTCTAATGTTTTTCCTGTTTTTGATATACTATCCACTATTAGTATATTTTTATTCTTCATCAATTTCAGTCTTTTATTTAATGGCTTTTTTAGTATTGGTTCTTCTCTTATAGGTTTATTTTCTTTGTTTCTGTAGTTTAGCCATATTACTTCTACAGGTATATCTAAGAAATGTTTTAGTAAAGAAGCAGGCATTATCCCATCTTTTCCGATTGCTACTATCAAATCAAACTTCTGGAATTTTTTCGCTTTTATCTTTTCTGTTATCTGAGTCAATGTTAGTTTTTTCATATGTTTATCGATTCCTAAGACTTCTTTTTCTTTGTTTTCTTCTTAGTTTTATTTCTACGGAAAAAGTTTGTCAATGCAACCTTCATTGCACCCAGACCTAGAAGCATTGCCAGAAACTTTACTATCCCACCAATATAGGGGGTGTTTGTAAGAACTATGTATATCACTATACCCAAAGCCATAGGCATCACTAGATTCTTTGGTTTTTTGATTATCAGTTTTCCAATATAAAGTGATGCAAATATCTTTGACAGGTATATTGCCAGAATATATATCATAATTAATATTATAGTTATAGGCAGCCCGATTATTGTTATTGCAAATAATACTGCTGCTGCTGGAATCGCTATCAATGACAATAGTCCAAATAAGATCGTCTGTAATGGCTTTTTTCTTATTGTGTCTGATAGTTTGTTGGATACATTTGGCATGATCAATACTATGATTATGCTTATCAGTAATAATACAAAAGCACCAAATAATCTTAAGTCATTTTTGTTTATATCGACTAATTTGATATTTGCTACTTCTTTTGTTATTGTGCCCTCTATCTGTTCTTCTTTGAACATAATCTCATCGCTTGTGTATTTTAAGTCTCCTTTGATCAAAGCATCTTTCCCTAGCTTGATCTTGCCTGCCTTGACTTCTACATTTCCTTCGATTATACTGTTTATCTTCAGTTCACCAGCCATGATCACCATATCTCCAAAGACCTGGCTATTGATGTTTATGTTGCCACCCATAGCAATGATGTCCCCAAGAACATTTTGATTTAGATTTATGTTGCCCCCCATAATCCTGATGTCTCCATTTACACCATTATTTACATTGATATTTCCACCAGCACTCATAAGATCGCCAGTTATTATAGAATTAATATTTATATCTCCACCACATGCATGAACCCCTTCTCCAACTGGTGCATTTATATTTATTGCTCCACCAAAAGTTGTACTATGCTTGCTTATTGGGGAGTTTACATTAATCTCCCCCCCAAATGCCGTTAAATCACCATTTATATTTGCGTCAATTGTTATCTCATTGCCTGCTGCATAGAGGTTTTCATCTATTTGATCTTCTACCACTATCTCTCCTTGTTCTATCACTTTAAGTGCAGATACTGCAGTTAATAATATAATCAACACAAACATATATGGTATTATTTTTCGCATTTGGTTTACCTCCGAGTAAATATAGTATAAGGTTTAAATTCTTAATACCTAACTCATCATAATTATTAACTTTAGGTTTTATGTATATAAATATTTGTGTTCTTGGATATACTGATAATATACTGTTGCTATACCATGCTAATTATACGATAATTATATATAATACATCAATATTGATGTTTGTAAACAAAAACTTAAATGGTGATAACATGACTGAAAAGAAAAAAGGTTATTGGAAACAAATTTTCCAAGAATCCCGCTGGGATTTTTTTAAAAGCTTAGTTGATAAAATAGATAAGAAGATGGAAAAGAAAGCTTTTGTACCCAAAAGTTCGAGCAGAGCTCAATCTAAAGAAAAAGGATGCTGCTGTGGAGATAGTTCAGAAGACTCATGCTGCAAATAATTGTAGATAAGTTATTGTATTCTTTTTTCAATCTTGATTCAAATTCAAGATTTGTACAGTCTTTAAACTTTTTTATCTATGATTCTGTAAAGATTTTATTATTGTTATTTGTTATGATAGCTATTATTGGATTTTTACGGACTTATATCCATCAGGATAAGATTAAAAAGTGGCTTACTAATATGAAGATGGGCTTGGGGAATCTGTCTGCCTCTTTATTTGGAGCAATTACTCCATTTTGTTCGTGTTCATCCATCCCTATATTTCTAGGGTTTTTAGAAGCAGGAGTTCCATTAGGTATAACTTTTTCTTTTTTGATAACCTCCCCATTGATCAATGAATATTTGGTTGTTTTGATGTGGGGCTTTTTTGGATGGAAGATTACATTAGCATATATTATAAGTGGAATTTTGATTGGAACAATATCCGGCATAATCCTTGGAAAGATGAAACTTGAAAAGCATCTTGTTAAGGATCTTATTACAAAGAAAGTTAAGGTTAAAGAGGCAATATATGATAATCTGAAAAGTAGATTCTATTTTGGGATAGCTGAAGCAAGGTCTATTGTAAGGAAGATCTGGTTATGGGTGTTGGTGGGTGTTGGGATTGGTGCTGCAATACATAATTATGTTCCTCAGGAAATCATCCAAAGTATAATCAATAAAGGGGGGATATTTACTGTGCCTATCGCAACATTATTAGGTGTTCCTATGTATGGCAGCTGTGCTGCAATTGTTCCAATAGCTGTTGTTTTATTTCAGAAAGGGATTCCATTAGGAACTGCATTGGCTTTTATGATGGCAACTGCTGCTTTAAGTCTGCCTGAAGCCATTATACTAAGAAGGGCTATGAAGTTGAAGTTAATAGCTATATTCTTTGGAATAGTTACTTTAGCAATCATATTTACAGGGTATCTGCTTAATGCATTGCAGGTATTCTTGTGATACAACCATATGATTCTTTTGTTGTAAATGATTGAATTTCTGATTATTTGTTGAAGTAATGTTTATAAACAGAAAGGTATTCTCAAGAATCAGGTGGTAATATGATAAAAAGCTTTTGGGAAACTACATCTGGGAAAAGAGTTTTGTTCTTATTAATGATACCTTTAGTTGTTTTACTGAATTATTTTGCTGTGAAGACTGCAATATTTCTGAAAATACCTTTTTTTCTTGATACCTGGGCAACTGCATTAGGAGTTATGGTTGGAGGATTAGCAGTTGGTTTAGTTGGAGGTATTTTATACAATCTGATCATGATGACTGAATGGGGGGCTTCTGCGTGGGTATGGGCTTTTGCAAATATATCAGTTGCATTATTAGTATATACATTCTGGAAATTAGGATGGGTCAATATAAGAAAGCCAGGTAAGTTATTGGTATCTGCTTTGATTATTGGATTGATTGAGACAGTTGTTGTAATTGTTATATTATTTACTGCATGGGGTGGCGTAGAAACATACGAAGGTGTGCTGCCGACTTATACTACTCTTCTTGATGCAACTGGAAGCAAAGTAATAGCTGCAATCGGTGAGAAATTTATTACAATACCTGTTGATCAGATAGTTTCTTTGTTCCTTGCTGCAATTGTAGCATCTTCAATCTCAAAAAAGTTTATCCTGACTAAGAGGAAAAACTAGGTGTATAAGATGGCTATTGAATATACACTACAATTATTTGGTTTTGATGTAGTTGCACAGGTTTTTATCTTGGTTGCGATAATGATGATGTATCTGAGAACTAAGGAATTATCATCTTTAAGTCTTCAGAAAGGGATAAAATATCTTAACTATGCAATGTTATCATATTTGTTGAGTTTTACATTTAGGTTTGTCAGTACAATATATGATTTCTTTTTAGATAATATGTTTGGAACATATACGAAAACAATCTATGGTTTAGTATTTTCATTATTTAACATCTATGGTGCATTGCTTGGTGGTTTTTTCCTTGCATATTGTCTAGTGTGGAGAAGATTTGAAAAAGACCAGATAATGAAATGTTCAATTGGCAGGGTTGTTTCTTTATATCTAATATCTTTGATGATTGTTATAGCAGATATCCATTTTATGTTGATTGGTTATTTTATCACAGCTTATTTCTTCTATATTTCTGTGTTTACCATGCTGTTATACGCAATAATAACCAGCCATAAGGTAGTTGGGGGAAAAATAACCAGCATAAATCCATTCTTATCTCTTGTCGGATTAGGATTAGGGGTCTATGCAGTTACTTTAATTGAGAATCTTTTGGTAAATTTTTTGTTTACTGTACATTACTATAGTTTAGCTCTCTCAGCAATATTTACCCTAACTCTTTTATATCATGTTTTAAAGATTATCAGGTGAAAATGACAAAAATAGTCCTTACAAATTCATTTAGGGGTGGAACAGGCAAGTCTACTATAATCAGCAATATAGGCAGTTATCTGGCCACGCTAGGCATGAAGGTAGTGATTATTGATGGTGATATTATAAGTCCTGGTATTCATGCAATATTCGGTTTGAGCGAAGAGAGTTTTACAAAAACCCTTACTGATTTTTTATTAGGCAAAGGGGATATTGCAGATGCAGTGTATGATATTTCAGATAATTTAGGCTTAAGTCAGAATTCCATTATGTTAGTTCCTTCTTCTATTGCCAGCGGTGAGATAGTTACGTTATTGCAGCAGACTGGAAATGCTGATAAGATGGCAAATGGGCTTAAAAGAATCAAAGAGAAGTTTGAGCCTGATTTTATATTAATTGATACACATCCGGGTCTTAATGATCCTTTTTTAGTTGCTACTGGTTTTAGTGATATTATCCTTAATATAGTGAGACCCGACAATCAGGATTACCAGGGAGCACAAGTAAGTGCAGAAATCTCTAGAAAAATGAATATAAAGATGTATCTGATACTTAATAAGGTTCATAAAAAGATTGGGAAAAGTAAGTTGATCAAGAATGTAGAAGATGCTTTTAATCTGCCAGTTGCAGGCGTTTTGCCTTTTTCTGATGATGTGCTTTTTTCTGAATCTCAATTTGTTTTTTCTGAAAAATACCCTAATCATAAGTTTAGTGCGGAAATACATAATATAGTCACTAAAGTGTTTAACATCAAACCAAAAGAACATTTAGAGGTTATGCATGATCTATTGCAGTATATTAAAGATGGTAAAAAATGTTCGATAGATAATATCTCTGGTGCTAAGGATTTGCCTTGTAAGAATTCTGGTGAATATCTGGATACATTTATTGAAGATGGTTTTATCAGGGAAATCAAGGGGAATTTAAAAATAACTAAAAAAGGATCTAAATTCCTTAAGAAGTATCAGATTATTAAAAGATTTGCAGATGATTTTAGGCTTTAGGTTTTTGAGGTATTCATTTCTTAGTTGACTCTTCACTCTTATTTTGCAGTTTCTTCTTTTTTTCAGGTTCAGAAAGATAGTTTTGCCTAGTTGTTACTGGACGGCATAATTCTTTTTCAGCATCAATCCTCGCATTTCCTTCTACATTTCCACCCCTTTTGGCAACATCTTTGTTTTTAGTAAAAGTTTCTGGTTTTTCTTCTTGTGAAATCTCAGTTGTCATACGTTCACCAAGCATTGTAAAAATTAACTCTAAATCATTCATATGATCTCTCAAATTTGCTTTTGACCGTTTTGGCAGATTCTTGAATTTTTTGTACTCAGAGGGAATCATTCCGAATGTAGCTTTAGAAATCTCTGCTGTGAGGATTGCAAAATCTCTCTTTTCTTCAATACCTCTTTCTCTCCATTCATCAGTTAGATTTTGCCTTATAGCGACACCTCTTAATCTCTTATCAATCCAATCTTTAGGGTAACCTTTTGCAGAGTAAATTTCTTTCATTCTTGCTTGAGCAAGTTCAGGATTCTCTATTTCATCAATTCGTTCTTTTCCTACTTTCGCAAGCCATCTTTTGAAAGGTTCAGCATTTTTGCTTGGAATTGATTGTATAAGCCGAAAAACATCTTTGGTATTTCCTGCAAGAATGTTTCTCTTTTTACCTGTTTCAGTCAGCATTTCTACATGGGGACAATTTGTCCCTATGTAGCTTCCAAGTTCTTCCTCTCTTTTACGTAGCTTTTTCCATTTGAAGAAATACTAGCTTGGGACTGAATTTATGCTGCAAATAAGATTTAGGGTATTCTGTCTAACGTTTTATAAAAAACCAATAACAAAAAATAATAACTAATAAAAAAGAACAAATAATAAAAATAATTCAAACTGACGGCTATCCCCGACCTAAATCTCAAGCTTGCTTGAGGGGTTAGAAATTTTAATTTCTAAGCGATTGGGGTATTTGCCGTCGGTTTGAATTCTTAGAAATTTCGCACTGAAGTGCGGGGTATTACTTTAGAATGTGAAGTCATTCTAACGGATTAGAAATGCTAAGCATTTCAAATATACCCCGTGAAAATTTCTTACGAAATTTCCAATAAAAAATAAATTATTTATTCTTCACTATTTTCTTCAAGAAACTTTCACCATAGCTGCCTTCTACTCTCTTTGGTTCTACTTTCTTTTTGCTTTTCTTTTGTTTCTTATATACTTTCCAGCCTATGAATCCTGCTATCAATATAATTCCTAGACTTACTATCTTCCATGGGTTGTTTGGTTTGTGTTTTGATACTGTAATTGGTATCTTTTCGTTATATGTCAATACATCGTCACCAACTATACTTTTTATCTCTATATCCAGGAAGTATTTTTGCAGATTTGCATCGTCGTCCAACTTAAATTCTAATGTTCCTTGTCCTTCTTCTCCAGGTTCTAATATTGGGGCTATAAAGTCTGAGCTTTTTTCAAAGCTAATTGGCTGTTCTGTCTTTCCATAGACTTTGATCCTTACAGATTCGCCTTTTTCTTCCCCTATGTTCTTTATAGTGATTCTTAGCCTTATATCTTTGTCACCTGCTTTTAATACTGATTGTGACAATTCTGCATTTGTTATGTTGTATATGGGGACTGCTTTGATGGCTATCTTTAATGGAATCTCTATCTCTTTGAATTCATAATCATCTTCTTCCTCATCTGGCTTGTATTTATAGGTTGTTTTTATTCCTGCTGTGTGTTCTTTTGGTATGACTGTTTTATCTACATCTATATAGAAAGTTGCTTTTGAAGTAGAGTCTGCTTCAATATTGCCCAGTAACGAAGATCCGGAATAACTTTCTGATAATGTGACCCCCCTTGGCAAGTTTACAAGTTCTGCTTTTACTCCTTGTGCTTTCCCATCTCCTAGATTTTGTATTGTAACTTCAAGTTTTACGTTTTCATCATCTGGTTTTATCCTTAATGGGTCTGATTCAATATCCCCTACAGCAAGATCAACATCTTTGAAGTCTTTGTCTGTTACTTCTATTGACAGATCTCTTTTTAATGAAGCTGTAGTTCCTTTTGTAATCCTTGCTTCTATTATGTGGGAACCCTTAAATGCTACATCATCTACTAAGAATCTGAATTGTACTATATGGGACCCTCTTGAAGGTATTATCCCTATTGTTTTTTTATTTGGTTCACCTGATGTAAGTTTTAAGCCATCTTTAGGTGTAATTTCTATGACCAGATCTTTTTCTGCCTCATTACTTGGGTTGTCTACCTTGAACCAAATGTTAACTGCTTTTCCTGCTTCTGCAGGTCTTGGGTCATAGTCGTTTACACTAATATCAAGTGCACTTACTGCTGTGCTGAATAATAAAAGCACCATCATTAATAACATTATTTTATTCTTCATTTTATCTTTCCTCCAAAAATATATTTTTTTAGGCTTGCAAAAGTCTTATTCTTGCGCTGCCTTTTATTTTTATTCTTTTGTTGTATTCTATATTGTATTGTTAGTATGGCTGGTACTATCAAGATACAGGCAAAGAATGTTGCCATTATACCTACACCTAGTGTCCATCCTAATCGTTTTGTATTTACTAAAGCTGCAAATGATAATGCCATAAATCCTACAACTGTGGTCAGTGTTGTAATTGCCACTGCTTTTCCTGTACCCATCATCGCTTCAGGGATTGCTTTTTCTATAGAGCCGTACTCTTTTATATTGTGTTTTATGCTATGGATTATATGTATACTGAAGTCAATGCCCATCCCCATCAGCATAGATAACATGCCTGTTGTAAGAACAGTAAATGGTAGATTGATGAAACCCATTATCCCTACTGTCCACATCATCGCAAAGATTATTGGGAAAAATGCCAGAAATCCTGCAACTATTGATGTGTAGAATATCGCTGCAAGGATGATGACCAGTATAAAACCGATTAACGTTGTTTTCATCGTATCCCCTAATAAAGATTCGTCTAGTTCTATCATCTCTGCCTCCCCCCCTTGAGGAACGATCTTTATCTCTTTAGGCCAGGGTATACTGCTTATCTCTCTTAACATTTCATCGTATTCGTTTCTTCCTAGAATTGAGAATTCAACTTTGTACGTTGTAATACTAAAATCTTTGCTGAATTTGTTTCTTATCTGAGGGTTTTTGTTAATTATACTTTTTAGGGTTACAAAATCATGAGGCACTTTTCCTTTGTTTACCGCTTTTATCTCCATTGTTGGTGAGTCAATATCATCTACCCATTTTAATTCTTTAAGGATATTATCCAGAGTTCCCATTGGTCTTAAAACTCTAGGATCTCTTAAATCTTTTATTGAGTTAGAATCATACATGCTTTCTTTGTCCAGCATAAAAAGCACATTTTGAGAACCCAGACCTGTAAAATGATAATCCATCGAGAATAAAGAATCTACAACATCATCTTCTTCTGGAAGCCAGTTTTCCCCTTCAGTATCCATATAGACTAATCCAAATCCGCCTGATAGAATAACTGTTGCGATTACTACTATGCCTATTATGAACCACGGTCTTTTTACCTGTAATAAAGCTAGTTTACTTAGGAATATATCCATAACACTTTTTTTTGTGTCTTCTGTTTTCCCCCTTATCTTGAAGACAACTTCATCCAGTTTTGAATAGATAAATTTTCTTTGTAAGATCATCAAAGGGGGCAATACCATGAATGTTGTGATGAATGCATAAAGTATTCCTATAGACAGAACTTTTCCTTGTGTTAATGCCATTGGTGAGCTTCCAAGAAGCATTGCAAGAAACCCTGCAATTGTAGTTGCAACAGATGCTACTAATGCAGAGCCTACACCTACAACTGTTTTTTCAACTGGATTTTCTTCTCCTTGTTTTATTTTTTCATGATAAGAATGAGTTAAGTGGATGGCATAGTCAACAGACATGCCGACCATCATCGCACCTACAGACGCAATTATCATTGTTATTTTTATGTCTAAAAGATAAAGTGTTCCTGCTAACCATGTCAGTGTCAATATTACAGGTATTGTGCTAAAGAATGCTATCTTATAGGATCTGAAATATATCCATAAGATGATGAAAACAGCTATTATCGCCAGACCTATCGTATTCATATTATCGCTGATGAGAAACCACATGATTCTGTTTATCAAGATTGGCATCCCTGTTAGTGTTGCTTTTACACCAATAGGAAATGGTGATTGATCTACTTTTTGTCTTGTGTTATCTTCTATCCTTTCTAATGCTCCCGGTTTTCTCTCAACATTTATAGATACTGCAATCAAGGCATTGCTTAGGTCTTTGCTTAACATGCCTTTTAATGGTCCTGCTTTTATCTCTTCTGGCAGGTTATTTATCATCTCTTTTGATTCTTCGAGAGTTTCTGGGAGTTTTCCATATGATTGCAAGAATCCATATGCAAGACTCATCGTTGAATAGACATGCGTTTCTGCTTCAAGACTTTTTTGTAAAGAAACCATCGCTTTTAGGACATCTGGATGTCTTATGTCCTGAATTCTGTTTAGATCATTTACTTCATTGTCTATAGAGACTAAGATATATAATAAATCTGTAGAGCCAAATTCATTTGATACTAATTTTTTCAATTGAAGTGTATCTGAATCTTCATTGTATAATACATCAAAAGAAGAATCTGTTTCAACCCTTAATGCATAATATCCTAGAAATAATGTTATTGTCAATATTATTAGGACTATTGGAATGGGGTGTTTTTTTTGAAGTGTTGCTAACTGCTTTAGTTTCTTTTCTATCATTTTAAATCTAAGAACCCCTTTTTATGTGTGAGAATACTTTTGGATTTATAAAGATGATGAAAATCATCACTTAGTAGAAAAATCCTAATATTATCATCATAGGCAGGTTAGGCTAAATTCCTAATTTTCTTATAACTTAGTTTTGCAACAACTGCCCATAATATATTGCTAAATAACAAAGCGATTATAACTCCTTGAACAACCTTTACTGGCATATGCACTAAGTAAACATCTGTAAGGTATAGCCAGGGTAATTGAATCAGGTAAGATGTTAAGACAGCTAGAATAATATTCCACTTTAATCTTATCAGCACCCCAAACACAGTCCCTAAGATGATATTTCCTATCATGATATAAGGATTGTTTAATGCAAATGAGGTGTATATCGAACCCACAGCCCCAGATATAAAACCTCCTGCAGGACCATATATGATTGCCGCCAGGAATATTAAGTATTGGAAGAAATGAACCCTAACTCCAAATATATTCACATGAAATAATCCTAAGATATTAGGGAATACTGCTAAGAAAGCAAGTAATGTGATGTTTTTCAATGTTAATTGAAAGTTGAAAATATTTTTGTATTGCATTATAAAAAAGTTGATTAAACTAGTATAAATAGTTTGGGTTTAATATGGTTTAGTAGAAAATATCGGTTGCCATCAATTTATGAGCTTCTTAAATAGATACATCTAACTGACAAGGGGGAAGTCCCTTACGGGGAATGTCAGTTATCTATGTCAACATCAAGAAGCGAATCCGATGGCAACCCGACCAACGGGAGATTTTCTACTAAGCCGTTTAATTTTTTATTTAATACTTTTAATGACTATTAGAAAACTAAATCACTCCATGGTTTCTATTCTGATAACTACTGTCTTTTCTTTCGTAACTTCTAAAGCATTTATCTCTTTTACTGCCTTTACTAAGTTTTCTTCAACTGATTCATGGGTCGTGACTATAACAGGCACTATATTCTGATTGATCTCTTTTTGTTCTACAGCTGCGATGCTAATCTTGTTGTCACCTAAGATTTTTGATATCTTAGCAAGTACACCTGCTTTATCCTCAACAGTATACCTAAGATAGTATCTTGACTTAATCTTGTTCTTGTCCTTTACTTTTACATCTTCAAAATAGGACACGTCTTGTTTTCCTTTTGCTATATCTATCACATCGCCTAGAACTACTGTTGCTGTCGGCAGCTGACCAGCTCCTTTTCCATATAGCATTGATTTTGTAGTGTTCTCAGCTACAAGATAGATAGCATTAAGCTCATCTTTAACAGAAGCCAGTTCATGATTTATAGGTATCATCGTTGGATGGACTCGTAATTCAATCTCATCATCTGTTTTTTTGGCTATTGCCAGAAGTTTTATCTTATAACCTATATCTTTTGCATATTTTAGATCGTTTTTGTTTATCTTTGTGATGCCATTTGTAAATATATCATCTTCTATCTCTGCATTAAATGCTAATCTTGATAGTATCACTAGTTTTTGTGCAGCATCCTTCCCTTCAACATCAAATGCAGGGTCTGCTTCTGCAAAGCCAAGATCTTGTGCTGTCTTTAATGCATCTTTGTATTCCTGACCTTCTTCCATCTTTGTCAATATGAAATTAGTCGTTCCATTCAGTATACCATATATCTCTTTTATATTGTCTGCTGCATAACTTTCTTTTATAGTCTTTATTATAGGTATACATCCGCCGACTGCAGCTTCAAATGCAATGTTTACATCATTGTTTTTTGCAGCTTCAAATATCTCTTTGCCATGTTTTGCAATAACTGCTTTGTTTGCAGTAACAACATGTTTTTTGTTCTTTAAAGCACTTAGAATTATATCTTTTGCAGGAGTATAACCCCCTATAAGCTCTATTATCAAGTTGATGTCTGGGTCGTTGATCAATTCGTTGTAATCTTTTGTCAATTGATCGTCTTTTAATCCAAGATCTTTCGCATTACCTAGATTACAATCACAGACCTTTTTTAAGTTAATCTTAATACCTGTTCTTTTCTCTATAGTATCCTTGTTATTATTTAGTATCTTAACTACTCCACCGCCTATTGTTCCGATTCCCACTAATCCAATATTTATTTCTGGCATCTTAATCATCTGTATTTTATGTTTGTTTATAAATCTTATCCTTAGTTCTTATATTTGATTATTTTTTAGGTTTTTATTATATCTAGTTTTTATTAGTTATTTTTATCAGTACTTTTAATTGATTTTGTTTATTGGTTAAAAAATAATTAATCCTTGTTTTATTGAAATTCTTTGATTTTTGATACCTCTTTTTTATCCTTGTTATCGAGGTGTTCTGCCTATCTTCAAGTAGTTACAGAAAAAAGGTTTAAATATAAGTTGTTATTTCCGGTAGTTTATGGGAATTTTAGCTAGGGTTACAGGTGCAATTGGTGCAGCTATACATCATAGTGGAGCATCTAATGGAGCAGCAAAGACTATAGATGATTTTGCTGTTACTGATGATTTTGATTCTGATTTGGCTGCATTGAATGAATTTGTGTGTTCTGCTGTTTCTGTACTTTATCCCACTACTACATTTCATAGTTATAGGGGAACTCTTGAAGAATTTCAAACAGATAGTGGTTACAGTTCTTTTGTGGATAATATGACTCATAATCTTTGTATGATGAATCCAAAAAATAGGTATGAGACAAAGGCTGTTAAATCTGATGCAGGAAAACCAGCAGCAGCTGCAAATGAGGCAAAAGAAGCAGAAGCTGGAGTTACAATCGCAACAACAAAAGAAGAAGTTCCAAATACAAATGACCAATATAGATTTGTTAATGCTATTGGTGCGTTTGTAGCTCATTATCAAACAGAATCAAGAAATTTATTAGGTGGTGTATTAGATTTTGCTTATACTATGGCAGCAACAGAAGGAGTTAAGAGTCATACCCTTACTAGTCCGAATGGGAGAGGATTACCTCCAGGTTATAATCCTGAGAGGATAGGTGGGGTAGAAACTAGGGGCCATTATTCTGGTGATTTTGAGAGGGGGGCCAATTTAATTGTAAACATAGCAGGTGATGATCTTGGTACTCATATTGCTAATTTAATCAATAATGTAATTATTGAAAATGCAAAGGTTAATGTTAGATATACCAATGATCATGAGGTAGCTGATTTTGAGTATTTTAATGATGATAAAGCAGAAGCAGTTAGATTAGCAGAACATATTGGCATGGTTGATCAAGTTAATGGCGTATTTAATCAGATTCAAGCACCTTATATGAAAAAGAAGCAAGCTCCAGCACAACCCCAACCATAAAAAAAACTTCTTAGTTTTTACTACCAACATTAGACAAATACCTCGTCGTTAAATCAGTAAACTATATAAACAGGTAATTAATAATCCAGAATAATTACGTGTTTTGTTTTAGATAAGGCGATTGAAACGGTAAATCAACTCTTAAACAAAAGTGAATCTTATTTCTTAGATTATCTTATGGAATGTAGTTTTGAGAATAAAAGAATTATAAATGGAGGATGATTGAGAATGGCAGATAAACCAGCAGCAAAACCAGTATATATAGGTGAAGATGGACTAACAAACTATAGATTTTCATTTGGACCATGGAATATCCATGAAGGTGCAGATCCATTTGGACCAACAGTCAGACCAACAGTTGAGTTTGCAGATAAAGTTGCACTTTATAGGGATTTAGGTTATGAAGCGATACAGTTTCACGATGATGATGTTGTGCCTAACGTTAGTGACCGCTCGCATAGGTCAGTTATGCGAAGGGCAGGGGAAGTTAGAAAACTGATTGATGGCGAAGGATTACAACCAGAATTTGTCGCCCCTAGATTATGGGAAGATGCTAGAACTATTGATGGAGCATATACTTCTAATAGTGCAACTGATCGTCAATACGCTAGGATTAGATCAAGAGTTGCTATCGATATAGCTGATAGGCTCGGAACAGACCTGATAGTGCTTTGGTTAGCAAGAGAAGGAACCTATACTCGAGCAGCAAAAGATCCTAAACGTTCAACAGATTATTTAGTAGGGGCAATCAATGATATGTTAGGGCATAATCCTAATATTAGAATTGCAATTGAGCCAAAGCCCAATGAGCCGGCGGGTCAAGCATATATACCTACAATAGGGCATGCTGTAGCTTTGGCTTATATGACTGATGATCCTAGTAGGGTAGGCGTAAATCTGGAGAGTGCTCATGTGATATTGGCTAACTTAGACCCTTCAGATGAAATGGGATTTGCAATGGCAGCTAATAAGCTTTTGACAGTTCACTTAAACGACCAGGAAGGGCCTCAATTTGACCAAGACCTATCATTCGGATCAGCAAATCTACTAAGGGCTTTTCACCAAGTAAGAGTTCTTGAACAAAATGGTTATGGTAGAAATGGGGAAATTGTAGGCTTAGATGTTAAGGCAATGCGAACTCAAAGGGCAGATGTTGCAACAAAGCATTTAAAGTATAGCAGAGAGACGTTTGAAACTCTGCTTCAAAAGGTTAGAACCCTAGATGAAGGTGCTGTGGCTCATCTTACAGAAGCAAGGGATTATGAAGAATTAAACCGTTTAATAAAGAACCACATTATGGGTGTAGACACAAGATAAATCTTTTTTATTTTTTTATAATTAATAAAAGAAATATTAACGAGGGGATGTAGAATGGCAGAACAAATGGCACCAGTTGCACAGAAAGCAATAGATATGTATGAAAGAAAAGATTTTTGTACTGGAATTGCAGGGGCAGTACCTTATGAACCAGGCACAATATTAACACCTAAATTAAAGGGTGGAAATCAAATTATTTTCAGGGATTATGATTCAAATGAAGATATAATCTACAAAAAGAGTGATGGAACTATCGTTCAATCAACTATGGGTGCAACAGTCAATCCTTCATTAGCATATTGGCATGCAATGAGGGGTACTGGTCAAGACCCATTTGGAGCTCCGACAATGGTTAGGGAATGGGCTCAACCAACAGATGAAATGGAAGCTGCAGAATGGACAATGGTAGCAACATTTCAGATTTGTAAAAGACTAGGGCTTGATTATTGTTTTCACGATGAAGATATTGCACCCAGAGGTGCATCTTTAACAGAATATAGAAGTAACCTTGACCATATGGCTGAATTTGCTTATGGTTTACAACAACATACTGGTGTTGGACTTAGATGGAATACATCTAATATGTTTAGTGATCCCAGATTTGCACATGGAGCAGCCACTAACCCAGATGCTACAGTACTTGCACATGCAGGAGCACAAGTAAAAAAAATGATTGAAGTAGGAAAGTACTTGGGTGCTAAAAATTATGTATTCTGGGGCGGTAGAGAAGGATATGAAACTTTATTAAACACAGATATGGGAAGAGAACAAGCACATTTAGCTAGATTTTTGCATATGGCAGTAGATTACGCAAAAGAAATTGGATTTGATGCACAATTCTTAATAGAACCAAAAGCAAAAGAGCCAACAAAACACCAATATGATTTTGATGCAGCAACAGTTATAGGATTTTTAACACAGCATGGCCTTAGGGATCATTTTAAACTTAATGTCGAAGCTAATCATGCAACTTTAGCTACTCATACATTTGAACATGATTTAACTGTTTCTTCTATGAATGGTATGTTGGGGAGTATTGATGCAAATAGGGGAGATACATTACTTGGATGGGATACAGATCAATTTCCATTAGATGTCTATTCAAATGTTATGGCTATGATGGTTGTTCTAGGTCAGGGTGGTCTTGAAAATGGTGGCTTTCATTTTGATGCAAAGCTAAGAAGAGGATCTACAGATTTAGAAGATATATTTATTGCTCATACTGGAGCAATGGATGCTCTTGCTAGGGGGGCTAGGGTAGCTGCAAAAATGAGTAGGGATGGGGCGTTATCTGATTTTGTAGCAGAAAGATATGCTTCATTTGATGATGGTATAGGTAAAGCATTTGAAAATGGCGAGGTTAGTCTAAGAGAACTCGAAGCATTTGCTTTAGCACATGAACCTGAACCAATTAGTGGTAAGCAAGAATTGCTAGAAAATGTAGTTAATCAATACATTCAAATGGGTACCCATGAATTAGCTCAATAATTTTATTTTTTATTTTATTTTTAAATTTTAAATCAAAAAAAGAGGCTTGACTTGATATAGTAATATCATAGGTAATTATAATGGCAGCAATAGACGGAATGTTAACAAGATCAAAGCTTGAAGATGAACTAGAAGGAGAACGTCGTTATTCATTTGATTATAAAGACGGCGCTTCTGTATGGTTGACTGAATTTGGAGCAAGAGCTATAGGCTTGTTCCATTCTTCTGATTCTAATACTATGAATGGTGTTTGGACTCCACCAAACACTAAAGAAGTTACTCAAAGAATAAGAAGTGCAGGCAGTTATACTGAAGATATCTTGGGTGGAGAAAGAGGGTGGTTTGGGAATGAAGCAGGGTTTCATGATTGGGATAATTGGAAGGTCCAGACCTCCATGGATCCTGGAAGATTTGAGACTATAAATCATATGATCGATGCTTTTTTATTTCGTAATTCAGGAACATTAGAAGATTTTCAGACAAATGATAGATATAAATTTGAAGTTGATAGAACTTTCTCAAAGCTTGAAGACCCTTTTTCTGCAACTGATGTAACTTATGTCGGTTTTGGTCTGCGTTATTCAATTGCTATAACATCTACAGATCTTAGTAGAATCAATAATCCAAAAGTAAATCCCTGGTCTTTGATGACTACTTATTCAGGAACTAAAGATTATCCAGGAACAGTTATAGCGATAACAAATCCAGGTGCTAAATCAATAACTTATGAAGATGATAAACAGGGTTTGCCTATGGGAGAAAGAGTAAGGATAGAAGATGCTGCTGTTTATTTTAGGACTGATAATGTTGGATGTCATCAGATCGCTGTTAAGCCTGAAGACCTAAGATATGTAGATGATCATGCTGTACTGATGAAGGTCAACCAAGTTCCAGACGGTTCTGGATTATATGAATTGACAGTCAAAAGAGTTCCAGACACACCATTAGACAGGAATCTTCCTGCAACATGGCAAGACATCCATGACATACCCCATTATAATCCTGAAGGTGAAAGGGGAACATTGCAGGCATATAATGGACCTGCACCAAGTGATGCAACTCAAAGATTTACAGAGATGGAATTTATGCTGGCTCCTTTAGTGCGTACTAGGGGTGGCTATGAAAGAACAGTCCATCTTGAAGTGATACAATATAGGGGAGAATTCGATAAGATAGTTGGACTAGTGCAAAGGATTGGGCAGATGAGCAATGTACCTTATCTTTTTGCTAGTGAATAAATATTAAAGAAAAATTTTGGAGGATGATATAAAATGGCACAACCAAATATAATGTATGATCAGAGAAACACACCAGACAGTCAATTTACAGCTAATAGGGGTGCAGTTAGTGTAGCTATAGAAACTTGTCAGGAAGGAATTTCAAAAGGGGCTAGAATTCTTACGGTAAATGATAGTGAAGGTGGACTCCAGTATGAAGTGCAGTTGTCACATGGTATGAATATTGGTCCAGATTCTTCTTATAAGGGTAAGAGTATATTTTGGGATGCGCCAAATCCTTTAAGAGTTTATTCAGAGGCAGAGATGGACACGGAATTACAAAGAGCAAAAACTCATAAAAAAGATGGTGCTGTAATTGGTGGTCTAGGTGGTTGGCTTGATACTTTTAATGCTGGGTTAATATTGTGTGGTCTGGATTGTTGCGGTTCTCCTGGAGAGGACCCTGTTACTGGAGAATCTTTAACTCTACACTCAAGAATTGGACTTCTTCCAGCTGAAAATGTTACTGTAAGATATCAACAAATTGGTGAAGCTAGATACCAAGTTGTAATTGAGGGGGATGTTACTCAATATATGGGGGATGTTCCTAGTTACAAACTACATAGAAGGATAACAACAGACGTTGGTGGAAATGAAATAGGGGTTGAGGATACAGTTGAAAACCTTACTGATGTTACATTACCACTCGATGCACTATACCATATACAACTTGGTGGAGCTGCACTGGAGAAAGGTTCTGTATTTAGTACTCCTGCTATTGCGCACCTAGATAGAGATGATGATGCTAAAGCTGGAAGAGCGAATATAAACTCAATGCCTGGAATTGGAGATACTAAATATGAACGAGAAAAATTATGGTTCCATATCTTTCCAGAAATTGAAAAGGTAACGTCATTACTTAGAAATCCTGATGCTAGTTTTGGCGTTTATACAAGACATGACCAAAGAGAGTTACCCCAATTTTCACAATGGCAACAAAATGGTGGTTGGCAGTTTAAGATCGAAGACCCTGAAAACTATAAAGAAGTGTGGTATGTGAATGCTCCTGAGCCAGGATTTACCAGATGTCCAAATAGGTCTGTTGAGAGAGAAGAAGGAAGACTTCAATATCTTGGACCAAGAGAGAGAAGAACTGTGCACGTTGTAGTTGGAGCATTGGATCAGCAATCGCAAATAATGTCAATTGAAGACATCATTAAACAGCATAAATCTGTTCCAAGAGATGAATTTATAGCTGCGTAATCATAAATTATAATTTAGGGGGGAATGATTGTAAAATGGCAGAACAAAGAAGATTATCTTTAGGATTAGATTCAAGCACACAAGGCATAAAAGCTGTTGTTATTGATGTGGATTCTGGGCAGACAGTCTATGAAAATGCCCTTAGTTATGATGAAGATCCCAGATTAGCAAAATATAATGTTGATGGAAGTATATTCATGCCTTCAAAACTAGGTCTTGCTGAGCAAGATCCAAGAATGTTTGTCGCTTCTTTAGATGCTATTTTTGAAGATATGGGTAGAAGTGAAGAATTTGATATGGGTGAAATAAGGGTTATAAATGATTCTGGACAGCAGCATGGTCATGTTTATTTGAATGGGCAATCTAGACAAAAGTTTGCTCAGCTTCAGACAGGAGACTCTGCAAGCAGCAACTTAACTACTATCTTAGATGGATGTTTTTCATATCCTGGTGCGCCAATCTGGAAAACAGACAATACTCAAGCTGAGGCAGATTATCTTAGGCAGGCAGCTGGTGGTAAAGAACAAATGATTCGTCTTACTGGTTCTGATTCTCCATTAAGGTTTACAGCAGCACAAATGATGATGATTGGAAGATATATGCCAGAAACCATTGCAGATACAGAAACTGTTCAGCTTATCAGTAGTTTTATTCCTGCAATACTTGCTGCAAATACAAGATCTCCTTTGGATATTGGGAATGGTGCTGGAACTTCTATTATGGATTATGCGCAGAGAACAAATTCTCAGGTAATGATTGAAGCAGCTGCAAGATATTGTAGAATAGAATCTTGGGATTTTGCATCAAAGCTTCCTGGTTTAACAGCACCTAATTCTATTGTTGGAATGGCCTCTAAATATCTCCAGCAAAAGTATGGGTTTAGGGCTGATTGTATGGTTACTGCTGGATCAGGTGATAATCCTCAACTAAAGGTAATGACTGAAGATGACTTATTAACATTAGGTACGAGTGGAGTTTATATTATTTCTACTGATGGCAATACATTTGACATGACAGGGGTTGGAAATGCTATGTATGACGGTCTTGGAAGGCCTTTGTTGTTTAGATGTAGAAGTAACTGTGCTACTGGTATGGATAGGATCAGGGCAGTTAATGGTTTAGGGCCAAAGGATTACGCTACAGCAGATGATGCAATTGAACAAGAACCTTTTGGAAAATATATCTATATCTGGCATCCTGATGGAGCAGAAACATTACCTATTTCTCCTATGCTTGAAGAACCTTATGTTGAAGGTTTTGGTTCATCAGGCGGATTAGGACCTGAATATGCAGGAGTAGTTGATTCTGTAATCGGAGCAATTCGTGCATATTCTGGATCTGATGAATCAGATTCTAAAAAGCCTCTTCTTTTATCTGGAGGTCCATCTAATAGTAGGCAAATAAAGTTGAGGGCAAGTGGTATTTTTGGTGGGAGGCCAGTAATCTCAATGGGTGATGTTGGAGCTGCACTTGGTGCAGCTGTTGCAGGTGCTGATGCTTATTTAAATAGATTAGCAGAAGAACATGATATTGAATTGCTTTGTGGGAATGTATTGCCTAGAAGTGAACCAGTTATAGCTGGTCCAGAAATTGTTGCAGCATATAATGGGAAAGGTATGTTTTTAGATAGATTAACAGCAGCTTATGATAAAGTAATTGCTGGAAAATAATCTTTATTAAATGGAGGTAAATTAAAATGACAGGAAACAAAACAACATTTATGTATGCAGGACATATATGTCTTGATATACTTCCAGGTATTCCAGTTCAACAGTCATTAGACTTAGAAAAAATAGCAAGTCCTGGAGCACTTGTTCAGGTTATTGAACCAATAATCGGTACTGGTGGGCCTGTTTCTAACTCTGGAATTGCAGCTCATATAATTGGGGGGCAGATAGGGTATACTGCATTACTTAATGGTAAGATTGGTGACGATGATCTTGGGAAGGTTCTCCAAGCAAAAATAGCAGAAAGAGGATTGGATCCAGGAGCCATGACTGTGGATGGAACAACTAAAACTTCTTATACTGTAGTAATTGGCTTTGACGATACTAATGGGGGTACAAGAGATAGAGTATTTTTTCATGGCCCTTTAGCAAATGATACATTTGGATTTGAAGATGTTGCATGGGATAGTGCTGGGGAAGCAGATGGAATTCATTTAGGATACCCTCCATTGATGAGGCTGCTTTATTCTGATGGTGGAGCTACTCTTAGTAAAATTATGAGGTATGCAAAAGAATTAGGTTTAACAACAAGTCTTGATATGGCAGCTTGTGATCCAAATTCTGATGCTGGAAAAGCTGATTGGGATTCAATTCTTCGAATGTCTTTACCTAGTGTTGATATGTTTACACCTAGTATAGGTGAGACATTGTATATGACTGATAGGGCGTTGTTTGATGAACTTGATGAAACAAAAACAGATCTTGTTGATCGTGTAGATGGTAATCAAATTTCTTCTGTTTCTGAAAAATTAAGTGGATATGGGAATGAAATTCCAATTATTGTTCTTAAAATGGGGCATAGGGGAGTATATATGGTAACAGGTAGTAGAGAAAGCCTTGAAAGAATGGGGAGATTTAAACCTGAAGATCTTGATGCGTGGGCTAATAGAGAATTGTGGCATACTAGTTATCATGCAGAATTCCCGATGGCAACCGGAGCAGGAGATACAACAATTGCAGGTATGCATGTTGCAATGCATATGGGATTATCACCTGAAAGTGTTTTAGAAAGAGGCACACTTTATGGTTGGCAATGTGTTGGTGCTCCTGATGCTCTTGGTGGTCTAAAACCTTGGAGTGAGTCAACGACAGCAGGATTAACAAAAAATCCTCTTGAAGTTAAAGGGAAAGGGTGGAAAGAAGTTGGAGGGGGATTGTATGCTGGCCCGAGAAACAAAGGTTAATTCATTTATTTCCTCAATTTTATATAATTTATATATTTAACCTACACATTTTTAAATAGAACTGTATTTTAGTAGATTAATTCTTAGTTATTAGCATAGTTAATAATTAGTTGAAATGATGTTATTGGGTTGAATAATATGGCTGGAACAATTTTAAGTGTAACAAAAAGTGGAAGCAATACCCCTACTGAGAGTCTTCCTGAAGAAATTCGTAATAGAGAAACTCACCAGGTAGATATAGGAGCATCATATTATGCTGGTTCATTAACAATTCCAAGCCTTAATCAGGCATTTAGCGTATTTGATCCTGCACCTATACTAGAAGAAGAGATTGGATTAGTAGGCGATTCTGGAAAAGGGGGAACAAGTAAAGTTTTTAGAGGTAGTTATGGTGATAGGCAGGTATGTGCTATAAAAGTCATGGATTGGCGAGCACTTTTAGGGCGTTCACCTGATTATATTGAAGATTATCTGCGTAAATTTGGTGGAGAGGGCAGAGATGTTCAAACTATGTTTCGTAGGTGCAGTGATGATCCTAGATTAGCAAGGATAATTCAAGTACATAAATATGGGTCTTATATCATACCTCATATTATTATGGAATTTGTTGATGGCACTGACCTTGATAACATTGTTTTAGATAGGACTATCAGTACAAATTTAACTCCTGGACTTAGCAGAAGTGATGTAGTGAATAATATCTATCCAAGAGCCCCTGTTTCAACCATGGATGAAGTTCATCAATTGCTTAGGTCTTATATTCAATCTTCAGAAGGATTAGAACTTCTTCATGAACAGAGTATTATCCATAGAGATATTAAACCAGCAAATATATTAGTCGATAGAAGTGGCAATATTAGGATAACTGATCTAGGTCTTGTGAAATCCCTGGATACAGAAAGAGTAAGAACAAAAGGTACTATTATAGGAACTCCTGTTTTTATGTCTCCTGAACAGATAAATATGGCTCATAATAGCAGAGAATTGACTGTGCAAAGTGATACTTATTCATTTGGGGGTACAATGTTTTATACCCTTACAGGGCAATATGCACATTCTTTTTCTGATGCAGATACTTCAACAACTAAGGCAATGTGCATTGTAGGTAATGTAGCTGGAATTAAAGGATTTGATATATTAAGTGATGAACTTGGAGCAAGATTAGAATATTCATTTGGTCCTATAAAAGATTGGTGTTTAGAATATGACCCAGTTGATAGGCCTACTACAAAAGCAAGGACTTATGCTATTATTGGAGCTGCTGTAGAATTGGGTGTGGAACCAGAACATATTAGATCATATTCATATGTAGAGCAGGACGATGTTTCTGAATTAGTAGCAGATGTATATTCTTGGACTGATTCCAGAAGAAAAGAATTGGTAGTATCAGGCCTTAAGCATGCAGGGCATACAGATGTTATGGATGCATATGAAACAGCTCTTAATCAAACTGCATATTCTGAAGTTGATACAAGCAAGCTAAAACTTTCTGAAAGATTAACATTAGCTGCTAATGCAGTTATAAATATAATGTCTGGTAGCAATCAATGATTCCCCTCATAACATAAAGTTTTAGAAGAATTACTTCCTAAAACCATTATGTTCCTATCATAACATAAGGTTTATAAACAAACATTTTGTTCTCTGAGTAGGTTAACTATAATAGGTGATATAATATGGATAAATTAAAAGTAGGAATATTAGGTGCAACTGGAATGGTTGGACAAAGGTTTATATCTTTGTTAGATGATCATCCTTGGTTTAATGTAGTAGCAGTAGCTGCTTCTCCAAGATCAGCAGGAAAGAAATATTCAGAAGCTGTAGAAGGAAGATGGGTATCTAAAAAAGATATCCCTTCAGATGTTAAGGATCTTGTAGTTTCAGATGTTGCAAATATAGATGACATGAAAGGAAAAGTTGATTTTGTGTTTTCAGCTATAGAAGCTTCCAAAGAAGAGATTAGAGAATTTGAGAATAAATACGCAGAGAATGATATTCCTGTTGTGTCAAACAACTCAGCTCATAGGTGGACAAAAGATGTTCCTATGGTAGTTCCAGAGATCAACCCTCAGCATATTGAGATGATCGACATACAAAGAAAGAACCATGGATGGAACAAGGGTTTTGTAGTTGTAAAACCAAATTGCTCATTGCAGAGCTACCTGCCAGCTATTGCTCCATTAATGAAATTTAATCCTAAGAAAATTATTGTAACTACAATGCAGGCTATTTCAGGAGCAGGAAAAACATTTGAAACATATCCAGAAATCTTAGATAATGTTGTACCTAATATTGGCGGAGAAGAAGAAAAAACTGAAAAAGAACCATTAAAGATATTGGGAAAGATTGAGGATGGAGAGATCAAGAATTTTGAAGGTATAGATATTAGTTCAACTACAACAAGAGTTCCTGTTACAGACGGACATATGGCAACTGTATATGTTGAATTTGAGAACAAACCAACAAAGGAAGATATCTTAGAGATATGGAAAAACCACAAAGCAGAACCTCAGGAATTAGGTTTGCCAAGTGCTCCAAATCCATTATTAATATATCACGAAGATGAGTTTAGACCTCAGACTAAACTAGACAGAGATGCTGGAAAAGGAATGGCAATAAGCATCGGAAGACTTCGTGATTGTAATGTGTTTGACTATAGGTTTGTTGCTTTAAGTCATAATACAATTAGAGGTGCAGCTGGTGGTGCCGTTCTTGTAGCTGAATTGTTGAAAGCTAAAGGTTATTTGGGTTGATTATTTCCCTAGATAAATAACTTCTTTTTCTTTTTTAAAATGAGGGTCTCCTGTTACTAATTGTAACTTATGGGCTTTTGCACTTTCATAAATCAAAGAATCACCTAAGCCCCATTTTTTCTTATGATTTGTTTTAGCAGCATTTAAAGCTGTTTCAGCTTCAATAGGTATTAAGAAACACCTTGACATCATTAAAGATACAATTTTATCTGCGTGTTTTTCGTTTGTTTCTGATAAATATTTCTTGTATACTTCTGATAGATTAATTACACTAATAAATAACATTTGATCGCTATCTATGTAATTAGCTATTTGTTTACCTATTTTTGATCCATTAGCAAATTCTATCCAACACCAAGAATCAAGCAAAACGGTCAATTTCTTCCCTCTTGAATTCACTCACTGTTGGAAATTTTCCAAAATAAGACTTTTTTGGTTTTTTTATTTTACTTATTAATTTTTGAATAGTGTCGTCGTATGTTGGGGTGTCTAATTCTTCTTTTACCATCTTTAATAAGGAATATGTATCATCCTTTAGTGCAATTGTTGTTGACATTTATATCACCATATATTATAGTGCTATATGTTATATTTAAATGTTTTGGTTTTTTGTTTAGAAACATTTTAGAAAAATAAAATTTTTAATCCTTTAAGTTTCTCGTTTCACTCGAACCGTAAAGTTTAAAAACACGATAATAACATTCTAACTATGGCAACCTATAAGAAAATTGGAACTAAGACAGTAATCGGTTTAGTTGAACCAGTTATTTTGTATAGCAAGACTCAAGGCAACAAGACCATAATGGCTAAGATAGATACAGGAGCTTCAAAAAGCTCAATAGATGTCAACCTTGCTTCACAATTAAGATTAGGACCCATAATCAAGTCAAAGCTAGTCAAGTCAGCTTCAGGAAATAAACTAAGACCAGTTATAGAATCTGTTGTAGAGTTGGCTGGTAAGAAGATGAAAGAAGAGTTTACTTTAGCAGATAGATGGCATATGAAATATAGAGTATTGATTGGCCAGAATGTGTTAAAACATGGTTATTTGATAGATCCATCATTGAAAAAATGAAGGCAGCTATAATATCCCTGGGCTCAACCAGTTCAAAATGGACTGCTGAGGCAATGGAAAAGTATTTTGATAGTGTAGATCTTATAGACCTAAAAGGTATTGAGGTTAATCTTTCTTCTGGTAAGTCAATTGTTTTGTATGATGGAAAACCATTGAATGATTATGATTGTATCCTTGCAAAAGGCAGTTTCAGATATGCTCAGACTTTAAGAGCCGTAACTGGAGCATTGTATCCTACTACTTATATGCCGATAAAGGCTGGTGCTTTTACAGCAGGGCATGATAAATTATTGACCCATTTATTTCTACAGCAGTCTAAGATTCCGATGCCTACTACATATTTAACTTCTTCACCAACAGCTGCTAAGAAGATATTAAAAAAAGTAAATTATCCTATCATATTTAAATTTCCTTCTGGAACAGGCGGCAAAGGAGTTATGTATGCAGAGAGTTATGCTGCAGCTTCGTCTTTGATGGATGCTTTAGAATCATTAAGACAGCCTTTCTTGATCCAGGAATATATAGAGACTAGTGGTGAAGATATCCGAGCAATAGTTGTTGGCGGTAAATTAGTTGCTGCAATGAAAAGAAAAGCAGTAGTTGGTGAGAAACGAGCTAATATCCATGCAGGTGGAGAAGGAGAAGCTTTCCTGCCTGATGCCCATATGAAGAAGATGGCTATTGAGGCTGCAAAAGCGATTGGGGCTGAGATTTGCGCTGTCGACATATTAGAAAGCATAAAAGGGCCAGTAGTTATAGAACTTAACTTAAGCCCTGGTTTGCAGGGAATAACTAAAGCAACGGGTGTTGATGTTGCAGATAAAATGGCAAAATACCTTTATCAAAGAACTAAAGAGTATACTGAGAAAGGCACCAAGAAAAATACAGTAGAAGTCATGAAAGAATTGAATATCGATAAATCCAATGAACAGCAGATTGTTACTAATCTTGATTTTAGGGGAGAAAGAATACTGCTCCCTAAACTAGTCACTGATATGTGCAAGTTCAGTGATAAGAATGAGTGTATTGTTAAGGTCAAGAAAGGTAAGATAGAGATTGAAAAGATTTGATGTTTTTTCTTGAGAGATTTAGTTGATCATTTGATTATCTCGTCAATTCTACATTAGTATATGCTTCCCATGTTGTACCTGGTGATTGATCAAGATAATAACCTATAGGCGAATTACAAACTTGCTCACCCATAAATAGCCCCAGATGTAATTCAATATCATCGCTTTGTCCAAATCCATGTTTTACATAATCTGTTAGATATAATAATCTTGGTCTTAGAAGCTCTGGTGCATCTTCAGGTATTTCTGCTACTTTTCCATGTATAATAAAGTTACATACCTTTGATGGTTTTGTATCTCTACGGATTAAAAGAACATCTGTTCCAGTCGGAAGATGCGCTAATTCATCAATACTTCCAACTTTATTCAATTTAAGATGCGCAGCATGCATATAAATTAGGGGTGTAAGATAAGCTATAAGCTTTTCTGTTGTACTTTATTATTTGGGATTATGTTAGTTAATAATAAGAAATATTAATAAAATAATGAGAATTAAAAAATAAATCCAATAAAAGAAAAAATCAATAAAAATTAAATTTAATAAAAACAATACCAATAAAATAAATAATATAAAGAAAAAATCAATAAAATAAGAAATAAAAATAATCTAAAACAAAAATTCTTCTTTCAATATCATTGTCTGAGATCTTTTAGGTCCTGTAGATAGGATAGAGATAGGAATTCCTGTAAGTTCTTCTAATCTCTTTGCATATTTCTTTGCATTTTCAGGAAGATCTTCAAAGTTAGTTATACCTGAGATATCACAGCACCATCCATCCATCTCTTCATAGACTGGTTTTGCTTTTTCTAATCTTTCCAGATCAGTAGGGTAGTTCTCTGTCTTTTCTCCATCAATCTCATAATGGGTACATAGCTTGATCTTTTTCAGGTCTGAGAAACAGTCTAGTTTTGTGACAGCCATAGAACTTAAGCCATTGATCCTTACAGAATATCTTGTTATGACTGAATCAAACCAGCCTGTTCTTCTTGCTCTCCCTGTTGTGGTCCCATATTCTGCCCCTCTTTTTCTTAATGCCTTTCCAGTACAATATTCATCTCCGCTATTTGCATTATTTATATCTTCTTCTGTTAGTTCATCATCTTTATTTTCATTCATTGTCTGTTCATCAGTCCCTTGTTCTGTTGTGAATGGACCTCTCCCTACTCTTGTAGTATATGCTTTTATTATACCTATAACATTAGTTATCTTTGTAGGTCCTATACCTAATCCAGTACAAGCACCACCTGATGTTGGGTTAGATGATGTTACAAATGGATAAGTTCCATGATCTATATCTAATAAAGTACCTTGTGCACCCTCTACCAATACATTTTTGTCAGACTCTATAGCTTCATTGACTATAACATATGTATCTTTAACAATTGGTTTTAGCCTTTTCGCTGCCTCATTATCCTGTTTGATAAAATCAGACATCCTTAGGCCTGTTCTTTCTATCTTAGCCATGTAACAAGGACCTATTCCTCTTCCAGTTGTCCCCACTTTACCGCCTGTTTTTTTGTCAAGCTCAACTTGTTCTTCTGTAATAACATGTGCTGATGAACTTAGTAATAGATTCTTCTCAGTTATCGAGTATCCTCTTTTTTCAAGATCTTCAATCTCCTCAATAATCTTTGGAGGATAGATAACCATGCCATTTCCACATAGGTTTAATTTTTCTTTATGAACAATCCCAGAAGGAATTAAATTAAATTTGAATGTTTCATCTCCAACTACAACTGTATGACCTGCATTATTTCCGCCAGTTGCTCTTGCAACAATATCAGCTTTTTCTGTCAAGAAATCAACAACTTTTCCTTTGCCCTCATCGCCCCATTGACCACCCACAATTACTATAACTTTGCCCATCATTAAACACCTCAATAAAAAAGAAATATATATAATATATAAAATCTTCTATTTTATAATAGTCGTGAAAAGTAGGCATTATTGATTTTAAACAAGTTCAATTCTACCCAGTTCCCCCTGTGTTAAAGTTCTCATCTTCATCATCTGGATCTGCTTTTGTCAGGAAATACAACACAGTATTGACTATCCATAGTGCTATCTTTTTTATAGGTGATATGATCAGGTTTGTTGGTTTTCTTATTGTTCTTATCATTTTACTACATTCAATTTAGTCTGTTTACTACTTAATCCTATTTAGATTCTATATTAATTATTTAAACATTATCTCCCCCTTAGGGGGTTGAGATAGAAAGATTTTTATATTAGTTTAAGTTATTAAAGTATATGGAAAATAAATTACTAGAAGAAATAGGCTTAACAAAAGGTGAGATATCTGTTTACTTTGCGTTATTAGAACTAGGGAGCTGCACAGTAGGACCTATAGTAGACAAGGCTAAAGTCAGCTCTTCCAAAGTATATAATATCCTTGAGAGGCTTACCCATAAAGGACTCGTTAGTTTTGTCATAAAAGAAAATACAAAATATTTTGAGGCCTCCCCCCCAGAACAGATCCTGGATTATCTTAAAGAACGAGAAGAGAGTATAAGTGAACAAAAAAGAAAGATCAAAGACATCCTCCCTGAACTTGAGCTTAAAAGGAAACTGTCAAAGTATAAGAATGAAGCTACTGTGTTTAAAGGATTAAAAGGGGCAAAAACTGCTTTTGATGATGTTCTTAAATCCCTAAAAAAAGGAGAAGAATATCATGTATTGGGCTTTACCGATGTTTCTGGTTCGCTTCTTGCATTTCTCAAGAACTTTCACAGGCAAAGATCAAAAAAAGGCATCAAAGTAAAACTATTATTTTCAGAACAAGGAAAAGAATATGCTGAAACAATAAAAAGCATCCCCTCTACAGAGATAAAATTTGCTCCAAGCCAATTATTAAGTTCTTCTTTTGTATTGATGTACAATGATAAAGTCTTGATTACAGTTGCTACTAAAGACAATCTGACCTTATTTAAGATAGAGAACAAAGAAGTAGCTGATTCATTTAGATCACAGTTTAAGTTAATCTGGAACCAAGATACTATTGTTAATAAGGGGTTTAAAGCAATGAGTGATGCTTTGTATAATATTATCAATACAGTTGATCCTAAAAAAGGTTATTCTGCTTTAAATGCTTGTTGGGGTACTGAGCCATACAGGCAGAAATACATTGATTTTTTTAAGAAATACCATAAAGAGAGAATGAGATTAAAGGTTAATGCAAAGTTACTATTTAATCCTGGAATTCGATATATCCTTGAAGATAATAAAAGCAATTATGAAAAATATCTCCAATACAAAGTAATGCCTTATAAACCAGAATCTCCTGTTGAGGTTTTTACTACAGAAGATAAAGCTATACTCATTATACAAGAAAAAGAACCAATAGTTATAACAATCAATAATAAAGAAGTTTCAAAATCTTTTAAGACTAACTTTGAGGCATTGTGGAGCATATCTAAGTAATATTATCATGATGTCCAATATTAGACATTTATGTTTATATTGTTTTATTTAAGTCAATAACTTTATAAATGGATTGTATTGAATAGGTAGATATTAAGCCTGTAATTTAACAAGCTTTGATTTAACAGAGAGAAAAAATGAACTTACTAGCATTAAATGATTTGTCTGGAAAGGAAATAATAGATCTAATAGATGATGCTCTTTTAATCAAAGAAGATCCTGATAAATATTTTAATGTGTTGAAAGGAAAGACAATGGCTATGCTATTTGAGAAAACTTCAACAAGAACCAGGATTAGTTTTGAAGTGGGTATGGCACAATTAGGGGGGCATGCTTTGTTTCTCGATTGGAAAAGTACTCAGTTAGGCAAAGCAAATCTTAAAGATGAGATCCAATGTATAGGAAGATACGTTGATCTAATCATGGCTCGTGTATATGATCATAAAGATATAGAAACTATGGCTAAATATGGCGGAAAGCCAGTCATCAATGCTTTGAGTGACCTTTACCATCCATGTCAGATATTGGCAGACCTTATGACAATAAAGGAAAAGTTAGGAAAACTTAAAGGCATGAAATTAGCTTATGTTGGCGATGGAAATAATGTTTGTAATTCATTGATAATTGGATGTAAAAAAGTTGGTATGACAATTAATGTCGCTTGTCCAAAAGGTTATGAACCTACGGAAAAACCAGACATGTTGACCACTGATATTGAGAAAGCTGTTAAGGGTGTTGATGTTATATATACAGATACATGGGTATCCATGGGACAGGAAGCTGAGAAGAAAAAAAGATTAAAAGTATTTCCACCATATCAAGTAAACAATAAGATCTTAGGAAAAGCATTATTCATGCATTGCCTGCCTGCATACAGGGGTTATGAAGTTACAGATGATGTTATTGATTCAAAACAAAGCATTGTTTTTGATCAAGCTGAAAATAGGCTGCATGCTCAAAAAGCAGTTATATTGAAACTGATGGGTAAAATTTAATTTTAAGGGGTGTATCAGATGAAATTACTACAAAAGAATGTTTGTTCAGTATATGGAATCAAGGCTTTGGGTAAGCATATCGGTGTAAAAAAAGGAAAAAAAGATTTTGCTATCATATATTCTAAGAAACTTTGCAGTGCAGCAGCTGTTTACAGCCAGAATAAGATAAAAGCGCCTGCGATAGAAATTACAAAAGACCACCTTAAAAATGGCAAGGCCCAGGCTATTGTCGTCATTTCTGGAAATGCAAATGTGGCTACTGGAAAGACTGGGCTTAATGATGCTGATAAGATCTGTAAATTAGTTGCAGAAGAGATTAATGTAAAGCCAAAAGACGTTCTTATCGCAAGTACAGGCATAATAGGCAAGAGGCTTCCGATGGATATCATAACAAGAGGTATAGTGGGTTCTAAAAAACAACTTCAGAAAGTAAATATGGTTGCAGAATCTTTGCTTACTACAGATACTGTAAAAAAAGAGATCGCTTTACAGGTTGATGGTTTTAAGATCGGAGCCATAGCTAAAGGTTCTGGGATGATACATCCTAATATGGCTACAATGCTTTGTTTTATCACAACAGATGCAGATATATCTTCTGATAACATTAAAAAATATCTAACTGAGGCTGTTGATGATAGTTTTAACATGCTTTCAGTTGACATGGATACATCTACATCAGATATGGTGATGATAATGAGCACCAACAAGAAGAAAGTAAAGAAGACCCATTTTAAAGAAGCACTAAATCATGTCTGCCATGATATGGCTAAACGTATAGCTGCTGATGGAGAAGGGGCTACTAAGATGTTAGAAGTCACTGTAAAAGGTGCAACTACAAAAGAGTCTGCTAAGAAGATAGCTAAGAACATAATTTCTTCTAACCTTGTCAAGTGCGCTATGTTTGGAAATGATCCAAATTGGGGCAGGATAATTGCAGCTGTTGGCAATTCAGATGTTGTCTTTAAGGAAGATAAGATTAGTATATTTCTTCAGAATGAAGCCATAGTCAAAGGCGGCAAAGAAGTTCCTAATTTTGATGGACATAAGATATCCAATCTGTTAAAAGGCAAAGAAGTCAGCATAGTCGTAAATCTAAATCAGGGAAAGGAGAAAGCGACTGCTTATGGATGTGACATGGGTTATAATTATATTCATATAAATGCACAATATGGTCATTAAAAATGGATAAGATATACAAGAAAGCGGAAGTGTTGATCGAAGCATTGCCCTATATCCAGGAATATTCTGGAAAGATTTTTGTTATAAAGTATGGCGGTAATGTGATGGTTGATGATGATACAAAAAAATCCATCATAGGTGATATAGCTTTGCTTCGTCATGTTGGGATCTTGCCTATAATTGTCCATGGTGGCGGACCTGATATAAACAAGGAAGCTCAAAAAGAGCATATCATTCCTAAATTTATCAAAGGTTTAAGGTATACAGATGAAAAAACAATGAAGATTGTCAAAAGAGTTACTGGTGATATAAGCAAAGAGATCATAGATATGCTTAAAGATGAGAAATGCAAGGCAATTAATGTAACTTCTGGATTGATAAAGTCTAAAGTTCGTAGTAAAGAATTAGGATTAGTCGGAGATGTTGTAAGCATAAATGAAAAGAAAATATTGGCTAAACTAAAGAAAGGAATTATTCCAATCATAAGTCCATTGGGTTATGATGGTAAAAACTTTAACAATATAAATGCAGATACTGTCGCAACTAAAATAGCAGAATCTGTTAAGGCAGAAAAACTGACTATATTGACCAATGTTGAAGGTGTTTATGAAGAAGGTAACCTTATCAGCCACCTAAGTATAGATGATGTCAAGAAAGGAATTAAGAAAGGCATAATCAGCCGTGGAATGATACCTAAGGTTAAGGCTTGTGTCCATGCTATCAACAAAGGAGTTAAAAAAGTTCATCTTATAGATGGATTGCATAAACATGGTTTGTTATTAGAGATATTTACTGATACTGGTATTGGTACTGAGATTGTTAAATAGTCTAGTATTGGACATTAATGTCTAATCTGTCTATTTCTAGTCAATAACTTTATAAATTAAAGTGTTTAACTTATCAGTTAGTAGGTTATAATTTTGTATATTGTTTAACTTGATAAAATGGATTCAAAAAAAATAAAAGAAAATGAGAAAAAACATGTAATGCAGACTTATGGTAGGTTTGACATCATAGTTGATCATGGTAAAGGCTGCTATGTCTATTCAAAAGAAGGAAAAGAATATCTTGATTTTCTTGGAGGGATAGCTTGTTGTTCAGTTGGACATTCTAATAAGAAAGTTACTGATGCAATCTCAGATCAGGCTGGCAAATTACTTAATGTTACAAATTATTACTATACAGAACCACAAGTTGAACTAGCTAAGAAGTTAAGCGAACTATCTGGACTAAAGAAATGTTTTTTTGCTAACTCAGGTACAGAAGCAAATGAAGCTGCAATTAAGTTAGCTAAGAAAATAACAGGCAAAAAGAAATTTATTGCTTTTAATCATTGTTTTCATGGCAGGACTACTGGAAGTTTATCAGCTACATGGAAAGAGAAATACAAGAAACCTTTTGCTCCATTAGTACCCGAGGTTAAATTTGTTCCTTATGATGATATTGATGCTTTGGAAAAAGAGATCAATAGTGATATCGCAGGGGTTATTATCGAACCTATCCAGGGCGAAGCAGGTATAATTGTTCCATCTGATTGTTATCTAAAAAAAGTTAAAGAACTTTGTTCTAAAAATAAAGTTTTGATGATAGTTGATGAAGTTCAATCAGGAAATGGGAGGACGGGAAAGTATTTCGCTTATCAGCATTCTGGTATAAAACCAGATATTGTAACAACAGCTAAAGGATTAGCTAATGGTGTTCCAATCGGAGTTTGTATATCTGACTATGATTTTGATAAAGGGGATCATGCTTCAACATTTGGTGGCAATAATTTAGCCTGTGCAGCTGCAAATGCAACAGTTGATTTCATTATTGATAATAATCTGATGGAGAATGCTGTTGATGTTGGAGAATATTTCATGTCAGAATTGAATAAGTTAAAGTCAAAACATCCAGTTATTAAAGAAGTTCGTGGCAAGGGATTGATGATAGCTGTTGAACTAAATAAAGATGAAGGCAAGAAGATTGTTGACAACTGTTTAGATGATGGTATGTTAATAAATAATGCTGCTGAGAATATATTAAGGTTTTTGCCACCTTTGACTGTTACAAAGAAAGAAATTGATAAAGCGATTAGTATTTTGGATAAGGTGTTATCATGAAATCAGTTGGAATAATCGGAGCATCAGGATATACTGGATATGAATTGATTAAGTTACTTAAAGGGCACTCTAAAGTTTCTCTTAAAGTTCTGAACAGCAAAAGCTATGATGGTAAGAAAGTTTCAGAGCTTTATCCTGATTATTCTGGTGAAGAAGAATTTACTAATTATTCTATTGATGAGATCAATAAGATGAAATTAGACTGTGTTTTTTTATGCATCCCACATACAACTGCTTTTGATATCGTTCCTAAACTGAAGTGCAAAAAGATAATAGACCTATCAGCTGACTACAGGTTTAAGAAAACATCTGATTACGAATCTGTTTATGATGTCAAGCATTTAGATGAATCTGGAAATAAGAAAGCAGTCTATGGGCTTCCTGAATTATTTAAAGAGAAAATCTCAAAAGCAAAGATAGTAGCTAACCCTGGTTGTTATCCCACTGTATGCTTACTAAGCGCCTTTCCGATTCAGAAATTGGCCAAAAATATCATCTTGGACTGTAAGACAGGATGGAGTGGTGCTGGGAAGAAATCTAAGTTTGCTAAAGACCATTCGACCATAAAAGAAAACATTATCGCTTATAATTTAGTTAGTCATCGACATAAACCTGAGATGGAACAGTTTTTGAAAGCAAAGATTAGTTTTACACCACATGTCATCGATGCTTTTCAGGGAATGATGTGTACTGCTCATGTTATTTTAAAAAAACCAATAAAAAAAGAAGAGATTATTAAATTATTTGAAGACCAATACAAAGATGAATCATTTGTAAAGATAGTAAAGGATAAAATACCAGAAATAAAAGATGTTGCAGGAACAAACTATTGCCATATAGGCGGTTTTGAAATTGATGATAATAATCAATTAGTAATTGTTTCAGTGATTGATAATTTGTTAAAGGGTGCATCTGGACAAGCTGTTCAGAATATGAATTTGATGTTTAAGTTTGATGAAACGGAGGGTTTAAAATGAAAGAAAAAGTTATATTAGCATACTCAGGTGGTTTAGATACATCTATAATATTAAAATGGTTGATAGACAAAGGCTATGATGTAGTCTGTTATATAGCAGACGTAGGCCAAGACGATGATTTTAAGGCTGCTGAAAAAAAGGCTATTGATCTGGGTGCTTCTAAAGTCTATATTGAGGATCTGAAAAAAGAATTTATCACTGATTTTGTCTATCCTGCTTTAAAGGGTAATGCTATCTATGAAGGTAAGTACCTGTTAGGTACTGCTTTAGCTCGTCCTTTAATTGCCAAAAACCATATTGAGATTGCTAAGAAAGAGAAGACAAATATCGTTGCTCATGGCGCTACTGGAAAAGGAAATGACCAAGTGAGGTTTGAGATGACATATTACACATTGATGCCTAATGTAAAGATAATTTCACCATGGAAAGATCCATCATTCTTAGATGAATTTAAAGGTAGAAGTGATATGATAGATTATGCTAAGAAAAAAGGAATACCTATTCCAGTAAGTAAGAAAGCCCCATATAGTTCTGACCCTAATATCATGCATATAAGCTATGAAGCAGGTGTATTAGAAGATCCCATGTATACACTGCCCGAAGAAGCTTTTCAGATGACAAAATCACCTAAAGAGGCTCCTGATAAAGAAACTTCTATCATGATCGAATTCAAAAAAGGAATTCCAGTTAAGGTTGAGAATAAAAATGCAAATGTTGTTGAGACAGAACCACTTAAACTGTATTCTTATCTTAACAAGATTGCAGGTGAGAATGGCATAGGCCGTATAGATCTTGTTGAAGACAGATTTGTAGGCATGAAAAGCCGTGGAGTGTATGAAACTCCAGCTGGAACTATACTTCGTGCTGCCCATCTTGATATAGAAGGTATGACAATGGATAGGGAAGTTATGGTTATCCGGGATAGTTTAATCCCTAAGTTTTCACAGTTGATTTATTTCGGATTCTGGTATGCTCCTGAGATGGAACTGCTTATGAGCTTAATAGACAAATCCCAGGAGAATGTCAACGGAAAAGTCTATCTGAAACTGTATAAAGGGAATGTAAATGTTGTAGGCAGAGAAAGCTCCAGTTCGCTTTATGATGAGAAGATAGCATCAATGGATGAACTAGGCGGATATGACCAGACAGATGCCATAGGCTTTATCAAATTGAATGCTCTTAGGTTAAAAGCCTGGGCAAAAAGGAAGAAGATCTAAAGATGAAAGCATTAGTCGCTTATTATTCAAGAACAGGAAATTCTAAAAAAATAGCCTTAGAGATAGCTAAGAAGCTAAATGCTGACATAGATGAGATCAAAGACAAGAAGAAAAAAGGGATATTTGGTATGGTATGGTCATGCAGGCAGGCTATCAAAAGAAAATCCTCTTTGATTGATTATTCTAAGGATGCTTCTGATTATGATCTTGTAGTTCTTGGAGGACCTGTATGGGCATTTAACCTTCTTCCACAACTCAGAAAATACCTTGAAGAGAATAAGATCAAAAAGCTGGGTTTTTTCCTGACTTATGGGGGCAATCCTGGAAAAAGCTTTGAACAGGCTGATAATCTGAAAAAGACAATAGCTACAGCAGGTTTTATAGATAAAGATATTAGGGCTGGAAAGTATAAAGATAATTTGAATAAGTTTGTTAAAGAATTGAGTTTTTGATATTCTTATAATTCAAACTGACAGTTGGATGTTTGATTGAGTTGATAAATTTCTGGATAAGGCCAAAAAACAAAAGAAATTTAAATAAATTACCATTCTTGAATAGTAGAATGTCCTATGCACTTTATGATGAAACCCAAGCAGCTTTAAAAGCTATGAATCTACCCTTTCGTGGACCAATAGGACTCCGACAAAGGTGTGATAGTATACCAGGTAGTGTTTTAGTGGCTGCACTTGTAGATGAATATCTTGGTCCTTTTGTAAAGTCTGTTGGAGACTTAGTAATTGCAGAGGGACATTCATCATCTGCAGGACATGGAATCACCACATATGGAGGTAGTGGATCAGTTCAGATCGTTCTTAGTGATCTATATCATGGATATGTTTTTAGACAAGCAATTCAAGCGCATAAAGGTAGACGTGAACGGGCTGTTGGTGATTTAGCTAATAGTAGTTTCGAAACCAATCCAGCTCAAATAATTAGAAGATATGGTCTTGATGCTAGTGGTAATGATCAGTTTAATAATCCATTTGGTGATACATTTTATACAGTAGACTCAATCAAGGCAGCAATAAATCTGGCTGTTGAAAGACGTATAGCTGAGCTGGTAGCAGAAGACGATAAAGAACATCTGGGTGGTTTAGATCCTAATAAATACCTACTCCAAACTTAATAGCTCAATATTTAATCTATTGATCAAATAAATTCTATGATTAAGATAATCTGAAAAAGACAATAGCTACAGCAGGTTTTATAGATAAAGATATTAGGGCTGGAAAGTATAAAGATAATTTGAATAAGTTTGTTAAAGAATTGAGTTTTTGATATTCTTATATAATAGAATAAAGAAATAATATTTAATCTAAATTCCAAACGTTTGCTTAAATTGGTTAACCATAGTATTAGGCACAAGATAACCTGAAACATCAGTATGAGTTTCTGCAAAGCAACCATATATCAATCCATAGGTCTCTTTTGCTTCCCTAACTAATTTGCTTACATCTTTTGTGTCTTTTGGTTCTGGTGTAAGCTGCATAACTCTTGTTCTTTCTGCTGTAGGTATTAACCAATCCTGATAAACATCACAATAAAGTTCTGGGTGGGGTGATTTATTTGTTCCTTCTTTTTCATCCCTAACATTAAGATCTCTTTGAACATTTTCAGAAGTTGGCATGCCATGGGCATTATCATATAAAGAATTAAAATGAACAATCCATGCAGGCCAGACAACTTCCCTAGCGTATGCTGCCAGATCATAATCTCCAGCTTGTTTTGGTCCATCTGCTCCAACAGCTACATGACCTATATCCATATGCGCATAAACTTGGCAAGGGCTATTAGTTTGTATAATCCTATGCATCCTGTTCATCTGGTCTATCCCTACTGGAGCCATCCCATCATGCTGGTACATAAGTTCAGTTGTACTGGAAATACCATAATCATTTCTGTTCAATGCAATTGCAGTCTGAATGTTTAATGCTTCTGCTTCTGTTATATTTACTGAACTATCCACCTTATCAGGTAATTTCCATCCAAAGTGACCTGCCCATTGATTGATTGAATATGTAGTCATATGCCTTTCAGGAAAGGCAGTTAAAACCCTATGGCCTCCAACAGTTCTTCCTCCAACTGCATCTGCACACCTAATCAAATTTCTATATGCCCTAGTTGCTTTTGTTTGTTGCAACACATCAAATTCAAGATGCCCTGTTTTATCTAATGCAAGCATCCTTGTATAAAGAAATTGACCTGTTCCAGTACCCTGTATCTTAAGGTCATATTTTTGAGCTAATCTTTTGATAAGATCCACTCTCTCCTGAAGCCATCCTGGAAATTCACCTTGAAAATCAAGACCATTAAAGATTCCTGGCTTTTCGGGATTTTCAAATATATCTTCAGCCAACTCAACTTGAAGTATGTCTGCATCTAATTGGGGTAGAAAAAGATTAGCTTCAATCTCATCTAAAGATAACCTATCGGGCCTTATAAATCCTTTATCATCAGACTGCCTGTTTATACCATATGCATAAGTGTTTAATCCTGGAACTATAATAGGTCCTTGCTGCATCTCTGGGTCTTCCTCTTTATGGAAGGTTATGCATTGTTCTAGAGTTGGTTTTGACATTTTTTATCCTGCATATATTTTTAATAAAAAAGTAAAAATAAAAAAACTAACCTAAAATTGATTTCATACTAATCAATAACTCTTCAAGTTTAGGCGTACCAGAAACAGGAAAAGTAACTGTTCTTGAACCAGAATCAGTAGTTGTTAAATGTAATCTAGAGTCATACATTCGGCGTTTTCTTGATGCTACTACTTTCTCTGCTACGTTTCTTGTTGTTGCTGCTTCAGCTACTTTTTTTGCTGCTGCTTCTTCATCTTCTGGTGTTGTATCCTTATAATAAGATTGGTTAGGAAAAATCCCTAATGCTCTGTCAACAAGTGCGTCTACCATATACTCGTTTGATAATCCTAATTCTCTTACTCCAGCTAATCTTTTTAATTTACTTAGTGCCTCTCCTGCTACAGTATCAGTAACTGAGCTTGAAAAACTAACTGTAACATAATGGTGATCACTAGCATCCCTCACACTTACAGTAGTACCTGGTAATGCATAGACACCCACTCTACTTACACCATTGGTTGATTCTAATCGCTTACCCCCTGCTTGTGAATCTTCATAAGACACATTTAAACCAACCTTATCTCCAACTCCAGCTAGATATTGTTCAAACCTTGCATTCATAGCATCCCTAACTCCATCATTCATCCAGACTTGTATCATTGGTGCAGGATCAGTTGGTTTTTTTGAATCTTGTTGTGCTGGTTCAGCACCATTATAATTCTGTCGATGCCAATCTGCAAAAATCTGATCACGTTCTGCCCTAAATGCCCATACCTCAGGACCTTTATTGTTATATACTATCTGTGCTGCTGGCGCACTTTGAGTTTCTTGTACCATTATTATCCCCTCCAAAAATATTAATATTTAATGAAATTAAATGATGGTATTTAAATCTTTCTATCGTCTCTATTTTAAAGTAGTTAATGGTGGAAAGGTTTATAAATATAAATGAAACTGTAATGAAAAATAAGGGGATAAAAAATGCCATCAGTAGTCATAGAAGGAGCAGGGAATGCAGGAAGAGCAGTACATGCACCTAGATTTCTTGAAGCAGGTTATAAGGTTACATTAGTAGATGTCAATCCAGGTCTTGTAGGTCATCTTAAAAAAGAAGGAAAGTATACTGTTGAGGTAGTTGGAGATGGTGCAAAAACATATGATGTAAGTGGTTTTGAGATGCTTCACGGCAATGAAGATAGGGATGCAGTTGTAGCAAGGATTAGAGATGCTGATCTTGCGATAACTGCAGTAGGTGAAAGAGCACTTCCTTTTATATATCCTGTTTTTGCAGAAGCATTAGGACAAAGAGGCAGACCATTGAGTGTTATTCTTGCAGAGAACATGGGTCAGCCTGAAACTGTATTTAGACAAGGAATTAATGATATTAATCCAGCAGCAGCTTCTGAAGACATGTTATATCTTACAGGTGCGTGTATCGGCACTATGATGCCATTACCTGTTAAAGGGGAATTCTCAGTTGTCAGAAGAGAAGCATATGATAAGGTAATCATAGCAAATCAAGCTTTTCCAGATGGCTTTCCACAAGTGCCTAACCTGGAAGGAGTTCACAATTTTCCAGCACACCTAAGTGAAAAATTATTAGTTCATAATGGGGGGCATTCTGCATTGGCTTATTTTGCACACCAATATGGTATTGATTATATCTGGGAGGCTGCAGCCAGATCAGATCTTATGGGATATGCAAGAGCTGTTATGGACTTAGCAGGAGAAGTTCTTGTCAGGGAACATCCTGATGATTTTGATGAAGCCTATATGCAAGCCCACACCGCTGATCTAGAAGCGAGATTTGGAAATCAAAGATTAGGCGATACAGTTTACAGAGTCGGAAAAGACCTATTGAGAAAATTAGGACCTACAGATAGACTCGCCCCCACAGTCAGATTAGCACAAAAATATGGACTTGATCCTGATCCAGTTTTAAGGGCAATTGGTGTTGGAATATTCTTTTATGATGCAGTAGACGAAGATGGAAAGCCTCATGCAGGAGATGCCGCTGTAAGGGATATATTCATGAATGAGGGACACATGGATGATGGTGATGGACATAGTGGTGTAAGAAATGTATTGACAGCTGTCTGTAATTTTGACCCTCAAGTAGATAGTGCCATTATAGATAGAACATATCAACTTGCTGAGGAGTTTAATCAGAGTGTACATTCTAAGTAATTTCTCTCTTTTTCCAGTAACCACAAATTCTTATATATCATAAATTTGTTTATTAACTTCTTAACAATAACCACAAACTTTTATATACTCAACATCCATTTCTAAGTTAATTAGGGGGTAATAATTTGATATCACATAGAAAATACATGGAATTAGCTTTAAAATTAGCTGAAAGGGGCAAAGGTAGTGCTTCACCTAATCCTGTAGTCGGTTCTTTGATAGTTAAGAGGGGCAGGGTTGTTGGCAGAGGCTGGCATAAAAAATGCGGTGATGATCATGCTGAAGCATGTGCTTTAAAAGAAGCTGGAGGCAAAGCTAAAGGCAGTATACTTTACGTCACTTTAGAACCATGTTCACATTGGGGTAGAACACCTCCTTGTACTAAGAAGATTGTAGAAGCAGGTGTTAGGGAAGTTGTCATTGGTATGAAAGATCCTAATCCAATAGTTAATGGTTATGAGCAACTAAGATTTATGGGGATAAAGACAAGGATAGGCATATTAGAAGAAGAATGTAAGAAATTAAATGAACCATATTCCAAGTGGATAAGAACAAAAAAACCTTTTGTGATTGTTAAAGCAGCTATGTCTTTAGATGGCAAGATTGCTACTAAAATAGGGGATAGCAAATATATCACAGGCAGAGAAGCCAGAAAATTAGTGCATGAGATGAGAGCAGAACTTGATGCAGTTATGGTCGGTATAAATACTGTTATGAAAGACGATCCTCAATTGACAGTAAGACTTGCAAAGGGAAGAAATCCCATGAAGATTGTTGTCGATACTAAATTAAGAATACCTTTAAATTCCAAGATCATTAAAAATGAACCTGAGAAATTGATTATAGCCACATCTAACAAAGCCAGTAAGAAAAAAGTAAAAGCATTACAGCAAAAAGGCCTTAATGTTATCCTTACAGAGCTTAAGGATGGTAAGATTGACCTGAAAAAGCTTATGAAAGAGCTTGGAAAATCTGAGATAACTTCTATTATGATAGAAGGCGGAGCAGAACTCAATGCAGAAGCACTACGTTCAGGTATAGTTGATAAGATATTATTCTTTATCTCACCTAAGATGATTGGCAAAGGGATAGGCGCTGTAGGCGACCTGGGTATAAATAAGGTTGACAAATCAATGAATCTTAAGAGTATTGATTATAAGAAAGTTGGAAGAGATATTCTTATAGAAGGATATTTGTAAGTTACTCATATTAGAGTAAGATTAAACCATAATTTTTTAAATAATACCTTTTTCTTTAAATATTATGTTTGGTAAGATAGAATACGCAATAAAACAATTACAAAGAGGAGACTTTATTATTCTTGTAGATGATGAAAACAGGGAAAATGAAGGCGATCTAGTCATAGCTGCAGAAAAAGCAACACCTTCAAAGCTTAATTATTTTATTAAATATGCTGGTGGTTTGATGTGCGTTCCTATGTCTGGTTCTAGATTAGATAAATTAGAAATTCCCATGATGGTTAAAGATAGTACAGACAGATTAAATACACCGTTTACTGTTTCTGTCGATGCTAAAGACAATACATCTACTGGAATGAGTGTCAATGATAGATTAGAAACTTTAAAAGTATTGCTTGATGACTCAAGTAAATCAGGTGATTTGTCAAGACCAGGTCATATGTTCCCTTTACGATCTTCTGACAATGGTGTTTTTGATAGGGAAGGTCATACTGAAGCGTCTGTTGATCTATGTAGATTAGCAGGTTTAAAGGAAATTGCTGTTATCGCAGAGATAATGAATGAAGATGGTTCAATGGCAAAGCTGCCTAATCTTGAAAAGTTTGCTAAAGAACGAAAACTTGAGATCTATACTATAAAAGATCTGATTGAATATAGAAAGAGTAATTAAGTTGGGAAATGCCTGCTATATCTTTCAAATAATCTCCCCCATAAATCAAATTTTTCTTCTGTTGTTCTATTTGTCCTAAATGGGTTACCAGAAGAGATACCTTCTCTTAGAGGTCTTACCAATTGAACCATTGCTTTAGTTCCTCTTTCTGTTAGGGATAAACTAACAAGATCATAAGGGGTAAGTTTAGTGATAACTTCATCACTTTCTAATCTTCCAAGGGTCTTATATAAGTGTGATCTATCTGTTCTTAACCTACCATTTAATTGACTAACAGTCATAAAAACATTGTCACCCCTAAGGAGACTTACTACTTGTTCAGAAGTTCCGCTAAGACCGCTTACTTCTGGATTTGTTAATCTATAAAGCTTTCCAGATTTAATTTCAGGCATTTCACCATCAGCAGATACAAGACCTTGTTCAATAAGCCTGGCGCATAGTTTATATGCTTGGCTAGGATTTAATTCAACAATACCCCTATCACTTTTTGTACTAGCACTTAACTGAGAATAGGTTTGAGTGCCCCCTTCATGTAAATGCTCCAATGCTTCTGCTCGACTTAAAGTTGAATTGCCTTGGCCTGTTGCAGAACCAAATGTTGCTGATAGGCATATGTCTAATTCATCTGCCTTTTCTAGAAGGAAATATAATGGTCCTACCATCCCCCTATATTCTTCGTTAGCATACCACCCATTTACAGATTCTTTGCCCCTAGTGGGATGTTTTTGTGTAGTTGTTCCTTGATCAATAAATGCAATTGATCCTTGCCCTCTTCTTGCAAAACTGGTACTCATCTCATGGATTGTTCCCTTCTTAAAATATTGCCCAGCAAAAGGGTATCTTTCTCTTAACTCATTAGCTAAACTACCTTCAGAAACAGGCCATGAACTTGATCTATTATACATTTCAAATACTAAAGCCCTTCTTTCATCTGCTAAGCTCCATATAGTACTACATAATCGAGCATATCCATTATTTTGCGCCATCTGCCATTGGAAACTTATTCTTTTTTTAAATCTTACCATTATGAGTACTAAATAGTAGTTAGATTATTGTCCAATACTAGACATTAATGTCTAATCTGTCTATTTCTGGTCGATAGCTTTATAAATAAGCAATAGTAATAATCCAATAGGTAAGTAAAATGACTAAGATATGGCAAGGTAATGTAAACAAGAAGATTGAGAAGTTTACAGTAGGTAATGACTTTATAATAGATCAGAAACTATTGAAATATGATTGTATCGCTTCTATCGCACATTCAAAGATGTTAAAGAAAATTAAGATATTAACAGAGCAAGAACAAAAAAAGCTTGAAGATGAACTGAATAATATAATTGAATTAAATGATAAATGCAAATTTACAATAAAATCAGAAGATGAAGACTGTCATACTGCTATCGAAAATCACCTTACAAAGAAATTAGGCGATCTAGGAAAAAAGATACATACTGCAAGGTCAAGGAATGACCAGGTAGTTGCTGCAATGAAACTTTATGAGAAAGATGAACTTAACGATGTTTCTAAATTAGTCAAGGACCTAATTAATGCCCTGAAAAAGATACCAGATGTTATTATGCCTGGCTATACTCATATGCAGAAGGCCATGCCTAGTTCTACTAAGCTATGGGCAGAAGGTTTTATCGAGACTTTAGAAGATGACCTTGTATTACTGTCTAGTGCTTTAGGCATTATAGATAAGAATCCATTAGGGAGTGCTGCTGGTTATGGTGTTCCATTAGATATAGACAAAAATATTACCAAAAAAGAATTAGGATTTAAGGCTAATTATTCTTCTGTCACTTCAGTCCAGATCTCACGAGGCAAGCATGAAGCCATAATCCTGAATGCTTTGGTCAATGTGATGTATACTTTGAATAAGATAGCATCTGACATGATATTATTCTCTATGCCTGAATTTGGTTATTTTTCATTGCCTGCTGAATTCACAACAGGTAGCTCTATAATGCCTCAGAAAAAGAATCCAGATGTCTTAGAGTTAGTCAGGGGCAAGTATTCAATCGTCTTAGGCTATGAATTTCAATTGAAAAGTTTGATTGCTAATCTCATATCTGGCTATAATCGTGATCTGCAGCTGACAAAAGAGCCCTTGATGAAAGGGTTTGATACTGTTAAAGAATGTGTTGAGATAATGACTTTGGTGGTTAATGGTCTAAAAATTAATACCAAAAAATGTACCAAAGCCATGACCTCTGAACTGTATGCTACTGAAGAAGTTTATAAATTAGTCAAAAAAGGAAAATCATTCAGGGAAGCTTATAAAGAAATAAAAAAGGCATTGTAATTCTAAGATGAACAAGCTAAAGATCACTAAGATAGACAAGGAGTTGTATAATTTTAAGGGATTTGACCACATAGGGTGCCATAAATCAGGATGTGACGATGCTTGTTGTATACATGGTGCTGATTTTGACAAAGAATCTTATGACCTTGTATTTAAGTATAAAGACCTTATAGAAAAAGAGACAGGAATCAAAGTTAAAGACTGCTTTACAGGAGAATGGTATGATGATCCTGAATTTCTAGGCGGGAATGCGACTGAAAGCAAGGTTTTAAGTTCTGGTTTTTGTGCTTTTCATACACCTAATGGGGAAGGTTGTATTTTGTATAAGCTAGTAAATGAAAAAGGATTACCTAGAAGATTGATACCAACTATCTGCAGGTTATATCCATTGACATGGGGAAATCAAGAATTATTTATCGCTGAAGACCTCTACTCTAAATGCAATTGCACCCATAAGAATTGTTCTTCTAAGAATATATTAGAGACACAGAAAGAAGAAGTTGAAGATATATTTGATATAGAATTAGATCAGTAAGACTCTCCAGTAAAACTTACTGGAGGATATGGCAAAACTTCAAGCTTTCGCCTTCCTAATTCAGTCATAAATGCAGTTTCTTGTTCTTGTGCAAGTGTTGGATTCTCAACTATTGGTCTTTCACCATTTACTCTAACTAATTTACGTGGTACATAAATTGTTGGCTTGTTTTCATTACCAAATATCCCTGTATCTACAAAATCTATCGATTCTTGAACATGATTTCCTGATTCAAATCCTGCTCCTAAGTTATATGAATGTGGAACTCCTGAGTCTCTTAATATTTCAACAACTCTTCTCAGTTCTGGCATACCTATGCTTCTTTTCATTTTTCTCATAGATTCTTGTGAAAATGTTTCTGCTCCAACATCGACATCATCGATTATGCCTTTTAGCTCTGCTATATCAGAACCTACTCTTAGTATGTCTTCTGGATGTGCAAAAACAAATATTTTAGCACCTGGACGATGCATCTCTCTGACTTCTCTTGCAAATCCCAAGAAATTATTGAAGTCACCCCCCATCCCCCTGTTGTTTCCTATAAAAACATCAAAATCAACAACATCATTATAATCATCATCACCTAATATGCCTCGATATACCTGATGTTGATTTTTAAGATCATCAAGTGTTCTTTCTACTATTCTCCCCTGACCATCAACAAATAGACAACCAGGACATCTCTCTCCACACCCCTTAGTTGCAGAATATGTTACTACATTATATCCTGTCTTTAATACGTATGGGGATATTATAGGAACATGACCTAAAACATTAACAAGACTTCTTGCATCTTGTTTTCTTTCCTGACTTGTTTTTAGTTTTCCTAATATAGCCAGAACTTCATCCAGTGAACTAAATTCTGTTGTTTCATAAGGATGCCCCTCAAACTTAACATCACCAATTTCATCTATAGCTCTATCAATCAATACCTCTGCCAATGATAATTTTCTGTGTTCAGAATCAACATATTTTGGATGGTCTGGCGTTAGTCTCTCAACATATCCTCTATGAAATTGTCTATAACCAAAAATACCCCCACCACCTAATGCATGATAAACTCTAATCCCTTCATCTATACCATGATTCAGGTATTTCAATGATCCATTCCTATAGAAATTACCCCAGATCATACCTCCAGTACCTACTTCAATACGATAGTTTAATGGACCATGATAATTATCATGTACTCTGACTTTTCTGAGTGTGATCGAAAAATCATCAAATTTAATTGTTGCCATTTCAATCTTTGTAGTTGAGTTTCCACTTAAAAATATATGTTTTTGATACAGTCATATCTCAACCAAAAGATTTATAATATTCTATAGTTCTTTTCTACTTATGGACTTTAAAGAAGAGATAATCAAAGTTTTAGAAAAAGAAACTAATGTTAAAGAAATTAATCTAGAAGTCCCCCCTGATCCTGCTATGGGTGATTTTGCTTTTCCGTGTTTTTCTTTAGCTAAAGTGTTTAAGAAAAGCCCTATTGAGATTGCAGCAGATCTAGGTAAGAAGATTAAATTAAGCAATGTTATTGAGAAGATAGAGATAAAAGGACCTTATCTGAATTTCTTTGTACATAAAGGCAGTTTATCTTCAAATGTCTTGAAGGAAATAATCAAAAATAAAAATTATGGTTCTTTAAGTTTAGGAAAAGGAAAGAAAATATTAGTTGAACATACATCTATCAATCCAAACGCTTCCCCTCATGTTGGCAGGGCAAGAAATGCCCTTATCGGCGATTCTATAGTACGTATCCTAAAGTTCCAGGATTATAAAGTCGAAACACATTATTTTGTAAACGATATAGGAAAGCAGATTGCTATGCTCATAATGGGCGCAAAAAGAAAGAAGAAGATTACATTTAATGATCTGCTTAAGATCTATGTCGATATCAATGAAAAAGCAAAGAAAGACCCTAAGATCGAAGAAGAGGTATTCTCTTTACTTAATAAGCTCGAAAATGGAGATTCTGATGTTAAGAAACAGTTTAAAGATATAGTAGATATATGTGTTAAAGGGCAGACAAAGATCTTTTCTGAACTTAATATCAATTATGACAAATTTGATTATGAGTCTGACTATCTATGGTCTAAGAAAACAGATGAGATATTGGCTAAATTAGACAAAACAGGCAAGTTATTTGTTGATGATGATGGAAGAAAAGTTTTGAACCAGGAAGAGTTCAACCTCCCTATGAAAAGCCCTGTTTTTGTGCTTACAAGAGGAGATGGAACTTCGCTTTATCCTTTACGTGATCTGGCCTATCATATTGATAAGAAAAAAGATGAGAATATTATATTATTAGGTGAAGACCAGAAATTATATCATCAACAGATTACAGCTGCATTAAGTTTGCTTAGCTTCAAGCCACCCCGTGCTGTTCATTATTCTTTTGTTTTATTACAAGAAGGCAAGATGTCAACAAGGAAAGGCACTGTAGTCCTCTTGGAAGATTTCATGAAAGAAGCTTTAGAGAAGGCAAAAAAAGAAATCTCTAAAAGACATGGTTCAGTAAAAGAAGAAAATGCCAAAAAAATTGCATATGGTGCGATAAAATATGCAATATTAAAAGTAAGCTCTGATAAGAACGTAACGTTTAATCTAGAGTCTGCTTTAAGTTTCGAAGGCGACACAGGACCTTATCTTCAATATGCTTATGCCAGGATCAGCTCTATACTTGCTAAAGATAAAGTTAAATCAGACTCTAAAGTTGATTTTAGTTTATTGGAAGCTCCTGAAGAGATCCAACTGATCAAGAAATTAGGTGATTTCCCTATTGTTGTTAAAAACGTAACTAATAATCTAAAACCCCACTTGATATCTAACTATATCTATGAATTGAGTTCTTTGTTTTCTGCATTTTATAATAACTGTCCTGTCTTAAAAGCAGAAGAAAAGGTCAAGAAAGCAAGGTTAGTTCTTATTGAATGCGTTAAAATAGTTCTTAAGAATGGATTATCTCTTTTGGGTATAGAAGTTCTTGAGAAGATGTGAAAAAGAAAGAAAATTATTTTCCATTTAGATTTAATCTATAGACTGGGACTCCACTTTTGCCTGTTGATTGGGTTTTTACAAATCTTGATTTTGCCATATCCTCTTCTGAAACACCAGGTAATTGATAAACAAGAATATTTCTTAGTTTTCTTTTTCCAGCTGCCCTTATTGCAGGCGGCAATATTTCAGCAAGTACCTTCGAATTAAGATTTGCAAAATCATAAGCATGAGTGTGTCTGACCAATACAGAGTTTCTTGCATAAGATCGATCTACATTACCCCCCCTCATAAAAAGTGGGTCTGGGTCGATATCGTAAAAACCAACAATTTCCTGATTATCATCTGAAATAACTGTATATATATGCCCTTTAGCTAATGATACTTGCAGAATATCTGCACTTTTAGATACTGCATTAATTGCTAATATCTCTTGTTCTACAGCTGCTAATAATAATGTAGGTAGATCAGCAAACGTAGCCCTCCTTACTGAGAGATCTTTTGTTTTTCCAGGGTGGGGTAAATCAGGGTTTGCATATTGGATAAATGGTATGGTCTCTCTATCATCATTATGTCTAAAGAAAGAATAGGGGTTAGGGCATGCTTCTGCATCACTTCTATGGAAAATACGCTCGTGATCAAATGAATCTGATATTCTTGCCCTTAGTTCATTTAATGCAGTAATTTTCTCAAATAAGCCTGTAGATATATATCTTCCATAATGATCCATCAAACTTGTGTATGCTTCCATTGTAGAATCAGTATAATCCATCCATGCTTTTCTAAATGGAGAACCCTCACTAGGGTCTTTTAATTTAGTACCTTCAGCTGCTCGAAGTAATGTAGCAAATGTATCTGTTGAGGAGTATTCACCTTCTCTAAGTGGATTGTCAGCCAATTGACCAAAAGGAGTATTTGCTCTTTTACACATAGCACTCATTATTGTTTGTGCTTCAGTTATACTCTCCCCCATATCAGTTTTTGCTCCCTCTATATCAACCATGATTTCCATAGCTAGCTCTTCATATTCCCTCATCAAAGTATATGCTTCTTCAGCTCCACCTATCAATCTAGTGGATCTTGTAGTGATGTCTGCAATTATTTCAAGGTCTTTAGGTGTTAGGTTAAATTTATCAGACTGTTCTTGTACAAATGAGATTCTATCCTCACTAAATTCCCTTAAATTAGATAAATATTCATCAAATTTGGATTTATCATCCTGATCGATTGCTGTTGATACCAGAATTTCAAGCAAGAAGTAATGTGCACGCATAGCAACAGCCATTGAAGGACCTGTCGATTCCATCTCAAAATGCATATCTCCTTCAGCTGCAATTCTTTCTAATGAATCTGTTAGTGTATTGCAATGTTCTGCAGCATAATCTAATGTTCTTGAACTAGCAGTAAAACTATGGTACATATCTAAATAAGGATCAGGTGTATGTGCTAATGTATCTTCAGTGAGATGTCTAGTAAGCAGTTCTGCAGCATCAGTTATCTCGAGTTCAAATGCTTCCTGGAGGTGTTCATCATGCAATATGTCAGTATCTATACTATCTCTTTGTTTTGTTGGAACATAGTATCCTGTTCCATCATTACCAGCATATACAAGAACTCCTTTTGTTTTGGATGTTATTGGTATTTTACTCAACAATTTTTGTGTTGGGTCACTACCTTCTAAACAATGAAGCCCATATAATCTGGATTCTGTGCTTACTCTTGGATCGAATAATAATGTAGTTTCATCAGGGTTAGCCCCCTTACTACCAGTATTACGTCCACCATTTCTTCTTTTATTTTTACCCATAATTAATAAAAACAACGATTTCTTTTTAAAGTTTTCCCTAAAGAGTAGTTAAATAATTAAGGTATTGGGATCTTTACAAACATTTAAACATTTTCATATTGACGATAAATTTGTGATAAGCTGGTGACAAAAAAGTCAGTTTTAATAAAACAAAAGTTTTTTATATGCATATCTCTAATTTAGATAAAAAGAGTGTAAAATAATGCTATTATTAAGAGAACAGATTATCATTTTAGGTATTATGTTAGTTTTGTCTGCATTCTTTTCTGGTTCTGAAACTGCTATAATGGGTATTGGCAGGTTAAAAGCTATCCATCTTCTTGAGAAAAAGAAAAAAGGTGCCAAAACCCTGATGAAGTTAAAGGATGAGGTCCATAGAACTTTAACAACCATATTGATAGGAAATAATGTTGTCAATGTTGGTGCTTCTGTCCTTGCTACATCCATAGCTTTTGAACTTTTCAGTAATTATGCTCTAAGCGCCACAACAGGAATAATGACCTTATTGATATTGGTATTTGGAGAGATAACTCCTAAATCATTAGCTACAATCCATATGGAAAAGTTTGCTTTGATAGCTGCAAAGCCAATATACTGGTTGAGTATATTGTTATTCCCGATAATCTGGTTTTTTGATGTCTTTACTCGATTACTAACACGAAATGTTGAAGAAAAGCCTTTGATAACAGAAGATGAGATCAAGACTATTGTCAGAGCAGGAGAAGAAGTAGGTGCTATTGAAGAAGAAGAACATAAGATGATACAGAGAGTGTTTAAGTTTGACGATATCAATGTCAGTGAAGTGATGACACCAAGACCCGATATGATTTCAATAAACCAAAATGCTTCTTTAAAAGATCTAAAGAAAATAGTCAATAAGCATGCTTTCTCAAAAATACCTGTATACGATAAGACTAAAGACCATATTGTAGGTGTTGTATTTACTAAAGATCTACTTAAACAAAAAGATCTAAACAAAAAAGTTAATAATATCATTCTAAAGATTCATTTTGTTCCTGAAACACAAAAATTAGATACATTATTAGGGCAGTTAAAAAAGAGGAAAGAATCAATAGCCATAGTGGTAGATGAGCATGGGACCGTTGCAGGGTTAGTCACAATTGATGATCTTTTGGAGGAAATCGTCGGAGAAATAGTTACAGAAAAAGATAAAGTAAGCCCTTCTATAAAGAAAACAGGCAAGAAAACATGGATTGTTGAAGGCAAAACAGATATCCAGGAAGTTAATTCTAAGCTAAAGAGTAAGTTTAAGGAAGAAGAGGATTTTGAGACTATTGGTGGTTATGTTCTGGATAAGCTGGAAAGGATACCTAAAGAAGGGGATAAACTATCTGTTGGCAAGTATACTTTTTCTGTCATTAAGTTATCAGGTAAAAGGATAAAAGAGATAAAGATAGAGAAGAAATAAATTTATATATATCAATTAGTTCTTTATTTTTGTGAGATTATGGTCGATATATACTTAGCAGCTACAGATTCACTTGATATAGTTGGTTCTGAAGATGATGGATCACATATTGATCTGATAGGAAGTTGTTTAGAACAGGCTATATTGAGTATGATAGGTGCTAAAAGGTTTGCTGATTGCGATACAGGCAGAACTTATTCATATTCCAGACGTGTTTCTGGTTCTCTTGATGGAAGAGACGTAACTGTCATTCTTGCACTTTTTCGAGAGGGTGAGAAAGCACATGTTGATGTTTTTACAGATCTAGAAGAACTTGCTTTACCTGATTGTCCTGATGATCTAGGTCTTGATAATGCAATTAGTACAGGATATGGAATATATTTGGATTTTGTTAATCAATTAGAAGCTAAGAGAAGAACTCAGGATAATCTTGATACATACTTCCCTCATGCCCATGGTTATTAGAACTTTTACAAAGTAATATTTCTATAATAACTAATATCAACAGTTAAATTTAAAACCCTTTTAGTAATTCTCTCTAATATGCCTAAACAAGATAAATTAATAATCCTTGACCTGGATGGTACTGTCTGGGATGTTGGTGGTTTTAATATTGAAGCCTCTAAAGCTGTTTTTGATGGACACAATCGTGAAGGAGACATCAGAAATGCTAATTCCCATGGAAGCACCATGTATCTAGTCAATAAGGCATTGATGAGACTTGTAGTTGATGCACCAACTTATGGGCATATAACTGGTGCAATGGGGAGATGGATAAACAGAGGCAAAGAATTACTAGATGATGACCCCAATTCATTAGAGCCTTTCAGACTTTATTCAGGTGTTACGGATTTACTAAGTTTACTTGATAAAACTGCTCATCTAGGTATAGTATCAGGTAATCATCGTGACTTAGCTCAACCCATCCTAGAGTATTTTAGTCTAGAAGACATTTTTACACCTGAATCACAAATATATCAGGATGGTTTTATAGGCAATGGCAGGATAAGTTCAATAGCAGCACGTGCTAGCGGCATAATTATCTGCATGATGAGACAAAGACAAAAAGGCATCAAATTCAATGAAGTATTTTATGTAGGCGATGCACCAACAGACATTGAATCAGCTAATAAGGCAGACAATGTAGTATCCGAGCTTTCAGGAATCAGAGTTAGGGGAGTTGCCGTTGCCCATACCCACACGATGAATCAACTTTTAGCTCAAAACCCAGCTTATTGTTTTGAAAACCTCAAGGATCATGAACATGTCGCTAATCAAATACTTTATGGAACTCAGTAGATCACAAATACCCTTTCTTAAGATTAGGTGACCACAATAAATATAAGTGTGGTCACATATTTTTTAGTTGTTTTTTTAGTGTTTTATATTCTTTTAGGATTAGGTCTATCATTGGTCTTAAATTTCCTTCATGTTCGTACATTTGAAGTGCTTGATAATACTCCTGCCTATTCTTTAGTTCAATATTCATAGGGGGCAGCCCATTTTTTAACAAAATATTATTAAGCAGTAATCTTCCTACCCTACCATTGCCATCTTGAAATGGGTGAATATTTTCGAATTGATTGTGAACTACAACTGCAAGCAGCAAAGGGGGGTATTTCTTCTTATTTTCATCATACCATTTGATTAATTCTTTCAATAAACTAGTTACTGATTGAGATGGCGCACCCCTATGGATAATATTTCCAAATTTATCCCTTATCCCTACTTCAACTCCTTTTGGCCTGATTTTTCCTGCAAAATCTTTTGAGTTTTTAAAGCAGAATCTATGTAAGTCTCTTATTAATCTTAATGATATATGTACTTTTGTCTCCCTTATATAGTCTACTGCTCCTGCTACACCATAAGTTTCTGAGATCTCCCATTTTGAGGTATCTTGGGGCCATTCATCATTTTCAATTATATTTTCTACTTCATGAAACGTTACAGTTGAACCTTCTATAGCATTAGTATCATAAGTAAATCTTTCTGTAAAATGTAGCCAATCCCTTTTAGATAAATGGTTTATCCTTATTGTTTCTTTTATGTTAAGTTTTTCTAATTCTTTTATCTCTTTAGTTGATAATATATAGTTTAAAGGATTTCTTATTGTCTTGTAGCTCTTTATTTGTTCTTTGATCATTTCTTCGGCTCTTTTTTTAAGTTTCTCTAGCTCTTTTTTAGATAAGTTAGACCCCAGATACCTCCTGATCTTTCTTGTTTTATCTTTCTCTCTAAAAGAATATGTAAGATAATATAGTATTTTCTTGCCTTTTTTTCTTATTTCTATAAACATACTAATATATAGTGTGACCACATATTTAAACTTTTCTATTTTATGTGACCACATAATATCATATAACCAATACATTTAAAAAAACAAAATAATTCTTAAATACTATGAAAATAATAAAGATTCCTTCATCTCAAGGGGGTCTAGGAAAAGCAGATGGTTCAGAGCTAGCCCCAGATAAGATTATTGAGCAGACTAAAGAATTATTCATGTCTGAAGATAAAGTTCTGCCTGTCTTTGATGTTGATTCAGTTGATGTCATAAGTTCAAATATAGAAGAGACAAATAAGAACATATTCAACAAAGCAAAAGAGGCACTATCAAATAATACAAAGCCATTGTTTTTAGGCGGTGACCATTCTGTAACATTTCCTATTGTCAAAGCCTTTTCAGAAACTTATCCTTCTAACCCAGGAATCATAATATTTGATGCACATCCTGATTGTGAAAATGATTTTACACCACCTACGCAGGAAGACCTGGTCAATGGGCTGGTCAATCAGAATATTATAAAAAAAGAGAATATTATCTTAGTAGGTATCAGAAATTGGGATAAGAATGAGATTGAGTTCCTTTCTAAGAATAATATAAAGTATTTCTCCATGAAAGAGATCATGGCTAATGGTATACATGATGTTTCTGATTCTTTTATGAGCGTCGCAAAAGATTTTTCTGACCTTTACATAAGCATTGACATAGATGTGCTTGACCCTGCATTTGCTCCAGGTACTGGTTATATCGAACCAGGGGGACTAAGTACAAGAGAATTGCTATTTTTCTTACAAAGGCTGAAAAGACTGAAGAATCTTCGTGCCTATGATCTTGTTGAGATAAATCCTGCTAAAGATATCAATGATATGACTTCTAAAGTAGGGGCTAAGATATTGGTTGAGTTGTGTTAGATTACAAAATTATTTAAATAAAAGCAAATATTTATATATTAATGAATGATAATGAATATATAATAAAATATTTAAGGAAATATAAAAAAGAAGATATCTTAATAGATAAACACGCTGAATTAAGGGCTAAACAAAGGGACCTCGATTTAGAAGAAGTATATTATAATTTGTTAAACCCTTCCAAAAGATTATCATTCACAAATAAACTTGAAGAAGAAAGCGATGGTTTAGAAAAATTTAAATGTTATTTTGGCTATAGTAAAACACAATGTCAAATTTACATAATAAAATTTAGTGACAAATTAATCATCAAAACAATAATAAAATTAAATAAAAGATGGCAGAAAAGGGCTGAAAAATATGGAAAAATTTAATATAGATTATGATAACGAATCAGATGATTTGTTTCTTTATGCTAAAGAGAAAAGTAAGGGTTCAGTTGAAATTGGAGACTTAATATTGGATTTTGATAGGGGTGGAAAATTAGTGGGTATAGAGATGTTGAATGCAACTAATTTTTTATGTGATTGTGTGGCAGATAAAGATAAAATTTCTAAAGAATTCTTATCTAAGCTAGTGAAATGTGAAATCGAAGTTAAACAAAAAAATAATTTCTTATTTATAAAAGTTAATTTAATCGGTAAGGATGTGATTGTTCCTTGTCCAATAAATGCTCCAATTGTTACTGAAACAAGCCCTGCATTGGCTTATACTTAGAGAAATGTATGACTTCTAAAGTAGGAGCTAAAATATTAGTTGAGTTATGTTGATAAAAACATAAATCTTTTATAAAAGATATATTTCTTATTTAATGAAATGTCAAGAATAATGTTCAAAAGCACAAACAAACAAGCACCATTAGTCAGTTTTAAACAAGCTTTGCTTAAGGGTCAGGCTCCTGATTATGGATTATATATGCCTACTTCCATTCCAAGATTAAGCAAAGAAGAGATTAATTCTTTTAAGAATAAGGAATATCATGAGATCGCTTTTGATGTTGCTAAAAAATTTCTACAAGAAGAGATAAGCGATGAGGAATTAAGAAGCTTATGTAAAGATGCTTATAATTTTGATGTCCCTTTGGAAAAGATTGATGGTAATTTATACATAATGAGGTTAGACAGAGGACCTACAGCTTCTTTTAAAGATTTTGCAGCTAGGTTGATGGGAAGGCTGATGCATTATTTTGCTAAGCAGGAAGATCAGAGATTAACTGTCTTAGTTGCAACTTCAGGTGACACTGGCGGCGCAGTAGCAGATGCTTTTTACGGATTAGATAATGTCAATGTTATTGTTTTGTTTCCAGAAAAAGAGATTTCAGAAAGACAAAGAAAACAAATGACAACATTAGGCAAGAATGTCAAGGCATATGCAGTCAAAGGAAAGTTTGATGATTGTCAGGCCATAGTAAAAAGGGCTTTTAATGATCCTGAATTAAATAATCTAAATCTTACATCTGCAAACTCAATCAACTTCGGAAGGCTATTGCCCCAGATTGTCTATTATATATATGCTTATTCAAGATTAGGTTCTGATAAGATTACATTTGCAGTACCCTCTGGTAATTTTGGAGATCTGATGGGTGGTATCTTAGGGAGAGAGATGGGGATGCCTTTTGATAAATTTATCGTAGCTGTTAATGAGAATGATGAATTTCCTAACTTTTTAGAAAAAGGGGAGTATAAAGCAGTTGTTCCATCTAAAGAATGCAGTTCAAATGCTATGAATGTAGGACATCCTTCGAATTTAGCCAGATTAATAAACCTTTATGGTGGTTGGTTAAAAGATGAAAGAGATTCTTCTGGTAAAGTTATCAAAAAAGGTGTTTTGAAAGAAAGACCTAATATGGATAATTTAAGAAATGATTTTATCGGTTTTTCAATCAGTGACCATGAAGTAGATGAAACAATAAAAGAAACTCAGGATAAATATAATACAATAATAGAACCACATGGAGCTGTTGGACTAGCTGCTGTCAAGAAAGCTGCATTGCCTGGATTAATAGTTTCTCTGGAAACAGCTGATCCTGCAAAGTTTCCTGATAAGATAAATGAATTATTAGATGTAGATCCTAAAGTTCCAGATTCATTATCTAGTTTAGATGGCAAAGAAGAAAGTTTTGAAGTTATTGAAGATAGTTATGAAGAATTTAAAAGTAAGATAGTATAAGTTTCTAAAAACATTTATAAATAATACAAAAAACACTCTAGCCAATGAAATACATAATATTCCTAATAGATGGTTCAGCAGATCATCCTATCGAAGAACTAGACAATAAAACACCTTTGCAAGTAGCTGATAAGCCTAATATTGACAGTTTAGCTAAGAAAGGAAGATGTGGATTGTTCAAGACTATACCTGATAATTTTAGCAAAGGTTCTGCTGTAGCTAATCTCTCTGTTCTTGGTTATGACCCATTAATATGCTTCCAGGGTAGAGGTGTACTTGAAGCAGCTGCAATGGGTATTTCGTTAGATGATAATGATATTGCTTTTAGATGCAACACACTTTGTATTTCTGAAAATAAAATAAAGAGTCATTCTGCAGGGCATATAACTAATGAAGAATCTCATGAATTGATCAGAGCTTTGAATCAGCAGCTAGGAAATGCTAAGATAAAATTTTATCCAGGTGTCAGCTATAGACACTTATTAGTTTTAAAAGAAGATTATAGTTCTGAAGTTGAGTGTATGCCCCCACATGACAACCCTGATGGGAAAGTTGTTGATCTATTGGTTAAGGCAAAATCTCCAGAAGGCGAGAAAACTGCAGCTTTGCTGAATAAGCTTATATTTGACTCTAAACCAATCTTAGAGAAACACCCTGTCAATATTGAAAGGGTCAAAAAAGATAAAAATCCTGCAAATATGATCTGGCCCTGGTCACCTGGCAGAAAGCCACTTATGAAAAGTTTCAAAGAACTATATGGAATTAAAGGGGCTGTGATATCTGCAGTTGATCTAATCAAAGGCTTAGGTATTTATGCAGGTCTTGATGTGATTAATGTTAAGGGTGCAACTGGATTGTATGATACTAATTATGAAGGTAAGGCAGATGCTTGTATTAAATCTTTAGAAGACCATGATTTTGTATATGTTCATGTTGAAGCTGCTGATGAAGCAGGACATGAAGGTGATCTAAAGTTGAAGATAAGATGTATTGAAGACTTTGATAAACGATTACTTGGAAGAGTGTTAGAGAAACTAGGTTCTGTTAAAGACGAAGTCAGGATAGGGATATTACCTGACCACCCAACACCTGTTAAGATAAGGGCACATGTTTCTGATCCAGTTCCTTTCTTGATATATGACCCTAATGTTTCTGGAGATTCCGTTTCAGAGTTTGATGAAGCAAGCTGTAAAGATGGTTCTTTTGGATTGCTTGAGAAAGATGGATTTATCAGAGAATTGTTTAAGAAGTGATTAAGTTCATTTTCTAAAAAATAAGATTATACAAAAGAAAAAATTTATTTTTTTAAGTATATTGACTATAATTTTTCTAGACTTTCAAAACCTTTATAAACTTAAAAATACTACCCAAATACAATAGCTTTTGAGTAAAAACATAAATAACAAATATCAGTGAGGGGATAAACATGGCAGAAGACAATGCAATTTTTATTGGCGGGAAGCCGTTTATGAACTATGTGACTGCTGTTGTAATGCAGTTTACGACAAAGAACGCACCAGAAGTGATTGTAAAAGCAAGAGGGAAGTTTATTTCTAGAGCAGTGGATGTTGCAGAAGTAGCTTCAAAAAGATTTTTGACTGGGCAAGTTGCAGTTAAGAACATAAATATAAATTCTGAAGAGTTTCAGAACAAAGAAGGCAGAGATGTCAGGGTTTCTACAATGGAGATCCTTATAGGAAAACTTTAGTTTTTCTTTATTATTTTTCTTTTTTATTAAACAAGTTTCTAAACTTTAAAGCGAAGCTTTAAATTTACTTAAGTTTTATATAGTAGTTTTGAATATGGTTGTTTATTGGGCCTATAGCATAGCCTGGATAGTGCAATTGGCTTCGGATAGAAATAGAAGCTACCAGTTGACCGGGGTTCGAATCCTCGTAGGCCCAGTTTATTCTCTTTCAAAGAAATGATTCATACTTAAGTTTAACAGCAGTTCCATAAGTTTGTAACAAGATTATTGCAACTAGAACTTTTATTAGGCAATAATGTTCTATTTCCAAAATATTTAACTAATTGTGGTGGGTAATACAATAAAAACAACAACTTGTGGTGGTAAGATTTCTGGAACAAAAAAAAGATTTATTGAATTTATCAAAAAAGAATATTTCAAAGAACACGAAGAATACCCATAATTCTAGATTCATTATCTTTTCTACAGCATTCTTACAATAATTATTTCCTAGATAAAAAGATAAGTTTATTTCAACTTTTGAAAAAGACCAATAAACTGGATATATCAGTTTTCTTTGGAAATGACTATGATTTGTTATCCCAAACAGTGTCCAAAAGATAATAGTCCTGTATGTTTATAAGCTAATAAATATTCTTCTTTATTTATGACAGAAGAACCAGAATCAGAAGGTTGGGAATCTGTTCCATGGCACCCTCCAAGATTTGTAAATGGGAGAGTTACAGATGATATTTGCATAGTACATATCCTATACATGATGTCTATGGTACCCCATCATAGAACTGGATCTCTCGTTAAGGGGGATGATAGAGACCTAGACAGCACCCTAGTTGAACATAGAGATAGGTTGATTCAAGAACATGGTATTGATATGGGTCTATATGTCGAATTAGGAACAAAATTCATGTATACCTATAAGGATCAACAAGAGAAGTTTGAAGCAGGCATGAAATTATATGATATATTAACTCCCCTATACACTGGACTTCATGAATCAGGATTATCCCATACCCAAATATTCGGATAATCAGTTTTGGAACTTATTCCATCATTTCTTCTTATCTTTTTTTACTGGTTTTACTTCTTCTGTTTCTTCAACTGATTCTTTTTTTGTTCTAAATGGTATTGTCAATACATGAAGTATCCTTAGAACAAACTCAAGTAATATTATGAATCCTAAGTAATAAATCATGGTCTTCCACATTGCTGGAAATCCTTTTATCGTTGCTATTGATGCTTCTAATGAAAAATATCCTATATCCAGCAAGAATACACCTAATAATGCAAATGGCAGCATCTTAGCCAGATCTTTTGATAAATCTTCATTATAATATGCAGTTATCCTGATCGATGAAACTAATGCTATCGCTATAAGCAAAAGAGAACTTACATCTGATTTTGAGAGTGTTGATAATACTAATGTGAGTATCAAAAACCAAAAAAACGTGAATAATGGAAATACTAACAGATATTCTACCATATAAAATATTACATCGACAATATTCTTGATAGTTCCCAGCAATGACTGGCTGTATTTTTGTAGGTTTAAACTAAAGATATCTCTTTTAGCTATAAATCTGTAGAACTTAAATATGAATATTGAGTATATGACAATTCCTGCTATGAACAATATCAAAGGCTTTACTGCAGTCTGAGCTTCTGCTAATGATAGATCAAGAAAAGTTATACCACTGGCATTTATCAATCAAATCACCTCTTTTATCTATTTATTAAGATTATAGTATAAAAAGTTTACTGATGATTGGGCTGCGTTGAAAATATGAATTGCCATCAATTCGTGGGCTTGATAGATAATCACTTCAAACTGACAAGGGGGATGCCTCTTACGGGGAACGTCAGTTATCTATACTAACTTCAAGAAGCGAACCCGATGGCAACCCGAACGTAGTGAGATTTTCAACGCAGCCTGATGATTAGTTTATAATACTCGTTTGTTAGAATAATAACATTAAATTAATATAATAACATTGCGTTATATAGTATATGGAATCAGACTTAGAGGATATTGCTAAATTCTTAGGTGTGATGGAAGAAATAGTAGATAAAAATATGGAGTTATGTGATAAGTAAATTAGATATTATCAATAAAGAAATCCTGGTTCTCTTTTACTCTATAATCTGGAAATGTATGCCAAAACCTTTCTACATTTTTTTCTTTGAATTCAAGCACTTTATGAGCATACACTCCGCCCCCCAAATCTTCTTTATAGTTTGTTCCTGACTTAAATGAAGCCAGAACTAATTCATCCCCATTTATATAGCCAGGATCCAAATTTATGGTTCTATTTTCGTCTTTTAAAAACTCTTTCTCTATTTCAGTTATTTTATTTTTAATCTCAATTAAATCTTTCTTTTCTATATCTTTAACAAATATCAAGAATCTTTTTACCAACCCCTTTCCCATCTCTTTTTCATAAAAACTAGTAAACTGGTCAAAGTCATATTCATCACTTTCTGCTTTTATCTCGCCATACTCTTTTATCAATATATCTTTTACTTGCCCATAGACCCTTTTATCAGAATACATTATTGCGATTATCAAATTCCCCTTCATATATTGTTTGGATTATTTGCATTTATTTAAATATTTAGTTTATGTGTTTATTCGTCTACAAACGGTGGTGAATTTGTTAGGTTTTGCATGCAAAAGTATATAAATTGGTGTCTGTTTTTGAAGTAGATTATAAAATAATTTGTGAGGGGAGATTATGGAAAAAACACCTAAATATAGAGGAAAAGAAAGCGCAACAGCACAATTAGGCGATGATACAAGATATAAAACTGCTGCTGGAATTACCCAATTCAGGGATGGAGTTGATGATCTAATTGGGATGGCGGCATTATCAGTGATGTGTGGTATGGAAGACTGGAATAAGCCGACTCATTTTGATGATCCAAGATACGTTAAAAAGAACTTAGCAAGATATGTAAGACAGCCTGCTGGTCATACTTCTTAAAACCGAACATTTTAAATATACTTTTTCTTAATATCCCTATTATGCAATACAAAATAGGCTTTATCGGAGCAGGAAATATGGCTTTTGCTTTAGCTAAAGCTGTAAAGAAAGCTAAATTAGCAAAGTCAATAATAGTTTCTGACCCTAAAAATGAAAGATTAAAATATATCAAAAAAGAATTAAAGATAGACGTTACTAATGATAATAATGAAGTCATTAAAAAATCTGATGTTATCTTTTTAGCTGTAAAACCACAAGTTATCAATCAGGTTCTTGAAGAAATCAACGCTGATGATAAACTGATCATCTCAATTGCTGCAGGCATTAAATTAAGCAAATTAGAAAGTAAACTAAAAAGTACAAGAGTAGTCAGGGTTATGCCAAACACTCCATGTTTAGTCGGAGAAATGGCAGCAGGATTTGCAATTGGAGAAAGAGTTACTGATAAAGATATCATAACAGTCGAAGAAATACTGAATTCAGCTGGCAAAGCATTTTATCTGAAAGAATCCATGCTTGATGCAGTTACTGGATTAAGCGGTTCAGGACCTGCTTTTGTAGCTAGATTAATCGAAGCTTTTGTTGAAGCAGGAAGAAAACAAGGATTAGGTAAAGATGTTGCTAATGAATTAGCTATTCAAACATTCTTAGGAACTGCAAAACTATTACAAGAAACAGGGATGACTACAGATGAATTAGTCGGCATGGTAAGTTCACCAAATGGAACAACAGTTGCAGGAAGAAGTGTATTAGAGAAATCAAATTATAAAGATATCATAGCTAAGACTATCGAAAAAGCGACTAAACGAAGCAAGGAACTAGCAAAATGAACATTAAACATCAAGTTCTAGAACAATGCGAAAATGCAAAAGAAGCATCTTTAGATATAGCTGTGATAAACAGCAGGGTCAAAGACGTAGTACTCTATGAACTTGCTGATGACCTGATCATAAACAAAAATAAGATAATAAAAGCCAATAAACTGGATATCAAAAAAAGCAAAGGCAAGATATCTGACGCATTGCTTAAAAGATTAGTTGTTGATGATAAAAAGATCAAAGATATGTCCAATATGGTAAGGTCGGTTGCAAAACTTGATGATCCTGCTGGAAAAGTTTTAGACAAAACAGAATTGGATAAGGGATTATTGTTAGAAAAAGTATCCGTACCTATAGGTGTACTCGCTTGTATATTTGAATCAAGGCCAGAAGTTATAGTCCAGATATCAGCTTTAGCACTAAAATCAGGAAATGTTGTCTTGTTAAAAGGTGGTTCAGAAGCCCTTAACACAAATAAAGTACTGGCAGACATAATAAGAAAATCCATCAGAGATAATGAGGGTATTCCTATAAATGCTGTTCAACTGATAGAGACAAGGGAAGCTGTTAAAGAGATATTGAAGATGGATGATTTTATCGATCTAATCATTCCACGTGGTTCAAATAAATTTGTCAAATATATCCAGGACAATACCAGAATTTCTGTATTGGGCCATGCAGAAGGAATATGCCATATCTATGTTGATAAAAAAGCTTCAATTGAAAAAGCTTTAAAGATCACATTTGATGCAAAATGCCAGTATCCTGCTGTTTGTAATGCAATGGAAACTTTATTAGTCCATAAATCCATAGCAAAAAGGTTTCTTCCACATATAGTGAAGAAATATCTTGAATCTGGGGTAGAGATAAAGCTAGATAGTAAATCAATGAATATTGTTAAAGCTAATAATAAAATAAAATCAATAATAACAGATAAAAATAAGATAAAAAAAGCATCTGAGAAAGACTGGTCAACTGAATACACAGATATGATAATCTCTATAAAGATAGTCAATGACGTAACTGAAGCTATAAAACACATAAATAAATATGGTTCAGGTCATACAGATGCTATTGTTACTGAGAATAAGATAGATGCTTTGAAGTTTTTAACAATGATTGATTCTTCTTCAACAGTATGGAATGCCTCTACCAGATTTGCAGATGGTTATAGATATGGTTTAGGCGCAGAAGTTGGCATTTCAACAAATAAGATCCATGCCCGTGGACCTGTAGGATTAGATGGATTAGTTATCTACAAATACATATTGACTGGAGATGGACATATAGTTTTAGATTATGCAAATGGTTCTAAGAAGTTTAAGCATAAGAAGATAAGATAGAACGCTTATTTTTAATGGCTTTGAATTAAACAGTTGGGATCAAATTGCGCAATCTCCTCTGCATTTACAAGCTTTGGAGCAGTAAGGAATGGAAAATATTCAGTTTCAGAATACATTAAACCCCCTTGTAAGATAGCATCAACTGTTGTTTGGGCTATGGTCATCTCAGTTTCTGGATCATGTAGGAGTAGCTTATCTCCATCTTGACCGACAGAATTAGCGGTTTTGCCACCTGTTTCAGATGAGTTTGGTTGTCTAAGGTATCTCCTTGGAACCTGTTCAATCCCATAATCTGATGACATATAAGCTAGATTAGTGACTCTCGCACATTCTATTGCTTCTTCTAATGTCACAAGTGGTTTAACATCTTCACCACGTACTTGGGCTAAAAAGTTTTTATACATTTGCCTAGTCATGGGCACAGATTCAGTTCCATAATCACAAGTTGATCTTTCCCTATCTTTATTTATACAGTCTAAGCTTGCATAAGTCCATGCTGCACAACCTTTATCTCCTATAACTATAAGACTTAGATTATTATCTTGTGCATGACATGTTGTGCCATATAATGTAATTGGAATACCACCAACATTTAGTTGAAGACATGACGTATCTGCTAGTTCTAAGTATTCTGCTGAGTGTCCCCTAAATAGATCTGCACTAACAGTCTTAACATTAGGCACACCATCAGGTGATGCAACACGTAGGGCTTGTTCGATTAGATGTGCTAATTGGTTCTCCCAAATACCATCAAAACCCCATCTATCTCCAACTCTAACCTGTCCTGCCCAATTAGCCCTATCATAATATTGATTTGTTCGAGTCCATAATCCAGTTCCAACTATCCTTAAATTTTCTCCAAAAAAACCATTTCTTCTAGCAGTCAAGAGATCAGTGGTTGATCCTGATGCTAGATACTCATAATTAACAGATACTAATCTATCATGTTTTCTTGAAGCATCAAGAAGTTTTAACCCTCCATCATAAGTTACAGTAACTGGTTTTTCACAGAAAACATGGATTCCTCTTTCAAGAGCATCCATAGCAATTTGATAATGTAAGAAATGTGGAACTGCAATCGTCAAAACATCAATATCCTCTTTTTCAAGCATTTCCCTGTAATCAAGATAGTGCCTTGTGCCTAACTGAGATAATCTATCTATAGTTTCCTTATTTTTAGCTCCAGCTGGATTACTATTATCAACATTAGTTTCAGAAACAGCAACAAATTTAACACTAGGATCTTCTTCAATTATCCTTGCATGAGTAGGACCTATACCCCCACCTACACCTATTGATGCCGCATTTAGTTCTCTTGACATTCTACTCATGCAGTTACTTATCTATTTTTAAATGTGTATGTTTTTTAAAATTAAGACTAATTCATAGAAAATTCAAAAAACTGATCAAAAATTATCAGAGATATCTTTGAACCTGAACTTCTCTTCCGCCCATATCATTAGACTTGATCATAGCTAGACAAAGAGCTTCAGTAGCTTGTACTGCTAGATGTGCAAAAGCTAAAGGACATTCTTCATATGGGGTTCTACCAAGCAGGACATCTGCTACCATTCTATGTGCATTTCCAGTAGGATGAAATTCAGTTCCCCCTGCCATAGGATCATATGCTTTATCTTTATCAGGCATAACAACACATCCATCTGGTCTGATTATTGTCAGTTGTTGTGTAGGTGGGGCTCTGGAATTAAATCTAATTTGTTGTCTTGAGGCATAACTTCCATCAACTACTAGATGATAACCTACATGAAAACCATCAACATCATCTTCGGAAGCTGCTGTCTGTCCAGGGTCCATCTCAGCGATAAAGTCTATATGACCACCATTATATCGTATTTTTCCTGTCCAGAGTGTATCAATCGGGAAATTTCCTTTCTCACGCCTTCCAAAAACTGCTTGGACGGATAATGGATAAGTTCCTGAAACAGAAAGTATCCTTGCTCCAAGATTCAATGCATGGTTATGTGCCTGAGCACCAGCATTATTAATCATCCCCTCATAATTTTTCCAATGATCTCTCGATCTAGGTACACCAACCTGGTGGCAAAAAAAAAGTTCCATCTGAGTTGGAGGTGCACGTCCATCTAGACTACTAGATATATCATCATACGCACGATGACCATTTAATACATAATCAATAAAGAATCTTCTTTCTGGATTTATTAATAAAGTACGTGCTACATTTCTAAGGCGTTCTTCAGTTACAAAACCTGGTTTTTCACTAAAAACATCTTTTCCAGCAGCTAAAGCCCTATGTGTATTTAATTCATGACATGAATTTGGGCTGGCATCAACAATCAGGTCTACATCATCCATATCAACAACTTCAGAATAAGATCCAGCTAATCTTGCACTTCCTGCATGATGTTCTATCATCTTGTCTCTAGCTCTATCTTGATCAGTATCAGCAACAGCAACAAGCTTGTAATCATGATTTCCAAGAATAGCATCTAGATGTTGTTCACCCATCCATCCAACACCTACAAGTGCAACATTTATCTTTTTGCCTGCCATTTTTATAATATCACCAATATCATTAGATTAGAATCAACCCTAATATATAAAACTTACACCTTATCTTTCGTCATCAAGTTTAGGTAAAAAACCACTAATTTTATATATTGATGTTTATTTTAAATAGATAATATGAAAAGAATAGTGATTAAGATTGGAACTGCAATAATGACCAAATGCAATAGATTGAACTATAAATGGTTAGATACAAAATCTAAAGAAATTTCAGCTCTTGTAAAAAAAGGAGATGAAGTGATAATAGTCGCTTCTGGAGCAGTTGCAGCTGGTATGGAAACCTTAAATATTAAAAAAAGACCAAAAGAAACAATAAAACTTCAGGCATTATCTGGTATAGGTCAGATACGGCTTATAACTGTGTTTGCACAAGTGTTTAAGAAATCAGGTATTGATATTGCTCAGGTTTTGCTTACTCACCATTCTTTTTCAACACAAGGAGAAAGAGAAAATCTTAACCAAGTGATAAACAGCTATCTAAAAAAAGGGATAATACCTTTGATAAATGAGAATGATGTAGTTTCAAAAGAAGAATTAATGGAAAATTCAAGTAATAAATTCACAGATAATGATGTTTTAGCAGCTTTAGTTGCAATTGAACTTAAAGCAGATAGATTATTGTTAATAACCGACGTAGAAGGTCTTTGTGATGTTGATCCTAAAAAGAACAAGTGTGCTAATGTAGTTGAAAAAATAGATAATATCGATAGAGATATAGAGAATATGGCAAGCAGAGAAACTAATTCTTTAGGCAGAGGCGGAATGATATCTAAGATATTAGCTGCAAAGATGGTCAAAAAACACAAGATAGAAACAATAGTTGGTTCTGGATCTCATAATATTCTCGATCTATTAGATGGCAATGTGAAAAGAACTTTATTTAAGTCTTGATTAAAACAAAAATATTTAAATAAAGTCTGATAAATACATCCTTATGGCAAAGCAAAAAGAAAACGTTGGATTAAGTGTAAAAAAATCAGAAGATATCTCTAAATGGTATACTGAAGTCATCCAGAAATCAGAGATGGCTGATTATTCAGATGTTTCTGGTTGTATCGTGTTCAGACCTTATGCTTATGCTATCTGGGAAAAAATTGTCAAAGCCGTAGATGACAGGATCAAAGCAATGGGTGTCAAAAATGCATATTTTCCTCTTTTTATCCCTGAAAAACTATTGAAAAAAGAAGAAGATCATGTTGAAGGTTTTTCTCCAGAGGTTGCATGGGTAACACATGCAGGAGACACCAAGTTAGATGAAAGATTAGCTGTAAGACCTACATCTGAAACTATTATGTATGCTTCTTATAAGAACTGGATAAGATCATGGAGAGATTTACCATTAAAAGTCAATCAATGGAATAATGTAGTAAGGTGGGAGTTTCAACATCCTGTTCCTTTCTTGCGTACAAGAGAATTTCTTTGGAATGAGGGACATACTGTCTTTGCAACTAAAGAAGAAGCTGAAAAAGAAGTTACTGATATATTGAATATGTATGATGACGTTCTTAAAGATTATTTTGCACTTTATGGAGTTAAAGGCAGGAAAACAGAAAAAGAAAAGTTTGCTGGTGCCAAATATACTCAATCTATAGAGCTATTCCTACCAAATGGCAGAGCAATCCAGGGACCTGATGCACACCATGACGGCCAGAACTTTGCAAAGGCTTTTGATATCAAGTTTTTGGATAAGAATGAAAAAGAGCAGTATGCCTGGCAGAATACCTGGGCTATCTCTACCCGGATGATCGGAGTTATGATAATGGTCCATGGTGATGATAAGGGATTAGTATTGCCTCCAAAATTAGCACCTTTAGAGATTGCAATAGTCCCAATTATGTTTAAGGATTCTAAAGAAAAAGTAGTTAAGAAAGCTAAAGAGATTATGACAAAATTAAAAGATTATACTGTTAAATTAGACGATAGAGAAGAATATTCTGCAGGATGGAAATTTAACCAGTATGAGATGAAAGGAGTTCCGATCAGAATTGAGATTGGACCTAAAGATATTGAAAAAGACCAAGTTGTCATAGTTCGCAGAGATACTCTAAAAAAAGATTTTGTCCCAATTAAAGATTTAAATGAATTTGTGAAGAAAACCATGGAAAGCATCCAGAATAATCTTTACAAAAAATCTAAGAAATCTATGGAAGAAAACATTACTGAAGTCAAGAACCTAGATGAATTTAAGAAAGCAATCGATGATAAGAAATTAGCTAAAGCATTGTTTTGTGGAGAACCTTCTTGTGAAGAATTAATCAAAGATGCCACTGGCGGTGCTAGTTCTAGAAATATCCCATTTGGACAGAAATTAGTTACAGGTAAATGTGTCAATTGCGGGAAACAGGCAAAGGTAAGTGCTATTTTTGGTAAGAGTTATTAGTTTTCTACTTCAAAGCCTTCGCTATTATACCAGATATATCTATCTTTGCTGATGCATTAGGTATTGTATTTGATGTTATTACAGTTGCCCCTGCTTTTCTCAACTTTTGCAATGCATTCTCAACTAAGATTCCGTGTACTGCAAAACACGTAACTTTCTTAGCTCCAAGCTTTTTCATGGCCTTTATAGCCTCAAGCAGAGTATGTCCTGTAGATATCATATCATCGATAAATACTAAATTTTTCTTTTTTAAATCTACATCTTTATTGAGTTTGACTTTTACGTTTCTTGCAGAATATCTTGTTTTTTCCATAATAGCACAATCACACCCTATCTTTTCAGCTACTTTTCTTGCCCATTTATAGGATTCCCAGTCTGGACCGATTATAACTGGATTTTTTATATTCTTTTTTATGTATTTCTCTATCAAAGGGTTAGCAGATATCTTTTTTGATTTTATCTTAAAGATATGCTTTAATGTTTTTTCTCTATGCAGATGAGGATCACAGATAATCACTTCATCAAAGTCTTCATCAATGTTCTTAGCTATAGTCCTTAAGCTTATACACTCCCCAGATTTGAATCTTTTGTCCTGTCTAAGGTAAGGGAAATAAGGTGCTGCTAATATTATCTTTTTAGCCCCTAAATCAGCTGCAGTCTCTGCTGCAAATAAAGTTTCTATAACACAATCATTAACATTCTTATAAAAAGACTGGACAAGAACAACAACTTTATTTTTTACATCTGTTTCAAACTTTAGTTTTATCTCTGAATCAGGAAAATGAGTTACATTTAATTTGGAAAATGGTTTTTTTAGTTTTTTAGATATTGATTTTGCTATATGCAAACCATGTGAAAGACCGATTATTATCATTTAAACACCTCTTTTGTTAATTTATATTATTCTAGAACTACTAGTTTTTAAATTATTTGTTTTTTACCTTTTTAATCCGGCTGCGTTGAAAATGGAGGTTACCATCAATTCATGAGCTTGATAGATAATCACTTCAAACTGACAAGGGGGAGGTCCCTTACGGGGAATGTCAGTTACTTATATTAACTTCAAGAAGCGAACCCTATGGCAATCCGAACGCAGTGAGATTTTCAACGCAGCCTTTCAATCCATAACATTTTTATATCAGTTGTTCTTTCTATAAATTACTTCAGATTAAGGAAAGTATTGTGAAAATCAATTACTCGCCCGGAACCGTAAAGTCGGAATACTTGTCTTGAAGAAAAGGATCGAGGAGTGTCTGAGTTATTTCTCAGCATTAGATTAATGAAACAAAAAACAGTCTTAAAGAAAAAGAAGAAGTCTGAATCAAAGACCAGTCAGAAGTCTGAAAGCAAGCAAAAACTTAGTTCAAAACAAAAAGTAGCTTTGCATGCAGTTCAAAAACAAATGCAGTTATTGAAGTTAAAACAATGGTTAGTTGTTATTGGATTTGCTTTTGGAGGGGCTGCTTTAAGAGGACCTATGCAGGCTGTGCCTTCTGCTGAACCAATAACTTTTTTTGCTATATTATCTGGATGGTTATTTGGAAAAAAGAAAGGATTTGTCACTGGCGCTGCTGCTGGTTATATATCTAATTTTATCATGTTTGGAGGGCATGGGCCATGGACAATCCCTCAGATGTTAGTTTGGGGATTAGCTGGATTTTTAGGCGGGTTTATCAAGAATATAAAACCGACAAAAAATTATTTTGTATATTGGTTAAGATCTATAATTCCTGTTGTAGGCATAGTTTTTGTATCTACATTATTATTTGACATAGTTATGAATGTCAGCTGGGCTTTCTTCTCCCCATTTAGTATAATTGGATTGATGTTGTCTGGCTTGCCATTCTTATTAATCCATCTAACTTCAAATATAGGTTTTTCACTATTATTACCGTTTGCGAGGAAAGTTGTTCATGAAAAAGGAAAATTCAATGAAATGGAAATATGTAAAAGTATTGTTAATAAGTTTGGTGGTAGTGCTAAGCTTAATTGGATGTCAAAAAGAGACAGATGATCAGATTAATGGTGGTAATGTAACTCTAATCATTAAGTCCTTAGGTACTACAAAAACCGAAAGGTTTAAGTTTAGTAGTGGGACTCCATTAGAGGTAGTTAAGTACAACCATAGAGTAAAGACAGTTTTGAATGATAACTTCATAGAGTGCATAGATGATGTTTGCGCAGATGGAGGATATTGGTGGTTGTTTTATGTTAATAATAAAACAATAAATTATGGGGTAAAAAGATATAATCTGATTGATGGCGATGTTATCTTGTTTGAATTTAATAAACAAGATTAAAATTAAATGATAAAGGTGAGGAATTATGAAGAAAATAATGGTTATGGTGTTTATGTTGATGATTGTATTGCAATTAGTCAATGCAGCAGAAGTTTGTGTTATTGCTGATTACGGATCATCTGGAGAAGAACCAGATAGTACATGTATTGATATTGATGAAGGAAAAAGTGGTTATGAGTTACTAGAGGATACTAATTTTGGTTTGTTGTGGAGTCCTGCAAGTGCATTTGGAAGGATGATATGTAAGATTGATGATATTGGAACAGATGTTGATGGGCAGTATTGCGCTTATTCTGGCGAGTATTGGAACCTTGCATTAAATAGAGATGGAAAATGGCTGCATCTACCTGTTGGATTAGATGCAGGAACTGATTGTTGGAACTATGATATGAATTCATGGGATGGTCATTATTGTACTAAAGATGGAGATGTTGTAGCTTTAGCCTTTGGAGAAAGTGGAGCTGAACCTAAGATGTTTAGTATTAATGTAAGTAAAGTCTATGTTGATGGTGACAAACAGACTGATTCAAAGACACGTGGAGGAAAGATTGTAAAAGTATTTCCAGGGTCTAAAATTGAAGTCAAATTAGAATTTGAGAATTATTATAATAGTGATACTGATATTGAAGTAAAGGATATTTCTGTTGAGGCTGTACTTGAGGAAGTAGAAGATGGAGATGATATTGAACAAGATCTTGGTGAGTTTGATCTAGTAGATGATAAAAAAACTACAGAATCTATAGAATTTGATATTCCATTAGAAGTTGAAGAAAAAGACAGGCTTATGAAGATAACAATAGAAGCAGAAGATGATGCAGGCATACAGTATGATAAAGAGATTACATTTGATGTAGAGATAGAAAAAGAAAATCATGACTTAAAGATAATGAAGTCTGCACTTACCAGAACTTCGTATACATGCGGTCAAAGTGCTTTGCTTGACTTTTCTATACTTAATATAGGATCTAATGATGAAGATGTTACTTTGAGTATATCTAATAGTGAACTAGAGATAGAAGTAACTGATAGTTTTGAATTAGAAGAAGGCGCATATGAATCTGAGGTTAAGTTTGATAAGAAATATAATATCAGGATTCCTGCAGTGGCATCTGCTGGAACTTATACATTAGATATTCTTGCAAAGTATGGCAGTGAGGGAGAAAGCACAAGTCTTGACCTAAAATTAGATTCTTGCAAAGCAGGTAATGCTGCTGTAGATACTGTTAAGGAAACTGAAGATAATGTTGAAGTAAATGTAATCAAAGAAGATTCTGATAAAGATACTGAAGTGATTGCGTCAGAAAAACCAAATGATGCAAAAGAGATCATAAGCAGCATTACAATGCCTAGTAATATGCCTTTAATTTTAGGCGGCATCTTATTAGTATTAATCGTAGCAATAATTGTCTTAGGTGGATTCTTGTTCATTAAGAGATAGTGCTACTCTAAAGTGAATACATAATCGAAAGGTTTAAATATAAGGAAAAGATTCTGAGGTATAGGATGGCTGTTAAACAAGAGTTATTAAGCAAACTAAAGCAAGACTTTAGATTAAACATCTATGAAGTTAAGATCTGGACTGTACTCCTTTCTAGAGGAATTGCAACTGCTGGTGAACTGGCAGACCTTAGTGGAGTTCCAAGATCAAGATGTTATGATGTTCTGGAAAGCTTAGAAAAGAAAGGATTTATCATAATGAAGATTGGTAAGCCTATCAAATATATAGCTGTTCAGCCGCAAGAGATTGTCGACAGAGTAAAAAAAGATATTCATGAAGATTCTGAGCTTAGCTTAAAGATGATTGAACAGATAAAAGATACTGATGTTTTTAAAGAGCTACAATTACTGCACAATACAGGAATAGAAAAGATAGATGGAAATGATATTTCTAATTCATTTGTTGGAAGAGAAAATATAAATTTCTTCCTTAAACATATGGTTGAAAAAGCTAAGAAATCTGTTTTGATCGTTACAACAGAACAGGGATTTATAAGAAAAGTAGACTTGTTACAAAGAGTATTTAGAAAGATAAATGCAAAGGGTGTAAAGACAAAAATAGTTGCACCCATTAATGAGAGAGTTGCTAAAAAGCTTAAAGGTTCTGTTGAAGTCAGTGATAAAAATACTAATGTAAGATTTGTTATTGTTGATGACGAACAATTATTATTCATGTTAAATGGGGATGTTGTTGATAGAAATTATGATTCAGCAGTTTGGGTGAAATCTGCATTCTTTACTAACGCATTGAAGCAGATATTTAGTGATATATTATAAGTATTGATTCTTATTTTGACATTAGTTAAAGACAATATACTAGTTTAAAAAAATAAATTAGAAGATAATAACAAAGGATTCATTCACGGTCATTTTACTAACGTAAAATGCCCTATACCAAAAGGAAATTTCCACACTTTGTATGGAAATTACCTCTTCAGGTAGAATTCATCCAAATTACATTTAAAATAGCAACATTTATATATAACTTGATTCCTACAATGAATAAAGGAATTCTTAGAATGGTAGAAGACAAAGACATAAGAAAAACAGGCACTACAACTGTTGCAATTGTTTGCAAGGGTGGAGTTGTACTTTGCGCAGATAAAAGAGTAACATCAGGTTATTTAGTAAGTTATAAGAAATACGAAAAGATAATACAGATTACTGATAATATTGCAGTTACAGTTGCAGGTACGGTTTCAGATGTTCAGTTATTGACTAAGCTTTTAAGGGCTGAGTTAAAACTTAAGGATCTTAAAACAAACAGGACCGTCACAGTAAAAGAAGCTGTAAATTTACTTTCATCAATGGTATATAATAATATAAGAAAATATAGTGTTATTCCAGGAATATCTCATTTCCTTGTTGGTGGAAATGATAATGATGGAGTTCATGTTTATGACATAGGGGCAGATGGCAGTGTTACACATATTGATGAGTATACAAGCTCTGGTTCTGGATCAGTGATGGCTTATGGTGTTCTTGAAACATTGTATGAACCTGGTCTTTCAATGGGGGAAGGAATTACATTAGGAGCAAAAGCAATCAATGCAGCTGTTCAGAGGGATATAGCATCAGGAAATGGTATTGATATTGTTTCAATAACTGATAGTGGTGTTAAGAAAGTATTGAGCAAGACAATTAATATTAAGATTGAAGCATAATTTTTTGTATGTTCTAAAAGTTGGTATTTATGGGAGACATAACTAAAGAAATTTTAAAGAAACTTCCTAGTGATAAGATAAGTGATATAGCTTTTGAAGGAGCTAATATCGTTCTATACACTAAGGATAAAGAGTTTTTTCTAAATAATGGTGGATTGATAAAACAAGTAGTTGATGATATAAAAAAAAGAGTTGAATTAAGGGCTGATCCTGCTATAACCCTTGATATGGAAAAAGCTGAAAAGGAGATTAAGAAGCTTATTCCAAAAGAAGCAGGTATAGATCAGGTAATATTTGATCCCCATAGAAGTCGTGTTATTATTGAGGCTGCAAAGCCAGGACTTGCAATAGGTAAACAAGGATCTTTTTTAAGTGATATAAGGGCAAAAACATCATGGATACCTTTTATCAGAAGAAAACCTGCTATTCGATCTAAACTCATAGAGAATATCAGGGCTGTTTTGTATAAAGAATCTGATTATAGGCGTAAATTTCTTGATAAGACTGGCCATAGGATATATGATGGATGGATGAGAGATAAGAAGCATGAATGGATTAGAGTAAGTTACCTTGGTGGAGGAAGACAAGTAGGTAGATCCTGTTTATATTTACAAACACCTGAAAGTAGGATTTTATTGGATTGTGGGGTTGATGTTGCTTCATCTGATCAGGAAGCATATCCTTTATTAGAAGCTCCTGAGTTTAATATTCAAGATTTAGATGCTGTTATTGTTTCACATTCTCACCTGGATCATTGTGGTTTTGTACCTTATCTGTTTAAATATGGCTATAAAGGGCCTGTTTATTGTACTGAACCTACTCGTGATGTTATGGCTTTGTTAACATTGGATTATGTCAAGATCATGAGAAGTGAAGGCAAAGATCCCATATATACTACTGATGATATTAAAGAGATGGTTAAACATACAATAACCTTAAATTATGAAGAGGTTACAGATGTAACACCCGATATCAGGATTACCTTATATAATGCAGGCCATATATTAGGATCTTCTATGGTCCATTTACATATTGGAAATGGACTGCATAATCTGGTTTATTCTGCAGATATGAAATATGGTAGAACAAGATTACTTGAGCCAGCTGTAACTTCATTCCCTAGAGTAGAGACTTTGATGATAGAAAGCACTTATGGTGGTAAGGATAATATATTGCCACCAAGAGAAGATCAAGAAGAACAGATAAGAAGCATAATAGATAACGCTTTAGATAAGGGTGGTAAAGTATTGATACCTGTTTTAGGTTCTGGAAGAGCTCAGGAAGTGATGGTACTTCTCGAGAATCTTATGAGAACTGGTAAGATCAAGAATAAGGTGCCTGTTTTTGTTGATGGTATGGTATGGGATATTACAGCCATACATACAGCTTACCCTGAATTTTTGAATAATAATGTAAGAAAATTAATATTCCATAAAGACCAAAATCCATTCTTAGCTGAAATGTTTAAAGAAGTTGGTAGCCAGAAAGAAAGGATGAAAGTTATTGAGGAAGTAAAATCTTGCATTATATTAGCTACATCTGGTATGTTAGTTGGGGGACCATCTGTAGAGTATTTACGTCATATGGCTGATAATCCTAAGAATTCATTGATATTTGTCTGTTATCAGGGAGAAGGCAGTTTAGGCAGACGTTTACAAAGAGGAGAAAGAGAGATTAATTTTTCAACTACATCAAAACCTGAGATATGCCCAATTAATATGGCAGTGCATACAATAGAAGGATTTACAGGTCATTCTGGAAGAAAAGAATTGATGAATTACCTGTTAAGGTGTGACCCTAAACCAAAGAAAGTTGTCGTTAACCACGGTGAGAATTCAAGATGTCTTGATTTGGCTTCATCTATACACAAACAGAATAGGATAGAGACAGTTTGTCCAAGAAATCTAGAATGTATAAGGATAAAGTAATCACCTAGTAGTAGTTAGAAAATAGAAACATTTATATAGTGGATGAAATACCATATAATTATAAAGCATAAATATTGACGAGAAAGCACTTGATCATTACATGAACATTTCGCTTTTTCTGTGAAAGTGCTTATTAACGAGGTAAAAAAGAATGAACTTATTTAAAGATTTGGGCCTAAGCCCTGGACTATTAACAGCAATTGAAAAATTAGGATTTGATAAACCAACTCAGATTCAAGCAGAATCTATTCCTGCTATTATGTCAGGAAAAGATGTAATCGGAGAGTCAGCAACTGGCTCAGGCAAAACACTAGCTTTTGGATGCGGCATTATAGAGCACGTAGAACCTGGAAAAGGATTGCAGGCTTTGATTCTTACACCAACAAGAGAACTTGCAGAACAGGTAAAAAATGCACTTATTAAATTCTCTCACCAAAAGAGGTTATCCATATTATCAATATATGGTGGAGTCTCTATTGGTCCACAGATCAGGGATTTAGCTAGAGCAGATGTTGTTGTTGCAACCCCTGGAAGATTATTGGATCATCTTGAACGAAGAACAATTGATACTTCTAAAGTTAAATTATTAGTACTTGATGAAGCAGACCGTATGTTTGATATGGGCTTTATAGATGATGTAGAAAAGATCATAAGTGTTTGTCCAACTAAAAGGCAAACTATGTTTTTCTCAGCTACAATCTCTTCAAGAGTTAAAGATCTGGCAAATCAACATATGGTTGATCCTGTTTCTGTGTATGCTACTAAAATGGTCGATCCAAGTAAATTAAATCAGATATATTATAATATTTCAAAGAATCAGAAACTTTCTTTGCTTGTAAATCTATTAAAAAAAGAGAGAGCCGGGTTAGTCATGGTATTTTGCAATACAAGGAGGATTACTGATTTTGTTGTTAAGACTCTTAAAGTAAATAAGATAAGTGCTATAGCTATTCATGGCGGACTAACACAGAATAAAAGAACAAATACTATTGATATGTTCAATAACGCTAAGGTTGGCGTACTTGTTTGTACTGATGTTGCAGCTCGTGGCCTGCATATTGACAATGTTTCTCATGTATACAATTATGACATACCAAGAGATTCAAAAGATTATGTCCATAGGATAGGAAGAACAGCAAGAGCAGGAGAAAATGGAGAAGTAATCAATCTATTGTGTGATTATGACTATGACAATTTTTCTAAAGTTCTTAATGACTATAGGGAATTTCATGTTAAAAAAGTGGAGAATCCTCAACTGGAAAGAATAGTTATTGCTAGACATGATGAAAGAAGGGGCAATAGGAACAATTCTGGAAGGAGACCATTTCCTAGTGGAGGAAGAGGGTCACCTAGAAGGGGAAATAGTTACGGGCGTAGATAAAAAAATTTGATTACAAATTTTTAAATCTCAAAATCCTATAATTATTAGTTCAACTTTGAGTTGAAAATAGAAGCATTTAAAAATGATTCTGATTACCTAGTATATAATTGACATAATTGTCAATTAAAAATAGTAAATGAACCAATTTGGTTCAAGGAGGAAGTAAAATGAATGGAACAGTAAAGTTCTTCAATGCAATGAAGGGATTTGGCTTCATTAGTGCTGAGGATGGAAAAGAATATTTTGTGCATCAATCCGCATTAGGCGAAGGTGTAAACTTAAATGAAAATGATCCTGTTTCCTTTGACGTAGAGCAAGGGGATAGAGGACCAAAAGCAGTTAATGTTAAGGTTGGAGCAGCTGAAGAAGCAGCACCAGCAGAAGAATCAACTGAAGAAGCACCTGCAGAGGAAGCAACTGAAGAAGAAGCTCCTGCTGAAGAAGCATCTGAAGAAGAAACAAAAGAAGAGTAATTACTCTTTTTCTTATTTTTTTTATTATTTTTAATGGTTTATAATTCTAATTTACTAAAAAATTATTAATCCCTCAAATTTATTCCTATATAGAATCAATATCAGTCAAACAATTCAATATCAAATCCTGACAGTTATTTAGTATCTGTTCTAATCTTTGATCCTGCGTTGCCTTTCTTATCTGGTTTATCCTATCTAGTATTTGCCTAAAAAACCTTATTAGATCACCTTCTAACAGATTTGTATTTTCCAACATATCAAATATGGTCTGGTTATTATAGCATGGATGAATCAGAGCTGTTAACGGCTCATAATGCCTGAATCTTTTGTCCTTGCTTATATATTCGTTGTTTCTTATAGCTTTTTTCAGGTCATTAAGAAATCTTGATGGATAATCTTTGTAAAACTCGGTTTTTTCCCTAGGTTCATAGCAAAGCCCTGCTAAGAGTATGAGTAGTTGGTATTCATTTAGGTTAAGATAGAATTTAGTTGCAAATATCTCCCCAATCATGATTTCATCTGCATAGATCATCGATGAGAATTCACCTTTTTCAGTCAATTGATCATCTTTTACATAACCTAGTTTTATCAGTTTTCTTTTTGTTTTTGCAAAAGTATAGAAGAACCGATTTTCTTTTATCTTATTGAAATCTTTTCCAAATTTTTGATAAGTATAGAAATTATCTTTTAGTATTGTATTTATTTCATCCTGATTATGGTTTTTTATTAGATTCAATACAGTGTTTACAGACAACTTAAATTGTGATTTTATTGGGTCTTTATCAATATCTGTTATTTTTTTTATAGCATTATATTCAAAGTCTCTTCTATCTATCATTGCATATGCAAAACCTTCTTTATCTATGCCCCTTCTTCCTGCTCTTCCTGCAATCTGGAAATATTCTTTAGAGTTTAATAATCTAAAATTTATACCATCGAATTTTCTTAAAGCTTCAAAACAAACTGATTTAGCTGGCATATTGATACCAACTGCGAATGTTTCTGTTGTATATAACACATTGATCAATCCTTTTCCGAACAATTCCTCAACAATGTGCTTCATTATAGGTATCAATCCTGCATGATGAAATCCAATTCCATATGGGAGAGTTCTTGTCAGTATCTTTGTTGATTCGAGATTCCTTATTTCTTTTGATGCTGCCCCTAGTTTTTCTCTTATGAATGAGCTTATCTCTGGATTTAGTTTGAACAGGTTTCTTTTTAATAATTCAATTGAATTTTCCTGGCATTTTTTTCTTGAAAATGTAAAAAATAGACAAGGAGTTTTGTTTCCTATATCTTGTACTAGATGTACATGTGAAGGTGTTTTGATTCTTGGTCTTTTGAATCTCCCTTTTCTCCTTCCAGAGTTATATTCTGGAATATCGATTACAGCCTTCATATCTTCTAATGTTGTTATGCCAAGTTCTGAATCAAAGAATTTCTTTTCTAAAGGAACTTCCCTTTTATGATAGGTTATTACCTTAACTTCATGTTTTTTTATTGCCTGTATCCAGTCTGCGAATTCTTTTGCATTTGGGATAGTTGCAGATAAGCATAAGAATCTTATATGATCTTTTGAAAAGATAATAGATTCTTCCCATATATAGCCCCTTTCTATATCGTTTATGTAATGTATTTCATCAAAGATTACATACGAAATAGAATCCATTATAGGGTCATTGCTTAAAGCCATGTTTCTATATATCTCTGTTGTCATAATTAATATTTCTGCATTTGGATTTATCACTATATCCCCTGTCAATAATCCAATCTTATCCTTACCATATTCTTTTGAGAAATCACTGTATTTTTGATTAGAAAGAGCTTTTATCGGAGCAGTGTATATGACTCGAATGCCCTCTTTTATATCTTTATTTATTATGTAATCTGCTATGAGAGTTTTTCCAGAACCAGTTGGAGCTGAAACTACAACAGAATGATTTTTTTCTATTGCTTTGATCGAATCTTCCTGGAATTTATCAAGAAGGAAGTTTTTGTAATTCATACTATATTGGATTTATTCATTTATTTAAGTGTTTTGATTAGTTGTTAGGAATTATCCCCATAATAATCAAATAATTCAAACTGGCAGCTATAGATTCAAATTCTTGTAAATCTCTTACAAAATTTCTAATAACTCCTAAAGAAATAAGATAATCTATTTAATATCCAAAGCTTCCATTATCTTGTCAAGTTTTTCATTGATTACATCAAGACCTTTGTTAGAAGAAGGTTCTTCATAATTACTATGTTCTTTTTTGTTAAAACAATCTCTGCAATAGACTGGTTTGCTTGAAGTTGGTTTGAAAGGAACTTCACATTCATCACCGCAAGAAGCACAAGTAACTTTAGTCATCTCAAGAGGAGCTTTATTTCTGCTGAAACGGTTAAAATCTCTGCCAGACTCCCTTCTTCTGGGTTTGTCTTCAAAACTCCGTCTACCACTAGTACTTCTACCTGAAAAACTACGTTTTGGACTGCCTTCGAAACTTCTTCTAGGCTTGTCATCAAAACTACCCCTACTTCGAGTACCGCCTCTTGAACTACCCTTTGAGTCTCTTCTGCCCCTACTTGATTTTGCACGTTCAAATCTTGCCATAAATAGATTAAAATGGGTTTGGCTATATAAGGTTATGTGAAAATGATAAAAAAAGAGCTCAATCTTTGCAATAAATAAGTTATTCAACTATAATCTAAGAATCAAGATAATTAATTATTTACTGTTGTTGTAAATGTTTTTTCATCCTTACAATCACTGTCAGTATAATATTTTAATTCAACCTTTATCTCCCCACTTAATTGTTTTGTACTAAATTCAGAGACAATATATCCTTCAGTTTCTAATGATTCCCTCTCCCCCACTTCAACATATTCAACAAGTTCAATTTCCATAGGATTCCTAATCTCATCACAAACTACCACATCACACATACCATATCCAATATATTCCCCATCTAAGAAATACATGCCTTTTCCTGGAAGTTCAATATCAGCTGCCCTCCAATTACCACCTTCATTTACAAAGATATTAGGCTCATTGATACATGTCTCTATATAACCATCAATATTTATTTGAAGTTTATTGTCATTGACAATATCCTGTTCAAGAACAGTACAACCTAAAAGAAATATCACAGTCAAAACAATTAATATCGATACTTTTCTCATAGTGATCTTATTTTATCAGTCAATATATAAATACTTTGTTGTTTTTTATTGGAAATTTCAATACAAAATTTCCAAGAATTCAAATCGACAGCAAATACCTCTGCATTTAAGTCAAAGTTTGAATTATTGAAATAATTAAAGCTACATATACTTTATCCTAGTAATCTTTTTAATAAATGGTTCATTCTTCTATAGACATGGGTATTCAAGAATTGATAAAAGAGTATAAATCAGATTTAAATATCCCAGAAACAGGCAAGATTATACCTGGATATGATTATCCATTTTGCAAAGCACTTCTTGACCTGCCTGATCTTGATTATAGTACAGCTGAGATGAAATCTACTTCTGACTTATTGTTATCTGAAGAATTTACATTAAGAGCACGTTATAATATATTGGAAAGAATAACAAGAAGAGAAGCCATAGCATTAGTCCCAGTTCAAAGAAGGAGTATGATATGGCAAGCTATGGATAAAGTACCTACAGAAGAAGGATTAGGATATCTGACTGAAAAAGGTGCAAATATAGCACAAAGTTATAGGAATCTGATCACTATTTACCATATTTACGAATCCACCATATTCCCAAGCATTGAAGTGATAGAGGGAGAAAGGGATCAAGCTATAATTAAAGAAGGCATGGATTCTGAAAAATCACAATTTTTGATAGAAGTTAGTGAGAATCACCGTAGTGCAGCAGCTATTGGGAATATGATAGTAGAACGTCTTATGGCAAGGATTGAAAATTTTGTAAGAAGCCAAAATACTACTTACGGAACTAATTGAAGAATAATCATTCTTAAGAATATTAATTAACCAAAACCTCATTCTCATAATTAGCGTTGATTTCTAATTGAATATAATATCAGTTAAACTTATTACCCAAACCAACTCCTATGAAATGATAGGGAAGTTATGACGGAAGAATTAAGAACAAGAAGAAATTATAAGAATAGACATTTATTATAAGTATAGATTTTAATTAATGACATCCGTGACTTTGACATCCAATTTCAGGTGTTAATTCTTTCAAAGAATCAGATTCAAACTTTTCAATTGCTTCTTTAACAGTGTCTCCTTCAAGAATATAAACTTTAACTCCGCCATTATTCAGTATCTGGATTGCACGTCCGCCCATCCCACTTGTTAGTACAATATCTACATTTTGATTAGATATTGCTTGCAAAGGTTGACAAGCACCATGACTATGGTGTAGATTTTCATTTTCCACTGAAGTAATCTCCTTCGATTCAGTGTCATAAATTGTAAAATATTTGGCACTTCCAAAATGATTATGTACCTTTTCATTCAATCCTTCTTTTCCCATAGTTGGCATGCAAATCTTCATAAAAATGACAAAGCACCCTTTACTTTTAAATCTTTTGAAAATAAAAACATAAAGTTTATATAGTAGTTATGAATATATATTCATAATGGTAAGACCTAAACATTGTAGACGGATAAGATTCAAAGGAGATTTCCATTATTTCAAACCACAAGCAATTCCGTTAAGGGAATTAGGTGAGGTTATACTAACTGTAGACGAATTTGAAGCTATAAGATTAAAAGATAAATTAGATTTGGATCAATTAGAATCTGCCAAAAAGATGGACATATCCCAACCAACATTTCATAGAATATTAGAATCAGCAAGAAAAAAGATTGCTAATGCAATTGTTGATGGAAAGGCAATAAAAATTCATGGAGGTGAATATAAAATGCCAGGTGGAGATGGAACAGGACCGGAAGGAAAAGGTCCAAGAACAGGAAGAGGTCTTGGAAATTGTCAAGGCGGTGATGAAAACCTTGATAATTCAAGACCCATGAAAAAAGGAGCAGGTAGATGCGGCAATGGAACTCCACGAGGTGGTAGAATGGGTCGTTGTCATAGCGGAAAAAGATAATTTTTTATTTTTTTATCTTATCCACTTGAATTTTTATTTAATCTTTCTAATATAATATATTAAGCACGGACTGATGTAGCCCTTACAATTTCTGAGTTAAATGTTGAATAAAGAAAATCTATTAGAAAATATCCTTGCCATAAAATCGTAGATTTTATATAAAGTGATTGAATACAATCATTGTATGGAAGAAGAACTGATTGAGAAATATAAGAAAGCTGGTAAGATTGCAGCTGAAGCACTTGCTTATGGCAAAGAATTGATAAAAAAGGATAATAGGGTTCTTGATGTCTGTAATAAAGTTGAAGAAAAGATTGTTTCATTAGGTGGTGCTATGGCTTTCCCTACCCAAATATCCATGAATGATATAGCTGCACATTATTGTCCAGAAGATGATGATGAATTGGTTTTTTCTGATCAGTTAGTCTGTTTAGATGTTGGAGTTCATGTTGACGGCTGTATTGGAGATAATGCCTGTAGTGTTGATCTAAGTGGTTCAAATTCAGAATTAGTCAAAGCTTCTTCAGAAGCATTAAAAGCTGCTATTGAGAAAGTCAAAGTTGGAGTTAAATTATCATCAATTGGAAAAGCAATCGAAGATACTATTACATCATTTGGTTTTTCCCCTGTTAGAAATCTATCTGGACATGGATTAGACCTCTATAATATTCATTGTACTCCTACAATACCTAATTTTGATACAAAAAATGATGAGATCCTGGAAAAAGGGTTTATCGCTATAGAACCGTTTGCAACAAATGGAGCTGGGATGATACATGAAAAAGGTGAAGCTTCTGTCTTTTCTTTAGTCGGAAAGAAATCTGTCAGAGTGGGTTTTGTTAGAAACGTATTAAAGCAGATAGAAGCTTACAATGGATTACCATTTACAACCAGGTGGTTAACCAAGAACATGTCAGAAGCTCAGGTAAGATACGCTTTAAACCAATTAAGGCAAATTGAGATTCTAAAAGGATATCCCCCATTGGTAGAACGGTCTGAAGGATTAGTTAGTCAAGCAGAACATTCTTTGTTGGTTGATGATGAAGTTGTTGTGTTGACTAAGTGTTAAGGTTGAATAACCAATTATGCATTAGGTGTATTAGGGTTTATTTTACGATCATATAGATCATAGAAATGTCTGCATATCTTCCTCAATGCATTGAATGAATCTTCTATAGCCCTAGGGTAACTCATTTGTTTTAATTGAGCTTCTGTTGGTTCTGGAAGATTTAATGCTCTTGTTGCTTCTTTTTTTGCTTGTTCCCATACGTCCTTTGTCCTATTTCTTTTATCAATATCAAAATATTTTCTATCTACTGCACCTAATAAAGTCATTAATCCATCAACATAATTAAGTCTTTCTACATAATGAGCTTTGAAATCTGCTAAATCTTTCCAGTATTGTGCTTTATCTTCTCTTGTGTCCCCTTTTGCATGAAGAAGGGCCCTCATTGCTTCTTCTGTTCTTCTGTATAGAACTCTTTTATCATCGTTTGAGAAATCTTTATGGCTTTTATCAGAGTATCCTATTAAATCATTTGCTATATCATCTATGATGTCTACATGTCCAGAAACAGATGTTTTTAATGTATCTCCTCTTTCAAGGATTGTTTCTATTCCTGCTTCCACATCGAATGCTTTATTTTTTGCCATTTTTAATTAAATTTATAATGCTGTTTTATATATTTTATATAAATATTAAGACTCTGATTTTATATTTAAACCTTTTGTCTTTAACATAGAAAGTTAGAATGTATTTATAAATCTTTTGATAATTACTACTATTAGATGATTACAAACTAGAAATATCCACCAATTCTTCTTTTCTTGATACCATATCTTTCACCTTAACCTTGCCTTGCTTTAGCTCATCAGGGCCTATGACTATTGCTTTTTTTGCACCCATTGAATCTGCGTATTTGAATTGTTTGCCTATGTTTCTTCTGTTTAGGTCTAATTCTACTTTGTATTTTTCTCTTAATTTGTTTGCTATTTTGATTGCTTCTTTAGTTACTTCATCATTTACAATTATTATGAAATAATCTGGAGCTAAGTTTGGTTCTGGTAGTAAGTTTTTTTCTTTTAATAATAATGATAAAGTAGCGTAACCTAAACCAAAACCTGTTGCCGGTGTTGGTTCACCTTTGAATAATTCAATCATTTGGTCATATCTGCCACCGCCTGCAATTGACCTAAACTTTTCTTCTTTATCAAATACCTCAAAGACCGTCCCGGTATAATATGCAAGACCTCTGACTGTTTCAATATCGAATTTTACAATGTTATTATCTGTTAATTCTAGAATTTGTTTAATTTCATCTAAGCCTTCTTGTGCTTGTTTGTTATTTGTTTTAATATTGTTTATTTCTGTTTGTAATAATGTATTTAATTGTTGTATTTGTTCATTATTTAGTCCAATTTCAGTTAGTTTTTGGTTGAAATCTTCGTCGGTAATCTTCTTTCTTTTATCTATTGTAGCTAATATATCATCTACTTTGCCCTTGTTTATCTCTTCGATTAATCCAATCATAAGTTTTCTGTTATTTAGATTTATTTTGAAATCATTTTCAGTTAATCCTAGACTTTTTAATGAAGCTGTAATTAGATTGATTAATTCAGCATCTGCTTCTGCTTTGCTTGATCCATAAATTTCACAATTGAATTGAAAAAATTCTCTTAATCTTCCTTTTTGGGGTCTTTCATATCTTAGAACTTTGTTTATGCAAAACCATTTTACTGGTTTTGGAAGTTCTTTTTGTTTTGAAACAAACATTCTTGCTAAAGAAGGTGTGAATTCTGCCCTTATTCCAAATTCTTCATCCCCTTTCTTTTCTATAGTGAATATTTGAGATAATATTTCATCACCCTGTTTTGCTTTAAGGAGATCTAATGATTCAATAATTGGTGTATCAACTTCTTTAAAGTTGAAGTTTAAAGCTGCTTGTCTTAATTTTTTGAAGATTTGTGATTTTATTGATTCTTCTTTTGGATAGAAATCAACAGTTCCAGTTGGTTTTGAGAATTGTTTTTTTATTTCTTTTATTATCTTTTTTTGAATATTTCTTGCAGCTTGTTTATCTTGATCTTGTTGTTCTTTGTCTTGTTTTTCAGGAATTACTAGTTTCTCTTCTTGCCCTAGAACAAATCTTCTTACAGAATCTCTGACAGCTTCAGATACTGAACTATAGATATCTTTATCTACAAGTTTCTGAATCTCTTTTACAAGCCCTTTTGTAAGCCTTATCTGTAGTGTTTCCATTACCATAGTAATTGAATAGTAATGGGTTATATATAAACCTTTCGAAAAGTTTTACTTTTTGAAACAGTTTAGGAAAATTTTACTAAATTTTATGGTTTTTAAAGTATAATATGATTTTATGATTGATTTCCATTAAAATAGAATTTCTCATAAATTTTGTAACTACATAATAGTAATATTTAAAAATAAAACACCATTCCAATAGTCTACAATGGTAAGTTTAGAAAATATAACAGACCCTGTGGATGATCTTGACACTATGTTTTTTGGTTATGATATTAGACTCTGGTGGTTACCTCAAGGCGTAAGAGCTGATCCAATAAGTCAAAAATGGGCTGATGAATACATTCCAGCATATAATGAGGCAGCTAGAAAAGCTATCCTCAACAATGGATATACAGGTCAACTAATAAACGATATGAGTGGTTTTAAAGGTGCTTGGTATCTTCAAATATATGATAGAGCAAGATCAGTCTTAAGCTTTATAGAAAGATTAGAACATACAGATGGAAGAGTTGTTGTTAGGGGTAATGAAAGAGCAATCCCTCTAGAATTTAGACAAAGTATGAGATCACTAAGGCGTACTGGGGGAATCATAAATTACAAGAGAGCTTGTGAATGTTTAGTTGAACAATGTGAAGCTGCTTTTGAAGGAAGAGATATGGCTGGAGCTCGTATTATGTATGGTAATTTATTATCTGGAAAATATACCTTGCCTGAAGAAACAGAAAAAAACAGTAACTCCAGTAAGTAGACCTACAAGAGATGTACATTTTATAGATGAACCAATAAACAGGGTGGGATTACCAAAAAAAGATCATATGACTTCAACTAAGGATCATAAAAAAAGAACTCAGGGACTTAAACCATATACACTTTAACATTTAACTGATTTAACACTACTCATCCTATACTTAAATATACAATACATCATTACTTGTCCAAAAACAACACTATAGCGGTAAAATTTAGTTAAAACAATAGAAATTCTAAAAAGATTAATGGGAAATTTCATAATAATTTCCAATGAATTTAAATATACAAACATTTGTTTTACATGATTATAGCAATAAAGACAAAATAATCATATAGGTGTAAATGATGGAAATGAACTTTGATAAACTAAATGGACTGATACCAGCTATTGCACAAGATTTCAAAACAAGAAAGGTGCTTATGGTCGGTTTTATGAACAAAGAGGCTTATGAAAAAACAATTGAGACAGGCAATGCTACTTATTTTAGCAGAAGCAGAAATAAGCTTTGGATGAAAGGTGAAAGCTCTGGAAATGTTCAGAAAGTCAAAGAGATATTTGTTGATTGCGATAATGATACTTTATTGATTAAAGTAGAGCAGATAGGCAAAGCTGCATGTCATGAAGGTTATGAATCATGTTTTTTTAGAAAATTAGACGGAACAATCGTTGATAAAAGGGTTTTTGACCCTGAAAAAGTTTATGGTGATAAAAAGTAATTATATAGGAGGATAATAAAAATGAAATTAAAAATAGGTATTCCAAAAGGTTCGTTGCAGGAAAGCACAATTCAATTATTTAAGAAAGCAGGATTTAACATCTCAGTCAGTTCAAGAAGTTATTTTCCATCTATAGATGATGATGAAGTTGAATGTATGCTGATAAGGGCACAAGAGATGGCTAGATATGTAGAAGATGGTGTACTAGACTGCGGACTTACTGGCATTGACTGGGTTCAGGAAAACAATGCTGATGTTGAAAAAGTTGCTGATCTAATCTACTCAAAAACAGGATTAGGCAAAGTTAAGTGGGTGCTTGCAGCCCCTAAAGACGGCAAGATAAAATCTGTTAAGGACCTTGAAGGTAAAAGGATAGCTACTGAAGCTGTAAATATAGCTAAACAGTATCTAAAAAAGAACAAAGTAAAAGCCGAAGTTGAATTTTCTTGGGGTGCTACTGAAGTTAAGCCTCCAGAACTTGCAGATGCAATCATCGAGATCACTGAAACAGGTTCATCACTTCGTGCAAATAATCTTGAAATATTAGATACTGTGATGGAATCAAATACTGTTTTGATCGCAAACAAAAAATCTTTTAAGGATTTTGAAAAAAAGAAAAAGATGGAAGGAATAGTATTATTGCTTAAAGGCGCTATACAGGCTGAAGAGAAAGTAGGCCTTATGATGAATGCTAAGAAAAAAGACCTGGATAATGTACTTGGCATACTACCTTCTTTGAAGAATCCTACAATCGCTGAACTGTCTGATAAGGGATGGTTAAGCATAAACACGATAGTCGATGAGAAGATAGTCAGAGAGATAATCCCTAAGTTGAAAGAAGCAGGTGCTTCTGGAATAGTAGAATACCCATTGAATAAGGTTATTGAATAGTTGATGAATTGATAATTAGTATTAACAAAAAAATTAATAAGATAAAAACAAAGGATTCATTCACGGTCATTTTGCTTTGCAAAATGCCCTATGTCAAAAGGAAAAAAGCGAACTACGTAACGCTTTTTCCCTCTTCAGACAGAATTCATCCACAATAAAATGATACAAACAATAAACGCAAAAGATATTGAAAAGCTAAAAGAGATAAAAACAAGGTCTAAGAAAAACCTAGAGTTAGCTATAACAAGGATTATCCCAGTAGTTAATGAAATCAAGACATTGGGTGATAAAGCACTTTTTAAGTATTGTAAAAAGTTTGATTCTTTTGAAGCTACGCCACGGAATATCTTAGTTCCTAAAAAAGAGATAGAAACAGCATATAAAAAAGTTGATGCTAAAGTTATTGCTGCTATAAAAGAAGCTAAAGAGAATATTTCTAAGTATGCTAAGTTGAGAATGCCTAAAGAATTTGTTAAAGAAGTTAAAAACGGAGTTAAGGTAGGTCAGCTTGTTAGACCTTTGGATTCTGTTGGATGTTATGTTCCAGGTGGGAATTTTCCTTTGATTTCTTCAGTTCTTATGACAGTCATTCCTGCAAAAGTTGCTGGTGTAAAAGAGATTATAATCTGTACTCCACCTAAAGAAGATAATTATGCGCTTTATGTTGCTGCTGATATCTGTGGTGTAGATAAAATATATAGGGTTGGTGGTGCACAGGCGATTGCTGCAATGGCTTATGGCACTAAATCTATCCCTAAAGTAGATAAGATAGTTGGTCCCGGTAATATTTTTGTAACAGCTGCTAAGAAATTAGTTTATGGTGATGTAGGTATTGATTTTTTAGCTGGTCCTTCTGAAGTCTTAATTTTAGCTGAATCAGGTGATGCTTCATTTATTGCTAGCGATATGCTAGCACAAGCAGAACACGATGTGATGGCTTCTGCAATTTTAGTCACTCCAAACAAGGAATTGGCTAAATCTGTTGAAAAAGAAATCAGTAAACAATTGAAAGAGTTAAATAATGATAGTTTTGCTTCCGAATCATTACGCAAGTATGGTGCTATTGTTCTAGTTGATGATATTGATTCAGGTATTGATATAGTGAATGATTTTGCACCTGAGCATTTAGAGATTATAGTTAAAGATGCTAAAGATGTGATTCCGAGATTAAATAATTTTGGAGCTTTGTTCATAGGTCAATATAGTCCTGAAGCTGCTGGTGATTATTGTACTGGTCCAAATCATGTCTTGCCAACATCAGGAGTAGCAAAGTTTAGGGCTGGTCTTTCAGTTATGGACTTTGTTAAAACTCCAACTGTACAGGAACTAAGCAAAGAAGGTCTGAAAAGTTTAAGTGATAGTATTATCTCTATAGCTTCAATTGAAGGTTTAGAAGCACATAAGAAAAGTGTTGAAAAAAGAATTCTTTAAGTTTAATATGTTTGCGGAGTGGAGCGAGGGAAGTTTTCAAAAATCCGTCTTCAAGGGCGAAGCCCAATCTAGTTAATACATTAAGGGGTTTTGGGCACTAAAAAAAGAAACATTTATATATGGGGCGTATATACTTATATATGTGATGTAACATGGTACAAGCTGTAATAAATATTGAAGAAAACACCAATCGGGTGTTAAATATTGTAAAAGCGAAGTTTGGACTTAGAGATAAATCTGAGGCTATAAATTTAGTAGTTACAGATTATGAACAAAGTACTCTTGAACCTTTGTTAAGACCAGAATACAAAACTAAGTTAGCTAAGATTATGAAAGGAAAACATCTTTCTAGAAAGGAGTTCGAGAAAGAGGTAGCATAAATGTATGTTGATTCATATAGTGAAGAAATCACTAAAAAGCTAGTTAAACTTAGAAAGAAGGATCTTGCACATTATTCTCAGGTTCGTAAGAAGATGGACTCTATTCTGGAATATCCCGAACATAAATATAAATTTCTACATCATGATATGAAAGGTATCTTAAGAGTCCATATAGGTCATTTTGTTTTGATATTTGTAATTGATCACGAGAATAAGATTATCTCTTTTGAAGATTACGATCACCATGATATTATATATGGATAGAGTCCAAAACCCCCTTCTGTTTTTTAGGATTTTTGAATATTGCGTATAACATCGCGATAATTGCTGTTATACATTTTTTCTGCAAGAAAAAATGCCGAAGCGAAGCGTAGGCACAGTATGACGCAGAACGAAAAATTATTTCTTTTTATAGAATAATTTAGTTATTATCCAAATACCAATGAAAATAGGAAATAACCGATACATTTGTGATCCATTAATGAAATACATAATAATAGAAAGCATGAGAAATAATATTAGGACGATAGTTGCTATTAATAATGGGGTATTCATTTTTTCCATAATATAACTAAATACTATAATCCTTTAATAATTTTTCGTTTGAGTAATATTGAGTTTAACATCAGTCAACTTGTTACCCTAATTTTTTTCTTTTTCAGAAAAAAACTCGAAGAGACCCGAGGATGAAAAATCTAGATGATTTTTCATCACTCCTGGGGCTCATCGAGGTATGCCGCAGGACACCCACTATAAAGCACGAAGTGCAATCTTAGAAAAAGTATTAATGGCGGGAAAACTTATAACTATCGTCCCAATTATCATTTATTTTCCTAATTTTCTCTAATTTATTATCTGATAAAGTATATTTCTCATTTTTTTCATACATATCTTCGTTAATGAAATGATTATATCTATTACATTCAATCCATTTTTTCTTTTGAGAGGAAAATATTTGTAGACATAAACTAAGGGTCCCTATAAATTTCTTATCCCATCTGCCACCTTCAAAAACAATATGAATTGATTTTTGTTCATTTCCTGCTAAAATTAGAGGATACCACTCTCTTTCAATGGAATCGTGAATCCATTCAAATCTAGAGGTTTCTTTTTTCTTAAATTTTACAAAATTAACAATCCACTTAGCATAGAAAGTATATTTCTTTTCATAATTTTTTGATTTTAATTTAGTTAATAATCGAATATCAGTCACTTCACCACTTTTACATCCCAAATTATGAACAGTAAAACCCATATCAATTGATGGTATCCACCATGTTTTTCTACCTCCAGAGATTTTTGGAGTTATTTTATATAAACTAAAAGTTGGACTATCATGACATACCTTTAGTTTGAAGGGGGCAAGATAATTTTTCCATAAGGAGGTTAATGAAAATATTAATGCTAAGATACTTATTCCTATAGTTATCCATTGAATCTCCATATTATTGAAAGGAATTTATTGTTATTATTAAAGTTTTCCCGCCTATCCGTATTTTGGGTGTCCGAGGAATATTTTGGGTATCATCTTTTAAACGAAGTAATGACTAATTATTGTTATTTGGCAAGTGGTTTTGGCAAGTGGGATTTCTAGTGTAGGGGGCTTATTTGCCCAAATTTACAGCTTTCACTTAACCACTTGCCACTTGCCAACCACCTGCATAAAACTTATTAAAGTATTTTCTTTAGAAATGATTAAGAATAAATTAATTTATTATCAATTAAAACTGAACTAAATTATTCAATTAACACCATTTAACCACACTATTACGGGTAAAATACCTTATATTCTTTGTATTTCCTATATGATACTAAGTGATAACAATATAATAAAATTTAAAAGTATCATTTCCGCAAAACTTTAATACTTGAGATATAGATTATTATCAATAAACGAGGAATAAAATGTCAATTGAACCAAGAAAAGGAATAATAGAGATGGATGAGTACAATCCACCATTAGAAGGGAGAAGAGATCAACTTAGGCTGGACTTTAATGAAAATACAATTGGTTGTTCACCCAATGTTATGAAGGCTATAAACAATATCAGGGAAGAGGATATTGCTGCTTATCCAGAATACTCTAAGTTTAAAGCTAAGTTAGCCAATTCATTAGATATTAGCCCTAAAAATTTAATGATAACTAATGCTACTGATGAAGCCATAATGATCATAATGCAGACATATATTGAAAAAAATCAAGAAGTGATAATCCCTGTTCCGACATTTGCTATGTTCAAATTTTATTCACAACTTGTTGAAGCTAAGATACAAGAAATTATTTACACAAGAAAGCTAACATTCCCAACAAAATCAGTATTGGATGCTATAACAAAGAAAACAAAGTTAGTGATATTATGCAATCCAAATAATCCAACAGCTACATTAATAGATAGAAAAAATATCATAAAGATAATCGAAAAAGCTGCTAAGAATGACTCATTAGTTCTTTTAGACGAAGCTTATTATCAATACACAGGTGTTAATTATCTTGATCTGATCGATAGATATGATAACTTAGTAATAATAAGGACATTCTCTAAAGCCTATGGTATGGGCGGCATAAGATTAGGTTATGCTGTAGCTCAAGAAGAAGTTATTAAGAATATGTTAAAAGTTGGTTCTCCTTATTCTGTCAGTACAGTTGCAGTTGTTGCTGGCAGTGCTGCACTCGATGATGAAACATATGTGCAATGGTACGTCAATGAGGTAAAAAAAGCAAAAAAGTACATCTATACAGAACTAAAAAAGCTAAAGATCAATACATACCCAAGCACTGCAAATTTCCTGATTGCAAAGTTTCCTAGAAAAGCAGATCTTATTGAAAAAAGATTAAGAGAAAAAGGAATATTAGTAAGAAATAGGAGCAAATATCCGTTATTAAAAGATTGTTTAAGAATCGGAATAGGAACATTAAAACAGACCAAATATTTCATCGCTACATTAAAAGAGGTTATGAGATGAATAATGGATTAACATTAGTATTATCAATAATAGGATTACTTGCCCTATACTGGGTATTGATGGGTCAATGGAAATGGAATAAGATGTTGTTGGAAGCTGAAGATAAAGTTAATGATAAAGAAATAATAAATAAAAAACCAGTAAAAAAGGTTAATAAAAAATAAATCATAAGAAATTAAAAACAAAAAACCAATGATAAAAAAATAGATGATAATCAATAATAAGATGAAAAAAATAAAAGCAATAATATTTGATATTGACGGTGTTTTAGTAGATGTGTCTGAATCATATAGGGTTGCGATAAAGAAAACTGCTGAGTTTTTCCTAGGAAAGATATTAAGCATGGATGATGTTGATGCTATTAAGAATAAAGGAATAAATAATGATTGGGATGCTGCTGAGATGCTTATTCAAGAAGGTGGCGGTGATTTCAGGAAAAAAGTTATAATAAAAAAGTTTCAAGAACACTATCTAGGGAGAGAATTTGATGGTCTGATAAGTAAAGAAAAAGGTTTAATCAAAGAAGATACTCTAAAAAAATTAAAAAATTATAAACTAGCGATATTTACAGGAAGACCTAAGATGGAAGCTAAGTTTGCTTTAAAAAGATTAGGTATAGAAAAATATTTTGAGTATATTGTCTGTATGGAAGATGTCAAAGAAGAAAAGCCATATCCAGAAGGATTGTTAAAAATATTGAAAAAACTGAATGTGTCTAGTGACAAAACAATCTATGTTGGTGACAATATTGCTGATGTTCGTGCTTCAAAAAATGCTAAAGTAAACTTCATAGGGGTTGTTCCGCCTGGTGCTGATAAGGCATATACGAAAGATTTATTAAAGTCAGAAGGAGCTAAAGTTGTTATTGATAATGTTAATGAGATAGTAAATGAGGTTTGAGATGACAAAAAAAGAAAGAAAAACAAAAGAAACTGAAATAATGATTAAATTAGATGTTAATGGTTCTGGGAAGAGCAAAATAGATACTGGAATAAATTTTCTGGATCACATGCTTGAATTGTTTTCTAAACATGGAACTTTTGATCTTGATATTAAAGCTTCTGGTGACCTGAAAGTTGACCAGCACCATTCAGTAGAGGATATTGGAATTGTATTAGGTGAAGCCTTTGATGAGATACTTGGAGATAGAAAAGGGATTAATCGTGCTGGTTTTTTTGCTATGCCTATGGATGAAGCCTTGGCAATATTTGCAATTGATATAGGCGGCAGACCATGTCTTAAGTTTGATGTCAAGTTTAAGAAAGATAAGATTGGAGATCTGGATTCAGAACTGGTTTATGATTTCTTTGAGGCTTTTTCTAACAATTTAAAGTGTAATTTGCAGATTAGGAGTTTTGATGGTCGTACTGACCACCATACTTTAGAAGCTGTGTTTAAAGCTTTTGGAAGGGCCTTACGAATGGCTGTTAGCAAAGATTCTAAATTAAAGGATGCTATACCTAGTACTAAGGGAGTAATATAACTATGATAGCAATAGTAGATTATGGAGCAGGTAATTTAAAATCTGTTACAAATGCACTTGATTTTCTTAGAGCTAAGTATAAAGTTACCTCAGATGCTGTGGATATAAAAAAAGCTTCTAAGATAATATTTCCAGGCGTGGGTGCATGTGGAGATTGTGTCAATTCACTAAAATCCAAAAGATTGTTCAAGGTTCTAAAAGAAGAGATCCTGAAAAAGCCTTATCTAGGCATTTGTTTAGGTATGCAAATATTATTTGAAGAAAGTGAAGAAAGCCCAGGCATAAATGGTCTTGGAATATTTAAAGGAAAGGTTAAGAAATTTAAGAGTAAGAACCTAAAGATACCCCAGATAGGATGGAATTCGATAAAGATTGTCAAAAATGACCTGTTGAAAGGTGTTAAAGAAGAATCTTATTTTTATTTTGTGCATTCCTATTATGTTGATCCTGATGATGATGGAATAATTGCCACTAAAACTGATTATGGTATTGAATATTGCAGTGGTATAACTTCAGGAAACATATATGCATTTCAGTTCCATCCTGAACGAAGCGGCGAGATCGGATTGAAAATATTGGAGAATTTTGTCAGATTATAAGATGGTCAAAGCAATATTATTTGATATGGATGGCGTGTTGATTGATTCACATGATGTATGGATAGATCTATTTAATCTTACATTAAGAAATTTTAATAAGGAAGAGATTAGCGAGGATGAATTTAATAAAAATGCATGGGCTCAGGATATTGGCTTAGTTGCTAAAAAATATTTTAAAGACATCCCACTAAAAGATATTGTTGATTTTTATTTTGCAAACTTTATGAAATTTAAAGAAAAGATCAAGTTAATACCTAATGTTGAAGAACTTTTAAAGGCGTTAAAAGAAAGACAGATAAAGATTGTATTAGTTTCAAATACATACCATGATTTACAAAGAAAAATGCTTGAAAGCGTAGGTCTGTTAAAATATTTTTATTTCACAGTTGGAGCAGATGATGTAGAAAATGGTAAGCCAGCTCCAGATATGATCATCTATGCATGTAAAAAATTAAAGATAGAACCAAAAGAAACAATATTAGTTGGTGATACTATCTATGATAAACAATCAGCAGAAGCAGCTGGTTGCGGTTTTATTGGCTATAAATTAGGTGATGTTGAAGATTTGATTGAGATTAAGGAGAAAGTATAATATGTTAGCAAAAAGAATAATAGTCTGTATGGATTGTGATGCAGGTCGTGTAGTTAAAGGAATAAATTTTGTAAATATCAAAGATGCTGGTGACCCTGTTGAGCTTGCTAAAGAATATAATAAGCAAGGTGCTGATGAATTAGTGTTTTTGGATATTACTGCGTCTTCTGAAAAGAGAGATACTATGAAAGAATTGGTCGAGAGAGTTGCTAAGCAGATATTTATCCCATTTACAGTAGGTGGTGGTATCAGGACAGTAGAAGATATTAGAGAAATATTGAATGCTGGCGCCGATAAGGTATCTTTGAATACAGCTGCTGTTGAAAATCCTAATATTATCTCAGAAGGTGCTTTAAAGTTTGGTTCACAATGCATCGTTGTTGCGATTGATGCTAAGAAAAATGATTCTATGAAGAATAAATTTGAGGTCTATACTTATGGTGGTCGTAAACCAACAGGCATCGATGCTGTCTCATGGGCAAAAAAAGCTGAAAAATTAGGTGCTGGAGAGATACTACTTACTTCTATGGATAGAGATGGCACTAAAAAAGGATTTGATCTAACATTGACTAAGAAAATTTCAGAAGCTGTTTCTATACCTGTTATTGCTTCTGGTGGTGTAGGGAAAAGAAAACATTTTTCAGAAGCTTTTACTAAAGGAAAAGCTGATGCTGCACTTGCTGCTTCAATATTCCACTATGGAGAGTATACTGTTAATCAAGTTAAAGAATATTGTAAAAAAGATAAGGTCGTGATAAGAAAATGAAGATACTAGCTCTAGACTTTGATGGTGTTATTGTAGATAGTTTGAGGGATGCTTTTGTTACTGGTTTTAATGCTTATTTAACATTATTTCCCAGCACTAAATTACTTGATGGAAAAAAAATAACATATAGTATGATTGGTTTTGATTTCTTTGATACTGATTTATTTGATAGATTTGAGAAATTAAGAGGTTATGTTAATAGTGGTGAGCATATAATTGTTGCTTTTGCTGCAATAGACGCAGATAAGAAGATCAATAGTCAAAATGATTTTGATAAATTTACTGAAGGATTTAGCAAAAAAGACATAAAGAGATTTGAAAAAGCTTTTTATGATGAAAGAAAGTCTTTGAAAACAGATATTAGAGAATGGTATAAGTTAAACCATGTTTTTAACATTATAGCAAAGGTTATACGTGATTTTAAAGATAAAGAAAGATTATATATTGTTACGAGCAAAGATAAGGATACTGTCTTTTCATTATGCAAGAAAAAAAAACTAGGGGTTAATGAAAATAATATATTAGACAGGTTTTCTGAACTGAACAAGTTAAAGAAATTAAAACAGATATCTAAGGATTTGAGTATCAAAGAAGAAGATATATATTTTATCGATGACCTGCTGCTGCATCTGCTTTCAATAAAAGAAAATTCAAATGTGAATTGTTTTATGGCTTCGTGGGGTTATAATGATAAAGCACAGATAAAAGAAGCTAAGGTTAAAGGTATAAAAGTATTGAATGAAGATGATTTTTGTGAGTTAGTTCAAAGTATTGTCTCTGATTAATAGTAACAAAATAGAAAGATTTATATATAGGTTATATTTGGATGATTATTATGAGTCAAAGACTTTATACAAATATAGAAGACCCTGTGTTTTTAGTAGTATATGCAAGCATATTAGGTCTGCCTATAGGGGATGTGGGTGTATATTAATATGTGGTTTTGTACAAATTATTTTATCCCGCCAAAGGAATTCAAGTCTAATGGAGAAGAAGGCACGATTAAAGCTACTTCTTTTACCATTAGCGGTGAAAAGAAAGAAAAATAAACACAATAAACAAAAAGTTTAAATGTTAGTTGTTCTTTATTTCTACTATGATATTTCCAAGCATAGATTTGATGAAAGGCAAAGTAGTTCAGCTTGTCCAGGGCAAGAAAGAAAACAAAAAGATAGAACTTGATAATGTTTTTGAGCTAGCAAAGAAGTTTTCTAAGTATGAAATACAGATCATTGATCTGGATGCTGCTATGGACGATGGGGATAATTTAGATATAATAAAAGATCTATGCAGTAGGTATAAATGCAGGGTTGGCGGCGGTATAAGGGGGCTTAAAAGGGCTGATGAACTGATAAAAGCAGGTGCTAAGAAAGTAATCATAGGTTCAAGGTTGTTTAACGAAGAAGGAGATATTGATTTTATGTTTCTAAAGAAATTGAATAAGTATATTGGAAAGGATAAGATAATAATCGCTATCGACAGTAAAGATGGGCAGGTAGTGATCAAAGGGTGGAAGAAATCAACTGGTGTAGACCCTTTAAAAATTGTAAAGAAATTAGAGCCTTATTGTTCTGAATTCCTATATACTTATGTAGATAAAGAAGGTATGATGCAGGGTACTGACTTTGAAACCTTAAGAAAATTGAAATACGCCACTGATAATGATATAACTGCTGCTGGCGGGATATCTTCAAATGAAGAAATCAATAGATTAGAAAGATTAGGTGTTAATTCTGTTCTGGGGATGGCTTTGTATACTGGAAAGATAAAGTTAGAATAATGTTATTTCTTCAAACCAGGCAATACCTTATAAGCAACTATTGCACATATCACTATAATAATCCAAAATAACATGGGTTTTATCTTGTTTGAGATGAATAAGATTAAATCTAAGACTACTAGGATTGTAAAAAATAATCCTATTGATTTTATTGTTTGTTCTTTCATTTGTTGTAAGGCATTTTTTATTTCTAAGGAATTCTACTCAAAATTCACTGCATTCACTTATTAAACCTGTTGTAAAACCACACTACCAGAAAACCCAATATAAAACCATCAATTACACCAAATATCAATCCGATAATACTGCCTGCAATACTTACTGAGTACCATGGATAGATAGAACCTATCAATGCCAAAAATGCAGCTGCGTAGCCACCGCCACTTATTGCACTTGCTAATGTTGCAAAGAATACAGTCAACCCAACTACAATACCTACAGATAAACCGCCTGCTAAAGGACTTGCTTTTTTCATAATACCACCTAGGTAATTTATAGTTTTTAATCTTTAAATATTTATTGTTAAGTTATCGACAATTTACCCAAGAATGCTATTTAAGGCCATAAATATCATACTTATACCCAATAAGGTAAAGTAGACTGGTTTGCTCCAATTCAATACTTTTTTTCCATCGAACATCCAGACAGGAATTAAGTTGAACAATGCTAACCAAGTATTTATCATAAATCCGTATTTTGCAATCAATAATAAAGTTCCAGTTACTGGTATAAATAACAGAGATAAGAAGCCAGCTGCAACTATCAGATTAGCTATAGCTCCTGCTGAAGATATCTTCCCATTTCTTTTCTTTCCAACTGGACCTGAGATCATCACTGCGCCTGGAGCAGCTAGTATAAAACCAAAGAAAGACATTACTACTGCTAATATCAGCATCTGATCAAATGATCTGAATTCTGCTTTACATCCATAACGTTGTGCAACAACTTTATGTGCTAGTTCATGAGCAATAAAACCAAAACCTACAGATAACCCTGCTATTGTAAATAGGCTTATCAGGTTGAATGAAAGAGTGGAACCACCTAGAAGAATAGCAAATGCAAGTGAAATAGCAGCCCATGCTTTGATTATATCGATAAGCTCTTTTCTTGAAGTGTTTATAGATCCTAGTTGGATTTGATCTTTTGTGCCTATTAATTTCATTTTAAATTACCTATTGTAAATAACATCGTGATGATCATAGTCTTCAAAAGAAATAAAATCTTTTGGTTTGTCATAGCTGAAAATTAAAACAAAATGCCCAATGTGGACCCTTTTAGATTCTTTCATATCGTATCTTAAATTCTTATAATGTGTTATATCAGATGAATTAAAAACTTCTTCAATCTTCTTCATAATTGATTCATAAGAATTCCCATCTTTTTTTGATAATTTAACTAGTTTTTTATCTAGTTCTGGTTTAATCTCAAATTCACGCATTTTTTATGTGTTCTCTTAAATCATCGATGCTTTTGAATTTAATTCCTTTTTGTTTTTTTATTCTTTGGAGTTTCCCTATATATTCAGGTCTAAGTTCAGGCTCAAGAAGTTCTTCCCCATATTGACCTATAACAAAGTTAACTGCTTCGGATTTGTTTTTCAATCCAAACTTACCCCTTACAATAGTTAATAATCTATCTTCATGTTCTCCTAAGTTTACAATAGCTTGCGGCATTTTATCACCTTTTATCTATATATTATAAAATATTATGTTTTATAATGAAATATTATAAACTATTATATAAACTTTTCGAAAGTTTATGGAAATCTCAAAGAACTCTTTTGGTTTTCATCTTTGCCTTCTCATCTTAGAGATTAGCCTTTCTAATGAATCTATCTTCCTCATCAATTCCAGTTTTTCCTTGTCTGATTCTTTTAACTGGTTACTAAATTTTGTAAGTTCAAAATCTTCTTTTTTTATGTTTTTGCTTATATCTACCAATTTAGCTATCTCATTAGATATATTTTTTACCTGTGAAACAGCAGAAGACATCTGATCCTTTAATTGGTTGTATTCATTTATATCGTTTTTTATCTTATCAGAATAGACCTTTAGCTCATCATCAAGTTCCCTCTCAAATTTATCCATGATTGTCTTTTGAAGCTGGGACTTTAACAATCTAAAGTCATAAAGTTCTTTTTTTAAACTTTCCTTTGAGTCGGTTATAACATCCAGATTATCTTTAAAATTTGTCAGGAATTCTGTCTGGCTGCCTTTTATGCCTGCTAGTTGTGTGTTAAGTTCTGCAAGCTCTTTTTGTAATGAATTGACCCCGTCAGAATGGTCGCTTACTTTCTTGTTAATCTCATCTATCAGTTCTTTTGTCTGCATCAGATCTTTTATTTTTTGTATCATAGAAATATGTGAAAAGAACTAGTATAAAAATGTGATGTTTAAGATTAGTTGATAATCAGTAGTAATCCTAGATTATACATCCACAAATACTCTATGCTTTTCAGCACCAGAAATTTCTTTCAGTATCCTTTTGATTATCGCTTTCTCTGGATCTGGCATAAGTTTTACTCGCTTCTTTATATCATCAAAGCTTTCAAATTCTTTTTCCTTTCTTGCATCCAGGATTTCCCACATGTGTTTCTTTCCTAGTCCGGGCAATAATTCTAATTGGTGCATCCTTGTTGTTAAAGGGGATGCTTTATTGAAGAAATCTATGTATTGCTTTTCATTCTTTTTTACTATATCTTTAATAACTAGATTCAACTCTGATTTTGCTGTTTGGGTTAATTTATCTGTAGGTAGTCTCCCTATGATGTGATGGATTTTTTCCCTTTTCCCTTCACCAATATATACTTCTTCATAGGGTTGTAGATGAATTCCTTTTTTTGGGACTAATTCAAGCAGAACAAACCTTTCCTGACCTATAGCTTGAGCTATAGCAGTCTTCATATGCATAGGCTTACTATCAAATGGATATCCATTTGGCAGAAAATCCAATACTATTACAGTTTCTTCTTTCTTTTCGCCCATCATCTTAAATAAACCCCCCCTTTGAAACATTTAAAACTCTTGTATTTATAAATATTTGGTTCTTTACGATTAAAAAAACTTATCTGCGACTAAAAGTAACTATATTCACAAATTATTTAAAATAAAAATCCCAATCGCCCCAAGGGGTAGGGTATTTAATTAGTTGGGATTTTTAAAGTTAAGAATACCATTTATGCAATAATCTGTTAATTACCCAATCACCGCAAGCGGTGAGGTATTCTTAACAAATAAAAAAGAAGAATCACTTCTTAGCGTTTGCTTCAGATGTAACATCTGCTATCTTTTTTAGATTGTCATTATTAACAGTAATTGGATAGCCTTGAAGTATTACCTTTAATTCCTCTACAGTTTGAGGCATTAAATCGATAATCTTGATAATATGTATTGCTTTTAATCTTGGAATCTTAAGACTTTCTAGTTTCTTGAATAGTTCTTCAACCTTATCTGTTGTCTCAAAATGCTGGAGATATTCTTCTGTTCTTGTTGCCCTAAAGTTTAACTCTTTATCTCTTTTTTTTATCTTTTCAAGCTCTTGCTTTAGTTCACTCATAGTAATCGGTTTTTCCGATATTATTTCTATATCTGCCATTTTATATCCTCTTTAGATGAACTGGATGTGCTATCACAGTTTTTTCATTATTTCCCTCAGTAATTGAAACTTCATAACATCTGCCCTTTTTGCCGCTTATCTTACCCATTTTGCCATAGAATCTAGGATGATACATCCCTTTCTGTACTGCTGATTCTAGACTAAGTATTACTTTTTCACCAGCTTTGAATTCCTGTAGATAGTTTGCTAAGGAAATCTTCCCTTTTGCACTCCTATGCTTTTTGAATAGATACCTAGTTTTCCTTCTTAATCCGCCTGTTCTTTTCATACTAAGTTGGTTTTTATTTCCAGTATAAAAAGCTTTGGTTTTTTAATGTTCATAAAGTATGAAATACATTGGGCTTTGTATGAGTTATTAGGACAATACTTTATGAACTAGAGAAATTTTGTCTATCCCTATAGATTTACAAAATTTCTTGTGTGAGGTTTTGTTTATTGAAGTTTTATAAATTGGAGTTTAAAACACTATGTTTGCTGTGAGAAGCAACCGCAAAGTTTTAGAAATAAAGTAAGATAATTTCTAAACCATTGCGCTTCTCACTGCGTTCGAATCGCAAAGTTTATATATCTAATATCTTATCAACATTCTATCATAGTGAAAATTTATTATCCTAGGGAAAATGGTTAAATTTTCCTTTGTAACGGAGGGTGTTAAAATGAGTTTTTTTTCAAAAATAAAGAATGCTATTGGTGGGAATACTTCTGAAGTTCTTAGAGAAGCAGAAGAAGAAGGTTATGTTGAACTTGGCACTAATGAAAGTTCAAATGATGCTAAGATAACAGTAAGACCATTTGTGCTTCGTGATTTTGAAGGTATTAAAGATATATTAGGTGCTTTAAGAGAAGGTCATACTATTGCTTTAGTCAATATAAAACCATTAAAGGATAAAGATATAGTTGAATTGAAAAGATCTATCAACAAATTAAAGAAAACATGCGACGCTATTGATGGTGATATAGCTGGTTTTGGTGATGACTGGATTGCAGCCGTACCTCATTTTGCCAATATACACAGGGCAAAAAAAGAGGATGAAGGAGAAGAAGGCAAACCAGCAGAAAAAAAAACAGAAGACGTCACTGAGTACAGCTCTGAAGAGCCAACGCCTGAAACAATAGAAGAAGGCGAACCAAAAATAGAAACTTATTAATTAATTCTTTTTTTATTATATTTTTATTATTTATATTTTATTATTAAGTATTCTTTTTTTATTGGATGTTTTATTATTATATGCTTTATTTTTAAGTAGTCTCTTTTTTATTGGATGTTTTATTATTATATGCTTTATTTTTAAGTAGTCTCTTTTTTATTATATAATTTAGTTTCACCAATAATTATATTCTCCAATATAAAACCCCCAAACGTAAAATATATAAACCAGAATGTTTCTTAACCATTTATGACGGAAGAAAAAAATCCTGAAACAATGAGCGGACAGCATTGTCCTATGTGCAGACAGAAAACATTAACTCTTATGGAAGCTGAAAGAGAAGTTCCTTATTTTGGCAAAGTTTCCTTGTTTTCTATGACATGTGAGAATCCTGAATGTAAATACCACAAAGCAGATATTGAATGTTTGAGTAAGCAAGAACCTTGCAAATATACTCTTGATATAAATTCTGAAGAGGATATGAAAATTAGAGTTATTAAAAGCGGAGAAGCAACTGTCAAGATTCCACATATAACTACAATCACACCAGGTCCTGCTTCTAATGGATATATCACAAATATAGAGGGTATATTCAATAGAGTTAAGAAACAGGTAGAAATTGCAAGGGATACTGCTGATGATACTGCTGAGAAGAAAAAAGCTAAAAATATGTTAAAGAAAATAACAAAGATAATGTGGGGGAGACAACCACAAAAGATAATTATTGAAGATCCTTCTGGTAATTCTGCTATT
>Ga0257124_1000082_pt1 | contig 127224 bp, 139 predicted proteins | sample SI106_150metaG_FD_190154 | JGI IMG/M metagenome (GOLD analysis project Ga0257124, IMG submission 190154) | Marine microbial communities from Saanich Inlet, British Columbia, Canada - SI106_150 | ecosystem: Environmental > Aquatic > Marine > Inlet | place: Canada: British Columbia | collected...
TCGGTTATAGAAACTGGATCAACAATATAATCAAACTCTACAGCTGAATCAACAACTTTTAAGTCAAATGTATCTTCAGTTCCATTTAGCTCAGTCAAATACTTTTTATACTCTTTATCTTCTGAAATATTAAAAGTCATTAAAACAACATCAGAATCTTTTTCATAAACTTCAACAGAACTAGATTCATCTGATTTAGCATACAAAGTTATATCTCTAGTATTATCCAAAGCAGTTTCAAAAGTAACCCTCAGATAATCACCAGATGGAATCATTGTATAATTATAATCCCTAACTGAAACATAATCATAAACATCAGCAACAAAAGACCCATTATCATCTAGATGCTCAGCAGATGAAATCTCAATAATTAACTCATAAGTCTGGTTAGATAATGACGGAACAACCCATTCAATATAATCGATTAAAGTATTATCATTTTCATCATAATAAACAACATCCTTAACTAGCTCTTTACTACCATTAACAAGCCAATAAAGCTTGATACTACTCTTAGAAACATCCTCTAAGTAAGTATAAGCCAATATATCTGTATAATGTACATCTGACGAAACAACTATCCTCTTCCCATTAGAAATATCTTCCTCTTCTGCAGTAGGTCCTTCAGTATAATACTCAACTATAACATCAGATACAACATCTTCAACAATGACTTCTACATAGCCTTCATCCTCTTCTTTCCCCTCATTCTCCAATTCATAATTTTCCTTAACAGCATAACCAGTAATATCAACATCAAACAACCATTCATATAATCTAGTCAACCAACCTTCACCAGACGCACTAACAACATAACCAGTCAACTTATTCTTTTCGTTCTTTAAGTTCATCAATTCACGATTGATTGAACCAACTTCCCTTAAAGAAGTAGGATCATCCATAATAACTCCAGATTTCTCACTTTCAAGCTTATCTGAAATCTTCTCTATCTGATCAATCCTCTTCTCAGCCCTATACACAGAAGCATTTTTCATAACACCCGAATCATTAACCTTGATCATATCCTCAGAAACAACTCTATCATCAACATCCTTAACACTAACATTCAAAGCATCGGCTGAGATATTAACTCTCAACCCAATCACATTCGAAGACACATTAACAACCTTAACCCATTTCACAGGTTTATTGATCTCAACACTAGGCTTGACCAATTCTTCACTTACCAAAGCTTCAGAATAATCTATTGGCTCATCAACAACCCTTATAGAGAACATATTAGATGTTGTATTGTAATAACCATCTGATGCTGTAAAGAACATGGATACTTCGCCAGTATAATCGGCAACAGGCACTATAGTTGCAACAGAACCCTCAATCTCAACTTCAACACCAGAAGACTCAACAAAAGAATACTCCAATAAACCACTATCAGAATCAACAAAATATGAAGAAAGATCAATACTCTTAGCCCCATACAAAGTAATATTATCAAATTCACTAATCAATGATGGAGCATTTAGACTGACATTGATCTCTTGAGCAATAGAATACCCGATATCATCAATATTTAATGTACCTTCTTCAATTACAAACAATAATTCATAACTTGTAGCGTTCAAAGAAGGCAATAAACAGGTATCTACACAAACATCAGAGAATTCAACCATATCGCTGAAATCTGCCCTAACTTCCTTAACATCTGAATAGATAATATTTGAATAAGCATTATCAATATCTAATGAATAATCAGCATATATGACCTGAACACTTACTTTATTCAACAACCCAGAACCATATCTGCCATAACTCAAATAGAACCTATCATCCCAGTCTCTGGAGCTTTCAAGACCAAGTAATGCACAACAATCATCATTTCCATAACATACATCATATGAATTGACACTCCACTTAGTACAAAGCTTGCTTTGATCAAGACTGTCATTTAGTTTACCTTCAATATCAAAAGTAAATATTTCTTCTATGCCTTTTCTACCCCCACCTAGGATATCTATTACAATCTCATTTGACGAATTATCCACTATGGAATCTTCATCATTAGTTGTGCTTACAGCCAATCCAGTTACTTTTCCAATTCCTTTGTCTAATCCTGAACTATCAAATATCAGATAAGATTCATTATTATGCTCAAGATAGACCTTAGCAGATCCTAATCTACTTATAGAACCATCTAGTTTGATAGACTCCAATATTCCTGGATTATCCATAATCCATGTATGACTATAGCTTGAATTAACAGATACACCCATATAATCTGAGTAATCAAATTCCTGCTCAACTGTAACATAACCTGTGGGTGTATTAACAAATCCTAATCCAAATAACATCGCAATAAATAAGAAAGCCATAATCGGTCTGTAATCAATTATCTTTAGCCTATTTCCTTTTAATATCTTACTTGATCTGTCAACAAAGTTATTGCAATGATTACCCCATTCTTTTCTTGTCTTTCCATCTATTTTTTGGTTTAATAAAGAATAATACTGCCCTTTAGTAAGAAGCCCATTATTAAATTCTTTCTCAATACCTTTATTCTCTTTTTCTAATCTATTCTTTATTTTCTTAGTTTCTTTTAACTTATTATTTAATTCAATAAGCTGTTCTCTTTCATTATCTTGTTTTATAGGTAATCTCTCAGATTGACTTAGGTAATCATCACAATACTCCAACCATTCTTCTCTAGTCTTACCATCAATCCTCTGATTTAGATATCCACTATAACCTTTTTCACTAATCCTCTTACTTCCATAACTCTCTTTTATCTCACCTAAATCCTGCTCAACTTTTTCTCTTATCTTCCTAATCTGCTCTAACTTATCCGTAACATCAACTCTTACACTTTCTTCACTTACTTTCACTCTTCCTAATATACCATCACAATACTCCAACCATTCACTTCGTGTCCTACCATCAATCCTTTGATTCAACAATTCACTATAATCTTTTTCACTAATCCTCTTACTCTCATAACTTCCTTTAATATCTATTAAGTCCTGCTCAACATTTCCCTTTATCTCTTCAGTCTGCCTAAACCTATCACTAACATCAACCCTCACACTTTCTTTACTTACTCCACCTAAAATTGTATCACAATACCCCAACCATTCTTCTCTAGTCTTACCATCAATCTCTTGCTTCAACAATTCACTATACTTCTTTTCACTAATCCCCTTACCATCATAACTAGCTTTTATCTCTCGTAAATCTTCTTCTACTCCTGCCCGTATCTCTTCAGTCTCCCTAAACCTACCACTAACATCAACCCTCACGCTTTCTTTACTTACTCCACCTAAGATGCCATCACAATACTCCAACCATTCACTTCGTGTCCTACCATCAATCCTCTGATTCAACAATCTAGAATACTCAGTTTCACTAATCCCATTACTCTCATAACTAGCTTTTATCTCTCGTAAATCTTCTTCTACTCCTGCCCGTATCTCTTCAGTATCATTAAACCTACCACTAACATCAACTCCAACATTTTTCTTATTTAACTTGACTTTTTCTAATATATCATCACAATACTCCAACCATCCACTTCTAGTCCTACCATCAATCTCTTGCTTCAACAATGAAGTATACTTCTTTTCACTAATCTTCTTATTCTCATAACTCCCTTTTATCTCGTCTAAATCTTTCTTTACATTTTCTTTAACCTCCTTAAAATAAGCTAGCCTCTTCTCTACATCAAACTCTTCTCTTTCCGTTATCGCTCGCTTATTTCTCATTCTTTAATTTCTTCTTAGCTTTGTTATACGACGTCCAGATTGTCTTATAGTCCCTTCTCAAAAATTTAGCAATATCCTTAAAGCTCAATTTCAATTCGTCTTTAAGATACAAAGAAGCTGCTTCAAGCATCCCTAATTTATCATTAAATATGGAAATAGGGAGTGAAATTTCCTTTTTTTCCTTCTCTAATACTCGTTCAATCTCTTTCTCAACAAGGGCATGTTTCCTCTTCACACTAGCAAGAAGTCTATTAATATCACTATCTGGCGTCAAATTTTTGCCCATTATTCCTATTTAATAGGATTTTATATATAAATATTACTATTTATTCCTATTAGATAAGAATAATGATTACTACCTGGACAATATTACGAAAAATTTATTAACCCAAAAGCATACCTATTTAACGGATTAAAATCGCATCTTCGATAATTTTTTTAGGAACAGGGCAAGGTTCTTTCGTAGTAGGTAGAGATTTACTTTCTTCAGGTGGATTTATTCTTCAGGTTGATGAAGACCAATTCCATATAGATCCAGGACCAAATTCACTAAAAAATGCAGCCCAATACGGAGTCAATCCCAGAGCCAACACAGCTTTGCTTGTATCTCATGCTCATTTAAACCATTCTAACGATCTTAACGCAGTTATCGATGCAATGACTTATTCTGGACTCGATAAAAAGGGCGTATTAGTATCAAACAAAGTAGTAGTTAATGGTAATGATGAATATCTACCAACATTATCTCCATATTACAGGGATTTTCTAGAAAGATTCATAGTTCTTGAACCAGGACAGCGTGTTGGAATAAATGAAATAGAAGTATTAGCACTAAAAACAAAACACTCAGATCCCCATACAATCGGCTTTAAGTTTTTCACACCTTATTTTACCTTAGCTTACTCTTCAGATACAAGATACTCATCAGAACTAATCGAAGAATACAAAAATTCTAACATATTGATATTAAACGTACCTTCTATAAAAAAAGAGAAATCAAAAGATAATTTATGTGTAGAAGATGCAATAAAGATAATACGTGGTGTTAATCCAAGACTTGCAATAATCCAGCACTTTGGAATGGATATGCTAAAGGCAGACACACTATATCAAATAAGGGAGATACAAAAAGCAACAGATGTACAAACAATTGCTGCAAAAGACGGCATGGTGATCAATCCATTGTCTTATTCTGTCGATAGGGGTCAAAGAACACTTATGTACCCCAAGAAACAGAATATTGCACAAAAAACAATACCTGAAGATTCAAAACAAAGTTCAGATGATTCAGAAAACTCATCTTCAAAAGAACCACTTCAAGAAGAATCTACTCCAGAACAAGAAATCCTTGGTCAAGAAAAACAAAGAAATGAAGAACAAACACCACTTCAACAACATGATCAGGAACAACCATTAGAACAAGAAGAGATAGAAGAACCAATACAAGAACAACCAGAAGAACAGACCAATATGTCAGAACCAATACAAGAACAACCAACACAACAACCCCCCCACTCAGAACCAATCAATCAAGAACAAACACAATCTCAACAACCTGATAATAACCCAAATCCTTTAAAAAGTGACAAAACCCTAAGCGAAATATTCAAATAAAGCTAGAAAGCCAAACAAAGAAATAACCAACAAAACATCCTGCACTCAAATAAGGCATTGCCGGATAAAACTTATCTTTCTTACCTTTTACAAACAATAAGAATAAAGCAACAGTTACAAATAAAGGGATTATCAATGTTTTCATAAAACCAACTATTATACTGTTAGTTAACATCAAATCTTTCATCACAGCCCCAGCAAAGATCAAAGGAAATGCAATATCCCCCCCTCCAAGCACAGCAACCTTTCTTTCTCCCCTTACCAATACACCCTTCCCTTTCTTAGATGTTTTCTTGCCTTTTGCCTTCTCTAATTTATAAGGGATGCTCAATCCAGCAAAAGTCTTTGATTCATTAGTAAACTTAGCTAATTTTATCATGTGCTTGCTCTTCCAAACAGCATACATATCATATAATGATATTAAGATCAATAGACCAAAGCCCACCATAACATTGACAGCAGGAATCAAGACAAAGATTGCAGCAATCCCACCATACACAAAAATCTCTGTCATATTATGTATGAGTAAAGATGGCTTAAACACCTTGAATATACTTAATACAAGGGCAAGTAAAAAAGCAATAGTGCTATTGATAAATGCTGAAAAAGCAATCGCTAGACACAAAACAACTGCAGTAAAATACCATATTTTCCAGATGAAAACTTTCCTAAGCTTGATCAACATTAACAATAAGAAAGTCCCGATAAAGATAGCAGACATCATAAACAAAAGAAAACTGCTTTCTTGTTCAATTGGCGGCCTTTCCATACCATAAGGTAAGTTTCGAACCACAACAACCCCTTTTTCTCCAGTAGCCCCATAATCGATATAACTATTTATTATAAACAAACCCATAATCTGAGCTGCAAGAAAAATAAACACCAGAATCCATGTAATCTTAACCGTATGCTTCATAACAAAACCTAAACTACAATTCTATATAAACTTAACCAAAACAGAACTCAACAACGTGTGGATGAATTCTACCTGAAGAGGAAAAATCCGTTATCATCATCCCCCATCGTTTTAATTTCCTAAATTTAATACAATCACCAATACCAACACATAAACAAGTTGTGTTGCGTTAAAGGGTGATATGCTTAAAATGCCCTCTCTGTTGCGTTATGGGTGTTATCTCGCATAAAAAGATTTATTAAATAGGGTTAATTTCTATCATACTATGAAGAAAATAATTGTTTTAAAAGGTGTAAGCAAGAGTGGGAAATCTACAACTATTAATAAATTATACAAAGAGCTATCTGGTATTGAAAGCAAACGAAAGGAAGTGATTAAATCATTTGAATACAAGGACAAGAAAATTGCTATAATTTCTATTGGTGATTTGTTAGAATTAATAGAAAGATATTTTAAACAAATTGGAGATTTTGATATACTTATTTGTGCTTGTAGAAGTAAATGGGCAACTCCAGAATTTTATGAAGCCAAAAGGAATAGTGATTGTGATGTAGAGTTTATTCCTAAAGAGAAAGGCAAATATGGCGATGATGAAATAGTTAAGCAAATTAAAAATAAAATAGATGAATGGATTAACAAGAACCCCTAAGGCTTCTCCGCAACAATTCATCCCACTTATTCTTGTTATCTTCAACTCCCATTCCCGCCATTCTAGCAGGAGTAACACCACACATAAACAGGTTGTGTTGCGTTAAAGGGTGATATGTCATAAAACCTCTTCTTTGGTGCGTTGCGGGTGATTATTACTTCTGTTTTTATATACAGTGGTTTTATAAAGTTTAGATGAATTATTATTTAATATGAATAAATGGTATGAAAGACTAAAGATTGAGCCTGATGTATGGAAGGAAGCAAAGAAAAAGGCAATAGATAAAGACATAGAGCTTTCTACTTATATTGAAGGATTGATTAAGAAGGATTTGAAGGGATGATTATCCACCATTTATAAATTTATTGCAATAAATTTATATATTAGTATGATTATATGATGAATATGGAAAAAAATAAATTTAGTGTTGCATCATTCTTTTCTGGTGCTGGAGGATTTGATAAAGGATTTGAGAGGAAAGGCTTTGATATTGTAATTGCCAATGATGTTTGGCATGATGCTTGCCAAACATTTAAGTTGAATCATCCAAACACCGCAATATTTGAAAAGGATATAAGCGAGCTTTCTGAAAAAGAGATTAAGGTTGCTATGGGCAGCAAAAAAATTTCCAACATAGATGTGGTTATAGGTGGACCACCTTGCCAATGCTTTACAAGGCTAAACAATGAATTTCTGATAAAAAATAAGGAAGATTCAAGAAGGGAACTTTTTAAGGAATACATAAAGAAGATAAGGCTATTAAAACCTAAATTAATATTTATGGAAAATGTCAGGGATTTGATTACTCGGAAAGACAAGTTTGGTGTCAATTATGATAAGGTTATTCTAAATGAGTTTAAAAAATCAGGATATTTTTGCACATACTTCATCCTCAATGCTGTTAATTTCAATGTTCCTCAAGAAAGATTGAGAATCCTCTTTGTGGCAACAAACAATAGTATAATTGAAGAGAAAATAAAAGGCAATATTGATTTCTTTGAGAAAGCAGCTAAGCACCCCAAACCCATAAGGAAATTTTTGAATAAATTGATAAATGGAAAAAATCTCAAGAATAACGAGATTACCAAAAATGAACCAGGAACTCTTGAAAAAATAAGGAATGTCCCTCAAGGAGGATATTATGAGCATTTACCTGACCATCTTAAAACAAAGAAAATCAGGAATGGGAAGAAAGTTATTGTGAAAAGGTATGGCTCTTATTATAGGAGGTTGCATAATGATAATCCAGCAAAAACAATAACAACAAATTACATAATTCATCCAACAAAGAATAGGTATTTAACAAATAGGGAAAAAGCCACATTACATAGTTTTCCAAAAAACTATTTTTTTAGTGGGGGCATGGGTTCTGTATCGCAGCAAATTGCAAATGCTGTTCCGCCGAATTTCAGTGCAGCAATTGCGGACTATGCAAGGTTTTTGCTTAACTGAACTTCATTTAGAACCTTTCTTTTGATTGCACTTTCTATGCGATACTTGAGAATTAACTAATATAGTTCTCCCTGCATTTGTATGCGCTATTATGTGGTCAAGATGGTAGTCTTTCTTGCTTTTTATCTCCTTTTTGCATAAGCTGCAAATGACCCCCCCCTTGTTGGCAAAAAGGTTTGAATCCCAAGCTATTCTCTTTTCAAGAGGGCTGAATACTCTTTTTTTATCTAATTTTGTGAATTTCATTAACAAGATTTTTGAAGTTCAGTTACTATAAAATTATGCAAATTATCAGACCGAATCTTTAGGTTCTTGTGCTGGTCTGTGCCTTTCTCTTGGCTTGCTTCGTAGTATGCAATCATCCTATTGTCAAAGTGCTTCAAGTCAGCATTTTCATCATCCTTGCGAGACTGAGTAATTTTATCGAGCTCATGCAAAAAAATAAGCAGATGCTCTCTTATGCCATTTTCTTTTTCTTTAGCTGTAGATTCCATCAATTTGTTTACAGTCAAAAAGAAAGGAATAAATTTGTTTGCTTTGAATTTACTGTCTCCTTTTTCTAAAATGTCAGTTGAATTTAATATGGAAATCATTTTACGTATTACCTTCTCTGCTGTTGAAACATTTGATGTACTTATATCTTTTTTATACATCTCCTTTAATTCTGTAGTAGTAAGATTCCCAAAATTATCCCCATTAGATTCCTTTAGTTCATGAGCCAATTTCAAGGATTGTTCAGCCAATGCATATGAAACTGCCCTTCCAGAGACATATTGAAAGCAAGAATTTGTTAATTTATGGTTGTCTATCAACTCCGCTACTCCCTTTACCTTTTTAACTACTGGGTCGGTTGTTCTTGCACGCCTCTTTTCTACTCCTGTAAGGGATTGACCTTCCTGTAGCCTAACAAATGTTTCATCTAAAAATTCTGTCAAGAACCCATCGGAAAGAGGTGGCAAATTGTAGTAATGGATATTGGTCTCTAAAATTTTGTGAGCAGCCTCATCTATAAGATTTGGGGTGTTATATTTAACTGGCTCATTAAAATACTGGATTCTATTTTTTGTAAATCTTATAGGCTGCATCTTGAAATTAGTTGTGGAAATAAGGGCTAACTCCCCATTCAAAAATTTCATTATAGCCTCAATTCTTTGCTGTCCATCATAAACGTCAAATTTATCCTGTCCAGCTTCTTCATATTGGTAGAAATAGAACACTGGAATCTGATAACCCCTTAAAATTGAGTCTATGAACTTCCTTTGCTTTTCTGGACTCCATGCTTTCCCTTCCCTTTGGCATTCAGGAAAGGTAATTCTTTTAGTTTTGAATTTATTATACAAGGTTTGGATGCTCATAGGAATCAGTTGATTAGATACATTAGAAGGCAATGTGTCTATTAATTTCTCGGTGGATTCCATGTTATCTAGGTAAAAGGTAATATATAAAAATTTATCTATTTAGTGGGATTTATCCCCCCTATTCGTAAGACTTTTTTTAAGCATTTTCCACCATTGATTGTAACTTCATGCTCCCAAACCCTAATAACTCTAAAGCCTTGCTTTCTTAATTCATTGTTTACCTCTTTTGCTCTTTGAACATTCCTTTCAATTTTCGGCAACCAATATTTTTTATTGGATTTTGGCTCTGAATAGCATTTTTTGCATTTATGCCAGAAGCAACCATCAATAAATATTGCTATTTTTTTTGATTTGCTTCCAAAGTCGGGCTTACCTTCAATATTTGGGTGTTGCCTTAGATGCGTTCCTTTAAGGAGTTTCTTGAGAATAAGCTCTGGCTTTGTGTTCTTTGACCTTATTTTAGACATTATCCTGCTTCTTGTTTCCTTGCTTATTTTTTCAGCCATGAATAAATAGATATTAGTTTATGTATTTATTTGTTTTGAAAATAATCACCCTTAACGCACCACTAAGTCCATATCCCGTTAACGCAACACAACCAATAAACATAACACTTAAATACACCCCAAATATCACAATAATTGATACAGAACATGAAGAGTGATTGTCCCTGGTGCTAGAAAACGAGAATTAATGTTTTATTTAGCTAGAGAACCACAATCTAACCTTATTTCTACAAAAAAGAGATTGAATGACACTTATAATCTAGTAAGAGACTTAAATTACCTTATAGGCTTTTTACCCCTCTTGCCTAAAGAAAAAAGTTTATATAATATAGCTTCTCACGAGAATAATAATGGGGGTGTTACTTAGTGGAAGAATATCTAGATAAAGTAAAAAAAGCGAAATTAGGAGATATAATCCCTATCTACAAAGTAATAGCTGGTCCTATAAACTCTATAGAGTTTTTTGCCAAAATCTCAGATTATGGTAGGAAAAAACACTCTCTTTTACTAGAATCAGCTGATATAATCCCTAAATATGGTGAATTAAGCATAGGATCAGCGTCTCCATGCCTAAAATTAACCGGAATTAAAGAAGATTTTGAGATAAAAGCACTAAATACCCTAGGAAAGAAGATACTAAAACTACTAAAAAAAGACTTAAGTTTCTGTGATAAAGTAACCTACAAACCAGATGTAATAAAAGGAAAACTAAAACCAAAAAGAAAAAATGTTTCAGAAGATGAAAGATTAAAACTAAAAACACATATTGATATTATCAGAGCAGTAGCATTTAAGTTCAATCCAACAGAAAAACCAATTATCCCTTACTGTGGTCTATTTGGTTCAATTTCCTATGATTTCATTGATCAATTCGAAGACTTGCCAGAGAATGAGCAAGACTTATTAGAAATTCCAGATTATGAATTATATTTCTTAGACAATCTATTTTTGATAGATCATAAAAAAGGTCAAACATATTTAATCTCAAATGCATTGATTACAGATAACAATAGAAACGACATATACAAGAATTGCATAAAAACAATTGATTCATACGAGAAATCATTAGAAAAGAAATTACCAAAACCCAGAAAATTCAAACCAAAAAAACAAACAACAGAATCTGACACAAAAAAAGAAGAATATAAAGAGATTGTAAACATTATGAAAACCCATATTCTTCAGGGTGATATATTCCAGGTCGTTCCTTCAAGAACAATTATAGTTGATTACAACTCAGAACCTTTAGATATTTACCAAAATCTAAGGGATATTAACCCTTCCCCTTACATGTTTTATATAAATCAGACAAAAGGGATTCTTTTAGGGGCATCCCCTGAGATGGCATTAAGGGTTCAGGGAGATGAAGAAGTTTCAGAAAAACAAAGTTTTTCTAACAATTTATCAAACAAGTTTGATAAAAAAATAATAGAGATAAGACCAATCGCAGGAACAAAACCTCGTGGACTAATCAATGAAAAAATAGATCCTGATCTGGATTCAAGATATGAGACAGAACTAAAAATAGATGAAAAAGAATTGGCAGAACACACTATGTTGATAGATCTTGCAAGAAACGACGTAGCTAAAGTTTCAGAAACAGGTACAAGATTCTGTGATGAACCATTTGTTGTAGAAAAATATTCTCATGTTCAGCATTTAGTATCTAATGTTAAGGGCATATTAAAAAAAGACCTAGACTGCTTACATGCATACTTAGCAACAATGAATATGGGCACATTAACAGGAGCGCCTAAGGTAGAGGCGATGAAACTTATAAGAAAACACGAAAAAAACAAGCGTGGTTTCTATGGTGGTTCAGTCGGTTATATCACCCCCAATAAAGATATGGATACTGCTATTGTCATCAGAACTATGTTCTTAAAAAACAATAAAGCATACATAAGAGCAGGGGCAGGCATTGTTTATGATTCAATCCCAGAAACAGAATTCCAGGAATCAAAGAAAAAAGCAAAAGCATGCCTAAAAGCAATCAAATCAGCAGGTGGCATAAAGTGACCAAAGTACTATTCATAGACAACTTCGATTCATTTACATACAATTTAGTAGATGAATTTCAAAAAAGAAACTGTGAAGTATTAGTCTATAGAAACAATATAAGCATGGATATTATAGATTCTGCTATCCAAAAATTCAAACCCAACTTAATTGTTATCTCTCCTGGACCAGGAACACCAAAAACAGCAGGAAATTCAAAAGAAATAATCGAAAAATACCATGAAAAGATTCCAATATTTGGTGTTTGCTTAGGTCATCAATGTATTATAGAATTTTTTGAAGGTAGGGTAGACAAATCAGTTGAAACAATACATGGAAAACCATCTAAGATAAAACATGATAATGTAGGCATATTCAAAGATATAGAAAACCCATTCCAGGCAGGTCGTTATCATAGTTTATGTGGTTATGACATTCCATTTTGTCTTGAAATCTCAGCAAGAACTCTAGATAGGGAGATAATCATGGCAGTCAGACATAAAGACTTTCCAATAATAGGAGTTCAATTCCATCCAGAATCCATATTAACCCCTGTTGGCAGTCTATTGATTGAAAATATAATAAAAATGGTTGAGAAATAAAATGATAAAACTTTTGAAAGATGGGAAAGGTTTAGAAAAATCAAATATTTTTCTAAAAGAATCTATTTCAAAATTAATTGAAGGAAAAGACCTAACATTGCAGGAAACAACAGATGTAATGGACGAAATAATGTCAGGCAATGCAACAGATGCACAAATTGCCGCTTTCTTAGTAGCTTTAAGATTAAAAGGAGAAACTATAGATGAGATTGCAGCTTGCGCAAAAGTCATGCGTGAAAAAGCATCAAGGATCAAGCCAAAAAAACAAAAACAGCTCATAGATGTTGTGGGAACTGGCGGAGATAAATCAGGAACATTTAATATTTCAACAGCAGCAGCATTCGTAACAGCTGGTGCAGGAATCCCTGTAGCAAAACATGGAAACAAAGGAGTTTCCAGTAAGTCAGGTTCAGCAGATGTTCTAAAAGCATTAGGTATTAACATAGATTTAGAACCAAAACAAGTTGAACAATGTATTGATGAAGTTGGCATTGGTTATATGTTTGCCCCAAAATTTCATAGTGCAATGAAATATGCTATTGGTCCAAGAAAAGAACTAGGCATAAGAACAGTTTTTAACATTTTAGGTCCTTTAACAAATCCAGCAGAAGCACCATATGAACTGATGGGTGTTTTTAGTGAAGAATTAGTAGAACCCTTAGCAGAAGTTCTTGGAAAATTAGGATGCAAACACGCTTTAGTTGTCCATGGCAATGGCTTAGATGAAATCACAATAGAAGCGCCGACAAAAGTAGCAGAATACAAAGACAATCATCTAACAACATATGAGATAAATCCTACTGACTTTGGTATAAAATTAGCATCATTAGATGAGATAAAAGGAAATACACCAGAAGATAATGCTAAGATCATACTTGATATTCTAAATAATAAGGAAAAAGGCCCAAAAAGAAACGTTGTTCTATTAAATGCAGGGGCAGCTATTTACATAGCAGGAAAAGCAGATAATATTCAAGAAGGCATAGACCTTGCAAAAGATTCTATTGATTCTGGCAAAGCTTTAGAAAAGCTTAATAACTTGAAAGTTTGGACTAATAAATAGGGTCCTCTCTACTATCTTGAGGATTAGCAAAATGATACTAGATGAAATCATAAAAATAAAAAAACAAGAAATAAAAAAAAGGAAAATCATGCTTCCTTTAACTAGATTCAAATCTAGTCTAAAGCCTTCAGATAGAAACTTCAAAAAAGCGATCAGCAAGAAGATTAGTCTGATTGCAGAGATAAAAAAAGGATCACCATCAAAAGGAATAATAAACAAAAACTTTAGCATAGAAAATATAGCAGAAATATACCAAAAAAACAATAATGTAAAAGCAATCTCAGTATTGACAGATAAGAAATTCTTTTTCATGGGTCCATCCTGTCTGAAAGAAGTAAGAAAGCTGACAAAAAAACCATTATTAAGAAAAGACTTCATTATAGACCCTTACCAGATATATGAAGCAAGATACTATGGTGCAGACGCCATACTCTTAATCGCAACATTACTAACAAAAGATAGAATCAACAATTTCATAGAAATAGCAAAAAGATACAACATGGACTGCTTAGTAGAGACCCATACAAAAGAAGAATTACAAAAAGTCCTAAAGACAAAAGCAGAGATCATAGGGATAAACAACAGAAACTTAGACACCCTAAAGATAGACCTTAACACAACAATAAATCTAGCAAAGAAGATACCAAAACTTTCGAACGTAAGTGAGAACGGTTTAGAAAAGCCGAAGGGTTTTCTAAAAAACAAAATCATAGTGACAGAATCAGGATACCGCACAAATAAAGAAATAAAAAAAGTAAAATCAACAGCCAACGCAGCTTTAATAGGAACATCAATCCTAAACTCAAAAGACATAAACAAAAAAATCAATGATTTGATGGGATAACAATAAAACAAATCAAAGAAACACCAATAATATGGGTAAAAATACAAGTGCAGAGTAAAAAACCAGCGACATTAAATTCCGAAGGAATTTATGGCGTTTCACTAAGTGTGGTTTTTTACTTTGCGAGTAGGGCGTGCAAAGCACGACCGTGTTTGAACCAATAATTATTGTTGGTGTTTCTAAATCCAACTAAAAATAATCAATAAAACCAATAAAATGACAAACGAAAAAAATCAAATATTTTTTCCTATGTCATTTAGCTACGCAAAATGACAAAAGTAAAAATCTGTGGAATAACAAACGAACAAGACGCCCTAAAAGCATCAATATTAGGTGCTGATTACTTAGGATTCCTTGTAGAAATAAACTTTTCAAAAGACAAAATAACAAGAAACAAAGCAAAAGAACTAATCAAGAAACTACCTTTAGAAATACAACCAGTTTTTGTAACTTATCTAAATAAATCAAAACCAATTATAGAAATAGCAGAAGAAATCAACCCTCAAGTGATACAATTACACAATGATATTACCTTAGAAGAGATCGGAAAGATCAGAATAGCATTACCACGGATTAAAATAACAAAAACAATCTCCGTAACAAATGAAGATTCAATTAAACAAGCAAAAAAATACGAAAACTATATTGATTTCATACTTTTAGACACAAAAATAGGAAAACTAAAGGGCGGAACAGGAAAAACTCACAACTGGGACATTAGTAGAAAAATAGTTAAAGAAGTAAATGCAAAAGTATTTTTAGCTGGAGGCTTAAATCCAGACAATGTAGCAGAAGCGATAAAAAAAGTAAAACCCTATGCAGTAGACACAAATTCAGGAGTCAAACTCAGGGACAGAACTAAAGACTACAAAAAACTAGAACAATTCATTAAGCAAGCAAAAGGTGAATAAAATGAACATAATGAAAATATTAAGTATATTATTTGGAATAATTTTACTATACAATTCATTATTTCCAATAATCCCCCTTCCCGGAATGGTAAGTTTAATTGCATTGATCGGAGCAACCATATTCCTAATTGTCGGAGCATCAAAAGGCGGAATTATGGGAAAAATATCAATAGCATTTGCAATAATCATAGGCGTTTACACCTTAGTTGCAATACTAAATTTAATTGGCATCTCTTTGCCGTTCATATCATTCATATATAGATTAGAGAAAATATCATTCATCCTTGGGGGAGTAATATTGATAATAGATGCAATGATTAATTAATAAAATAAGAAATAAAATGAAAAGTGGAAGATTCGGAAAATACGGCGGCATTTACGTTCCAGAAACATTGATGCCAGCAGTAAAAGAACTTGAACAGGCTTTCAATAGATTCAAGAACGATAAAGGATTCAAAAAAGAACTAAACAACCTGTTAAATGAATATGTTGGTAGACCAACACCATTAACATTCTGCAATAAATTATCAGAAAAACTGAATTGTAAGATCTACTTAAAAAGAGAAGATCTAGCACATACTGGAGCTCATAAGATAAACAACGCATTAGCCCAAGCATTAATGGCAAAACATTTAGGAAAAAAAAGGATAATAGCAGAAACAGGCGCAGGCCAGCATGGGGTGGCAACTGCAACAGCAGCTGCAAAATTAGGTCTAGAGTGCGAAATCTATATGGGAACAATTGACATTGAAAGGCAAAAACTTAATGTTCATAGGATGCAACTTCTTGGAGCAAAAGTCAATCCAGTTGATACAGGCGGCAAAACTCTCAAGGATGCAATCAATGATGCATTAAGAGATTGGACTGCAAATGTTCAGACTACTCATTACTTATTGGGCAGTGTATTAGGCCCACATCCATATCCAGACATGGTTGCATATTTCCAAAGTGTTATAGGGAAAGAAGCAAAAAAACAAATCCTAAAACTGGAAAATAAGCTTCCAACAGCAGTTGTAGCATGTGTTGGCGGTGGATCAAATGCAATTGGTATATTCAGGGAGTTTGTAAAAGACAAAGATGTAAGATTAATTGGTGTTGAAGCAGGTGGCTTAGGCATAGAATCAAAAAAACACGCAGCAAGATTCGCAGATAAAGAACTAGGCAGACTAGGAATCTTACACGGCACGATGACTTATATCTTACAAGATAAATTTGGACAGATATACAACACACATTCAATCTCAGCAGGACTGGATTATAGTGCAGTAGGTCCAGAACATTCATTATTAAGGGAATTAAAAAGAGCAGAATATACTTATGCAACAGACAAAGAATGCTTAGATGCAGTAAAACTGCTAAGCCAGGAAGAAGGCATTATCCCAGCTTTAGAATCAGCCCACGCAGTTGCATATGCACTTAAACTGGCAAAAACCCTAAACAAAGAAGATATTATAATAATAAACCTCTCCGGTAGAGGGGACAAAGACATGAATACAATTGTAAAAGAACTAAACTTATGAGGTGATCAAGATATTTACAGATAAAGAAAAAAAAGTCATAAAAACATTGGTAAAAGAAGAATTAACCAAATTCACAAAAGAAGAATCATCCATAATAGAGAAATCAGTACAAGAATCAAAGATAGAAGGAACATATGAAGATTTCCTAAAGAATATACTAAAGAAACTGAAATGATAACTATAAGAAAAGCGACTAAATCTGACTTAAACGATTTAGTTGACCTCTGGCAGGAGCTTATGGATTACCATATCAAACTTGAAGTGGATGCATTGTTATTGAAAAAGAATTCAAGATCCTTGATAAGAAGTTTTTTCATAAAAAATATTAAGGGTAAAGATTCATTAGTATTAATTGCAAAAGATGGTAAGAAATCAATTGGTTATATTATGTGTTTTGTTAAGGAAGTTCCTCCTGTTTATGTTGAGGATAAAATGGGTTATATCAGTGATGGATACATTGTTAAGGGATATAGATGCAAGGGCATCATGACTAAAATGATTAAACAAGCAAAACTCTTCTTCAAAAAGAAGAAAATGAAACACATATTTTTAAGAGCCAATACTAGAAACAAAAATGGCTGGAACTCCTGGGGCAAAATGGGATTTAAAGAAGGGGCTAAAGAAATGTACCTTAAACTATAAAATGAACAGATACAAACAAACTTTCAAAAAACTGGAAAAAAACAAGGAAAAAGCACTAGTTCCATTTGTTGTAGTCGGCGATCCAGATTATAAAACATCTTTAGAGATAGTAAAGACAATAATAGACAACAGTGCAGACATCTTAGAACTAGGTATGCCATTTTCAGACCCAATCGCAGACGGTCCAACAATACAGGCAGCAGATGTCAGATCACAAAACTCAGGTATGGACACAGACAAATTCCTAAACTTCATAAAAGAAGTAAGATCATACAATAAAAAGATCCCTATCGGAATATTAATCTACTCTAATCTTATTTACCAAAGAACTATAGATAAATTCTACAAAGATGCGAAAGAAGCAGGCATTGATTCTGTCTTGATAGCAGATCTACCAATAGAAGAAGCAGACGAATACATAAAAGCAGCAAGAAAAAACAAGATAGATACTGTTTTTATCGTTTCTCCATTAACATCAAATCAAAGATTAAAGCAAATAACAAAAAAAGTAAAAGGATTCATATACGTTGTTTCAAGATTAGGCGTAACAGGCGCAAGAACAGAGTTGCAAAAAGGAACATTAGATCTGCTAAAAAGGATAAGACCTCAAACAAACCTCCCTTTATGTGTTGGTTTCGGCATCTCAACACCGGACCACGTAAAAGAAATAATAAAAGCAGGTGCAGACGGAGCAATAGTCGGATCTGCTATTGTAAAAATAATAGAGAACAATCTAGACAACAAACCAAACACAATCAAAAATATTGCAAACTTCATCAAATCATTAAAACTTTCGACTATGCCAAAAGGTTTTAGAAGCGAAGCTTCTAAACCGTTTAGAAAAATCAAAGATTTTTCAAAAAGTTTAGAAATGTCGGAAAAGTGAAACTTTTCTGAGCACACTCCGAAATCTTTGATTTCGGATGAATCAAAGGTTTTTCAAAAACAAGCCACGAGGTGAAAGAAGATGAAAATACACCACATGAATAAAACAGAGAAAATGATATTTTCTTTTTGCTTATTAGTTATGGTTGCAGGCTTTTTATCTTTATTCATAAAACCATCAATCACAGGGGGCGTAGTTGTTAATGACGAATTAACAGAAGAAAACATAAGTTCATTATCCCTGTACTTATTCGCAGCCCTTATCTTTTGCGTAATCTATGTTGTTTACCCTTACCCAAATAGAATTAAGACCAATAAAAATGAGAATAAAAATAGCACCAAGCATACTGTCAGCAGATAAGTCAAAGCTTCAGGAAGAAGTAAAAGAGATAGAACCTTACGCAGATCTTCTACATGTAGATATAATGGATGGCAAATTCGTACCTCCAACTACATTTAAGGCAGAAGAAATAAAGCAAGTAACATCCAAACTAGCAAAAGACGTTCATCTGATGGTAGATTACCCCATAAAAGATAACTACATAGAAGATTATGCAGATGCGGGCGCAGGAATTATCACAATTCATGAAGAATGTAAAGATAATATTGAAGAAGCATTCAGATTAATAAAAAGCAAGGGCATAAAAACTGCAATATCAATAAACCCCCCCTCAAAATTAGATAATATAAAACCTTATCTTGACCAGGTTGACATGGTCTTGATAATGTCTGTCAACCCAGGCTATGCAGGGCAGAAATTTATCCCAGATGTTCTGGAAAAAGTAAAAGAATTAAGAAAATTAAAACCTAACCTGGATATAGAAATCGACGGCGGAATAAGCAAAGATACGATAAAACAAGCAGCAGAAGCTGGTGCTAATATCTTTGTTGCAGGTTCAGCAATATTTAATCAAAAAGACAGAAAAAAAGCAATACAAGAACTAAAACAAGCTGTAAATTCTTAAATATGAAAAAAACAATATTATTCTTTCTCATCATCCTCTTTTCTATATCAGTATATGCAGTTTGTGATATCGAAGAAACAATAAACCTAAACATAATCAATGAATATTCCATAACTGATAAGGACTACAACGTTACTTTAACCAATTTCCAAAATGAATCCGGTGAATTATCAGTTAAGATAAAAATCAATAAAGAAACCACAGATTACCTAAACCAAGACGACTCACACACTTTTGAAGACTTATCAGAAATAACAATTTCTTCCATAACTAAAATATCAGCTTCTAATGTAAGTTCTCAGATATGTCTATCTGCTGGATTAAAATGCATTGATTGCGGCACATGTTCTTCAACCAAAGAATGTGATGATAACAATACCTGCACAATAGATGAGTGTGATGGAGACCCACTAAGATGCAAACACAAACTCATTCTTTGGTGCAAAGATGATGATGGTTGCTGCCATTCAATATGTACTAAAGAAAATGATAATGATTGCGGCATATCCGGCATATGCATAAACAATTCAGATTGCAATGACAATAACTTAACAACAAAAGACATTTGTGAGGGCTCACCAAGATCATGCACACACATAACAATAACCAATTGCACATCCAATGATAGTTATTGCCCATTAGGGTGCAATTTTACTATGGATACAGATTGTGATGAATGTTCTATAAACTCAGATTGCAATGATAATAACTCCTGTACATTTGACACCTGCTCAAATAATCCTAAAAAATGCTACAACAACCAAACTTCAGGATGCAGCATCAACAATTTATGTTTTTCTCATGGATCAATAATTAACAATCAATTCTGCGATACAGATAACACAATGAAACAACAAAAGAAAAACAAAGAACCCTGCACCAAAAATTACAATTGTTTAAGCTATATATGCAGGAAAAACAAATGCAGAAATCTTCCTTTTACTACTATATTATCTGCTTGGTTTAAAAGTTTATTTGGGAAATAAGTACAACTTAAGTCATACTAAACATTTATATACTAAAACTTCAATCATAATAAAATGGCAGAAGAATTCAAAGTTACACCTTGGCAGGTTTCTGGAGATATTGATTATGATAAGTTAATCAAACAATTTGGTACACAACCATTAAATGATCAAACTTTAGCGAGAATCAAAAAGCACACAAAAGAATTACATCCTTATCTTAGGAGAAAGATCTTTTTCTGCCATAGGGATCTTAATTGGATATTGGATGAATATGAAAAAGGCAATAAATTCTTCTTATACACTGGCAGAGGCCCTTCAGAAAGAGTGCATTTAGGCCATATCACCGTCTGGAAATTTACAAAATGGCTGCAGGATAAATTTGGAGCAGAATTATGGTTCCAATTAACAGATGATGAGAAGTTCTTATTCAAAAAAGACTTAGAAATAGAAGATACGAATAAATTAGCATATGATAATGCTTTAGATATCATCGCATTAGGTTTTGACCCTAAAAAAACACATATATTCTCAGATTTAGACTACTCCAAAACTCTATACAAACAAGCACTAAGAGTGGCAAAAAAATTAACTTTCTCAACAGTAAAAGCAAGTTTTGGCTTTAAAGAGGACACTAATGTTGGAAAGATATTCTTTACATCTATGCAATCCGTACCATGTTTTCTTCCTTCAGTCTTAAAAAAGAAAAATATACCTTGCCTTATACCTTTAGCAATAGATCAGGATGCACATTTTAGGATAACTAGGGATATAATGCCTAAGTTAGGCTACTACAAACCTGCATTGCTCCATCAAAGATTCCTGCCAGCTTTAGAAGGTTCTGGAAAAATGTCCTCTTCAGAAGGCACAACAATATACACGACAGATACACCAGAAGAAGTCAAGAAAAAAATCAACAAATATGCTTTCTCTGGTGGCCAGGCAACCTTAGAAGAACACAGAAAAAAGGGTGGCAACCCAGACATAGATGCATCTTACCAATGGCTAACCTTTTTTGAAGATGATGATAAAAAATTAAAAAAAATATATGAAGACTACAGGTCAGGAAAGCTTCTAAGCGGAGAATTAAAACAAATCTTGATAGATAATATCAATGCTTTCCTTAAACAACATCAAAAAGCAAGAGAAAAAGCAAAAAAACAATTAGATCAGTTTATTATTAAAGATTGACAACATTTAAATAGTTGTTTAACCAAAATAATACTAAAGAGGTGATTAGTATGTTAAAAAACGTTGTTCCATTAAAAGGTTCATTCATGGTTGTTTCTATTGTTGGACTTATGATATCTTCATTATACGTAACTGGTTTGAGCAAAACATGGGGTTTTACTTTTATCCTGTTCTTTGCAGCAATGTTCATAGCTTCAATGATATCTATGACTTATGCTCCAGTATTGCCAGAACTGGACGAACAACAAAAAAAGAAGAAATAAAGATTCAATCGATTAACTTTTCTTTTATTATATTTTTTAATTTATTAATAATATCTTGAATATCATTATTCTTTCTATCAATATAATCTTTATCCACAAAAAATCCATCATAAGCGATTTTATTCCTAGTGATTCTTAAATCATCAATTAAAGATATCTCATATCCATTAAATTCTTTATAATTAGACTGGATATATTCTATCAGTCTTTTATGTGCTCCTTCTCCATATGTTTTATATCCATCAAGCAGAAGAATAACGCTAATGAGTTCCCTTATAACATCATAATATTCTTTTGTAACATTAGAACTAAATTTTCCAGCATCAATAACTTTAATCATTTCTATTGTTGTATCTACCATCTTTAGGATAGATAGTGCTTTTTCTTTATTTGGTGTTATTTTGATTAGACTTCCTTCCATTTTAACATCTGTACTCTTAAATATCCTGTAAGTTTATCACCATTTACAATATTTTGCTTCAATTCATCACTTAATTTATCAAAGTTCTTCTCAAAAAATAGATTTATCCTTCTTTTTAATTCCCTATCATATTTACTTAAATCAAGTTTCTTTTCATCACATTGCAGATATAAGTCAATATCGCTGCTTTCAATATCTTCCCCTTTTGAAGCAGAACCAAATAAGATAATAACATCAGGCATGCATTTTTCATCAAGATAATCCAATAGTCCGGATTCTTTGATTCTTCTTATAATATTCAATCTTTTTAAGAATTTAAAGTAATTGTTATCTCTATTAGCATAATAAACCGGATATTTGTGTATTCTATGTTTTTTCTTAATTATTAAATTAGCTTTTTCAAGTTTATCTAAATATAATTTTACAGATTTTGGAGCTAACTTTATATTTCTACTAATCTCTCTAAGTTGAAATCCTATGCCTTCTGGTAATGGATTATCAAAAAATACCCCCAAAACCTTATCCAAGTTATCTTTTTTTAACATATGTAATAATAATATCACAACTGGTATATAAATATTACGGTTTTAAGCCCATATATGATGTAAAAAATAATCATTTGTTAAGAGAATCAAATTTCTCTTTACATCTACTCTCTTTCCAATACACAGTATGCGAAGCTCTTTTCTCAAACAAAGGAATAGCTACTTTTAATATGTCTTCTTTAAATCCCTTAAACCCTTTCTCTTCGATAAGGGCTTTTCCATCATCAAGGCATTCTTTCATCACTTTAATATTATCTTCCCTTGCAATATCTTCAATCTCCCTTTCTTCTTCATCTGATAAAAGAACCTCTTCCCACTTAGGGTAAGAACTACCATCTATTGTCTTTGGAAACGACTTAGAAAATACCATTTATCCCACCTCCCTGAATATAAATTAGTTTGATTATTTATATAGTTTATGTTTGAACTCCTAAACTAAATAATCAACATTTATGTATTACAGAATTTCTTAGGGCACCATTAGTATAGTTAACAACTTTTGCAATGGGTAAACCAATTAACATATAATCTTTGACAGACCCATTGCATATAACTAATCTACCCCCATCATCTAAAACTTTAAATGCTTCCTTAACTGCATCAGCAATAATCCTTTCCCCTCGTAAGTAATCTGGATCAAAAAACTGATGGGCTATAACTATGTCATAAGGACCAGTCAATGAACTAGGCAATGATTCTGCCCCTCCAACTACCAGATCTAAATCAGTATGTTGTTTAGCAAAGTTAACTGCCATTGTTGATTTATCTATCCCAGAACCAGTTACACCTTCATTTTTAACTAAAAATTCCAGAAATAAGCCTAAATTAGCAGCAAGATGTAAAACTCTTTTTCCATCTAATGGACTAGAACTATGTTTTATCATTGCATAAGTCATACCAAATTGATGTAAATTAATTGCATCATCATAATCATCTAGATTACCTACTCTTCTTTCTTCACATAGTTCCCTATAGGCACCCCCATAACCCATCAAGATATTAGTACAATCAGTTACAAATTCCATTGGTAGTGTATGTTCTTCTAATATCATATACTAGGAGAATGAATCTTTATTTATAAATATAAATGCTAAAATTGAATAATTATATATGAAGAAAGCACTATAACAAAAATCTCACTAAACTCCTAAAAATCAAAAACCTTCTTAGCCTTATGCATAGCAGTTGGAGCTTCACCACCATGCCATGTAAACCTAGGCCTAACACGCATAGAATACATCCTTTCATTGCTGTCATCAAAAACAATAGCAGAACCTTTCAGACGAGGCAAAACATTCAATTGCTTATCTAATCCTTCCCTCATATAACTCTGCATCAACATACCTAGCGCCTCAATATCTACTTTAGCAGTTATCCTATGCGAAATAACAATATCAGATTGTGTCATAACATCAGTATGTATCTTGCCTGGCTGTTGTGATGCTAATATCAAAGAGATTCCTGGCTGACGACCCTCTCGTAATATAATAATCAATGGATGTGAAGCAACAGTAACACCTGTGTTTGGCAGAAACTCATGCGCTTCATCTATAACTAACCATACCAATGGCTCTTTTTGTTTATTCTGAGATTTACTGCTCATAAACTGAGTTCTCTCAGTTATAGACTGTAATTCTTCATTCTTTCTTGCAATCATCCTTTGTATAAACAATTTCTCAGCAACTAACCCTATGACCAATGCACGAAGACCTTGAGTTCCAGGTATTGTTGCATAACAGCTGACATCCAGAACAGTAACCTGCCCACCTTTGACCAGATCACTTAGTGGAGTCCCATCTTTACTGAACAGACCCCATCTTTCCGTAGATATAAACCTATTTTCAACAGCCCCCCTTACATCGTCTTTAAGCGTTACTTCTTTTTTGATAGCAGCAACTATATCTTCAATAGAATAATTTTCACCTTTTTCCTTTAGCTCATTTATAGTTCTTTCAATAACCACCCCTTCTGGGCTGTTTATATTTATTTCAAATGTGATGCACCAATCAGCAGCATCTAGTTCAGAAGGCTTTATTGAAAAAGGCTCATCAGTAGGAACACCTTTATCCTTATATTCTTTATAATACCCTAATGGTGTATATATCTTAACATCTAATCCTTTTCCTTCAAGACCCCATTCTTTCAGCAGATCAGCCTCTTTATCATTAGCATACTTCATTGTCCAATATATACCCATAGTATCTAACATTACAATGGCAAGGTTCTGTTTTATCTTATCAGGCAGATCAGTAACACCCTCTGCAATTACCCCCATTGTATAGGATTTGCCCGAGCCTCTTTTTCCGCAAACAAAGACAACATGGCTTCTTGTCACATCCATATAGATTTCATTAGATAAAGAAGTAGTCTGCCCCATCTTAACATAATGTTTGCCTAGTAGTATAGCCCCTTCATTACCATACTTTTTCTTGTCTTTCTCACTCCGTCCTATTATAATATCATACATTAATACCCTTATCTCGAAAAATCAATATAAATGTTTATAGAAACTAGTGGGTGGTAAACATAATAATATTAAATTCAAAAGCTTTAAATAGGATAGACAATTTATTTTATCAAAAGAGGGGGTTCTAGTAGATTACTTTAATTGTATAATAATTAGAGGTGTTTAGTATGCCAGAAGAAATAAATGAAAATAAACAAGAAGAAATAAATGAAGTTGATATTGAAGAAATAGAAGAAGACCAACCTGAAGAAATAATTGAAGAAGAACAAGAAGAGATTCAGGAAAGTAAGCCTAAATCAAATAAAAAACCTAAAAAAACCAGTTCTAACAAAAAAACAACCACTAACAAAAAAACCAATTCTAATAAAAAAACAACCAAGCGCAGAAAAAAGACTACTGGATTATTAAAAAAAGTGATTACTGTCGTTATATTAGTAGCAATCTTGGGCGTTATATCTTATTTTGCATTTAAGACATTAGCCCCTGAAAAAGCAGTGGCAACAGTTAACGGAGACATGATTACACAAACAGAATTAGATCAAAAATATGCCCAATTACCAGAACAATATCAATTATTCATAACAAAAGAAGACTTCTTGGATCAACTGATCAATGTTAAGTTGTTGCTGGGTGAAGCAAAAACACAAAATATTGAGATTAGCGATGAAGAAATAGATGCAGAAGTTGATAATATAAAATCTCAAACAGAATCTGAAGAGTTATTCGAAGATTTATTGAAACAGCGAAGTATAACTTTAGAAGACTTAAAAGAACAGATTAAAGAACAAATAACAATAAATAAATTACTTGATCAAGTAGTATTTTCTAAGATCGAGATAAGCGAATCAAGAATCAAAGAGTATTATCAGGAAAATCTTGATTCATTTAATGCAAAAGAGGGTGAGATAAGGATAAGCCATATACTTGTAGCCACAGAAGAAGCAGCCCTTGGGATAATTGATAACCTAAAATCAGGCTCAGATTTTAATGAAATAGCAAAATCAATGTCACTAGACACAACCTCTGCAGTAAATGGTGGTGAATTGGGTTTTGTAACTAAGGGCCAGATGGTCAAGGAATTTGAAGATGCTGCTTTTACCTTAAAAGTGGGCGAAATCTCAGAACCAGTAAAGACTCAATTTGGTTATCATATAATCAATAGGGGTACAGATAATATACATTATGAAATAGCAAAGGTGAATATTGGGGAATTATTATCTAATGAAGTATCTAATAATGCAATTCAGATATATCTGGATCAACTTAGGGCAAATGCAGAAATAACCAAATCATCTGTAGAAATAGAAGATCCAACAGAAGAAACAGAAGAAGGGGTAATTATTGAAGACTCATCTGAAGAAGTTGTAGAATTAGAAAAAGGCATAGAAACATTTAAAGAAACAGGTGATGATGTTTGTCTTGAAAACGGCAAACCAATAATCAGATTATTTTCAACAACAACAAATTCTGCATCAAAATGGATAGGGGCTACTTTTGATAAATTAGCTGATGAGAATCAAGAAAAAGTAGTAGCTTATCATTGGCAATTAGACACAGGAGATAACACCATAACAGAAGCAGAAGAAAATGGAATATCTAAAAAAGAAATAGAAATATTCCAGAAATACAATAAAAAGAATACAGTTCCTACATTTGTATTTGGTTGCAAATATATCAGGGTTGGAAATGCATATAAATCATTAGAAGAGGAACAAGCAGAATTCGCTAGAGTTATAGATGAATTAACAACAGATTAAAATGGAAAAAGAACAAAAAGAGAGATTGGATCAAGAGTTAAGATTCCTCAAAGAAAGTTTGGAAGCAGAAGTAATATCCAAAGCAGAATATGAAAAAGGCAAAGAACGGATAGAAAGAAAGCTAAAAGAACTAGACGAATCAACAAAAGCTTCAGAACAAAGCTCTGCAGATTCAGAAAATTCGTTTTCAAACGCTCCCGAAGAAACAGCAGAAAAAACCGAAAAACAAGATAACTCTCAAGAAGAGATAGAGATAAAAGAAATCAAAGAAGAACCGACAAAGATAATCGGAGCAGAAGATTCAGAACAAAGTTCTTCTAAAAATTCAGAAATCTCAAAAGAACTCGATGAAGGAGACCCTGAAGAAAATTTTAAAGAGAAAGAAGAACCAGATAACGATTCAATAGAAGAAACAAAAGAAGCCAATGAACACACCACAATTGATTCAACAGAAGACAGCTGGAATTCAGGTGATTCAACTGAAGAAGAACAAAAAGGTTCTAAAAAGTGGTTACGTGGCTTAACTATATTAATCATCATAGCGATTATATTCTTTTCAATAAAAGGATGCAACAATCAAGAAGACCTAGTAAATTCAGAAGACTTGGAATCACAACCAGTATGTTCATCAGATTCTGATTGTAATGAGCCTGGAAAGGTAGGGATTTGTTCAAATCCAGGGGAAGTAGAGTCAGAATGTGAGTTTAAAGAAGATTCACCTACAAAACTTACAATAATAAACAATAAAAACTGCAAACTATGCGACACAACCAGGATTGAGAATTTAATAGTTAGTTTATTCCCTAAATCAGAGATAGAAAAGCTCGATTATAGTGACTCTCAAGCAAGGGAATTAGTAGGTAAGCTAAAAATTCAAGCATTACCTTCTTATGTTTTAGATTCAAGCGTAACAGATACATTAAATTTCAATAATTTTAAAGGTGCTTTGATTAAAATCGAGGATAAATATGTAATGACAAATACTGCTTCTGGAGCAAATTACTATTTCAAGAGACCAGAAATAAAGAATAGATTAGATGTATATACCCTTTCAGGTACAACAAACGAAGTAGCATCACATATTCAGAGAGTATCAGATTTGTTTGGGGATAAAATAACAATAATAACTCATGAAGTAAGTGATATAGAAAAAGATCAACTAGAAAAAGATCTTGCAATAAACACATATCCTGCTTTCTTATTAAACAACCAGATCAAGTTTGGGGGGGTAATACCTGCAAACATGATAAAAGAAAAGATATGTCTTGTAAATTACTTTGATGAATGTGAAAAAGAATTAGAAAAAAATATAAAATAAAATAATTACAGATCATTCACAGTTAACAATCTTATACTTGTTTCATTCCCTTTAACTTTGGTATCCATACCAACAAGGAACTTTATGTTAACTTTTTCTGCTGTTTTTACAAGTTCTTTTTCAATGTCTCCATCAAAAACAATAGCATAAACACCAGAAGATAAGCTCTTTACTGTGGTCTGCAATTCAGATATAGGAACCTTGCCTAATATATTCAATTTATCATCTAATATATGTGCTCCTCTTGTTCCGATCAGATTCTCTAGCATCTCTTTGAATACTTTCTTTTCTGGACCAGTTGCAGTTGCTTGTTTCTTTACTGGAGCCGGAGCTCTTGGAGGAGCCGACGGTCGTTGTGCATATGTTCTTTGTGGTGCTCTACTCTGCGGTGCTGCTGTCCTACTTTGACTTTGCTGAGCTGGTCTCCTTGATCCATACATTTGTGGCTTTTCTATCCTTTCTACATTCCTGCTAAGTTCTAATTTTACTTGTTCAGCAGAAATCCTCCCTCTCAATGCCTTATGAATCTCTTTCTTAGTTATCTCTTCTACTTCTTTACCATCTGGAGCAATAGATACATAATCAATATCTGCTACAGTAGTCAATTCTTTTATTATTAATCTGCCGCCTCTGTCTCCATCAACAAATGCAGTAACTACTTTCTTCTTGCTTAATTCACCGATAGTTTCAGGAACATTGGTTCCGTTGATTGCAATTGCATTCTTAAAACCATGTTTCAACAGATTCAATACATCTGCCCTTCCTTCACAAACTATGATTTCATCGCTGTCATCAATTGAAGGACCAGCAGGTAATCTGTCTTTACCATATTCTGTTATTTCCATTACTCTCACAGAATAAGCTACTTCATCAGCCAATTCTTGTGAATCTGGAAGAACACCATCCATCATGGCCTTTAATAGTTCTTTTGCTCTTTCTATCACAAAACTTCTCTTTGTTATCCTGACATCTTCAATATCCTTAACTTTGATCTTAGCATTACAAGGACCTATTCTTTGTATAATCTCTAATGCAGCTGCAACTATTGATGTTTCTGCTTTATCCAGACTTGAAGGAATAGTAATTGCTCCCTGTGTTTTTCCACTTCTTGTATCTACATTAACTTCAATTCTTCCTATTCTTCCTGATCTTTGCAATTCTCTAAGTTCTAGATCTGCTCCTAATAAACCCTCTGTTTGACCAAATATAGCACCTATAACATCAGGTCTATCTACTATACCCTCTATTTCGATTGTTGCATTTACAATATATTTTGATGAAACTGGACTAATTTTTCCCATTTTAAACCTCCATAATCTTTTTCAGAATGAGTCATCTATCTAAAACTTCCTATCTTCAATGAAGTTATAATGATAATCTGAATCACTCTGTTTTATTAAATATTTACTACTTATAGAACAAGTCTAGCTTTAACTAAGCCTCATTTCTCTTCTTTGAGTGAAATAAAGGTGAATGATAATGATAAATGTCTAAACTCGTTCTATTTAATCTTATTTAACCGTATTAAGCTTATAATAATGATTGTAGCCCGTAACACTAACTCCCAAGCTCATTGCTTGCATTTAGCGTAAGCTCCATTGAGTACTCTCGTGACGGGCTTACGTAGTCTGATTAAAACTACAATAAATACAATATTATCCTTGTATTTAAACTTATTGGAAAGTTCACTTTCCAATACGGTTTAGGAATCTTTGATTCCTAAAACCTTCTGAATTATGGATTATTCCCGAGGAACTCCATAGTAATTATTAAACCCTAACAAAAGCTTCTTGCGAAACCCCTGTTAGGGAAAAAGAGGTGATTATGATCGTTATTTTGCCCCTTAAACCCTAGAAAGCTATTTTCAAGCTTTTTAGGGAAAAAGAGGTGTTTAGGACAATGATAATATATCTTTTTCCTTAAACAACAAATTTAAGAGGATTCTACCACCCCTCTTATGTTACTATTGTAGAGTAGAACTAGTATATAAACTTTTCGATTATGTAACCATTATGTAGTGGTGTAATACTTCATTTATGTCGATTTATCCATCAACCACCCAATACCTTATCTACTTTACTTACTAAATATTTATATACCCATCTAATACTAACTCTATTATGCCACAAAAAGCAAGAGAAAAATTCAAGACAGAACATAATGTATTTGACAATTTCACAAATAGAACTCTATTCAAATTAATCTCAGAAGGTCATTTTGAAGGATTAGAATCTACTATATCCATGGGCAAAGAAGCAAACATCTTTTCAGCAAAAAGAAAAGATGGTTCTAGAGTAATGATCAAAATATACAGACTAGAAGCATGCGACTTCAACAGGATGTATGATTACATAAAAGAAGACCCCAGATATGCCGACATCAGAGGTAAAAAAAGAAAGATCATATTCTATTGGGTTCAAAGAGAATATCGAAACTTGATGAAAGCAAGGGAAGCAAACGTAAACGTCCCCACACCAATAATAGTCAAGAACAATGTATTGGTTTTGGAGTTTATTGGAAATGGGGATAAGATAGCTCCAAGATTATCTGTAGAAAAACCGAAAGACCCAAAAGATTTCTTCAATAAGATTCTAGAAAATATAAAAAAACTCTATAAGATAGGGTTAGTCCATGCAGATTTATCAGCATTTAATATACTTAACAATAACGAAACTCCAGTCTTTATAGATTTCTCACAGACCACAACAACAAACACCTCAAGATCAGAAGAATTCCTAAAAAGGGATATAAAAAATATATGTACCTTCTTCAGAAAACAGGGTTTAAAACTAGATGAAGCAAAGGTCTTGGAAACTGTTGTTTCCAACCCATCTGGAAAGAAATAACTTTTTCCAAAGGTTTTGGAAACTATCGTTTCCAAACCATCTAGAAAAAAGAAGTTTTTCCAAAGGTTTTAGAAACTACGTTTCTAATCCATTTGTAAAAACAAAGTTTTTCCAAAGGTTTTAAAAAAGGCAACCATTTCCTAATAAAAAAAGAAATCACCTCCAAAATGGAATATCTATACGAACTAAGGATCCCAAAAGACCGCATCGGTGCTTTAGTGGGAAAAGAAGGACAGATTAAGAAAGAGATAGAAACACAGACAAAGACAAAGATAAAGATAGATAGTAAAGAAGGCGACGTATTTATTTCTGGTGAAGATGCAATTGGCTTATATTCTTGCAGGGAAGTTATCAGAGCGATAGGCAGGGGATTTAACCCAGAGGTTGCAGAGCTATTATTAAAACAGGATTATTCTTTTGAATTGATTGACTTGAAGGATTATGCAGGCAAATCTAAAGATGCATTATTGAGGATAAAAGGCCGTGTAATAGGTTCAGAAGGCAGAACCAGAGCATTAATAGAAGAATTAACAGAAACATATGTTTGTGTTTATGGAAAAACAATAGGGATCATAGGCTTACCTGAATATACATTCTTAGCAAAAGAGGCAGTTGAAAAATTATTAGGGGGCTCACCCCATTCTTCTGTTTATAAATTCTTAGAGAAGAAAAGAAGGGCGATAAAGAGGGCAAATATAATAGGGAAAGACTTAGATTATTCTATTAAAAAATCTTAAAATCAAAAGGTTTAATAATAACCACCCTTCAAAAAATTCTATAACATGGCAAAAGATGGACCTATAGCAGTCGAATTGGCAAAAAAGCAGCGTGAAATAGGCGTAGCAGAATTCTTTGCTAGAAACAGACACCTTCTTGGTTTTGATAATAAAAGAAAAGCTCTGATGACAACCATAAAAGAAGCAGTTGATAATTCTTTAGATGCATGTGAGGAAGCAAGCGTATTACCTGAAATTGCAGTTGAAATAATAGATTTAGGAAACGACCGTTTTAGGGTTATAGTTGAGGATAATGGTCCAGGGATTGTTAAAAAACAAATACCCCACATATTTGCAAGATTATTGTATGGATCAAAATTCTTTAAGCTTTCTCAATCAAGGGGTCAGCAGGGAATCGGTATATCTGCATCTGTTCTTTATGCACAATTGACAACAGGGAAGCCTGCAAAGATAAAATCAAGGATAAGTCCAAAACATGAAGCTCATTATTATGAATTAAAGGTAGATACTCAAAAGAATAAACCTGATATCATGCATGAAGAAGTTATAGAATGGAATAAAGATCATGGTACTAGGATAGAATTGGAATTAGAAGGCAGCTATCAGGGAGGATCACAATCAGTTGATCAATTTCTAAAACAAACAGCAATAGTTAATCCCCATTCTACTATAATTTATACAAATCCAAAAGCAGAGCAATTGATTTTTGCAAGGGCAACAGATACATTACCTCATAAACCAGTAGAGATCAAACCACACCCTTATGGTGTAGAACTTGGTGTGCTGATAAGGATGGTTAAACTTACAGAATCAAGAACATTACAATCTTTTTTAACCACTGAATTTTCAAGAGTTGGTCCGGGAACTGCAAAAGATATCTGCGAAAATGCAGCATTACTCCCAAACACCAAGCCAAAAGAAGTAACTAGGGAAATGGCTGAAAAATTATTGCAGGGGATAACAAAGACAAAGATCATCTCACCACCTACTAATTGTATTTCACCAATTGGCGAAGAACTATTGGAAAAAGGATTAAGAAAAGAGATAAATGCAGAATTCTACTGCGCAACCACTAGACCTCCTGCAGTATATCGGGGAAATCCATTTGTGATTGAAGCTGGAATAGCTTATGGCGGCGAACAAGAAGCAGAAGGTTCTGTTAAAGCATTAAGATATGCTAATAGAGTTCCTTTATTATACCAACAAGGAGCATGTGCTATAACAAAATCAACAGTAGGTACTGTCTGGAGAAATTATGGGTTATCTCAAAGCAGGGGGGCACTCCCTGTAGGGCCAGCAACAATTGTACTTTCAATAAATTCTGTATGGGTTCCATTCACATCAGAAAGCAAAGAAGCAATAGCTCATTATCCAGAGATTATAAAAGAGATAAAACTAGCATTACAGGAAGTTGGAAGAAAACTATCTATCTATGTACATAAAAAGAAAAAAATACAGATGGAAGGCAAGAAAAGAGACTACCTTGAAACTTACATACCCCATGTTGCAGAAGCGCTTAAGGATTTAGTTGGTTATAAACAAGCAGATGAAGAAAAAGTAAAAGAATTACTAGGTGAAATATTAGAACAAAATAGGGGCAAACTAGAAAAGATTGAGATTAACAATCCAGATTACGATGAGGAACTGGCAAAGATAGGAAAAGAACCAAAAGAAGACAACCCAGAAGATAAAACAGAAGACAAACCAAATAAAGAACCAACAAAAGAAAAAGAAGAGAAATCAAATAAAGAAATTTCAGGATCAAAAGAACCATCAAAAGAAGACAAACAAAAAACACTGGGGTAAAAATCATAAACAAAAACTAAAAATGGCAAACAAAGCATTACAGGGAATAAAAGAAAAAGCAGATTTAGTTTACAAGAAAATACTAAAAAAGAAAGCTCCAGAGTTAGATTTACCTCTAAGATCATTATCCAATGTTAAATATGACGAAAAAGAAGGATATTTTCAGATTCTTGGAAAGAAAAAAGAAAGGACCTTAACAGTAAGTACAATAAAAACATTTGCCCAAACACTAAGGATGATGGGTTTATCAAAACAACTTATTGAACAAGAGGATATTGCATCAAAAAGAGAAGCATATTATATTTCTAAAAACTGGAAAGAAGCAAAATTCAACGCACAGCCGGAATCAGACACTGTTATGGATGATGTCGAGGCTATGCTTATGGTAAATAGGGAGCAGATTGGATTCATCCCAGAAGAAAAAGGCGGAGAAATAGCTGGACAATTAATTGTAATTGACAAAGATACTGAAACAAAAAAAGACTTAAGGATTGACTGTACAAAATTCGGTTCAGGTGCTTATTCCATCCCTATTAGTGTGGAGCATTTAAAGTTTGAAACAAAAGCAAAATTCATCTTAGCAATAGAGACAGCAGGTATGTTTCAAAGATTAGTAAAGCACAAATACTGGAAAAAAGCAAACTGCATATTGATTTCCATGGGTGGAGTTCCGACACGTGCTTGCAGAAGATTCATAAGGAGATTAGCAGATTCAAAAAAACTTCCAGTCTATGTATTTGCAGATGGCGATCCATACGGCTATGGTTCTATATACCGTACATTAAAAGTAGGTTCAGGAAATGCAGCACACATCAATCAATACTTCTGTGTTCCTCAGGCTAAATTCTTAGGCGTTACTCCTCAGGACATAATCGATTATAAATTACCAACTCACCCACTAAAAGATGTTGATTTTAAAAAGATCAAGGACCTGTTAAAGAACGATCCATTTATACAGCACCATAAAGAATGGCAGAAAGCATTAAAACAGATGTATCAGATGAAAGCAAGAGCAGAACAGCAGTCATTGGCAAAATGGGGATTAAACTATGTGATAGAAAAATACCTCCCAGCTAAGATCAAAAACCCTGATAAATTCTTACCTTAGACTTCTTCTACCATAACATATATATACTAGTTTTCCTTATATATCTTAAAATGGCAATTCCAAAAGTTTGCGAAGACTGCTTAAAATGGGAGCAGTTCCAACATGGATGTTGGGTATATTGGGAAGCAAAGAAAGAATGCACCCAAAAAGTAGAAACCGCAGAAGAGATGTCTTTACAGAAGCAGCTTCTGCTAAAATAACGATTCAATCCATGCTATAACAACATTTCTTAGAATATTCAATACATTTTAAATAAATTTATTAAAAATTTTAATAATAATTTTTAAGAAATTCCTTTAAAATACCCCTAGTATTTTAAATAAATTTATAAATAAAATACTCATTCTCCTAGCTTATGGGCCTGTAGCTCAGCTTGGATAGAGCGGTAAAGATTTATCTCCGCAAGCCTTCTAAGCTAAAGGTCGGGAGTTCGAATCTTCCCAGGCCCATTTTTTTCAAAATGACTCACAAAATACTAATAGGACCAGAAGGAAAAAAATTCTACCTAAAAGATATCTCTCAAGATTTTCACTGCCAATTTGGTCTAATCAAAAAAGAAGACTTAAAGAAAAAAGATGGTTCAATAGTAAAAACAAACACTGGAAAAGAACTTACTATTTTCACCTCTTCTTTCATAGACTCTTACAAACGGATTAAGCGTGGAGCTCAGATAATAACAAGAAAAGACGCAGCAATGATCATAGCAGAGACAGGCATAAATCAAAATTCGAAAGTGGTTGATTCAGGTGCTGGCTCTGGAGCTTTATCATGCCTATTAGCAAATATTTGCAAAGAAGTAACAACCTATGAACTTAGGGAAGACTTCACTAAGATAGTAGAAAAAAACAAAGAATTTCTAAACTTAAAAAACCTAAAGATAAAAAACAAAAATATATACGAAGGAATAACTGAAAAAAACATTGATTTAATCACATTAGACCTTCCAGAGCCTTGGCTTGCGATAGAACCAGCAAAAAAAGCATTGAAAGTAGGCGGCTTCATAGTAAACTACTCACCAACAATCCCTCAGGTGATGGATTTTGTAAGTAAGATAAACAAAGAAAATGGATTGATACACTTAAAAACAATGGAATTAATCCAAAGAGAATGGGAAGTACAGGATAGAAAAGTAAGGCCAAAAACAACCCAAACAGTCCATACTGGTTTCTTAACTTTTTGCAGAAAAATCCAATAATTCAAACTGCAAGTTTGAATTCTTAGAAATTTCGCACTGATCTATCATATATTTACCCCATGAAAATTTATATGAAATTTCCAATAATTATTTAAAATAATCCAGCATATAATTCTTTATGTACGATGATTTAGTTCTAAAACAACAGAAAATAAAAGAATTAGCCAACAACTTAGATTCAAAAGACAAAGAAAAACTAGATATTCTAGACGAAAAGTATTACAATACTTTTGTCAAGATGAACAAAAAAGACATAGAACTAATCAATAAAAATAAAACAAATATATTTACCTTTCACAACCATAATTTAGCTTATTATTGCTGGAAAAAACTATCTTTAGGGGGCAAATTACAAAACAACAACCTACTATTGCATTTTGATTCTCACAGGGACTTAACAATACCTAAAATCAAAGAAATAAATTCATACAAAGAATACATAAATAATCTAAAAACAGAAAAAGACAAACTCAAAGTTGTAGAACATTACGCAACAAATAAACTATGGATAGCAGACTACATCTTCCCTGCAATGAAAGAAAATATCATAAACGAAATCTTCTGGATCGAACCAGACAACATGCAGCTCGGAATCGGTCCTAAACTTCTAAAAAATGTTTTCTTTGATAAAGAAAAGATAGGTTTTACTCTAACCCCTAATAACAATATACCAATAACAACAATGCATGCAAAAGACATCCAAAAGAACATAAAAGACAAGAACATTATACTCAGCATAGATATCGACTACTTCAGCTGTACTGAAAATCCAAAAAACATAGCAACAAAACAAGAGATTATATCATCAATAAACAAAATCACATCAACCCTTAAGAAAATAAAAAAACCAGAAGTAACAACCATAGCTCTATCTCCAGATTATGTTCCATACGATCAGATAGAATTCATAAAAACAGAACTTGAAGAAAGCATCAAAAAAACCGACTAAAAACAAACTCATTCTTCCCTTTATAGAAATGATCTTTAAGAACAACCTCTTTTTTCATACCCATTTTCTTGTAGAACTTATGCGCCTTAACATTATCAGCATGACATAATATATACAACTTACGAAGCTTAAAACTCCCTTTCTTATACTCCAAATCAACATCCTTGACCAAAGCATCAAATAACCCTCCCCCAACATCTTTACCTCTATAATCAGACAAAACAGCAATCCTATCAAGTTCACAAAGCCCATGCTTCAATAAACCATGGACTTGCCACGTTGTTATACCACAAACTCTGCCATTATCATCTGCAACAATAAAATTATATTTTTTAGCAACTTCTGTTTCAAAAACTTTAACTCCTTCTTTAATAGTTGAAATATTATAACATTCTTTCAATACAGTTGCTATCCCTATAGCATCCTTGGCTAAAGCTTTTCTAAATTTCATTCCACAGTCACACTCTTCGAAAGGTTTTTTGGTCTATCACAATCACAATCCCTTAAATCAGCAATATAATAAGCCAGTAATTGTAGTGATATAACAGCTAATATGGGGGTTAGTATATAAGAATTTTCCGGAATAAAAAGATTATGATCTACTATCTTGCCTACTTCTGTATCCCCCTTAGTCTCAATCGCAATTACCTCTCCACCACGAGACTTGACCTCTTGTATATTGCTAAGAACTTTCTTATAAGTTCTATTATCCTTAGTAACAATCACAACAACTGGCATATCCTTATCTATCAAAGCAATAGGACCATGCTTCATCTCAGCAGCAGGATACCCTTCTGCATGTATATATGATATTTCCTTTAATTTCAAAGCACCCTCTAAAGCAATAGGATAATTAATACCCCTCCCCAGATATAATGCATTTTTCTTTTCATAAAATTTCTTAGCATGCAATTTAATATATTCCTTTTCTTCTAAAACAGATTGCATCTGCAAAGGAATCTTCCTCAAATCCCTTATTCTATTCCTAACTTGCTTTTCAGGTAAAACACCTTTGATCTTTCCAAGATAAACAGTGATTAGATAAAGTATAACCAACTGTGATGTAAATGCCTTAGTTGAAGCAACACCAATTTCAGGTCCAGCTCTAGTATAGATAACACTATCTGATTCACGGGCAATAGAACTTCCTTTAACATTGACGATAGATATTATCTTAGCCCCTTTTTTCTTTGCCTCACGCAAAGCAGCCAGTGTATCTGCCGTTTCTCCACTTTGTGAGATTGCAATTACTATAGTTCCATCATCGACAATAGGATCCCTGTATCTAAACTCAGAAGCATACTCTACCTCCACAGGTATCTTAGCAAGTTCTTCAATCATAAACTCCCCTATTAATGAAGCATGCCAGCTAGTTCCACATGCAACGATTATTATCCTTTTGATCTTTTTAATATCATTTTCACTTAACTTTAATTCATCTCCGATTAAAACATCAGAATCACCCACTCTGCCTTTTATAGTCTCTGTTATTATCTGTGGTTGTTCAAATATTTCTTTTAGCATAAAATGTTTATAACCTTGTTTCTGTGCCTGCTCCGGACTCCAATCAATCTTTTCTATTTTCTTATCAATATCATTGCCTTCAATGTCACATACCCTTACATTATCTTTATCCAATACAGCAATCTCCTTATTATCTAGATATATCATTTTTTTTGTTTGATTTAATATAGCAGGCACATCAGAAGCGATAAAATTCTCCTCATCACCAACACCAATAACTAATGGGCTTTCATTTCTTGCAGCGATCAATTCATCATTATCTGCATGGATTACACCCAATGCATAAGACCCTTCTACTTTCTTAAGAGCTTTAGACACAGCACCAATCATATCACCGTCATAATTATCCTCAATTAGATGAACAATAACTTCAGTATCTGTCTCAGATTTGAACTTATGACCTTTTTTCTCCAGCTCTTTCTTTAATTCAGCATAATTCTCAACTATCCCATTATGTACAATAGCAATCTTGCCAGTACAATCAGTATGTGGATGTGCATTCTCTTTAGTTACCTTTCCATGTGTACTCCAACGAGAATGAGCTAGCCCAATATTTCCATTTAACTCTAGAAAATTAACCTTTTTATCAACATCACTGATTTTCCCAACATCTTTCTTTAGGCTTATTTCATTATTATCAACAGTTACTATCCCTGCAGAATCATAACCTCTATATTCTAATTTCTTAATAGAATCTAGCAATATTTCACTGGCTTTTCTATTTCCAACATATCCAACAATTCCACACATTTTATATACAAGAGAAAATATTGTATATTTAAGCATTATGGATTAAAGGCACTATAAATTTACTATGGAATGTATGAGATTAATATTCTAATGGTTTATCCATAATAATACTCATGATTATTTCAACATAGTTATAATGGTCCTGGGGGAAGTTACTTCCATATGCCCCCTTTTGAAATATTTTAAATCCGAATTACCTATATCTACTACTGGAACAGTTGCTATTTCTTCCAATCTTGCGATTAAGGGATGTTCAGGTAACCACAATCCATCTTCTACAACAAATATGGCTGTTTTTCTTTTCTCCCTACAAAAACTCAAATAATCATCCACCGTACTTATATCAGTCATAATACTTGCACATTCTCCAGACCCATAAAATAGATTAACTTCTGGTTGTTCCCCTCCGTTTACTTCAACCTCATTTGGAGGTGCAGAACCACCTACTAATCCTTCAAGCTCCCCGCTTACTTGTGGAATATCATTAAATAAATGGTTAGTTAGGTAAGCTACTGCACTCCTACCTCTAAGGTCAATACCATGTTCAGAAAATTGATTATCTACCTTTTTATGTATATTAATAAAAGATAGATAAACTGCATAAGCTAAAGCTGGTGATTCACTCCTAAAAACATAGTTTTCTTGTCCCATTTTAATCCCCCACCTCAAGAATAAACTCAAGAGGTTTATAACTTACCACCCTCTTTTTATCATAAGAATCAAACAATACTTTTAAATTTATCCATAATAATACTTACCATTAGATTTCTGTCCTCTATCCTTAACAGAACCAGGCTTATTGATACGTGGCCTACCTGATTCATCATCTCTTCGAAGAGTAATAGAAACATCCTTTAACAAAGAATTCATCCCATTCTCCATTGGAAAAGGACCACTTCCTTTACCTTTAACAGCAGACTCCCCTTCAAAAACAATCAACCTATCGGATAAATAATCAATAAACAAAAGATCATGATCTACAACTAAGATAGAGATTCCAGAAGCTTCTGCAACATTCTTGATTATCTTAGAAACAATCAACCTTTGTTCAACATCCAGATAAGCACTAGGTTCATCCAGTAAACATAAATCACATTTCTTAGATAAAGCAAGTGCAATTGAAACCCGCTGCAACTCACCACCAGAAAGCTCAGAAAGTTTCTTCATAAACATACCCTTCAACCCCAATGGATTGATAATATCTTTAGTATGTTTCTTGATAGCTTCCTGCAAGACAATCATGACCACCTCATCAGAGTCTGCTTCTAACTTCTGCGGTTTGTAAGAAACTACAATCTTGCTATTAACATCTCCCTTATCTGGCTTAATAACACCAGCCAATAGTTTAACAAAAGATGTTTTACCTATTCCATTCTCCCCTATTATTCCTGCTATCTCATGCTTATTTACACTTCCTTCACTAGCTTTTAACTTAAACTTCCCTAATGTCTTTTCCATAGCAGGCCACTCTGTTAATATATTCTCTTTGCATTTCTTTTCTGGTGGTCTAACTTCAAACTTAATCTTATGGTCTCTAAACCTTATATTATCTTCTCGTATATAACCCTCAAGATAAGAATTTATACCTGCTTTTGCAGCCTTTAGTTGTGAAACAATACCATAACAACCTTCCTTACCATACATTATATGGATCAGATCAGCCATATAATCCATCACAATCAGATCATGCTCAATAACAACAACAGATGTATCTTCATCAGCCAATGATTTGATAAATTTAGCTATCTTCAATCTTTGTTTGATATCTAGGTAAGACGAAGGTTCATCAAAAATATACAAATTTGCTTTTTTCAAGACAGTAGCAGCTATCGCAACTCTCTGTAGCTCACCACCAGAAATCTTAGAAATATCATTGTCAAGTATCTTTTCTATCCCTAATTCTTTAGCTATCTTCTCAAGCTGCTTTTTCTCATCAACTTTCTTCAATAGATCTTTAACCTTGCCTTTAGTCTGTTTAGGAATCAAATCAACATGCTGAGGCTTATAGCTAATCTTAATCTTTTTATCCTTCACCTTCTCAAAAAATACCTGCGCTTCCGTACCTTTGAAATATTTGACTACTTCATCATAATCTGTCTTCGTATTATCTAATTTACCTAGATTTGGTTCAAGAACACCAGCTAATATCTTGATCGCAGTACTCTTCCCAATACCATTAACACCTACAATCCCCACAACCTTACCAAATATCGGTGTTGGCAGCGAATAAAGATGAAACCCATTCTCCCCATATTGATGTATAGGTGGTTTATCAAGTTCTTCAGGTAAATTGATGATTGAAATAGCTTCAAATGGACAACGATGAGGGCATATACCACACCCATTGCAAAGTTCTTCATTTATCTTAGGTTTATTGTCATCACTTTCAACAATACACTCTTCCCCCATCTTATTTATAGGGCACACCCTAATACAAAGATACCCTCCGCATCCAACAGGGTTGCATTTCTCTTTCTGTATTATAGCTATTCTTGTCATAGTACTATAAAGTTATATTACCATTAATAAACTTTTGCACTATCTATTAAGTAAGGTTTAAAAGAGGGAACGCATTCTTATCAGTAAAGGTTAATATCATGTCAACTAATCTAGAGATAAAACAGATAGGCTTTCCAGAAGGAATGCCTGAAGCTACATCATATGGTTCAGGTTTTTCAAGAGGGACACTTGTATCATTCGAAAATCCAGGAGCAGGACTAGCCAAATTATTATTTCTTTCAGGTACTGCTTCTATAGATGCAAAGGGTCAGGTTGTAGCTGTTGGTGATTTAGCAGCACAAAAAACAAGAAAGTGGTATAACATTAATGGCGTATTTAGATCTGCTGGTATGGAATTAAGGCAGATAGTCCATGCTGCAACATATATCAAACCAGAGCATGCCCCAAATGGAACACAATCAGCAAGTACTCTTGATAATTCTCATGACCTGTATCTTTCTGATGTCTGTAGGGATGGGTGGCTTACTGAAACAGATGCTTTAGCAGTTGACAATCAATCAGGTTTAGATCTATCTCCTTTTTGTCAGGCTTATGCAGATTATCACAGGATGGCGATGAGGGGTTCAACCAAACAAACAGAACGCATAATCTCAGTTGGTGATCTTGACTTTCTTCTCCTATATGATTTTGCTAAGGCAGACAAGTCCGTTACTGAATTAACATCAACAGAGTATAACGATATAATGGCTGGTCTTTTTGAAAGATTAACAACAACATTAACAAGAGATGGTAGGGCTAATTGGAGAGATGTTGTCGATACTAGATTTAATCTTGGCCAATTTCTAGCTCACCCCCATGATATTAAATCTAATGGCCCAAATGATAATTATTATACATTATGTTTCAATCCAGTAAGAACAGAAGTATACCAGGCTGAGGGTGTAGGCGCAGTAAGACCTGTTGAAAATGACCATTATCCTAATCCAAGCAGCACAGGCATATTTGCTAATATAACCCAGATTCCAGATAATTTTGTAGCTGGCGTAGAAGTTGTTGCAGTTTATCAAGCTAGATAATCTATTTTTCCAATAACTTAATAAATAAATTAAATATTCTATTACCTATGAAATGTTCAATATGCTCTAAAAAGATAGAAAACACCTTCTTAGGTAAACTAGATGGCACTTACATAGGTAAAAAACCAGTCTGTTCAGAATGTCAAAAGAAATTTACGACGAAAGAAGAGCTATTGAAAAATCTTAAATAGCTCCATTGTTTCTTCACTTTTATCATGCCCTTGTAGCATAGTAGCTATTGCGGCTGACAGTTGTTTATCTTCAACTCAGCATTCGTAATCAGCAGGTCGGGAGTGCAACTCTTCCCAAGGGCTTTTTTAAATAAAGTTTTTTAGAAAACCTTTTATAATATTTATAATATTGTTTCAGTATGAAAAAGAAATATCTAGGGTGGATTATTGTTATAATCATGGTACTCCTAGTCTTTTGGCAATCCATATTATTTCATTTAATCCTAAGGCCCATAATTCACTCTAGGATGGATAATGAGTTTGATAAAATACCTATTTTCTCAAAAGATGGCATATGCAAAAATTACCATTACGAATACAACAGTTGGACATCTAGTTTTAGTATAAGGTGTAGCTTTTATACAAGTTCTGTTATGATAAATGGGACACGTATAAAATATAAGGAATATTTAGAAAATAATGGTTGGATGTTTGATGGTGATTCTTATTCCATTAATGCACCTCAGTTTCTAACAATTAATTACAAGAAAGGTTTGTTTAGACTCATATTTAAGGAATTGGAGGTGCACTCTGGAATTGATTCTTCTATAGACTGGGGTGTTAATTTATTTCTGTATTATGATGTGAATCATTATGTTCATGTTTACCATAAATTACCCCCTATAGACTTTAATTATACAGATTCTGTTAAAAATTTGGATTTTAACAGAATGGTCCTAGCCCCTAGGATAGAAGATTGTGAAATAAATATTACTGAAAATAATAAAAATAAAGAATCATGTTATGTTAGGGTTGCAGAAAATACATTAAATGATTCTTATTGCGAGAAATTAGTCAATAATACTAGTAAAAAATTTGAGTGTTATAGGTCTATTGCCTTCCAAAATGGGGATTATTCTAACTGTAAGAAAGCTGGTTCTAAAGGGGATGAATGTTACAGGGGTGTTGCTTTTAGAACAATGGATGTTAATATATGTAATTTCATAATTAATACTTCCAGTAAGGAAGATTGTGTATCCTATATTGACCATATGGTGGAGATTCGTTCATCGTAGTCAGCGAACTAGTAATTGGGCAGATTAAATGTAAAATAGCCTTTTAGGAATTCTTCAATACTATTTTAATGGTGGTGACATATGTCATGACTCAGCACAACACCCTTGCACAACCTCAACCTTTTTATAGCCACATTCATTCTGAAGCATTATGAAAACAACACAGTTCGAAAGGGCAATTTTCATCAGTTGGTACTGCAGCAAAAGAGACTGCCAGTTCTGCTACTTAAGCAGCAGAAAACACACCCAACAAGACCCTAAAAAAGACCGCAGGTCATTATCATCAATCTTCGCAGAAGCAATCATATGCAAAGCAGCAGGCTGGAAAGTTGAATTCATAAGCGGAGGCTGTGACACATTCAACAACAAAGAACTACTAAATATAATAAAAACAATAAAGGAGATAACCAACCAAAAACAATGGCTAAACCTTGGAACTTTAAACAAAACACAACTAACTTTATTCAAACCCTACATAGAAGGTGTCTGCGGAACAGTAGAATGCATCACACCAAAACTAAGAGACACAATCTGCCCAAGTAAACCTCTAAACAAAATAGAAGATATGTTCAAATTAGCAACAAAACTAAACATAAAAAAAACAATCACAATAATAATAGGATTAGGAGAAACATTAGATGACTTCAAACACCTAAAACAATTCATAAAAAAACACAATATACAAAGAATCACATTCTACAGGTTAAAACCACAAAAAGATACCATTTTCGAAAACAAACCCGTACCAAAAACACCATACTATGTAAAATGGATTCAGAAAACAAGAAAAGAATTCCCTAAACTAAAGATAGTAGTTGGTTCTTGGCTTACTCATTTAAACGAAATACATAAACTCTTAAACGCAGGAGCAGACACAATCACAAAATTCCCTAGCATAAGAAAGTTCAACACAAAATACGCAAAAGAAATAGAAAGACAAGCAAAATTAGCAAAAAGAACATTCAAAGGAACCCTGACAAAACCACCCAAGATAAATATAGACAAAGAACTAAACCAACTTAAAATAAACAACAAACTAAAAGATAATATTAAAATAAAACTAAACCAATACCTAAAAAGAATTAACCAACAATAGGAACATCTTCTTTCTTAATATGCGCTTTCTTCCATCTTCCTGTTCTAAACAACAACAATGCAGTACTGGTTGAAATCAGAGTAGAGACCAAAAAAGACAACCATACCCCTAATATCCCTAGTTTAAACCCAAAAGCCAGTATCAAAGCAACAGGAATTGTAATTATCATAACTCTCAATAAGGTCAAGAATAATGCAGTTATAGCATCTCCGGCACCTAAAAAGCCACCATTTATACTTATCCCAACTCCAACAAAAGCATAAACTAATGTAACAGACCTTAGATACATTACACCATATCTAATAACTTCGGGATTTGTATTAAAGATTGACATTATTGCTGTAGGAAAAGCAAAGAACACTAGGCCAATAACTCCAGTAAATATTCCTGCAATAATTGATGTTCTATAGACCATCTTCTCTGCCCTATCAAATTTCTTAGCACCTACATTCTGTCCAACTAAAGAGATCAAAGCTATCATCAAACCTATTGCAGGCAAAACTGCTACACTATCCACTCTAAATATAATTCCCCAAGCAGCAATAGCATAAGGTCCAAAAGAAGAGACTATCCGTGTCATAACAAACAAGCTGATAGACATACTTACTTGAGATAAAGATGAAGGTATTCCTATCTTAAATATTTTCTTTATAATTGAGAAATCAAACTTGAAATCTCTAAGTCTTATTTTAATAGATGATTTTCCCATAAATAAAGCACCTATGACCAATATACAACCAATCACTTCAGATATCAAAGTTGCAATAGCTGCACCTTTAACACCTAGTCCTAGAACAAAGATAAATATTGGATCTAATATGATGTTAATCACAGTAGCAATCACCATAATTATCATGGGTGTCTTCATATCTCCTTCCCCTCTAAATATCCCATTTCCAATAAAGAACAACATCATAAAAAGAGTTCCAATAAATATAATATTCAAATAATCTAAGGACAAGTCTAATAATGAACCTGCCCCCATTAACATCAATAAATTCTTACCGAATATTAACCCCAAAATCATAAACACTATACCTAATACTAAACCACTTAGCAACCCATGCTCAGCAACATTATCTGCCTTTTCAACCTTTTTAGCACCCATATATCTTGCAATAAGTGAAGTAACACCAACATCAACTCCCCCACCAATAGCATGGATAAAAAACATTATTGGAAACGCTAAAGAAACAGCAGCTATTGCCTCTGCTGAAATCCTACCCACATAAATAGCATCAACTATATTAAATCCAGTACGAAGCAGCAATGCTAACACCATAGGCATAGCAGTAACTAATATAGTCTTGGTTATACTACCTGTAGTAAGATCTTTTCTCATAAAAATAAAAAACAGCCATCTGTTTATTAATTTAATGTATTCCAGAAATCAATTTATTCATATCGTAATGCCTCTACAGGCTTCTGCTTAGACGCATAATAAGCAGGAACAAATCCAGAAAACATCCCGACTAATGTAGATAATAATATACACCCAGTCCATAATGCTAAAGGGAAAGTGGGCATAAGAAAACCCCAACCTAAACCATCTAATGCTTGACCACTGCTATAGGCTAAAAGCCAACCCACTACCACTCCAAAAAAACCAGCAACAAAACCAATTACAGCAGATTCAAGGATAAATATATTCTTGATATTATCATTAGTCGCACCGATTGATTTCATCACACCAATCTCTCTTGTCCTTTCAAGAACTGAAGTAATCATAGTATTTGCAGTATTTACAGAAGCTACAATAGCAGATATTATGACTATCAAAAATATGAATCCCACTATTATATTTAGTACGCTTGTGAATGTCTCAAGTGCATCTGCAAAAGACTGGACAGAAAAATCTTCCTTTCCCTCTTCCAGGTCACGAACATTTCGTAATTTTTTTTCTGCTCTGTTTACCACATTATCCATCTCATCTTTATCATGGACTCTAGCCATAATCATCCCATAAGAATTGATTTCAAACAATGCTTTTGCATCATCTTGAACTAAGTAAACATTAGAATCGTCGCCAGGATTACCTACAGATTCATAAAACCCTACAATATCAAACTTTCTCCCATTGATCTCCACTTTATCCCCCATTTTATAGGGCTTAGAAAAGATTTTATCAGGAACAAGATAATTATAACCTAATATTGCCTTGCCAATATCCCCTTTACGAAATTGTCTCCCCTTTTCCATCTTAACAGTCATCAATGATTCGACTAATTTGATCTCTTCTCTTTCATCAGAATATCCCATCAGATAAACATATCTTTTTACTCTATCTTTCTCGACCTCAGCGACTTTTACATACATTCCAGTAGCTATCTCAACTCCGTTAGTCCTGTCAACAGCCCTTAGATCCTTATCCTCAAGCTTAAATGAATCATCTAGTCCGGGTGCACTATTCCCTTTTCCTTGTACCCAAAATATATCAACCCCTGATTCTGAAGCGATATCTTCAACATATTTATACAACCCCAGACCGAAACTTGCAAATATAAAAATTGCAGAAATACCTATCATAATAGAGAGCACAGTAAGAAAACTCCTTGCTTTTCTAAGCCAAAGGTTCTTCAAAGCATATTTTACTATTTCTATCTTCATTGTCTTAAAGCATCCACTGGTTTAAGTTCTGCAGCCCTCATTGCAGGAACAGTCCCTGCAATAGATCCTATTAAGAAACTCCCCATCAATGCACCAAATATTAAAATAAGATTAATTTGTGGTTGTATGTTTGCGCCTATGAATATATTTATACCCATAGTACCCACAAATGAGATAAACCCACCGATAACAGTCCCTATAAATCCCCCAACCATCCCTAACATTCCAGATTCTATGGAAAAAAGATAAAATATATCTGAATTTCTTGCACCAATCGATTTCATTATCCCTATCTGTTTTTTTCTCTCAGTAACAGATGTAAACATGGTATTTGTAATCCCTATAGAACCAACAATTATAGATATACTTGCAATTATAGCGATAAATATCTGTACTCCCGTCAATATAGAATTAATGTCAGACATAGCAGAGTCAGGTGTCTCTACAGAAAAATCCTCCTCACCTTCTTTAACATTCCTTCTTTTCCTTAATAATTTCTCTATATCTTCTTTTCCTTTTTGCATTAATGACTTATCTTTTACCTGCACTGCAATAATATCGACTTCATTATCAATCTCAAATATATCATTCAAAACATCTTCATTCATTACAACCATATTATCAAATATGAAACTTCCTTTCTTTTTTATTATGCCTACTACATCAAATTTCTTATCTTGTATCAATACAGTATCCCCAGCCATAACTGTTTTATCAAGCCCAACGTTGTCTGTATAAAAATTATTTCCAAGAACTACTTTCATAGTATCTCCATCCTTAAGTAGCCTGCCTTCTTCTATCTCCAGTTCTAGTGCATCATATGTAAATTTCCTATCTTCCCCATCAGGAACGCCTATTGACATTCCAAAAACAACATTATCATTAAACTCTAGTTTACCAGTTTCCATATTTCTCGGAATAGCTCTCTCAACAACACTCAATTTCATTATAGCATCTGTATCTTCTTGTGTTAATGGATTAACAACACCAGTCCCTGGTGGTCCTGCTGCAGATAATCCTCCAGCCTGTACTGTAAGTACTTCAGTAGCACTAATACCAAATTGAGAATTTATAGCAGCCTTAAGCCCCTCCCCCAACCCTATCAAAGCAACAACAGCAGTTATACCTATAAGTATACCTAGTACTGTTAACCAGCTTCTTAGTTTTCTGGATTTAAGGCTATTAAAAGAAAAAATAAGATAATCTTTTATCATTTAATTAAAACACCTCATTTACTAAGTATTGACCTCAACACTTATTTCTTCTTAAAAAAAGGCATTTGAAAACCAGTAACACCTTCTTCTTTCTTACCATCTTTTTTCTTTTTCCGCCTTTTGTAGATAAAGAACCCGCCTATTACAATGATCAACATTATAAACATACCAACACCTTTACTCCCTTCTTTTAAACCCAGTGCTTTGGCTTCTGATGTGGAATAGAGTTTTAATGGCATCTTAATATCTTTCTTGTATTCATTGTTATTAGAATCCTTATACTCAATAAGCAAGGGAAGCATTACTTCACTGCCTTTTATCTTACCCATAGCTAGCTTAAACTCAGCTGACTCGTAATCATCAGAATCTATATTACCTACATACACTTCTTTTTGAGATAATATATTGTAATCCCTGCTTTCTTTCAACAAAACATTTAGGAATTTTATGTCCGTCACTCCTTTGTTCACAAATTTTATTGCAACATCACCAATTCCCCCCCCTACATACAATTCAGAGTCATCCATTACAATACTCAAATCAGGCTTTGCTCCAATTATTAATCCAACTACTTCTTCTTTAGTATGTAATGTTCCTAATCTATCAAAGAACTCAATCTCAATTGGAACTTTATACAGGTTAGATTCTGCATCAGGTTCAGCCATAAGATTAAAACTGGCAGTAGCTTTAGAGTCTGCTTCCATCTGTTTTATGATTTTTTTATCAGTAGATCCAATGGGTGCAAATGGTACATCATCTAGGTTTAACTTTACCTTCACTTCTTTGATAAATGTCAATGCTAGGTTATCCAGGTTAACATCAATCTTGCTTACATCTCCAGGTTTGATCATTTCAGGAGCATCAACACTAGCTACACTCAAAAGTATATCATGTGGATTTATATTAATCTCAAAAGGCTCAGGTGTTATCCAACCACCATTACTGATTTTGTATCTTATCTCGATTTCATTATTTCCCTCAAGTGCATTCTCATCTATCTTTAGCTTATAGTCTACTATTACTCCTGTATCACCCATCTGTCTGCTTCTGACAGAACCTATATCCTTTACAGCATTCTCGCCTTTATCTAATGAAAATGGATATTGGGACAGTAACTCTAAGGTAATATCCTCAGCAGTCTCCCCTCCGCTATTCTCTACCTTAAACCTTATAGTAACATACCTTCCTGCTTCTGCAGGATCAGGATCATAATTCACCATAGTCACACTCACATCATGAAAGTATAACTGTGTTCTTCCTACTAATGTGCTTGTTGCACCAAAAACACTTAAACTTCCTAATATCAAGCTCAACAACAAAACACTAAACATCATTTTTCTATTATTCATTTCATTCACCTCAAATTTCTTTGATTTATTCACATACCCTGCCCAAGGGTTTTGATTTATAATCACATCATTTAATATTCTCAAAAATGTTTTTTTCTTTTTACTATTTGACCATCACCCAGATACTCTACTCTTTGTGCATGTTTTGCTATGTCTTCATCATGCGTTACCATTACAATTGTTTTCTTCTCTCTTTTATGCAAATCCTTCAAAAAATCAATAACATTATGACCTGATTTAGAATCTAAATTTCCAGTAGGTTCATCTGCTAAAAGCATCTCAGGATCGTTTACTAAAGATCTTGCTATTGCAACTCTCTGTTGCTGCCCCCCACTTAATTCATTGGGCTTATGGTCTACTCTTTCACCCAAATCAACCATCTCCAAAAGCTTTCTTGCTTTATTCAATCTTTCTTCTCTGGAAGTATTCTGAAACATCATAGGCAAAGCAACATTTTCAACAGCACTTAATGTTGGAATCAAGTTAAACTGCTGAAAGATAAATCCTATCTTTTTGCCCCTTATTTGAGCAAGATCAGACTCAGATAGTTTTGCAATATCCTGACCCTCTAAAAATACCCTACCCCTTGAAGGAACATCCAAACAACCCACCATATTCATAGCAGTTGACTTACCACTTCCAGAAGGCCCCATTATAGCAAGAAACTCACCCCTTCTTACTTCTAAGTTTATCCCTCTTAAAGCAGGTACTTCTATATCACCCATCTTATAGATCTTCCATGCATTATCTAATCTTATTACTATGTCTTTCATTTTATCATCCTTTTTTAATAACAATATCCCCTTTATTATCTATCACAAATTCTAATTTGTCGCCATGTTTCCATCCTTTAGCAAGCACAAGACCTTTTGGTAAAGTAACCATAAACTGCTTGTTATTTGGAAATTGGAGAATAGATTTATTAGACATATATTTATTTCTACATATAAGTACTATTTAAATGTTTCTATATTAATATATATAATAATATACATAAAAATATATATACCACATGTCCAATATAAATCTAAAGAAATGAAAAGATATACTTTTCAAATCGTTTTAAAATTTAAAAAGTTTTGAAAATCCTTATTTTTCAAACCGTTTTAAAATCTTTTAGATTTTAAAAAGTTTTAAATATGAACTAAAAAAACTGATTATAAGTATGCCAAGAAAAGAAAAAAAATCCAAATGGGGTGCTGTTCTAGTATTCTTTATAGCATTCATCATGATTAGCTCTATTGCTGGTTTTCTATACAGTGGGGAAACAGACCAATTTAGATATAATGATGTAAAATTCATAAGAACTCAATCTGGGTGGTCAGCTGTAATAAATAGCAATAGGATTATATTTGATTATTTTCCTTCAGAAGTAGAGGGCATCGAAGTTAGTCAGGATATCTTAAACTTATTATCTAACAAGGCAGAGATAGATACAACATCCATTGTAAATGATACATTCCTAGAAGAGATAGCATTAGCGCAATATAATATGAATCAGGCATTAGCTAGCTCTAATATTTATTTAAGGGGCGGCTTTACCACAAACAGCACATTTAATGCACCTATAATAACTTGCGAAGACGCAACACAATCCGTACCAATCATATTTTTTAAAAGATCAAATCAAACTCAGGTTAAATTAGAAAACAATTGTATAATAGCAGAAGCAAGAAATAGTTATGATATTCTTAGGATCAAAGATAGATTAGTATATTCTATCTTAGGTATCATTGGGTGATTTATTTGGAAGAGATAAAAGAAACAAAAGTAGATGACTTAAAAGGAGAAATAGAAGATATGCACGAAGAGGTTGAATCTGAGAAAAAAACCTCTGATTGGATTTTGATTGGTGCAGCAATAGCGATAATAATACTTCTTGCATTTATAATCAGCTTCAGATTTTTTCAAAAAGAACAACCTCAAACAATAGACGAATTACATTTATTAAATCTAAAAGAAGAATTAAACTCCAATCAAGGCTATCTTTACAATGGCTATAGCTTTGTTTTTGCAAATGGTTTATGGTACACTCAGGTGCAGAATGTTGCAGGAACCAACTTATTTAATATTCCATTGCATTATAGCCCTAACGATATTGAAGACATACCTATTGAAGGTCAGCTTAATACCACTACATTTAATTCTATAAAAGGGATATACGTAACTTTTGATCCATTAGGCACTGAGTTGCAATATGTAGCATTAGCTGTTGGTGAGTTTGATCAAAGCATAGTAAAAGCATTCAACAAACTACCTATTGCAGCATGCGATAAAAATGAAACATCAGCATGTGAAACCCGACCAATCATAACTTGTGACAATACAGACAAGCCTGTTTTGTACATAAAACAAGAACCCGAGACAAAAGTTATCTTTGACGATAACTGTATAATAGTTCAGGGCATAGGCCCAGAAGTGGTCAGAGCAATTGACAGGTTATTATTAAATTTATATGGGATAATGGTATAACCTAAATGACTGAGCATTATTATTCTGAAAAACAGACATCTGAATTAAGAATAACAGAAATTGAAGTACATTTAAGGGGAAATAACCTAAAATTTCAAACTGGTTCTGGTGTTTTTGCCATAGGCAAGATAGACAAAGGCACTTTAGTATTGATAAATAATTGCATTATAGAATCTAATTGGGAAATCTTAGATTTAGGTTGTGGTTATGGTCCAGTTGGAATAGCAATTGCAAAAGCATTCCCAGAAACTAAAGTTCTAATGACTGACATAAATGAAAGGGCAATAAAACTAATCAGAAGAAACGTCCATCTAAATAACATATACAATGCAAAAATAAGGAAATCTAATATCTATAGTAACATAAAAGAAAAGTTCAACACCATAATAGCAAACCCCCCTCAATTAGCAGGAAAAGAAATATGTTTTGAAATGATAGAAAAAGCAAAAGACCATCTAAAAAAAGGTGGCTTACTGCAGATAGTAGCTAGACATAAAAAAGGTGGAAAATCCTTAGAAGCAAAGATGAAAGAAGTCTTTGGTAACGTAGAAGCAATAGCCAAAAAATCAGGTTATAGGGTTTACATCTCTAAAAATTAAATCGTCTTAACTCCTTCAGGAGTCAAAGCCACTAATCTTATACCCAACCCTAACTGAAGCAAAGCAGAAACAACTGCCATATGCTCTTTTCCTTCTCCAGAAACAATATTCAAGGCAACCTCTAGATCATTAATCTTACCATTAAGCGCACCCTTAATGTCTAAAGCAAGCTCAGAAATAGTCTTTTTATTATCAATAACTATTGATTCAACATTATCTTTCTTAAAAGCATCCTTCCCAGCTTCATTAGTAATCAAATAAACCTTGTTCCATTCCTTCCCCTCAATTACCTTAGCAACATGCCCCCATGTTCCTTTTCCTGAAGATAAACAAGCGATTAAATCTGTCATGATTAATAGGTATTTTGTAATGTTTATATACTTTTGGAAATAACATATTTTCAAACGGATTAAACTTTAGGAATTTAAAAAATTCCTAACGGTTTAGAAAGCAGAGCTTTCTAAAAACCCAAAGGTTTTAATACTTTTATTTTAATAACTTCATTAACATATTAAACACGAGGTGGTCTTTATGACAAAATACACATATTCCATATTATTAGTTCTGATCTTATTGATAGGTTGTGCAAAACAGGAAGTAACAATAACAAGAATAGATAAACCAACAACAATTCAAGAGCCAACACCTGAACCCTCTGATGGAGTGCAATCACCAGATTCAACCCCTGAACCATCTGCAGAGATACAATCCCCAAAACCCAAGCCTAAACAATCATCAGAAGATATACCTGATGAAATAAATGAAATTTTAGCTAAATCAGAGACAAAATTAGAAAGTTATTCTTATAATTACAGGGAATATGGTAGTGATCTTCTCTATAAGACCCATGTTAAAGGGAATAATACAAAGATAATCCTTCCAGCGATAATAAATGTTGGTGATGGTAAATTTTATAACACTATTTATCTGGATACAGATAAAAAGACTGCACAAGGTTACTGTGAGCCACGTTCGAGATGTAGCGGCACATTCGGAAAGATAAAAGATCTTGATTATACTGAGGAACATATTAACACACCAATAGATTGGGCCAATCAAATAACAGAAGCCGAAAAAATAGGTGAAAGGGTAGTAGAATCCAGAGACTCTTTATATTTACAGACAAATGTTGGAAAAGTAATATTAGAATCTTACTATGGATTCATATATAAAGTGGAGGGCAGTGAAAAAACATGCGAATTCACAGACGTATCTTTTAATTCAGTAAAAGAAGAAGCTGTAATACCCCTTAACTCAATTATTTAATTTTTTATATTATTTTTTAATCCTCAATCCAAAAACTTTAAATAGAATTCTCCTTAAGTCTTAAATGGTGATACAATGAAATACAAATATCTAATAATCTTAGCAATTATTATGTTATTTATTGGCTGCAAATCAGAGTCAGAAATTACAAAATCTTGTACTGAAAAATGGATTTGTCCAACTGAAAATACTTTAGCATATAGAACCACTGATTGTACATTTAAACAAATAACTGATTGTGAAAACGGATGTGAAAACGGAGAATGCAATGAACTGGCAGAAGAGCCAATAGTAGAACCTGAAGAAGAACAACCAGAGATATTGGTTGAAGATATAACTGAAGAAACATCAGGGGATACAGCAGAAGAACTTAGTGAAGACGCCTCAATAGAAGAATCATTGATAGAGCAGCTTAATGATGTAGCAGAAAGAAAGATAAATAGCTATTCATATAGATACAAATCACCATCTGGCAAGCAATATGAGATTTATGTTAAAGATAATAAAATAAAATTAGATTATATATCAGATGAATATGTTATCTATATAGATACTGAGAAGGCAACAGCAGAAAAATACTGCATAGTCTATTCTAGTTGTGGGAAATTTACTGGAAAGATAGAAGACTTGGATTATGACACTGCTTATATAAAAACCCCCTTAGATTGGATTAAGGAGATAGAAGGGGCAGAGAAGATAGATGAAGGATCTTATTTTGGTAAGCAAAGCTTTAAGCTTAATACTAATATAGGCCAGGTAGTTATAGACTCTAATTTTGGTTTTATCTATAGCATAGAACAAGAAGAAAAATCATATTTCTTCACAGAAACATCATTAAATAGGGTACAAGATTCTGATGTAAACATTCCAGAACATTTGTTGCCTGAGTAAATGACAAATAAATAAATCTAATAATGCCTAAGAATGATAATCTCATTAGCAGAAATAATAGATATTTTTATTATGACCTTTGCAATAGGTTATATTTTCTCTGATTATTTTAAAAGAGAACCTTTAGAAGGCTATGACCCATTAAAATTCTATAGAAAATCACCTTTGATTGAGAATATTAAATTTGCAGCGATGATTACAGCACCCGCAGTTGTTTTTCACGAGTTAGCCCATAAATTTGTTGCATTATCATTCGGAGCAACAGCAACATTACATGCACCTTATGGTATGTATGCTATCGTAATCTTACTAAAGATGATGAGATTTCCATTATTATTCTTTGTAGGGGGTTACGTCTCTCACACCCCACTTCCAGCATTGCAATCCGCTTTAGTATCGGTAGCAGGACCATTAACAAATCTTATTCTTTGGTTAGCAGCTATAGCAGTAGTCAAATACAGTCTAGTAAATAGAAAATACTATAAGATAATAGTTCCAATGGGGAAGATAAATATGTTCTTATGTATATTTAATATGCTTCCTTTGCCAGGATTTGATGGATTTCATTTCATTTCAAGTATTTTTCAGGCTTTCTTCTAAGTTTAATAATAAATAACCCCTAAATTCAGATTTAATTATTTCTAACTATATTATAAAATATATTTTATAATATAGAATAATAGGAAGTATTATAAACTATATATTATAATATACCTTTGATTATGTCAAAAAAGCCAATTTCAGCTACAATTGATGAAGATTTAGTTAAGTGGATAAATATCAAACTTAAAGACAAGACTAGATTCAGAAACAAGTCCCATCTTATAGAAGTCGCATTGGAAAATTTAAAAAAAAAGAGCAAGTAGAGAAAAAACCATCAGCATAGTTGTTGGTTTTTCCTTAAATATAATATAATCAAAAAGGGAAGTGATAGATTATGCCATTATTTGACAAAAAGCCATTTTCATATGATATACTCCGTGAAGGAGATGACGTCATTCTTCAGATTAATTGTGAATCTTATACAAAAGTCCCTTCTTTAGAAGATGATCCTGTAACCATGTCCAAAACTTGTGACATTCTTAATGAAGCAGGTACAGTAACTAAGATTGTTTACTTTCAAAAAAGAAATATAGAATATGATTACTCTCAAACAACCTTCCTAAAGGGGATAGCAGACCTATACAAAAAATTAGTAAAACAAAAAGAGGTTCTTAGTTATAACGCATTTGTATATGACCCAACTTGTACAAAATGCGTTGCCAAGTGGTACTCAGATGTTAGAAATATAGCATCTAATCTTTTAAGATCAGATCCAATAGGCGCTTACGTCGATTTAAGGAGATTATTAAGGGATGAAAATATAAAATATCAAAAAGGAAAAGATCCTAGATGCAGAAGATGCCAGCCAAAATACCTTGGAATACTGACTCACCTTATCCAACTTCTGGAATCAACACAACTTATATCAACAGTAAAACCCCACTTAGCAGGATACAAAGTAGGCTCTAGGGATATTTATAGGACTGTGTTTAAACCATTGATCAAACCAGATTTCCTTTTCACAAAACTAATGTCAAAATTCCCAGAAGAAGGAGAAGAGCTGGATTCTTATATAGTTGACAACACAGAAGTTACAATATTTAAATTACCAGATACAATACAATACCTTTACCATATAAATCCTCCCGAATTTAGATTAAGCGAAGACAAATACGAAATACTTGATTCTGCAAGGAAAATTATGACAGAGCATAAGCCAAAGAAAAGCGAATTTGTTGACCCAGAAAGGATGCGAAATGTCTTTTATAATATTGGTCGTGATTTAATAGAAGAATTAGCAGAATTTAAGAAAATAAGGCTAAAGCCAAAAGATGTTGATGAATTAACAAATATTTTAGTAAGGTACACAGTTGGATTTGGGCTGATAGAGGTATTGCTAAAAGACCCAAAAGTACAGGACATAACTATAAACTCCCCTATGGGTGAGATACCTATGTTCCTTGTTCATGCTGATTTTGGGGATTGTAAAACAAACGTGATGCCCGTAGTAACAGAAGCAGATTCTTGGGCATCTAAACTTAGGATGATTTCAGGTAGACCCTTAGATGAAGCAAATCCTATTTTAGATACAGAATTAGAAATACCTGGTGCACGTGCTAGAGTAGCCGCCATTACTGCCCCTTTAGATCCGACTGGGTTAGCTTATGCATTTAGAAGGCATAGGGATGATCCTTGGACATTGCCTTTGTTTGTCCACAACAAAATGTTGAATCCATTAGCTGCAGGAATATTAAGCTTTATTATAGATGGGTCTAGGACAATGTTAGTAGCAGGAACAAGGTCTGCAGGTAAAACATCTTTACTTGGAGCTATGTTGATAGAAATAATGAGAAAATATCGGCTGATCACTATAGAAGATACATTAGAATTACCTTCCACTGCATTAAGAAAACTTGGTTATAACATTCAACAGATGAAAGTAGCATCAGCAATGTCAAAAGGAACTGCAGAAGTTTCAGCAGAAGAAGGGATAAGAACAACACTAAGACTGGGAGATTCATGTTTAATTGTGGGTGAAGTACGTTCGACAGAGGCCAAATCACTTTATGAAGCAATGCGTGTTGGTGCATTGGCAAATGTTGTGGCAGGGACTATTCACGGAGATTCACCATATGGTGTTTTTGATAGGGTAGTTAATGATTTGGAAGTTCCTAGAACAAGCTTTAAAGCAACAGACTTGATTGTAGTAGCAAATCCTATACGTTCAGCAGATGGTCTGCATAAATGGAGGAGAATAACACAGATAACAGAAGTAAGAAAACAATGGGAGCAAGACCCATCACTAGAAAATGGATTTTCTGATCTGATGAAATATGACAGTAAAACAGACGAACTGCAACCCTCAAACGATTTGATAAATGGGGATTCTGAACTTCTAAAATCTATAGCCGGTTCTGTAAAAGACTGGGCAGGCAATTGGGATGCAGTATGGGATAATATAATGCTCAGAGCTAAAACCAAAGAAGCGATGGTAAATTTTGCTGTTAAACAGAAAGATCTTTCATTATTAGAAGCAAAGTTTGTAATACAATCAAATGATGAATTTCATAGGATATCAGATAACGTAAAAGAAGAAGTTGGTTCATTAGATTCAAAAAGAATATTTTTTGAATGGAATGAATGGTTAAAAAGAAGCATAAAAAAGAAAGAGATATAGTTCTAAAATGTCGGATGAACGAGGGATGGGAGATTTAATAGATAAGTATAAGAAAAAGATAGAGGCAGAACTAGGCCCAGTTGACGAAACCACAGATCAAAGCCCTGAAAAAGGGGTTCTTACCCGAGAATACAATCAATTTAGGCAGGAATATATTCAAGGACATCTGACACTTTATGAAAAACTTTGCAATTCTTTTGAAAATATAGTAAAGATAGCGCCAGATAAGAAAAAAGAGCAAGAACTGCAGGAATCAATCGGCATATGCCATTTAAATGTAACTCCTGTTGGTGCAACATCTTTTGCCATGATTGCGCCAATATTATTTATAATTATGGTATCTCTTTTTTCTATTCTTCTATTAAAATCATTCTTTTTCGTCATATTCTTCCTTATATTGGGCGTTTCTTTGATCGGTCCATTAGGGAAATTGCCCATGTTCATTGCAAATACATGGCGTCTTAAATCATCTAATCAGATGGTATTATGCGTATTCTATGTCGTCACTTATATGCGCCACACATCTAACCTTGAATTAGCTTTAAGATTTGCATCAGATCACGTTGCCCCCCCATTAAGCTTAGATTTAAAAAAAGTATTATGGGATGTAGAGACAGAAAAGTGTTCAACAATAAAAGAATCTCTGGAAATCTACCTTCAGACCTGGAGAAAATGGAACTTGGAGTTTATCGAAGCATTCCATCTGATAGAAGCATCATTATATGAAGGGGATGAAGAGAAAAGAGTTGCAACCCTAGATAAATCATTAGATGTTATATTGACTGAAACATATGAAAGGATGTTGCATTACGCTCAAAACCTAAAATCACCAATTACCATGCTCCATATGTTAGGTATTATACTCCCTATCCTCGGATTAGTAATCCTCCCTTTAGTAGTCAGCTTTTTATCAGACGTAAAATGGTATTATATCTCATTGATCTATAATGTGGGGTTGCCTATTTTGGTTTTTTACTTGGGCAAAACAATCTTAGCCAAAAGACCAACTGGATATGGTGATACAGATATAAGTGAACTTCCAGAATATAAGAAATATGCTGGAATACTGATGAAATTTGGAAAAAAAGAGATTAAAATAAGCCCCCTCATAGTATGTGTAATAATTGGATTGATGCTTTTTATGGTGGGCATAAGCCCTATATATTTACGTTGGTTTATTTCTGACGAAGCAAATCTTGGCTTTGGAGATATTGATGAAACCTCAACATGCTTAAGGGCATTTTGTCTATTGGACTATAGGACCTCTGAAAGCGGCAAAGTAACTGGTCCATTCGGTTTAGGTGCTTCTATGTTAAGTTTATTTTTTGTAATTGCATTCGGTTTTTCTATAGGTTATTATTATAAGCTGAAAAGCAAGAATGTCATAGGGATAAGACGTAAAACAGAAGCATTAGAGCAGGAATTTGCTTCTGGACTCTTCCAATTAGGCAATAGGTTAGGCGACGGTTTGCCTGCAGAAACAGCATTTGGTAAGGTTGCAGTAAGTATGCAGGGAACAATCTCAGGTGCATTTTTCCAGTCAGTATCCTCTAATGTTAGGAAACTTGGCATGGGTGTAGCAGAAGCAATATTTAACCCAAGGCATGGGGCATTAATCTATTTTCCATCACAATTAATAAAAAGCTCAATGAAAGTTCTCATTGAATCGGTAAAAAAAGGACCTAGGGTGGCGGCAATGGCCCTCATAAATATATCTCGATACTTAAAAGAGATCCATAAAGTAAATGAACGCCTAAAAGATTTAATGGCTGAAGTGATAGCTTCTATGAATTCTCAGATAAAATTCTTAACACCAGTCATTGCAGGAATTGTTATAGGTATAACTTCGATGGTAACTACTATCTTAGGTAAATTATCCATGCAAATGACTCAATTAGGCGGAGCAGAATCAGGGGCTGGTGGAGCCTTAGCGACTGGTTTCTTCGGGCAAGGAGTTCCTACTTTCTATTTCCAGGTAATCGTGGGATTATATGTTGTGCAAATAACATACATCTTAACTATCCTTGCAAATGGGATTGAAAATGGATCTGATAAACTGAATGAAAGATACCTATTAGGCCAGAACATGGTCAGGGCAACAATACTTTACACAATTGTTTCTGCAACGATAATGTTAATATTCAACTTGATTGCAAATAGGATTATGACTGTAAGTTTATTAGGTTAGTTCTTAAGAATGTAGTGATCAAAAAGATTATTGATATTATGATATTTCGTTTACTATAATTATGTTTTCTAAATTAATAAATTGTCACTTATAGGTAGTAATAAATAGTAAGATTTATAAATAGGTGATGTTTGCCTTATATCTATATCAACTAATAAACTAAAAAATGACGAATTACTTAGCAACAAGGGCCTTGATGGCAAGTATGGCAGCTGCAAGTCCTGCAATCGCAGAAAGTCAGCAGACTCCACAAACTCAACCCTTAGATGTTGTTATGAGCTCTAGCTCTCTAAATCCTAGGCTCGTACCTTACATTAATCAAGGAGAAGATCCATATGTGCATTTTGCCAAAATATATGCTGATTTAAGGGGCAAGATTATAAAATCATTTGGCTTATTAGAAACACAATATACTAGGGGTGATCTAAGATCAGTTCTTTTTGGAATTATGGTCAGTTCAGAAAAAATGCCAAAACCTCTTGGCAAAGTTGAAGATAATGAATTATATCAGATAGGGGATAGATATGTTATCAAAATCAGAGAGGGACAGCAAACCACTCAAGAATGTATGGATAGTCTGTTAGCAGGTAGGATGGACTTAGATCAGGATCATGTAATTCAACCTGACGAAGCCAGAGCTTTTAGAGATTCTTTTCAGAAATCACATTATTTTTCTTCAGATTATGTTTTAGCTAAATGCCGCCAGTATTTGAATTCTAAACAACAATCTGCAGAACAGGTTCAACTAATTTTAGATTAAATTAAGATTCAAAATAATGAAGGGCAGCAAAACTGTAATTACAATACAAATTTAAACTCCCTTAACCCTTACCATACATATAACATCCAATTAGAATCAATATAAATTCAATAAGTGCTAGACCATTCATTACAATTACAGGGATACTTCTTATCTCAAACCCATAGAGAAGCCAAACAACAGTACCAACAGTTAATATCATATAAGTAATTGCAGCTATATCTTTTGCACTTTTTTTCTTAAAAATCTTATAGATCTGGGGAAAATTAGCAAATCCATTAACTACTCCAAAGACCGTTGCTAATGATGATAGAATTGTCATGTTAGCCTTATATTAAATTTTTATTTTAATTCCTTGCCGTTTATTTATAATGGAAATGCGTTAAGGTCTATAAATCTTGCTGTTATTTTGGGATAATAATTCATTAATCTCACTTGCCAACATTTTGGCAAGTGACGAGAAGCCTTCTATCATTTAAATTCTAATGAATTAGCTGTTTTAGCACCCCCACTTGCCACTTGCCAACCACCTCCGCCAGATATATAAACTAGTATTTTTACATTCTTAATAAAAAAGAGTTCACGCAAAACTGTTAAATAATGATTTTCCACTTTCTAGAAAATCAATTACAGAGTTTCGCTCTTTGACCTCTTTTTTCAAATCTCCAAGAATTTCTTTCAATAAATGAAAAGAAATCTTAATGGAGGTGATTTAAGATGGAATTTGATATATCAAAAATAGAATTTAGTCATGTAGATAGAAAACGAGGCTTAGTTTTACCTAAGGGACCATCTAAAAAATTAGCAGAGTTTATTGGTATACTGGCAGGAGATGGGCATGTTAGCTTTAATACTAGATATAATATCATATCTGTATCAGGAGATTCTAGATTAGATTATGATTATTTTCACTATGTAAAAAATTTAATCAAAAACCTTTTTAACATAAATGTTAAAATTATCCAAAGGAAATATAAGAATTTAATAGAAATTAACTTCAGTTCACTAGGATTATTCAATTTCATTAAGGGAATGGGATACTATAAACATCATAGTAGGAATATTAAAATTCCAAATTGGATACTCAATAACCAAGATTATCTTCTACACACCCTTAAGGGATTAGCAGATACAGATTTTTCTTTAATGCTCTATAGAAATAGAAAGAAATATCCACATTACCCAGTAATATCTTTAAGTTTAGTGGATAAAAAAATAATCATACTATTCTCAAAATTTCTAGAAAAATTAGGTTTTAATGTTGACTTTATTCCAGAAGATAGAAATTTTGATAAAAGGTTTGGAAAAACTTGGATTGAAAGCAGATTAAGATTAAGTGGTCGTCAAAACCTTCAATTATGGATGAAATTAATTGGTTTTAGAAACCAAAGACATCTTAATAAGTATGAAGAATATCTAAAAAGTGGAACAATCACAAGTAAAAAAGGAAGACCCCCTAAAATAATAAAAGGTTTAAAAAAGAGTGGGGCTGCCGGAATTTGAATTTTCCCAAGACGCACATGGTATTGCGACTTCCCAGGACACCTAGATCTCTGCTCTTCATCGGCAAAAGCCTCTGCAGATCATAGGAACTTCAGTCTAGTGCTCTCCCAGGCTGAGCTACAGCCCCATCAAGACTATAGAATTAAATAACCCTATATAAACATTATTATTTTAACCCTCATATCTACACTCAATTAAGATACCTTTTTATTTATTATCCCATTTCTATATTGAAATGCCACTGGGAATTGTTTTTGATCTTGAAGGTGTTCTTATTGACGAGCTACCTCCAGGGAATGCTCATCCTGAATTCATGGAAGTATTGCTTAGGGCAAGATATGATTTTGATTCAACCACTCTATGGACTATGGCTGGGATGGAGCAAGGCACTGCAGGTTTAGTGGAGTTTCTGGATGTTGGATCTGTATTGACTCTTTTTGATCGGATTATCCTTGGCATAATTAATCATGAAACTATGGAGCATCATTTTGAATATGCAGACCTTGAGCAGGGCAGATTAGTTAGAACAGGAAAAATATATTCATTTGTTGGGGATAATGTAAGAAAAAATCTAGGTGAACTAGGAAACCCTAAAGATTATGTATTAATAGAAGATAATAAATATGGTTTTCCAGACGAAAGAGTAGTCAGGATGCCTTCTTGGCCAGCAAACAACGACCCACTTAGTTTATCAAAAGCTTATGAACAAGCACTACAAAAGTTCTAACATATCACATTATCTCTTCTTCATCCTTAATAACTTCTTCCCCTAGTTTCTCATCTTCTGTAAGGCTCTTCTCACCTTCATCACTTGTAACGTCTTTCTTATTTGGAATCTCACCCTCAGTAGTCTCTGCACCATCTCCAACAACTTCTAATTGTCCAAACTTACCAGTTGAAAGCTGTTTTTCACCTTGCCATTCACTTACCCAACCATTGATGATGTGAACCTTAGCTCCAACCTTAACTTGTTCAATCTGCTCATTCCATAATGTCAGACTCATTTCACCAGTAGCATCTTTTATCTTAACATTGCATACCCTTCCAGCCTTGCCAAATTTCTCAAACTCTCTGATATCCCCTTTCTCAACAATCTCTACTATCAAATCAACCTGTCCTTGTCTTGCCTGTAAATCTTTTATTGCCATTTTAAATATCCTCCATTTATTCTATATTTCATTAAATTTTAATTTATTCTTCAATAAACCACTCAAAACCTTAACTATATCCTCTACTTTAACCCTAATTTGCTTAGTCGAATCCCTATCCCTTATAGTACAATCTCCTTTTTCCAATGTATCAAAATCAATAGTAACACAATAAGGTACTCCCATCTCATCAGCTCTAGCATACCTACGACCAACAGAACCAGATTTATCATAGGCGCAATTAAACTCATCATTCAATAAACCAAATATCTCTTTTGCCTTATCATTCAACTTATTAACCAAGGGAAAAACACCCACTTTAACAGGAGCTAACCTGGAATCCAACTTCAAAACAACATTCCCTCTGTCTTTATCGTCATTATAAGCTTCAAACATAAACGCTAAAAATGCCCTATCAATACCCTGAGAGGGCTCTGAAGCGACATAAGGAATAACTTTCCCCTTACTTTCTTCGTCATAATACTCCAACGAAGTTTTAGACGCTTCCATATGTTGCTTTAAATCAAACTGCCCTCTATCTGCATTTCCATGTATCTCTTTCCATCCAAATGGAAATTTATATTCAATATCAAAGCATGCAGAAGCATAATGCGCTAATTCATCTTTTAGATGTTCACGAAGCCTTAAATTACTTGGATTTATCCCTATATCGATAAAAAATTGATAATATTTAGCTAGCCAATAAGCATGCCATTGAGAAGCAACTTTTTTATCTACAATATCCTTGATAGTCATCTCGATATGGTCTTCATCATTCTCCTGGTTCTTCTGTGTTAAGATTTGCAATTTAATATTCTCAACTTCTTTAACATAAGGGCAATCATTTGTTTTATCTGGATGCACAAAAAATTCTATTTCAAACTGCTCAAACTCCCTAGATCGAAATAAGAAATCACGTGGAGATATCTCATTTCTAAAAGCCTTGCCGACTTGAGCAATACCAAAAGGCAATTTTTTACGAGCACCTTCTTGTACTAATTTATAGTTTGTAAAGATAACTTGGGCAGTCTCTGGCCTTAAATAAGAAACATCCCCTTTAATAGGTCCAACTTGGGTAGTGAACATAAGATTGAACTGACCTTGACTCTCTAGATCAGCACCACACTTAGTGCATTTCAATCCTTTATCATTATCACCTTTGATCAATAATTTACATTTATCACATTTATAGATATAATCAGTAAAAGAATCTACATGCCCTGATGCTTTCCATACTTTAGGATTTGTTATTATTGTTCCATCTATACCTACAACATCATCTCTCTTATGTACAAAAGTCTTCCAAAAAGCAGATTTGATATTATTCTTTAGCTCTACTCCTAACGGCCCATAATCAAAAAATCCAGCATATCCACCATAAAGTTCACTATTAGGATAAACAAAACCCTTCTTCTTGCAAAAGACCGACATATCTTCTATTGTTAATACCATATATTCACGGAAAATATACACATATATAAATATTTATGTTTATCATCGGCTTAGTAGAAAAAGTCCGTCTGTGCCATGAATGCCATTAATACCAGAGGTATTCATGGCATGGCCAGGACGGAGCTTACTGGGTTGCCACACTTTAGTGTGGTGTTCCAGTCAGCGTAGTAGGACTTTTTCTACTAAGCCTTTATCATCTACAAAAAAGAATTTGACGATGATAATTGAATTACTGATATGGATTAGATACAGATCATTTCTTTAGCCATATCACTTCTTCTTTAGAAAGATCAGCATATTCAGCTATATTGTTACCCATCTCTTTGTTCTTCTTAAATATAGTCTTAAAATATTCAATATCTTTGATAATATCCTTTGTAGAACTATGTGTCTTTTCTGCAATCTTAGCAGCAATAGCTTTTTTCTTCATGCTTTTCTGTTTAGCCCACCATAACTTCAATATTCTTCCAGTTGGCTTATACTTCACAAATTTCTTGTATTTTTCATCTTTAGAAACAGCCACCCCTGCAGTGATTAACGCATTGATATAGACTAAGAATCTCCAATGCTGCCACCTTCTGATACGTCGATTAAAAACATCTGCCTTGCTTATCTTATCATAAGCTCTTGCCAGATCTTCTGGCTTGCTATACTCATGAGGTAGATTCTCATCTATCCATAATAATTGCTGACTTAGATCTTCCTTAATATTGTCAAAAGCACCTATTGCTACTTTAGGATCTGTAGTCTTAAACACACGAAGCAAAGCATTTGGCATAGATTCTTCTTGACTTCTCTGCTCTAACTCATCTAGGCTCTCTTTAGTCAGTTCTTTTGTCAATTCAGTTAAGGTCTGCAGATCATTGACAGCAGCTCTGCAATCTCCACCAGCCCTCCTTGCTAATGACTTAAGTACATCTAGCTCATATTTGATATTCTCTTTAGAGCATATATCCTTCAAAACAGAGGTTATATCCAGATAGCCTATGGGTTCTAACTCTATCAAGTTACATTTCTTTCTTAAAGAATTAAACTTATAATCCCAAGGGTTTGTTGCAGTTAATATTATTGGAAATTGGCTTTTCTCGATCAGCTTGATCAAAGCCTGCATCCCACCCCTATCCTTCATCCCAGACAATCCATCTATCTCATCCACAAGTATTATCTTCCCTTTAGAAAACAAAGAATGCTGTAAAATAGCCCCCCCAACTTTCTGGTTTATCTCATCTTTGTTCCTTGAATCAGAAGCATTTACTTCTATAATCTCATAATTAAACTCATTAGCCATAGCATAAGCGATAGAAGTCTTTCCACTGCCTGATGGTCCATATACCCATGTAGCTTTCTTCTTCTGCTTCTTAAAATTAGTAATTATTTCCTTTAATTCTCTCGCAGATTTATCATGCCCCTTTATATCCTTTAAAGACTTAGGGACATACTTCTTAGTAAACGGAATCATAGAAACTAGTAAGCAACTTATGTTTATTAATATTCTCTTTTTCTCGGCTTAGTAGAAAATATAGGTTGCCATCAATTTATGAGCTTCTTAAATAGATACATCTAACTGGCAAGGGGGAAGTCCCTTACGGGGAATGTCAGTTATCTATACCAACTTCAAGAAGCGAACCCGATGGCAACCCGACCAACGGGAGATTTTCTACTAAGCCCTTTTTCTCAAAAGACTATTAAATTTTTCTAAAGTTTGATCTAATCTTTACTCTTTTATTCCAAAAACATTTATATACAATAACCTTATTCTCTAACTTATTATGGAATTACCAAAAAGATACGACCCCAAAGAATCAGAACCAAAATGGCAGAAGTTTTGGGAAGAAAATAAGGTCTACAAATTCAATAAAGAATCAAAGGCAGAGATCTTTTCGATAGATACTCCTCCACCAACCGTTTCTGGAAAGATGCATCTGGGTCATGCTTTTATGTACTCGCAGATGGATTTTATTGCAAGATTCAAAAGAATGCAGGGTTTTAACATATTCTATCCTTTTGGCACAGACGACAACGGACTACCCACTAAATTATTGATAGAAAAGGAAAAAAAAGTAAGAGCCCATGATCTAGGTAGAAAAGAATTTGTAAAACTATGCTTAGAAACACTAAAAAAAGAGATAAGGCCTAAATATATCGAAGATTGGAAAAGGATAGGCACTAGTTGTGATTTTGACTTATTCTACACAACCATAAATGAACACTGTCAGAAAATATCACAGAAATCATTCATAGATCTATACAACGATGGGCGAGAATACCGGACAGAAGCACCAGCAATGCACTGTCCAAAATGCAGGACTGCAATCTCCCAGGTTGAATGTGAAGATAAAGAAATTTCATCTTTCTTCAATGATATTGTATTCAAAGTAGACAATAATGGGAAAGAAGAAGAATTGATCATAGCAACAACAAGACCAGAACTTTTACCAGCTTGTGTTGCAGTTTTCTACCATCCTGATGATGCAAGATACCAAAAACTTAAGGGAAAAACAGCAAAAGTTCCGTTATTTGATTTCGAAGTCCCAATATTAGAAGATAAAAAAGCAGATCCAGAAAAGGGTACAGGATTAGTTATGTGCTGTACATTTGGAGATTCAACAGATTGTGAATGGCAAAAGATACACAAACTTCCTATAAAAGAAGCTATTGGAAAAGACGGAAAGATGACAGAACTTGCTGGCAAGTACGAAGGCAATACTATAGTGACTGCAAGAAAGATGATTATTGAAGATATGAAAGATCAAAAATTACTATTGAGTCAAGAACCGATCAATCACCCAGTAAACACACATGAAAGATGCGGAACCCCTATAGAATTCATCCATTCAAAACAATGGTTTGTAAAATACCTGGACCTAAAACCTCAGATGGAGAAATGGGGAGAAAAACTTGGATGGTTCCCACATCATATGAAAAACAGATATGATAATTGGGTTAAGGGATTACAGTGGGATTGGTGCATCTCAAGACAACTTCCTTTTGGAATTCCATTCCCAGTATGGTATTGCAAAGAATGTGATGAAATTATCTTAGCAGATGAAAAACAACTTCCAGTTGATCCATTGACAGACAAACCACCAGTTGACAAATGCCCAAAATGTGGTTCAACAGAATTCATACCAGAAAAAGACATAATAAACACATGGGCAACATCATCATTAACACCTCAGATTACAGCATCATTAGTTCCAGAACTATATGATAAGATCTACCCTATGTCAATGCGGCCGCAAGGTCATGACATAATCACATTTTGGTTATTCAACACAGTTGTAAAATCACAATTACACAATAAAGTAAATCCCTGGAAAGATTGTATGGTAACAGGTTGGGCTCTAGATCCAAAAGGAAAAAAGATGTCCAAAAGTAAAGGTAATGTTATTGAACCCCAAGTTATGATCGAAAAATACAATGCAGACGCTTTAAGATTCTGGGCAGCAGGATCAAAACTAGGTGAAGATCTTCCATTCCAGGAAAAAGATTTAGTTACAGCCCAAAAATTCATTACAAAATTATGGAATGCTTCTAAATTTGCAATTATGCACTTAGAAGATTACAAAGGGGACAAGCCAGAAAAACTAGAACCAGTCGACAAATGGATATTATCAAAACTAAGCAAAATAATAAAAACCTCTACAGATTCATTCAAAAAATATGAATATAATAGAACAAAAGCAGATGTAGAGAATTTCTTCTGGCATGAACTATGTGACAATTACCTAGAGATAGCCAAAGATAGATTATACAATCCAGATCAAAGGGGAAAAGAACAAAGATTAAGCGCACAATATGCACTTCATACTACATTATTAGCAATCTTAAAGATGGTAGCTCCAATAATGCCTTACATTACAGAAGAGATATATCAATTATATTTCAATAGATCAGACTCTGCAAAAAGCATCCATATCTCAAAATGGCCAGAGCCAATAATCACAGATGAAACAGCAGAAAAAATAGGTGAGTTAGTAGTTTATGCTGCTCAAAAATCCAGACAGGCAAAATCAGACAAAAACCTAAGCCTAAAAACCCCATTAAAAAACTTATTAATCAAAGGCAAGATCTCAGAAAAAGATTTCGAATCAGTCAAAGACGACATAATTGCAACAACTAAAGCAGAAAACATATCTTATGAAAAATTAAAAGATGATTCTGAAATAGATTATGAAGTTGAATTAGAACTATGAATTATATTCAAATCATTATAGGGTATAATGCCCCTCATAACTCTCAAGTTTATCCCATTCTATCCCATAAGAATCTCTAAAATTAGATTCAGGATCAAGACCCATCTCAGCAAACGATTGCCTTTTCTCAATTAACCAATCCCTTGCCATATTAAATACTTCTTTACCAACTTTCCTGCCATCAGCTAATCTAGCTACAATAGCATCAACAACTTGATCTATGTTCAATGGATTAAGTTTATCTGGTAAAGGAGCATCTAAATCACTGACAAAACTAGGCACATCTCCTTCATCTAATTCACTATCAGAACAAAGTACAGCATAATTTCCAACCCCTATATTAATACCTGGTAAAACTACAGTCATAATATCACCTTTATAAGAAGAATCAATTATATTTTTTAAATCTTTCTATATTTATATATTTTATATAATATTTAAACCTTCTTCCACCGGACTCCTTCAGGAGTATCTATCAATTCAATCCCTTTTTCCTTTAGATCATCCCTTATCTTATCCGCCTTATCAAAATCTTTATTCTTTCTGGCGTCTTCTCTCGACTTGATCAGACTCTCTATATCTTTAGGAATATTCTCATCATTCTTTTTAAAATCCATAACACCCAATATAGCATCAACTTCTTTCATAAATGAAATTACCTTTGAAGCATCGTCCTTGCTCAGGCGAAGCTTGTTGACATCACTCATGAAGTCAAAGATAACAGCTAACCCACCAGAAATATTCAAATCATCGTCCATCTTCATCTCAAAAGCAGCTCTGGTCTCTTTGATAAGTTCATCTATATTGCCAACATCTTCATCACAATCCATGCCCCCTAAGACAAATATAAAATTATTGAGCTTATCAACAGCACCTTTAGCTCCCTCAAGAGCCTTAAATGTAAAATTAGCTTGCTGCCTATAATGCGTACTCAACAAAAGATATCTTATAGCAACTGCACTATACCCTTTATCAAGCAGATCACGAAGAGTATAAAAATTACCTAGTGACTTGCTCATTTTCTTCCCATCAACAAGTAGATGCTCATTATGCACCCAATAGTTTACATAAGGGCTTTCAGTACATCCTTCTGCTTGAGCTATCTCATTTTCATGGTGTGGAAACACTAGGTCAATTCCACCAGTATGTATATCAAAACCATTACCTAAATACTTAGTATTCATTGCACTGCATTCAATATGCCACCCAGGACGACCTTTACCCAGCGAAGTTTCCCAAAAAACATCACCATCTTCTTTAGAATAACCTTTCCACAAAGCAAAATCCTGAGCCTGATCTTTATCATAATCATCTTGTTTTACTCTTGCACCTTCTTTCAACCCTTCAAACTTAAGTCTTGAAAGCTTTCCATAGTTCTTAAACTTAGAAACACTATAATACCATGACCCGTCTTCTCCTTTATATGCAAGTCCCTTGTCGCTAAGCTTCTGAATCATTGCAACCATCTCATTGATATGATCTGTTGCCCTTGGGAATATATCTGCTTCTGAGATATTTAATGTTTTAAGATCACTAAGAAATGCATCAGTATATTTCTTAGTATACTTTTTCAAAGAAATCTTCTCTTGTATAGAGCCCTTTATTGTCTTATCATCAACATCTGTAATATTCATTACATGCTTTACATTAAATCCTTTAAACTTAAGATATTTTTTCAGAAGATCTGCAACTATATAAGCCCTAAAATTACCTATGTGGGCAAAGTTATAAACAGTAGGCCCGCAACTATACATCCCTACTTCTTTCTTATTGATAGGCTCAAAAACGTCTTTCTTTCTGCCTAGTGTATTGTATAGTTTTAACATATTTATCACTTAAATCCTGATATACTTATATATTTTTTGAATTATAAGAGGGAGCAGAGGGATTTGAACCCCCGAATATCCGCTCTGCAGGCGGACGCCTTAGCCACTTGGCCATGCTCCCTTATGAGAATCATTCTTTTCTTATAAGGTGTTTTTGGAATATAATAACCAAATTTTTTCCAAAACAAATATTTACTGTATTTTTTCATACTTGAAAAACCGATTTCTTTTAACCATTTATTAAGCATTTCAGATCCACTAAGATAGACTCTAATTGTCTTATCTGTTTTGCTAGGTCTCTTTTGTACTTTAAAAGCTTTTTGTTTGAGCAATTCAAATATTTGCAAAGCTAATTTTTTACTAGATGTCTTAATTTCTATCCTTGGATAAGAAGTGTATTTAATCTTTTTTGATTTTGAAAAATAAAGTGAACCATCTGTTTCAAATATGCCTCTAATAATATGTTTACTATATTTCCACTCTAGGTACTTCTTAGGGATTTCTGCATTGAATGATTTCTTTTTATTAGTTATTCCTACATCGTTCAATAAAAACTCCAAAAACTTTTTACTGTGTAATTCTAATCTCAAGGCTCGCTTTTTCTTATCTATGCTTATTCTAACAGTTGGAGTTTTATTAGTTATACTTGTAATTAACTTCGATAATTTACTAAAATATTCTTGATCATCTTTTGCATCTCCAGTTATTTCTAGGGTATATACTTTATGTGAAGGATAGTATTTTATACATCCATCCCCCAAAATAACTCCAATCAATTCATAAAAGTTCAATTTTTGAGTTAAATTTTGCGTTTTCATAGTACCTCGTGTTTCTGAAAAATAAAAATTTAATTTTAAATAAACAATTAACTAAAACAATGAAGAATTCTAACAGCAACATATACAATTTACCATCATGTTAATAGGGAGAAACCAAGTTCTATATTTAAACTTATTGTAAAGATAATTTCCAATACTATTTAGAAAAGTTAATCTTTTCATTATATATTGGATTCTATTCTAGATATATTCTTTCTTAGAATAAGTTGTATGCAGCAGTTTATGTGCTCTTTCACTCCCAAACTCCCCTAGATATTCTTTGTAGATCTTAAGTGCAGATTGATTTTTATGGGATTTTCTTATCTTTTTCCTTTCATCAACATCAATTAATGCTTTAGTCCTTTTAGCTAAGGTTTTCTTATTATGTGGTGGGGGTTGTCCTCCTCCCCCAATACAACCACCATAACATGCCATAATCTCAATAAAATGATATGGGCTCTTCCCTGCCTTGATCTGATTCATCAATTTACGGGCTTCACCTAGTGTATGGACAACAGCTATCCTCACATTTTCACCACCTATCTTAAGTTCAGCCTCTTTCATTGTTTCCATATTTCTTATATCTTTATAATCTATCTTCTTTAGATTTTTTCCACTGACCCAATCAGCTACAGTACGCAAAGCAGCTTCCATTACTCCCCCAGTATGGCCAAATATTGCTCCTGCTCCTGTGCTTTCACCCAATGGATTATCAAAATCTTCATCATTAAGATTAACAAAATCTACATCAAGTTGTTTTATAAGCTTAGCAAGCTCTATTGTGGTCAAAACATAATCTGCTTCTCCTTTGAACTCAGGTCTCAATATTTCAAATTTCTTTGCTGTGCAGGGCATAATATCTACCAAGATAATATCTTTTGGATCTACTTTCATCTTCTTTGCAAAATAGGTTTTGATCAAAGAGGCAAGTATTGCTTGGGGACTTCTACATGAAGACATGTGGTTAAGCTGCTCAAAAAAGAACTGTTCTCCAAACTTGATCCATGCAGGACAACAAGTTGTTATCATAGGTAAATTTTTTTTATCTTTAAATCTCTTAACAAATTCTGTTGCTTCTTCTATTATGCAAATATCAGCAGCTAAGTCAGTATCAAAAACTTTCTTGAAACCTATCTTCCTCAAAGCAGCAACCATCTTGCCCGTTACAGATGTTCCAGCAGGCATCCCAAAACATTCGCCTAATGTAGCACGGATAGAAGGAGCAGTTTGTGCAACTAAATATTTATCAGAGTTGAGTGCATCTATAACTGGTTGTATATCACTTTTTTCAGTTAATGCAGCTGTTGGACAAGCAACAACACACTGACCGCATTTTACACAAGAACTCTTGTTTATTGGAGTATTAAATGGGGGTGCAACCTTTGTGTTAAAACCCCTGTTCTGTAATCCAATAGCATGTACTGTCTGTATATTGCTACATATCCTAACACATTGTTCACAAAGTATGCATTTATTATTATCCCTCCTTATAGAAACACTTGAATTATCAACATCCTCCCATCTTTTTTCTCCCTCAAACCTTATATCTCTTACCATTAACTCTTCAGCATATCTTTGTAGTTTACAGATTAGATTTTCCTTGCAGGTTGTACAATTCAAATCATGGTTTGCAAGCAAAAGCTCAATATTAATCCTTCTTGCCTCCAAAACTCTGGGGGTGTGTGTAACTATTTCCATCCCCTCATTAACCGGAGTACAACAAGAAGCAACTAATTTTTGTTTTCCTTTTTGTTCAACAACACATATCCTACATGCACCTATCCTTTCTAGCCTGCCATTATGGCAGAAGTGGGGTATGTCAATACCATTTTTCTTAGCTACATCTATAATCATATCCCCTTCTTTACATTCAACATCTACACTATTCAACCTAATCTTTATTTTATTCATTTTTTCTCAATAGCATCAAAAGCGCATGCTTCATAACACTTCCCACATTTTACACATTTACTTTGTTCAATCACATGTTTCTCTTTTAAGTTACCGGATATAGCCTCAACAGGGCAATGCCTTGCGCAGTTCCCACAACCAATACATTTCTCGGTTATACTATATTTTACAAGACCTTTACATGCTTTTGCAGGACATTTTTTCTTTTCCAGATGATCTATATATTCATTTTCAAAAAACCTTAATGTAGAAAGTATGGGGTTAGGAGCATTCTGTCCAAGACCACATAATGCATTATCCCTGACAAATTCAGACAATAATTTTATTTTATTGATATCTTCTCTTCCACCAACACCTCTGGTTATTTGTGTTAGCATCTCAAGTAAACGCATTGTCCCTTCTCTACAAGGGGTGCATTTGCCGCAGCTTTCTTCTTGTGTGAAACTCATAAAATATCTTGCAACATCAACCATGCATGATTTATCGTTTATGACAACTATGCCTCCTGAACCCATTATTGCCCCTAGTTCCTGTAATGGTTCATAGTCTAGCGGGATATCTAAATGTTGTTCAGGTACACATCCCCCTGCAGGTCCACCAGATAGTACAGCTTTAAACTTAGTTCCTTCTGGAACACCACCCCCAATCTCAAATATTATGTCTCTTAACAGAATACCCATTGGAACTTCAATAACTCCTGCTCTTTTTATCTTCCCCGCTAAGCATATAACTTTAGTCCCTTTTGTTTTCTCAGTACCAATCTTGATATATTCATCAACACCTATTTTCATTATTGTAGCTATATGGCTGAGTGTCCCTACATTGTTTATTACAGTTGGCTTTCCATACAACCCACAATCAGTAGGATAAGGTGGTCTTGGCCTAGGCATACCTCTCTTACCTTCTATTGAATTTATCAAAGCAGTTTCTTCTCCACAAACAAAAGCTCCTGCACCTTTTTTGATATATAACTTAAAGTTAAAATTCTTCTTTCCCAATATATTATCTCCAAGAAGATTATTATCATTTGCTATTTTAATTGCTTTTTCTAAGGTCTTTATTGCCAAAGGATATTCTGCCCTAGTATATATGATACCTTCATCAGAACCTATGGCATATGCTGCTATTGTCATACCTTCTATAAGCTTAAAGGGATCAGATTCCATTATTGTACGATTCATAAATGCTCCAGGATCACCTTCATCTCCATTACAGATTAGATATTTCTTCCCCTTTTTGTCTACAATAAAACTCCACTTAAGTCCTACAGGAAAACCTGCCCCCCCTCTACCTCTTAACCCCGAACTCTTTATATTTTCTATAACCTGATTAGGTTCAATATCTAAAGCTTTTTTCAACCCCTTATACCCTTCATTTTCTTTGTATTGTTCCAAACTTAATGGATTTATCAAACCACAATTTTCCATTACTAATCTTTTTTGTTTCTTATAGAAATCAAGTTCATTAATATTATCAGTTATGAATAGTTCTTTACACACTTCTTCTTTCTTAAGACAATCAATCAACTTTTGCACATTATCTTTTGTAACCAAACCATAAACTTCTCTTTTATCACCTTCAATGACAGTTACTAATGGCTCATTATAACACATACCTATACATCCAACTTTTTCTACTTCAAAACCCTCATTCTTCAAAGCTTCAAAAACAGGCATCCCTCCTGCGGAAATTCCACATGTTGCTAATCCAACTGTAATTTTCATTTTAGTCCTTCAATTATTTTTTTCACTTTTTCTTTGGTTAATTCACCATACACTTCATCATTAACCATAATCGCAGGAGCTTTTGCACAAGCACCTATACAATTAACACACTCCAGGTTTATTTTTCCATCTTTTGTTGTCTGCCCAGATTTTATTTCTAGAATTTCTTCCAGATATTCTAATAAAGAATCAGAACCCTTAACATGACATGCAGTTCCCCTACAAACACTTATTGTATTCTTTGCTTTTTGTTTTAGTCTAAATTGAGAATAAAAAGTTGCAACACCATAGAGCTTAACACCAGGTATATCTTTCTCTTTTGAAATTTTGATCATACTTTCTTTAGATAGATACCCCTCTTTATCTTGCAGATCTTGCAATTCTTCAACAACATTAACTTTTGGAACTTCTTCTTCAAATTCAACAGGCTCTTTATTTATTTCTTTAAGGAATTCTTTTTTTAATCTACCTAATTCATTATCCGATGGCTTATTCTTACCTACATACTTGCTTAATTTTTTGAATTTATCCCCTACTCTTACTGTATGGAATAGGTAATAGTATTCATTATTGTTTATTGTTACTTGTTTAAGATAAGGCATAAAATAGTTTAATTACCACTCTTATAAAAAGCTTTTTATTTTAGTTTAATTACCACATTATTTAATTTATTATTTTATACTCCACATAACTTATTAGAAACTGATATATTGTTTAATTACCACAAAAATAAAAATAGAAATTAACTACCACTAATCCCCTAATTCATTCATTGCTGTGTATTTTGTATGCAATAATTCATGTGCTTTATGCGAACCATACTCTTTTAAGAACTCTTCATAAAGCTGGATTATTTCAGGGTTCTTATGTGATTTTCTATAAGTTAAGCCCTTATCTTCCGCATAAAGTGCTTCTGATCTTTTCTTTACAACTTCAGAATTAGTAGGGGCTGGTTGACCCCCTCCACCAACACATCCACCAGGACATGCCATTATTTCTATAAAATGATATTTTGAAGGATATTTCTTGACCATTTCCATAAGTGCTCTTGCATTTCCTAGGCCATGAGCAACAGCTACACTAACATCAATACCAGCAACCTTAACTGTTGCTTCTTTTATTCCTTTTAATCCTCTAACTCCAGTATATTCTATCTCTTGAAGATCTTTTCCTTCTAAAATATCTACAGCTGTACGCAAAGCGGCTTCCATTACACCACCAGTAGCTCCAAATATTGCTGCAGCACCAGTTGACTCACCCATTATAGGATCGAATTTATCATCTTCTAGATTAGCAAAATCAATCCCTGCGTCTTTTATCATCCTTCCAAGCTCCCTCGTAGTTAAGGAATAATCAACATCTTTAAAACCAGAATCTTTCATCTCCGGCCTGTTCATCTCGTATTTCTTAGCTATACAAGGCATTATTGAAACCGAAACTATCTTAGAAGGATCAATATTATTCTTTTTAGCATAATATGTCTTTAACAAAGTCCCAAACATTTGCTGAGGACTCTTACATGAACTTAAATTAGGTAGGAGTTCAGGATAAAAATGCTCTATAAATTTTACCCAACCAGGGCTGCATGAAGTTATCTGTGGGAGTACCCCCTTATTTTTCACCCTTTGAATAAGTTCATTTCCTTCCTCAACTATTGTTAAATCAGCTGTAAAGTTTGTATCTAGTACTTTATCAAAACCTAATTTTCTTAAAGCAGCGACCATCTTTCCAGTTACTAAACTTCCTGGCTCCATACCTTGAGTCTCCCCTAGTGTACCTCTTATTGAAGGTGCTGTCTGTACAATAACTACCTTATCAGAATCATTTATAGCATCTGTAACTTCTTTAGTATAATCTTTTTCCATCAATGCCTGAGAAGGGCAGACATTTGTACATTGACCGCAAAGAACACATGAAACATCACCTAATCCGTGATTAAAGTAAGGGTTTACTTCAGTATAGTGTCCTCTGTTTTCAAATCCTATTGCAAAAACACTTTGAATAGTTTGGCATTTTTGTACGCATCTCCCACACAATATGCATTTATTGTTATCATGATGTATCCCTGCACTGCTATCATCAACTGTTTTATCTTGAATTTTATCAAACCTGCTTTTATCTACACCTAATTTTTTTGCAACTTTACCTAACTCATTATCCTCTAACTTAGCATCATGGTTAGCAAGCAGCAATTCCATATTCAATTTCCTTGCTTTTATTATCTCATCATTCTCTGTTATTATGTTCATACCATCAATTACTTTTGTATTACATGAAGTGACTAATTTACCATTTACACTCACAACACATATCCTACATCTTGCTTGAGCTTCTAGATCAGGATGGTAACAAAGGTGAGGTATCTCTACATTGTTTCTTTTGCATAATTCAAGGATAGTCTCCCCTTCTTTTGCCTCAAATTGAACCCCATTTATCATAATCTGGCTCATTTTGTAAATTCCTCTCTAAAATATTTTAGTGCTGTTTTTATGTGTGTGTTAGATGCTTGTCCTAATCCACATAATGAAGTTTTGTTGATAAAAATAGCAAGATCCTCCAATGCATTCAAATCATCTTCATCTGCTTTATTTTCAACAATCTTATTGATTATCTCTAAAACTCTAAAATTACCTTCCCTACAAGGAGTACATTTACCACAACTTTCATGAACAAAAAATTCAGCTATATTCTTACAGATTTTAGGTATGCTTTGGCTTTTTCCAATTGCAATAACAGTGCAACTCCCAAGCATTGCACCTTTTTCATTTACTGATTCAACATCCAGTTTCATTTCAGGATCATAAGGTAAACAACCACCTGCACATCCAAAGAATAATGCTTTTATCTCTTCTTTAGGGGTTCCTTTCTCAATAAGTTCTTTAGTAGTTATTCCTAAAGGCATCTCATAAACCCCTGGACTATCTAAATTACCTGATAATGAATATAATCTTAGATCATCCCATTCATCTAACATTATCAAGGGAACATTTGCCAATGTAGCAACATTATTTATTGTAGTTGGATAATTACATAACCCTGATTCAACTGGATATGGTGGTTTTGCATGTGGCTCTCCTCTAAGCTCTTGTATAGAATTCATTATTGCAGTTTCATCACCACAAATATAAGCTCCAGCACCCATCACAATATCAATATTTAATTCTATCTTGTCCAACTCAGCCTTATATTCTTCTATTGCTTTTTCAAGATTTTCCTTCAAATACTCGTATTCTGCTCTTAAATAGATATAAGCAAATTTAGCTCCAATTGCATAAGCTGCAATCGCTATCCCTTCAATTACAATAGATGGGTTCTCTGTAAGTATTAATTTATCCTTAAAAGTGCCTGGCTCCCCTTCATCAGCATTGCATATAACAACTTTAGTAGGATTTGGACTTTTTCTTGTAAATTCCCATTTTAGACCTGTTGAGAAGTTTGCTCCCCCCCTCCCTTTTAATCCTGATTTTTTAACTACCTGTATAACTTCTTCTGGCTTCAAATTTACTGCTTTTTCAAATCCCTTAAACTCTGTTTTTTTAGTTACTTGCATTTTTCGATTATCTCTTTTATTTTATCTTCATTAAGATTAGTATGTGCTTTTTCATCTACTAAAGCTGCTGGGCTTTCATCACAGCACCCTATACATGAAGTGGTTTCTAGAGTAAAATTCCCATCTTCTGTTGTCTGTCCTAATTTAATACCTAATAATTTCTCAAATATATCTAATATATTCTCAGAACCATTAACAAGACATGCAGGGGAGTTACATAATCTGATTACATGTTTGCCTTTTTTCTTCACATTAAAAAATGAATAGAATGTAGCCACTTCATATACCCTTGTTATAGGTATTTTTGTTTCTTTTGATACTCCTTTCAGATTCTCTTCAGATAAGTAACCTTCTTTTTTTTGTATATTTCTAAGTCTAGAAATGAGTAATTTTGAAGCCCCTTTGTCAAAAATATGCCTCCCTCTTAACATGAAAATAAACAGTTTTGTAATAGTATTTAAGATTTTCGGGGATTGAAAATATAGTTAAACAAAAATTATTTAAACAAGCTAATTTCCTTCAACGATACAATGGAATATCTAAACAAAATAATGAACAAACAAGATTATCTATTAGGCTACAAAACAGAGTTGTTTGAGATAATCATTTACTCAATAGTTTCATTCTTTTTGCCGTTGATGATAGGCCATCCTCAGATTGTTGTAGGCATATTAATCAATGCATTACTAATAACATCTGCTTTAAACATCAAAGGCTATAAGTTATTGCCGATAATAATCGCACCCACACTAGGTGCACTATCACGAGGAGTGTTATTTGGTCCATTTACAATCTTCTTACTCTACATGATACCTTTTATATGGATTGGAAATTCAATATTGATTTTTGCATTTAAAGCACTAAACCTAAACAAGAAAGTAAACTATGCAATAACTTTAATTATAGGATCAATAATAAAAGCATCATTCTTATTCCTAGTAGCTTATATATTATTCAGCCTAAATTTAGTACCTTTATTGTTCTTAACTTCTATGGGCATATTCCAGTTCTACACAGCTATCTTAGGTGGAATTCTAGCTTTTGGAGTTCAATACTCTAAAAAGAGATTAACTAATAATAGTGTCTGATCATCATATATACAAAGATAAAAAATCCGGTGATGATAGTTTATTATCTAGGATTAAACCCCCCTATTTCTGGATTTTTAAAAACACAACATTTTAATATAGTCCCTGTTTATTGATTTAGTAAACTAGGGGGATAACATATCTTAACAACTATGCAATTAAGTGAACATTATATAAAAAGAATATGTACTGATAAAGAATTAAAATCCCCCTCTAACCCATTTAGCTAAAACAAAATGACACAATTAGAACAAGCAAAATTCAACGATATAAGCAAAGAGATGGAAGATATCGCTAGAGATGAAAATCTAAAACCAAAAGAATTGATGAGATTGATAGCGCAAGGCAGAGCAGTAATCACAGCATCAACATTACATTCTAATGTAAAACCATTGGGTATTGGAGAAGGTCTTAGAACAAAGATCAATGCCAACATAGGCACCAGTCAAACAAAACATGATATAGGCGAAGAACTAGAAAAACTAAAAATAGCAGTCAAATACGGTGCAGATACTGTGATGGATCTAAGCACTGGCGGAAACATAGATGAAGTAAGACGATTAATAATAAAAAATTCAGAAGTTCCGATTGGTACCGTTCCAATATATCAGGCAGCAATCGAAAATGACACGATAGTTGATTTGACAGAAAGCGATCTGATCAAAGGGATAAAAAAACATATCCAGGATGGTGTTGATTTTATAACAGTACATTGCGGCCTTACAAAAGACTCAATAAAATTAATCAAAAAAAGAACAATGGGTGTTGTAAGTAGGGGAGGTTCATTCTTAGTTAAATGGATGGAACATAACAATCGTGAAAATCCCTTATATGAATCATTCGATAAGATTCTTTTCTGGACAAAAAAATATGACGTTACTTTAAGCTTAGGTGATGGTTTAAGACCTGGCTGCCTAAAAGATGCAACAGATAAAGCACAGCTTCATGAATTAAAAACATTAGGTGAACTGCAAAAAAAAGCATTTGATGAAAACGTCCAATCAATTATTGAGGGTCCGGGTCATGTACCCATGGATCAGATCGAACACAACATGAAACTTCAAAAAGAGATGTGCAACAACGCACCGTTCTATGTTCTAGGTCCTTTGGTAACAGATATAGCACCTGGCTATGATCATATAACATCAGCTATTGGAGGAACATTAGCTGCGATGCATGGTGCATCTTTTTTATGTTTTGTGACGCCCAAAGAACACCTAGGTTTACCAAATATCGAAGATGTAAAACAAGGCGTCATTGCTTCAAAAATAGCAGCACATGCAGCAGACATCGCAAAAGGGATAAAAGGCGCAAGAGACTGGGACGATAAGATGTCAGGAGCAAGAGCAGATCTTGACTGGAACAAGATGATGGAATTAGCCATAGACCCAGAAACAGCCAAAAAGTTCAGGGCAGAATGCAAACCCGAAGGGGAAGAAGTATGTTCTATGTGTGGTAAGTTCTGCTCTGTTAAGATAAATAAGGAACTGAAATAATCGATTTCTAAAGGTTTTAGATTTCAATGTCATAGAATCTAACCATAATCAGTTTCCATCATCCTCAATAGCTAATAATTAAAATGGCCAGCTCATTTTAAAAACATTTATATACCTCTTTTATGCTATATTTATAATGGTTGATAAAAGAATTATCGATTGGATTAAATCAAAAGAAGAACAAGGTTATTCTAAGGATCAATTAAGGCAATCTCTTTTAAAGCAAGGATATAAACCATCAGATGTAAACGAGGCTATAAATCCACCTAGAGAAAATTCCAATCTTGGATTTAATCAATTTTTATCTCAAAAAGGAACATTGTTTATGGTTATATTCTATATTCTTCTTGTAATTTTTTCATTACAATTAGTTGCAGGAATTATTATATCATTGATCAAATCAAAATTTGTTAATTTAATTTTCCCTTTGCTTTTTGGAGGGTCGATAATAATTTATATCAAAAAAAGAAATTTGTATGGGATTTTAATGACTATTTTCCTTTTATCACCTATTGGATTATTGATTTTAACTGTATTCCCATTACTTAAATCATTTACTGCAATGGGAAATGTCCCTTTTTATGCATTAATCTCAATCAGTACATTTGTAGTTGGATTACTCATAGCTTACATGTTTAACAAAGTAAGTGACAATTCTAAGAAATATTTGACCACTGGAGTGATTTTTTCCTCTCTTTTAGGATTGATATTTGCAACCAATAGCATGATTGGAACAATCATTTCAAAATTATCTGCACAACTATCTCAACTTTCTGCTGGTAATCCATTAGGTACAACAGGAATTGTCAGTTTATTTAGTTCTGAGATTTTTAATGCAAATATTGCCTTTGTTTTAGCATTCATATCGTTTAATATTCCTTATGTAATTTTCTACTTTAAAAGGGAAGATAAGACACTTAAACTGCTCTTATTGTATTTAATACCTGTCTTAGTATTTATTCTATTATCTTTTATTTTAAAATATGTTGCTAACCTGATTTTAACCATATCAATATAAGATGAGTTTGCATAACATGGAATATACCAAAAAAGAGGAGATTGGACATGGAATCCTGGCAATTTTACTGATAAGCGTAGGAATATACAGTTTGATTACGGGTATAGGTGGTGGCACTCCAGGTACTTCATCAACATACACAAAGGGAATTTTCTCTAGATTTGTCGGTCTATTGATTGCAATAGCGGGAGTATTTATGATTAAATCTATTTTAACTTCACCAACTGTTCTAAAAAGTGATTCTAAAGAATAAGTGATACCTCAACATAGGGCTAATGGTATTCGACTAATTACTCAAACGTCTCTTTAACTTCACAATATACCCAAGATATAAAAGCCCAGCAAATAATATAATATTCTGAAAAAGACCGTTTTCAGTCAAAGCACTTGTAATAAGTACAATAAAGATAATCGTTAGGACCATATTCAGATTTTTTTGCTTTTTGAATAATTGTATTGCAGATAACACTAAATTGATAGATGCTAATGCTCCTGCAATATAAAAGAGATAATTATATCTGAATTTATGGGGGATTGCCTGACCAAAACCTGAAAGGGTTAGATATATATTAAGTAGGACAATTACAATCATCCCTATGACAATATCTTTTCTAGGTGGTGGATTATTAGTTTCATCCATAATTCTGTAATAATTTTGTTGATATAAATAATTATCGGAAAATGCCCATCTAAAAACCATATTATTTCATCCAATCAAAACATTTATATTCTAATCAAAATTAATTTAACTCAAAATGAAATTAAACCAAATCAGCGAATTCGACTTAATAAAAAGAATATCTCAAAAGACCAAAGACAAAAACATCCTAAAAGGCATAGGCGATGACGCCGCTGTAATAAAGGTAGGAAACAAACTCTTAACAATAACCACAGACACAATTGTAGAAGGCGACCATTTCTCATTAAAATACTTCACACCAGAACAGATAGGAAAAAAAGCCATCGAGATCAATGTTTCAGACATAGGTTCAATGGGTGCTAATCCCAAATACGCTTTAGTCTCATTAGTCCTGCCAAAAAACCTGGATGTAGAGATAATAGAAAGAATATACAAGGGGATGAGGAGTTCAGGAAAAAAACATAAAGTAGAAATCATTGGCGGCAACATAACTCATGGAAAAGAATTAGTCATTGGTATTGATATGATTGGCGAAGTAAAAAAAGAAAACCTCTGTCTAAGATCTCATGCAAAACCTGGAGATTTCATCTTAGTAAGCGGAGACCTTGGTTCTTCTACAGCAGGTTTAAACCTATTTCGCAAGAACATCAAAGGTCATGATAAAGTAAAACTTAAACATCTGGAGCCAAAATCAAAATTCCATAAAGTAAAACCATTCTTAAAATACATCCATGCTATGATTGACGTCTCAGATGGTCTGGCATCAGAAGTAAAACATATCTGCGAGCAAAGTAACATGGGAGCAATAATCTTCAAAGACAACATCCCGATAAAACAAGAAACAAGGCAGGCAGCAAAAGCAGCAAAAAAAGACCCGCTAGATTATGCATTATATGGTGGGGAAGATTTTGAATTAGTCTTTACAGTTTCTGAAAAAAACCTAAACAAGGTAAAGGGCTTTCTAGTGGGCGAAATAACCAAAAGAAAAGGTGCATATCTATACAGCAGAGGAAAAGAGACAAAGATAAAAAAACATGGTTATGATCATTTAAGTACTAATTAGTATACTACTTTTCTTTTTATCCTATTTGATATATTAAGATTCGTTCTTATAGTTTAGTCTCCAATTACTCAACCAAAAGTATATAAATCATCAATCTCAAAATCAATTATGAAAATCGGGGGTGGTTTATTATTCTAAATCTAACAGGACTTAAGTCATTACATAAGTTAAATCAAAAACAATTTCCAAAAGAAGATGATTATTATGAATTTCTTATGTTGCAGATTCAGGAACACTTGGTAGAAATAAATGACTTAAAAGAAGATAAAGACCCTCACGCTGTAAAAGAGATGATTGACTTATCGATCTTAGCAAGAATGCTTGCGTTACAGCAAGGTGCAAACAAAACCCTATTTGATCAAAGGTTTAATAAATTTAAAAAGAAAATAAATCAAGCATTAAAAGGATAATATTTCTATTTGCAGTTATCAGCAAATCTCTTCAAACTAGATTTATCCATGGCCCCAGTCTGTTCTTTTCCAGTTGCAGGGCATATCACCTGAGGTACATAACCCCCTGTTAAATCACTAAAACATCCATCTATAATTTCTCTCGCTTCCTTATCAGACCCCTCTGCCCAATAAAACTTATATCCATCACTTTCAAGCTCTTTTACTATTGGCTTCATTTGATTACAATAAGGGCAGGAATTAGAATATACAAAAACTACTGTATCTTGACTATGACTAAAACATCCACTATAATCACCATTTGAATTTAATTCATCTCCACCTTCAGATACGCCAGACTCAACCCTGGCCCCAGTCTCTAATTCACCCAACGATTTAGAAAAAACCATATTATTTACACTGGTGATGATAATAGCTAAAACTATGATAACAGCAATAGAAATGATTGTTTTTATTGTATCTTTTTTTACCATTTCTTAAAAGGTTTTATTGACATTTATAAACATTGTGTTGTTTATAAGGTATAAATAAAAAGTTTCTTCTTATCCATGGCTGCGTTGAAAATATAGGTCGCCATCAATTCGTGAGCTTGATAGATAATCACTTCAAACTGACAAGGGGGAGGTCCCTTACGGGGAATGTCAGTTATCCATACCAACTTCAAGAAGCGAACCCGATGGCAACCCGAACGTAGTGAGATTTTCAACGCAGCCCCTTATTCATTTCTTCTTCAAATGCCAATAAAACAAAATGTTTATAAAAAAGCTAGGTACATAATATCATAATGAACAAATTCAAAAAAGCATTCTTAAATTCATCTGTATTTAATGCACTAACGATTATTAAGAAAACTCCTAATCTATACCTATATACTATTATCTTGGATTTTGTTTTCTTGACAATTTTTATCTTTTTAGGAAAATACCTTGCGTCATTCATACCTGCAGATGCACAACAATTAATGGATATTTTCAAAACTCAATTAAATCTGTTATTATTTGTAATAATCTACCCATTAGTATATTATATCTTTATTATCTTTATTTATTCAATGATCAAGATGATAATCTTGAATTTAATAAGGGAGATACACGAGAAAACCAGATTTACTTTCAAATCCCTGGGTAAGTTCTACACACTTAACCTGGCAATCTCTGCAATTTTTGTATTTACAGGCTTAATCTCACTCACTATATTATCATTAACCTTAACAAGAGACTTCCTAAAATACCTTTTAGTTATATTGATCCCCATCTTCATATTTTTCTTTTACTCCACCATTAATATCAGCCACACATTATTCATCCATGACCAAAGAAAACATCTGATTAAGGATAGCTTTAAGATAACTTTCCATAAATTAAAGATATACTATCAGTTCATCATATTTAACATAGCTATCACTCTAATCTACCTCATAATATACAATATTCTACATTTCATCTTTAAGTTTTTAGTCACTAAAAACCAACAGATTCTAATTAATTATGGTTCTGCATATCTAAAAATCTTCCAAATATCCTCAATAATATTTATTTACTTATTGATATCATTTAATAGGATATATTTCTATGGGAGAATAAACAAAAATGTTTTACCATAATATAGACCCAACATTATTTAGGATAGGACCATTAGAGATTAGATATTATGGTATTATCTACGCTTTAGGTTTTCTGATTGCATATTTCATCATATATCATATAGCTAACAAAAGAAACCTCAATCTAACCAAAGACGACATTGCAGATTATATCTTCTACTTGATTATAGGTACCATTCTGGGAGCAAGATTATTTGAGATAATCTTCTACGAACCAGCTTATTATGCAGCAAATCCATTAAAGATGATAGCAATATGGCAGGGAGGATTAAGCTTCCATGGTGGTTTGGTTGGAGCAGTATTAGCAGGTTACTTATTCTGCAAAAAAAAGCACATAGATTTATATGATCTAGCAGATATTACAGTCATCCCATTAGCATTCGGCCTTTTCTTAGGAAGAATAGCCAACTTCATAAACAGTGAATTAGTTGGAAGAATCACAAGCCTGCCCTGGTGCGTATATTTCAAAAACTATACTGGTTGCAGACACCCATCCCAAATCTATGAGAGCCTAAAAAACTTAATAATATTTACAATCCTATGGAACCTAAAAGAAAAACAATTAAAGAAAGGAACTCTGTTTTGGTCATTTGTTTTACTATACTCATCAATAAGATTCATGATAGAATTTGTAAAAGACCCCGGAAGCATAGGATTTATCCTAGGATTGACCATGGGTCAATGGCTAAATATAGCGATGTTTTTTGTTGGATTATATTTTTTACTAAAAATTAATAAAACGGAGTTTAATCCATGATAATAAACATATTAATTTTCATAGCAGGTTTGATCTTATTAGTCAAAGGATCAGACTTCTTCGTAAAATCAGCTGCATCTATAGCAGAAAAACTGGGCGTCTCAGAGTTTGTCATAGGTTTAACATTAGTCGCACTAGGCACATCCATACCAGAATTAGCTTCTTCAGTAATAGCTTCCCTAAAAAACCAAAGCGGGATTGTCATAGGCAATGTAGTTGGATCAAATATAGCAAATATAGGATTGATAATAGGGGTAGCAGCAACAATAGCAGTAATCAAAACAAAAGAAGATATGCTCAAAAGAGATGGATATATCATGTTATTTGCAGCATTATTATTCTATGTATTTGCTTTGAACAGCAATATCTCAAAATTAGAATCCATAATCTTCATTATACTTTATTTTGCTTACATCCTTTTCCTGATTGAACTAAAACCAGAATTAGGGGAAAAATATCATTTCAATGAATTCATAAAATATTTCTTCAAATTCCAGTATATATTTACGATAAAAGATAGATTGATGTCAAAAGCTAATAAAGAAAACAAAATAACAAGAAAACAAAAAACAGAAATAAAACAATTATTCAAAGAAGCCCTGATCAAAGACTTGCTTATTTCAGCAATTGCAGGAGCAGCAGTTGTCTTTGGTGCAAAATATCTGGTACAAGAAGCAGTATTTTTTGCAAAAATATTAAACATACCTCAAACATTTATAGGCATAAGCATTATAGCGTTAGGCACATCCCTGCCAGAACTAAGCGTCTCAATATCAGCTGCAAGAAAAGGCTATGGTAATATAGCTATAGGTAATGTTATTGGATCTAACATTGCAAATATCTTCTTAGTTATAGGCATTTCAGGATTAATAGCACCATTAACAATCATCAAATCAACCTTACTATATTCAGCCCCATTTATGATAGCTATGACTATCTTGCTCTTAATGTTTATCAAAAGTTATTGGAAGATCAGGCGCACAGAAGGGATAATATTTCTTATATTATACACCATTTTCATAGTAATTCTATTCTCTGGCTTATTGCCTTGATAATATAGCAAAGCCAAACAAATATTCAATAATCTTCGCTTGGAATATATTTTAATTATTCTCCACAGAAACGCTTATAAATAACGCATCAATCTTCTAACCTGCTATGAAGTGGGACTTAAAATCTAAAACAAATCTTCTACTTGGTCTATTTGTAGCTTCACTGATAGCTGCTAATCTGATAGGTGGCAAGATCACACAATTCTGGGTTATTCAGGTAAGTGTGGGAATATTTGCTTACCCCATAACATTCTTGATAACAGATGCAGTTGAAGAAGTCCATGGAAAAGAAAAAACAAAGATGTTCGTATGGGTTGGCTTTATCTGTATGTTATTTGTTTTAATAATTACAGCAATAGCTGTAAAACTGCCTTTTGCTGCAAGAAGCTATGTTCAGGCAGAACAATACACCCCCGTTTTTGGAATGTCTTTAAGGTTCTTCATAGCATCTATACTAGCATTTATAGTCAGCCAGCTCCATGATGTATGGGCATTCAACTTCTGGAAACAAAAGACAAAAGGAAAATGGCTATGGCTAAGAAACAACGCATCAACCATAGTATCACAATTCCTGGATTCAGTCCTGTTCATGTTCATAGCATTATACTACATACCTTGGCTCCCACAGACCCTAAACACAAGCCCTAAGTTCAATGTGGCATACCTTTTCACATTAATAATTCCATACTATCTTCTAAAAGTAGTTTTAGCGTTAGCAGACACACCATTTGTGTACCTTCTAGTTTGGTATTTAAGAGGTTCTGTAAAGGAACCTAAGAAGAAATAACTCAAGTTAATCATCCCACTTGCCAAAATTTTGGCAAGTGCGAGAAGCCTTCTAGAGCCTAAATTTAATGGTTACAGTAGTTTTAGGCACCCACTTGCCACTTGCCAGACACCCCCGCAGGATATATAAATGAGTAATTCTACACTCTTAATAAAAAAGAGACCATGCAAAACTCCTAAATAATGATTTTTGATCTTTCAGACACAAAAATCAATTATGGAGTTTAGCTTTCAGGTATCTTTTTTCAACCCCCCTGATTTCTTCCAATAAATTAAAAGAAATCTTAAATGGAGGTGATTTAAGATGATAAAAAAAATATCAGAAGAAATAATTAAAGAAATTGAAAAAATATATGTCTTAGATAAAAGAATAACATTAACTAATTTAGCAAAAAAGTTTGGACTTTCAAGAGAAGGCATTAAGAAAAGATTAATCAAGGGTGGAATTCATATAAAATCTAATAGTGAAATAGCAGGAATTAAGAAAAACCAAAAAGTTGACAATCTATGTAAGATTTATAACAAAGTTAAATCTCTAAGAAAAGTTAGAAAAATTACAGGCCATTCTATAAATTTCATAAAAGATTGCATTAAGGGGAAAGTTCAATTTCCTATCTATCCTAAACCCCTTAAAAAAGGATTTGATAAAATAACCAAAGAAAAAGTAAGGATCTATGCACATTCAATATTTGATGGTTATGTTAGTAAAAATAACTCTTATGTAATTAGTTACATAAACAAAAATCAAGAATTATTAAGTGAATTTGAAAATGATATGGGCTTTGTTTATGGATTAAAACCAACAAGATCAAAAGTAGGTTCAGGAGTAACTCAACTTATTTACTCTTCCAAATTAATGCATTTAGATATTCTTAATTTTGATAAAACTATCATAATAACTAATGATGAATACAAAAAAATATATCTAAAGGCTTTCTTTGATGATGAAGGTTGTGTCCATTTCAATCTAAAAAAAGGCATGTTTTCTGTTAGTGGATCACAAAAGTGCGAGGAAGAGCTCCTATTCATCAAATCCCTATTGGAAGACTTAGGAATTCAATCTAGGATTTCTGAACCAACTATCACAATAGGCCGCAATAAATCAATCCTTAGATATAGTAAACTAATTGGATTTACTCATCCTGAAAAAAGAAAAAAACTTTCGAATGCTTTAAATCATTATCAAAAAAGATTTGAAAAGATAAATAATCAGAATATAAGAATAAAAGAATTAACAGAAAAAGGATTAACTCCTTATAAAATATCACCCCTAATTAATATACCTCCAAGCACAATAAGACATAGGGTTAATTCTGGATTTAAAATGAATAAATATGATTATTCAGGATAATTTATGTAATTATGTTAGGGATTCTGGTTTATTAGTAACTTAACATAGAAAAAAGAGTACTTCAAAAACACCCAAGTTATTTATAAATAACCCCTAGTCAAATAAACGGACGTTTTTTTAGGAAAGTTTAAATACCTATTCTCGTCTATAGGATGAATTTAGGGATGTTTAAAATGAAATGGTTAAAAGGGCTTGTTAAATATAAAGAGGAAGAAAAAAAGGTTTACTATGTGGCTTTATTCGTTGGAACTTTCTTCACCGTTCTGGGTGGTTTGAAGATTCTTGTAAATATGCCTAAAGCTCCAATTGGGAGTTTAGCTGAATTTGTAGGTTACTCTTTTGTTATGTTTTTCTTCTTATTCTTTATTGTGTTTTATTCATTAAGGAATATTAGGGATTTATACATTAAAAGAAAAAAAACAAGGCGGTTTGAATTTTAGGTAAAGAACATATATTGGTAGGAGGTATAGTTATCTTTATATTAATCTTTTTTGTAGTTGGTGGAGGATACCTCGACAATTATTCTAAATTATATCAACAAAGTTTTATGTTTGGTGCTCTTCTTTTTAATATAGGTTTAATACTCCCTGATTCTGATAGTAACAATAGGGGTTCTAGGATATTCTTTACTGTTTTATTTCCAATAGCTTACTTAATGAGGTTGTTTGAATTTTTCTTAAGTAGCGTTACAGGTAGAAGAAAAGGTCATAGGAATACTTTACATAGTATGGTTGGGATTACTTTTACCTCATTTATGTTAGTTTTCTTGTTTTCACTTATTTTTATCTATTACGGTTTTTTTAATATTATTACTGCGTCTTGGGCTTTTGTTGGTTTTTGGTTTGGGCAGTTTACTCATTTAGTTTGTGATTCTCATATTAGGTTTATTTAAAAATGAAGAAGATGGTGAGTTTTGAATAACATTTTTATACTTATTCTACATACCAATTGTAGAAAACAATTGTGAAATAATATCTTCTGGACAGAAATAATTCTCCACACTCATGAAATTTATGAGCTCATTACAACCCAAAAGAATCACTAAACTCTTTAATCTTCTTAAACTCCTGAATATAATTAGCACCTTTATCAGTTAGAGTATACATCTTCTTCCCTTTCTCTTCCTCTTCACCCACCATATCTTTGCTCATCAACTCACCAACATACTCCAACATCTTCTTATATGATAAGTTTGACTTATAAAGTAGGTGCGTCGGCTTAATCCTACCACCTTTTTTTTGTATAGCCGTTAAAATGTCATATATTATCTCAATTTTTGTTCTACGGACACCCATATTAAATCTCCCAAAAATCTCCTAATTTTTAGGAGTTTGAAATTATCATTTTTTCAACAACATCTTTCCCATAGCAAATAATAATGTTAAGTAACCTAATAATTGTACACTCTCACCCATTACATAGAAATGCTCTACTAATCCCTCAAATACAAAAAATATCTGGCTTACAAGTAATAAAAAGAATGAACTCATAACTAATTTAGAATTAAAACTTTTCTTTTTCAGATAATTGCATTTATAATTCAAAAACAATATCCCCATCATAATCAACAAAGTCAGATGAAATACAATATATGATTGACTCACTAAAGTTGTAGATATTATAAGAAAATACACAAACAATGCAATTATTTTTTTATCCTTTACCTTTAAAGCGACTAGTAATAGTATCAAAAAAGCAACCAACATTACCAAACGAGCAATGGATATCCCGAATTGATTTGCCCAAACAGCCTTCTTAATAATCTGAGAAGTGACCGTCACCAGCCCAACAGTTTCAACCTGCAATTCCTTGGAATAAACTGGTATAGTTGCTAATATCTTACTTACAAAAGCTATAGCTACTAAAAAAAACGAAGAAGCAAAATAAAGGTATTTCTTTTGTGATGTATATCTATAAGTCTTATATGAAAAATAAGATATAAGCAGACCAACTATAACTGAAACTAAGTCAAATACATAATCAATCCCATAGAACCAACTTGGACCAAATATATATGCCATACTCATACATACCCATTTTCTCTTTATAAACTTTATGGATTCTTGTTCTTTATCATCATTTCATAATGTATTAATAAATGCCTACCTCATACATTATATAGTGATTTAAGATAATTGGGCTTTGGTTTCCTCAAACCAAGGATCAATCATACTAAAAACAAACACCTCTGAAGGCAAAGAGATGTCTAGTCCCCCTAGAACATCTTTGCCTTATTTTTTTCATTTTTTTCTAAATTGTTTATAAAGTATAAAAACAAAGTTTTTAACTTTATTAACTAGAGAAAATTTTAAAAATCAAAGATTTTTAAACTGTTTAGAGATCTTTGATTTCTAAAAATTTTACAATCTCTATGATTTATGAAATTTTCTTGTTCTATAAAGTTAGCCACACCTAACAATCATAACCTTTATATATTAGTTAGCCACACCTAACTTTATGAAAGATATAAGTAAAGAAGATTATCTTAAAGCAATATACAAGATACAAAAAGATAAAAATCGGGCTATAAGATCTGTTGAGTTAGCTAACCACCTTAGCATCTCCAAAGCAAGTGTCAATGAAATGGTAAAAAAGCTTGCTAAAGACAATCTAATCGATTATAAACTATACAGCAGCATCAACCTGACAAAAAAAGGCATAGGGGAAGCAGAAAAAATATTATACAAACATAAAATTCTGGAAAACTTCTTATTAAAGATATTGGGGATAAACAAGAAAAAGATCCATAACGAAGCAGACAAGTTAGAGCATGGTGTTTCTAAAGAAGCAGTAGAAAAACTAGACAAGCTCCTAAAAAATCCGAAAACATGTCCGCATGGAGACAAAATCCCTGAGAGTGATAAAAAAGCATGCTTTCTTGGAAATATCTGCGTTGGAAAAGAAGCCACAGTATTGTTTACAAATATCAAGAACAAACAAACACTTGAAAGGATAAACTCTCTTGGTTTAGTCCCGGAAACAAAAATAAAAATACTCAACAAGATAAAAAAAGGCCCTATTGAACTTCAGATAAAAGGATCTAAAGTAGCATTAGGTGACGAGATCTGCAGTAAGATATATGTCAAAAAACAAGAAGAATGAAATGTCATACTATACCTAAATTAGATGAACTAAAATTTAGTAAAGAGATAGCTTTAGTAGCTAACCCCAATGTTGGTAAAAGCTGCCTCTTTAATCAATTTACAGGCATTGGTGCAACAGTCTCTAACTATCCAGGAACTACAGTAGATGTCATGAGTGGATTGACAAATCTAAAATATTTTAAGGATATAAAGATAACAGATCTGCCTGGATCTTATTCTTTTGGCGAGTCTTCTGAAGATGAAAAAGTGACAAGAGATTATATCATATGCCGAAAACCATCAGTTATAGTAAATGTGATAGATGCAAACAATCTTGAAAGAAACCTATATCTCACATTACAATTGATAGAGCATAAATTACCTGTAGTTATAGCCCTAAATTTTATAGAAGAAGCAAGGGACAAAGGCATTATAATAAACTCAAAAGAATTAAGCAAAACACTTGGAGTTCCAGTTGTAGAAGTAGACTGCTTAAACGGAAAAGGCATAGAAAAACTCGCAAAAAAATGTGAAGAAGTAATCAACAAAAAGATTAGATTCAATTACTTTAAACCAAAATATGATGATCATATAGAAAACCTTATCCAGGATCTAAAAGTATTAACAGAAAACAAACGGGAAATTATATTGGATCTTCTGGAAGGTAGTTCCCTTCCATGGCATGAAATAAGGCGAAAAGGAAGGGTAGAAAAGACAATCTCAAGATACAAAAAATTCCATGATATTCCTACATACATATCAAAAGATCGTCATGGGGAATCATCTTTGATTGCAAAAAAAGTAACACAGATAGGAAAAAAGAATAATATAAATCTCAGAGAAAGATTAAGCAGACTGACAATAGAACCAAAAACAGGAATTCCAATCTTAATATCAATATTAGCTATAATGTTCTATACTCTTTTCACAGTTGGAGGCAACCTTGAACAAGTCTTAATAAACTCTTTTCAAACTTACATTGCACCTATATTCAGAATTATAATAGGTACAATCCCTATTAATTTCATAAAAGTTCTTCTTGAACATGGCTTCATAGTTGGTATAGAATCAGGCTTAGCAATAGCAATCCCTTATATCACAGTATTCTACATAATGATGGGTATCTTAGAAGATTCAGGATATTTAACAAGGATGGCATATTTATTAGATAGGGTAATGCACAGATTAAAACTACATGGTAAATCAACCATACCTATGATGCTTGGCTTTGGCTGCAACGTACCTGCAATCCTTTCAACAAGAACATTATCTTCATTCAGAGAGCGTTTCATAACAATAGTGATGGTCTGTTTAGTACCATGTTCTGCAGTAACTGCAGTAATATTAGGGGCAACTGCAAAATATGTAGGCTGGCAATTTGCATTATTAATATATGCAATAGACTTGATCGTAATCTTTGCAGCAGGATATGTCTTAGGAAAACTATTACCTGGCGAACACACAGGATTAATACTAGAGATGCCCCCTTTCAGATTACCATCTATAAAAGGTATAATAAAAAAAACATGGATAAGACTTAAGGATTTTGTTTACATCGCATTCCCACTTTTAATCGCAGGAGCAGCATTAATCGGCATACTAACAGAATACAATCTATTGATTTATTTAATGAAACCTTTTGAACCGATCATGCAGGGATTATTAGGCCTGCCAGCAAGTGCAGGAATCACATTACTATTTGGAATCTTTAGAAAAGAGATGGCTTTAGAGATGCTGATTGCAATAGGCGGCACAAGTAACCTCTTATCATTCTTAACCCCATTACAGATTTTCGTATTCAGCTTAGTGACATCATTATACATACCTTGTGTAGCCACGATAGCTGTTCTTGGCAGAGAAGTAGGTTGGAAAAGAGCAACATATATAATTCTGGCAACAATAATAATTGCTTTAATCTTCGGGGCATTATCAAATTATGTATTCCCTATCTTAGGGATATTAACATGATACAAGAAATAATTATTTAATTTATATTCAATTCAAAAAAGACTTCCTAAATATTAAGGGCCCAAGAAAACTATTTATCTTTATAACCAAACTTCTTATTGTAGTCTTTATGATTCATTAGGTCTAATATCAAAGAAAGAATCTCTACATCACTACCCCTCATAGTATAAACCATTCTCCAAGCCCCAGAAAGATTGACTTTCCATAAATTATTAACGTCATAATCTCTAATGTATTCTTTAGGGATTCTATCTTTAGAGATATGGATTCCATATTCAGGATTATCCCTCAATAATTCAATTTTCTGCTTTATGGAATTGAGTAATGTTTGATGATCACTGCTTGTAATTCCTTTAGTAATTTCCTCACCTACTAACTTATTCAAATCATCAAATTCTTCCTTAGCTTTACCAGTAATAACAACTTTTGTAGGTTTACCCTTAAACACTAAAAAATCACCTTTTGATTTTTTGTGCACCAAAAATTTACAATTTTTGCTTGCATTATAATTCAACCCCATCTTTTATTGCTTTATCTAATTTAGGGCTTGGATTATATGTCCATAATATTCCCTTTCTTCCATCTAATATTTTTCCACTATTTTCTAAATATTTAAGTATAACATTCAAAGTTTGGTGCATTACTTTATTAGGTAATTTTTTCTTTAGTCCTTCTCTTGTCATAAGATTATTAGCTTTCTTTAGAACATCTTCTACCATCAATACAGTTTTTAAGTTTGGATAATGTATAATTTCTAACTCTTGCATTTAAATCACCTATTTATATGAATTTATATAATAATATATATAGACTTATATATAAACTTTATGGTTTTCATGGGGATTCCCTAGGTAGGAGAAACTAACACACATTACCTAAACTATTTCTAGAAAAAAAGTTTTTTTAATGAAAAAGAACGAATCTTATCGATTCAATCTACTAAAATCCCCCCCATTCATCGCAGTCAGAGTTATATGATATCCCCCCCTCATTCTTAAAAGTCTCTGTTTATGTGGCTGCATTTCAGGGACCATTAAGTGATCCATCCCATTACTGGAATCTGCAGGACAATCCCTCAGCGTTTGCATTCCCTTATAACCTTCAGACCTTATCCCATCTGATTTTTCATCACGTCTTGAGGTTTCTTCTGAATCGTTAGGATTGTCTGCGACAATTCCTTCACGTTCACACATTTGTTCATGAACTTTGGTTGTTAACTCATTAACATAACCTTCAGTCCAATACACACTTTCGAATTCAACTTTATCTGTATCAAAGTATACATCATTATTAGCATATTCAAGCGCATGCAATACTGCTTCTTTAGTACTTAAAATAACAAGTTTAGTTTCATCATAAATAATCCCTTTAGAAATATCATCAGCTATTCCATCAATAGTCTCACATTCTCGTGCAACCTGTGCAGCTTTTAAGTGTTTCTTATATCTTATTGCCTGTGGATGAAATATAAAATCAGTATGATTGTGGTATCCTTGATAAACTCCCTCTATAGCTCGTAGTGCATCTTCTCTTGTAAGAACTACTCTTTTATTCTCGACCCCCCCATATGATAAAGTCCGTTCCTTTTGAACATCTAAAAGGGCTTGCCTTTCTCTCTTAGTTCCCTTTGTAAACTTATAATCAAAAACATCAGTTCTGCCAGCATTTATATCTCTTTCAGCAGCATAAACTTGTTTCTTATTTACTAAAGTTAATCGAACAATCAAACCCCTTCTATCCCCTATATAAGGGATAAGATGTTCAGGAACACGGTCTGTTAATCTTTGACTAGGGATAGGATAGTTAGTATGTTTAGAATGGTGATCTTTCCTTTCTCTCAATCTATCATATGGCCTTTTAGATTTATTTGAAGCACACCCCATATTACCCCTTAACCTATCATCAGTTAAAGCATCTAACTTCCTTTCAAGTCCAACTAAGAATTCTTCATGTCCATCTACTTCGTCTGGATTATCAATCCAACGACTAGATAAAACTCTATCTCCTATTGCTGCCCCTAATTCTCCCATATCTATCCTGACTTGATCATCTATTTCATTCATCTTAAATTCTAATTCAAAAGAAATACTTGTTTAGTATAAAAACTTAACTATTTAAGAGTAATAAATAAAAACTATTTAATCTTATTTAGACAGGGAAAGTCTATATCCACCCCTACTTAACATACCCTTTAACAAGCAGCTTACCAAGTAATGTCAAACTAATCTTTATCTTCCCTTTCCATTCATCAGCCATAACTAGACCCATCTCCTTAAGCCCCTCAGACTTGAGATTGCCGTTTATATGATAAGAGACAAGAGGCAAACTCATCTTCAACTTCTTGCCCAATTCATCCAGAGAAGCACAGCAATCTTTGTTCTTATGCAAAAACTTCAATATATCCATTTTCTTATCAGTTAATATCTTATAATAAGAAAACTTCAATATTGGCATTAACATAACATTATCTTTATGTACAGTAAATGCCTTTAACCCATTGACAAATGCAGCAGAACAAAGGGCGCATTTATTAGCACCAGCATCACCTGAAGCAGCATTTATTATAAGCTGTTTATCATCACCTTCTTCTTCCTTTATCTGCTTTACAGCCTCAAACATAGCCTCCCACGGATTTCCAGAAACTTTCTTTATAACCACTGGAATCTTAAACTTTTCAAGATCTTTCTTTGTTTTCTCAGCCAATTCTAAGTTATCATCCGGAGATATCAAAATAATCCGTTTAGTAGGAAACTCCCGTATTCCAACAAATAATGAATCCATATTCTCTCCAACAGCCGCTATTACAGTATGTGTCATATAAAACCAACCTCGCTTATTTTCCTTTAAAACAACCCATTTCAACAACCTTTGTTGTTGAAATTCTCTCTGAAATTACATAAAATAATAATTTACTAGTATAAAGTAAATATCTATTTAATATATAAACTTTTTGTTTAATATATAAGGGCTAATTTATTATTATCCCCTTAGTATCAATAAGTAAAATGGAAAATAAGCACATATGCAAAACATGTGGTTACAAAACACCAAACACAGGCCACTTATGCAACCCTAAAACAAATAACACTAAACAAATCTACATTTGCCAGGATTGCGGTCTAATAACAACAGAAAAAACATTAATCTGCAAACCAAAGATACTAAAACTTAAATAATGGAAAAATATAAAAATAATAAAAACAAACAAACTAATAGGGGGATGATAAAAAATGACTACAGAAGATAATCTAAAATCAGCTTTCGCAGGAGAAAGTCAGGCAAATAGAAAATACCTTGCTTTTGCAAAAAAAGCAGACCAAGAAGACCTTAAACAAGTAGCTAAATTATTTAGAGCAGCAGCAGATGCAGAAACAGTTCATGCACATAACCATTTAAAGGTTTTAGATGGGATTAAAACAACTGCAGAAAACCTGCAGGAAGCGATAGACGGAGAAACTCATGAATTTACTGAGATGTATCCAAAAATGATTGAAGAAGCAGAATCAGAGGGGAACCAGGCAGCAAAGATCAGTTTCAGTAAAGCTAATACTGTTGAGAAAACTCATGCTGGATTATATCAAAAAGCACTAGAATCAGTAAAACAAGAAAAAGATTTAGAAGAAAAAGACATTTATGTTTGTCAAATCTGCGGCCATACAGTAGAAGGCGAAGCACCAGATACTTGTCCGGTATGTAGTGCAAACAAAGAACAATTCAAAAAGATAGAATGAGGTGTTTTTTATGGTAGTTGTAAAAAAAGAAGGTGAAAAATATAAGTGTAACATGTGTGGAAATGAGGTTACTGTAACTAAAGCAGGTGGTGGAGAATTAGTTTGTTGCGGTCAGCCCATGGAATTGATAGAATAAAAATGGAAACAAAAAAAGAATGTTTTGATTTTGGCGATAAGCGAGTTTGTAAGGTATGTGGGTGCAAGGACAGTTCATGCGAATGTCATGATGAACTAGAAGAGACTAAAAAGGAGGTATGATAAAATGGAACTAAAAGAAGCATTGCAAATAGCATTAGATAACGAACAAAAAGGTCACGATATCTACAAAGAAACGTCAGAAAAAACACAAAATCCCATAGTAAAAAAGACATTTAATTATTTAGCAGAACAAGAAGTCAACCATATAGATGAGATTAAAAAATACATGGAACAAGGGGCGGTAGAACTAAATGGGGACAAATTAGCAGATACTAAACAATTCTTTACATCAACAGTATCTGAGTTCAAAGAAAAAACAGAATTAAGTGATAACGACATAAAAGCACATGAAGTTGCTATGGAGATGGAACAAAGTGCTTATAACTTCTATAAGGAACAATCAGAAAAAACAGATAATGAAGAATTAAAGGGCTTTTTCATTTTCTTGATGGAACAGGAAAATGCCCATTATGAACTAATACAAAAAGCATTAGATTATATTAAAGACCCAGTTTCTTTCTTCTCAGAAGAGGAAGAATGGGGTTTGGATGGGGGTTAAGATGGCAGAACAAAATGCAATTTATAAATGTGAATTATGTGGTAATGTTGTTTCAGTTTTAGATGCAGGGTCCGGTGAATTAATTTGTTGCGGACAACCAATGAAATTAATGGAACCAAAAACAGGGACTGAAGAAGGAAAAGAAAAACATGTTCCTGTAGTAGAAGTAAATGGTGACAAAGTCAAAGTCAAAGTTGGATCTATCCCACACCCTATGGAAGAAAACCACTATATAGAACTAATACAAGTATTAGGGGATGGGGATGTTTTAGCTGGATATAGGCCAAGTCCAGGAGAAAAACCCGAAGCAGAGTGGGAACTAAAAGGAGCTGAAAACACTAAGATTACTGCAAGAGCATTATGCAATGTACATGGATTATGGATTAGTCAATAAAATGGATTATCAAACAAACACAGAATACAATAATGAAGTTAAGTATGAATCTCCTGACTCCAGAAGGTGCACTCCATGCGTTAATTGTGGCAGGTGTTTCTGAAGTGGGAAAGAGATTTTTTAGATGCACAGTTTGCAACGACATCCATTATGGTAATTCTGGACCAGAGATATGTCCAACATGTCAACAAAAGAATGTTTATGTTGAAATTGACAAAGAAGAAGCAAAGAACGTGATGGAACTATGAATCCAGATCAATTAAGGCAAGCATGGGAAAACTTCACAAACAATAATGATTTTCAGCTAAATCCAGATAAAGAACATGTTGATATGGTCATAAAAGGAGTTTTAGCAAATGAAGAAAAACACAAACTAAAACTTTGCCCATGCAGATTAAAGGACAACACTAGACAAAGAGATTTAGAACTAATCTGCCCTTGCAATTTTAAAGCACAAGACACATGGAAAAATAAGGGGATGTGTTGGTGCGGTTTATTTGTTAAAAAGTAGATTATTAATAATAAACTATTTAAAAAATACCCTATTACCTAAATCATTCTTTTAAGGAGGTACTTAAAATGGTAAAACTATGGCGTTGTGAAATTTGTGGAGACCCATATATCGGGGATGAAGCTCCATCAAACTGTCCTTTTTGTGGGGCAAAACAAAAATACATCAAAGAATTCAATGAAGCAAAAGCAGAATTTGATGTAGAATTAAACGAAAAAGACAAAGCAAATGCAGAACACGCTTTACAAGTAGAAGTAAGCAATGTAGCATTCTATTTCTGTGCAGCAAAACAAGTAAAAGAACTAGAAGGTCAAAAACTATTCAAAGCTTTAGGCAAAGTAGAAGCAGAACATGCTTCTGTATGGAAAAAGATACTAAAACTAGATGATGTTCCAGAAGCAGATGACACTTGCTCACCTGACTATAAGGCAGATTTGGAAGATTCTCATGCAAGGGAGACTAGAGCAATTGAATTCTACAAAAAAGCAGCAGAAGAATCAGAAAACGAACGTGTTAAAGAGATTTTCAAAGCTTTTGTAGAGGTAGAAACAGACCATCTTCATCTTTCAGAAGAGCGATTAAAATAGATCAGATCTGTTTTTAGTATAATGGGCAGGGCTGTTTAGTCCAGTCTATTTTATTTTTATTTATTTAACTATTAAACTTTTTATTTAATTGTTTAACAGAGATTTGTTATAGTTTGTTAACTTATATATCATTAGGTAAACAGGCAAATTAACCCCTTTTCTTTGTCTGTTTGCTAAGCATTATAAAAACAAACAGAGGTGATTTACCATGATTGGAGACGGTTGCGGCGGATGTGGATAACATTCTAAACAAACATATTTTTTCTTTTTTTCTTTTTACTAATCTTATCATATTCATTAATCATTATAAAAAATAATATGAGGCAATAAAACTACAGAAATCTTAAAGATTTTTGTCGGTTTTAGGAACAAAGTTCCTCAACCGTTTAGAAAAGCAAAGCTTTTCTAAAAGTTTAAAAAACAGAGTGTTTTTAAAAAATGGAATTTAAATGTGATTGCGGAACAGTATGCGACTTAGCTGATAATGAACAACAAACAGAAGCTTACGGTGATGTAGGCCAATTAGATAGCCAGCTTTCTTTCAAATGCAAATGTTGTGGGAAGCATCTTGAATAAACAAATTATAGGAGGGGTAATAAACATGACAGATAAACATTCAAAAACAAAAAACGCATGTGAATTATGCGGAGAGAAATTAGAAAACCATGATTCAGATACTATGTATTATTGTCTTAAATGCGCTAAAGACTCAGACAAATAAGACTAATAATACTAAGTAGAAAAGTATATAAACCTAGAATATAAACTAAGACTAAATAGGAGGTATGTAAAAATGGTAAAAGTAACAGTTTATTCAACATCAACTTGTCCTTGGTGCCACAAAGCAAAAGATTTTCTAAAAGAAAAGAAGATAGAGTTTGAAGACAAGAACGTAGCAGAAGACGAAGAAGCAAGAAATAAGATGATTGAAGAATCTGGACAATCAGGCGTACCAGTTATATCTATAGAAGGTCATGATGCAATAGTTGGATTTGATGTTGAAGCAATAACAGCAGCATTAGGACTAAAGGAATAGAAAGACTAGGATTAAAATAAAGATGTATGATGTAATTATAGTGGGTGGAGGGATAGCTGGATTAGGTGCAGCAATATATTGTGGTAGATTCCAGCTTAAAACTGCAGTTGTTGGGGAAAAAGTAGGTGGTACAATAATCTTAACAGATGACATCGCTAATTACCCTGGCTTTAAACAGATTTCTGGTATGGATCTTTTTGATAAAGTGCAGGAACACGCCCAAGACTATGATATTGAAATCATACAAAAAAAAGTAAATAATGTAGAGAAATGCAAAGACGGCTGTTTCAAAGTAAAAACCAAAGACAAAACATTACAAACAAAAACAATAATCTTTGCAACAGGAACAGAATGGAAAAAACTAAATGTTCCTGGAGAAAAAGAGTTTGAAAACAAAGGGGTACATTACTGTGCACTATGTGACGCCCCAGTCTACAAAGATAAAGTCCTTGCAATAGTTGGTGGTTCAGATTCAGCAGCAAAAGAATCTTTATTATTATCCAAATATGGGACTCAAGTATACATTATCTACAGAAATGAAAAGATTCGTGCAGAACCAATCAACCTTAAAAGAGTTCAAGAAAATAAAAAAATACAAATAATCAACAACACAAACATCATTGAAATAAAAGGTGACAAGTTCGTAAATTCAGTTACTTTAGATAAAGAATACAACGGGTCTAAAGAACTAAAACTAGATGCAGTCTTTGTTGCGATAGGTCACACCCCTATTTCAGATCTAGCAAAGCAGATTGGTGTAAGTATTGACAAAAAAGGATACATAATCACAAATGACGATTCTGCAACAAACCTAAATGGGGTTTATGCAGCAGGGGATATTACCAATTCTAAATTCAAACAAGCAATAACTGGTGTTGCAGAGGGGGTAAAGGCAGCATACAATGTTTATGAATATATAAACAATGAACTGCCTGTTTGTGGCTGTATGGATGACGAATAGATTCTCTTTCTCTATTTTATTCTAATATTCTTAAATATTAGCCCATTAAACAAAACATTTATAAAGAACATATGAATTCTATTTCATATGAAATGTCACTCATATGAACTGTTTTTCGAAACATTCTCCAACAAGACTAGAATGAAGATTATAGAAGCATTAAGGCAAAGCCCAAAATCAGTTAATGAGATCAGCAAACAAACAAACGAAGAACAATCAAAAATATCGCACAATCTAAAAAAACTGATGGAGTGCAAGTTTCTTGATGTAAAACAAGAAGGAAAACAACGCATATACTCATTAAACAAAGATACTATAATCCCAATATTAACTTTAGTAGAAAAACACGTTGAAAAATATTGTGAAAAAATCTGTCAAAAGACAAAATAATAAAGAACAACCCAATAGGATAAAAAAATGAAAGTATACTTAGACAATGCCGCAACAACGCAAGTTGACAAAGAAGTAATTGAAGCTATAGGACCATATTTAGACGAAAAATATGGTAATGCATCTAGTTTACACTCTTTTGGACAAGAAGCAAAAAAAGCCCTGGAAAATAGCAGAGAAATTATAGCAAAAAAACTAAATGCAGATCCAAAAGAAATCATCTTTACTTCTGGTGGAACAGAATCAAATAACTCCACAATAAAAGGGGTTGCATTTGCAAATAAAGACAAAGGCAATCATATAATCACAACTAAAGTAGAGCATGATTGTATATTAAATAGCTGCAAATGGCTTGAAAAACAAGGTTTCAAAGTAACTTATCTAAATGTAGACCAAGAAGGATTTGTAAAATTAGATGAATTAGAGAAAGAAATAACAAAAAATACAATTTTAGTCTCAATAATTCATGGAAACAACGAAATTGGAACAATCAATAACTTAGATAAGATTGGAGAAATATGCAAAAAAAACAATATATTATTCCATACAGATGCATGTCAAAGTTTCACTAAAGTTGATATTGATGTAAAAAAAACAAACATAGATCTTATTACAATAAACTCCCATAAAATTCATGGTCCAAAAGGAGTTGGAGCATTATATATCAAGAAAGGAACAAAGATAGATGCTTGGCAGCATGGTGGTGGCCACGAATTCAATAAAAGGTCTGGAACTGAAAACATCTCAGGCATAGTTGGCTTTGCAAAAGCAGTAGAGATATCAAATGACAAAGACCTAGTGCAGATAGAAGAATTAAGAGACTACTTCATAAAAAAAGTAGAAGAAGAGATAAAACAAATAAAGTTTAATGGTCCAAGAAAAGATAGACTTCAAAATAATATAAATTTCATATTTAGATATATAGAGGGTGAGGGATTACTAATCAAACTTGACGACGAAGGAATAATGGCTTCAACTGGTTCAGCTTGTAGTTCAACCAGTTTAGAACCATCTCATGTATTGATTGCAATTGGAATAGGTGCAGCAGATGCACACGGCTCAATCAGATTTTCATTAAGCAAATATAACACAAAAGAAGAAATAGATTACACCGTAGATAAATTAAAAGAAAAGGTACAAGAATTAAGGTCAATAAGCCCTTTATGGAGTGATGAAAATGTATAATGAAAAAGTTATGAAACATTTTAGAGCACCGCAATATGTAGGTGAGATAAAAGACGCAGATGCAATAGGAAAAGTTGGAAACCCTCAATGCGGAGATATTATGCAGATATATATCAAGGTTAAAGATAATAAGATAGAAGACATTAAAGTAAAGACATTTGGTTGCGTTGCTGCTTTAAGTACATCTGACGTTGTATGTGATCTTGCTATTGGAAAAACCTTAGAAGTTGCAGAAAAAATTACAAAAGACGACGTTATAAAAGAACTAGGTGAACTTCCACCTCAAAAGGTCCACTGCTCTGTACTAGCACAAGAAGCACTAAAAGACGCAATAGATAATTATAGAAAGAAAACTAATTAATTTTTTTATCTATTTATTATACCATTCTGGCTTAGGCACTTCTATTTTTTGTATTTCCTTACCTTTAACTTTCTTACCAGCTTTAATAACATACTTGCCTAGTTCTCCAACTACAGTAGAATTAGCAGGAACATCTTTTATCACCATTGCTCCAGCACCTATCTTAGAATTAGCTCCAATCTTAATAGGACCTAATATCTTACAACCCATACCTAAAGTAACATTATTTCCAATTGTAGGGTGCCTCTTAACACCTTTCTTATCAGCCCACCAACCATGCCCTCCTAATGTAACTCCATGATACATCATTACATTATCTCCAATCTCGGTTGTCTCACCTATTACTATCCCAGTTCCGTGGTCAATAAAAAACTTTTTCCCTATTTTAGCCCCAGGATGAATCTCAATCTGAGTAATTATCCTGCTGATTTGAGAGATTAATCTTGGAACAAAAGGCAATTTCAAGACATAAAGAAAATGGGCAATCCTATGCAGCCATATAGCATGAACTCCTTGATATAATATTATCTCAAGTGATTTTATCCCTTTCAATGCAGGATCTTTTTTATATGCAGTTATTATGCTGTCAAACATTTTATTATTCTTCAAATAAGGTAGTGCTTAAATATCTTTCGCCATGGTCAGGGAATAAAACAACAACTTTCTTGCCCTTGCCTATGCTTTTAGCAGTTTGCAAAGCAGCAAAAGCAGCAGCCCCTGAAGATATCCCTGCAAAGATCCCTTCTTCTCTGGCTAATTTTCTGGCAGTTTCAAAAGCATCATCATTACTTACCTTGATAACTTCATTATAAACATCAGTATTTAGAACATCTGGCACAAAACCAGCACCAATCCCCTGTATCTTATGGGGTCCTGGATTCCCACCAGATAAAACAGCAGAACACTCGGGCTCAACAGCAATGACTTTTACATCAGACTTATTCTTTTTCAAAAAATCCCCTACACCAGTTATAGTCCCCCCAGTTCCAATACCTGCAACAAATACATCAAGATCAGGAACCTGTTCTAGAATCTCGGGTCCAGTTGTTTTTCTATGCACTCCAGGATTAGCAGGATTCTTAAACTGCTGTAGCTCATACCATCCATTTTTCTCAGCTAATTCTTTTGATTTATCAATAGCCCCATTCATGCCCTTTGCACCTTCAGTCAGCACTAATTCAGCACCAAACGCTTTCAATACTTTTCTTCGTTCAACACTCATAGTATCAGGCATTGTTAAAACCAGATTATAACCTTTGACAGCAGAAACATAAGCAAGCCCAATTCCAGTATTCCCTGAAGTTGGCTCGACTAATGTATCCCCTTGCTTTATCTTATCTTCTTTCTCAGCAGTCTCGATCATATTCAAAGCAATCCTGTCTTTAACAGAACCTAGTGGATTAAAACCCTCTAATTTAGCATATACCTCTGCAGATCCTTCATCAACTAATTTATTCAACTTAACAATCGGTGTATCACCAATCAATTCTAAAATATTATTTGCTATTTTTGCCATTTTTAATTACCTCTGGAGATTATATCATACACTGATTTTTAATATTTACTATTATTGGTTTGTTCTCTGGCTATTGAATTCTATTCTTATTTTATATAATAACATTGGCAAGATTTAAATACTACTAAAAAACCTCTAAGGCTAGATGGAATACGCAATAAAACACAAAACATTATATGAATCATTTTTTAGGCAAAAAAATATTTTTCTAGATATATCTATGATGCTTATTGCAGTTGTATTCTTAGGAATATTATCTAATCTTTACATCCCTTTATGGCCTGTCCCTATAACTGGTCAAACTCTAGGTATATTTTTGATAGCTTTTTGGTTTGGTTCAAGAAAAGGATTAGTAACTCTTGGACTCTACACCCTAGCAGGAATCATTGGTTTTAGTGTTTTTACACAACATAAATCAGGTATTGCAGCGATTACAGGTCCTACTGGTGGTTATATTTTAGGTTTTTTAGCAGCAGTTTTTGTAGTGGGTTACTTAATCGAAAAAGGATATGGCAGAACAAAAACATCTGTACTATATTGTATGATTCTTGGAAATGCCATAATCTACATAATAGGATTGATCGGATTAAAATTGTATCTTGTAGATGTAGGATTATTAAAACTTTTAACTCTGGGCTTATTCCCTTTTTTGATTGGAGATGCCGTTAAGATTGTAGCAGCAGTTGCATTGTTCCCTTATTTATGGAAAGGGAGCGAAAAGATTGAATATTAATGATTATTTCTCGTCATATTATCTATCTGTATCTATCTCATCAAGAAAGCACCCCAGAATAAACATTTGGTCCTATTATTCCCATAGGAATAAATCTCTCATAAACATTTATAAATGATTCACAACTGTTAACTTCTATTGTGAGGTGCTTACTATGTCAGAAGAAAGGAAGATTGAAACAAAATTTTTGCATGCTGGTCAGGAACCAGATCCAACAACATTGGCTAGAGCCGTTCCTTTGCATAGGACAACTTCATATGTATTCAAGGATACAACTCATGCAGCAAACCTTTTTGCATTAAAGGAGTTAGGCAATATCTATACTCGGTTGATGAATCCTACAACAGATGTCTTAGAAAAAAGGCTGGCAGATTTAGAGGGTGGCGTTGGCGCATTAGCTTTAGCATCAGGAACAGCAGCAATATTCTATTCTATCATTAACTTAGCAAAAAGCGGAGACGAGATCGTAGCATCAAAAAACCTTTATGGTGGAACCTTCACCCAATTCGATAATATCTTGCCTGATTTTGGGATAACAGTAAAATTTGCAGACCCTCAAGATCCAAAATCATTTGAAAAAGCTATAACAGATAAGACAAAAGCACTTTATGCAGAAACAATAGACAATCCTAATCTAAACGTGCCTGATTTTGAAGCAATAGCAGAAATTGCACATAAACATAATATTCCATTTATAGTTGACAGTACATTTACAACCCCTGCTTTGTTAAATCCAATTAAACATGGAGTAGATATAGTTGCATACTCTTTAACTAAATGGATAGGGGGCCATGGAACTGCAATCGGAGGAGCAGTTGTAGATTCTGGAAAATTTGATTGGGCAAAAAACAACAAACACCCATTACTGACAGAACCAGACTCAAGTTATCATGATATAAAATACGCTACTGATCTAGGTGATCTAACTCCTTTAGCATATATCTTAAGGATGAGGTTAGTCCCACTAAGAAATTTAGGGGCTTGCATCGCACCAGACAACTCATGGATTTTCATACAGGGTCTAGAAACATTGCATCTAAGGATGAAACGTCATTCAGAGAATGCTCTAAAAGTAGCAGAATTCCTGGAAAAAAACGATTTAGTCAGCTGGGTAAAATACCCTGGTCTAAAATCTCATCCAACACATGAAAATGCTAAGAAATACCTAAAAAATGGATTTGGGGGCATGGTTGTATTCGGGATAAAAGGCGGAAAAGCAGCAGGTGAAAAATTCATAAATAACCTAAAACTTTTCTCACACCTTGCAAATGTTGGGGATGCTAAAAGCTTAGCAATACATCCGGCATCAACAACCCACTCCCAATTAAGCGAAGAACAGCTTAAGGAAGCAGGGATTGGACCAGACTTGATACGGCTCTCAGTTGGAATAGAAAATATTGATGATATATTAGAAGATATAGAACAAACATTTAAAAAACTAAACTAAGGAGGGATCTATCAGATAAGATCAAACAAACAATAAAATGCCAATAAAAATTAAAGACAATCTTCCAGCCATCAACCAGCTGGAAAAAGAAGGAATCTTTGTTATGACTGAAACAAAGGCAGCGCAGCAGGATATCCGGCCTCTTAAGATAGCTATACTTAACTTAATGCCTGAGAAGTCAAAAACAGAACTACACTTGCTTAGAAGACTATCCAATACACCAATACAACTAGAAGTCGATCTTTTCCATCCAGAAACCCATGATAGCAAGAACACCCCGAAAGAACACCTGAATGAATTCTATACTAGTTTCAGCAAGATAAAATCAAAAAAATATGATGGATTGATTATTACAGGAGCACCTGTTGAAACACTTAATTTTGAAGAAGTAGATTATTGGGATGAATTAAAAGAGATAATGGAGTGGTCAAAACATAATGTAAGTTCTACATTATTCCTTTGCTGGGCTGCTCAAGCAGGCTTATATTATCATCATAACATAAATAAACATGCTTTAGATAAAAAGCAATTTGGGCTATTTAAACATACAGTAAATGACACAACCTGCCCCCTTGTAAGGGGATTTGATGATGTATTTTGGGCTCCACATTCTAGACATACAACTATTAAAAAAGAAGACCTATTGAAAGTAGATGATTTGAAGATAATTTCAGAATCAGATGAAGCAGGAGTCTATATAGCGGTATCTAAGAAACATAATCAGGTTTTTGTTACAGGCCATTCTGAATATGGTCCTTTGACCTTGCTACAGGAATATAATAGGGATATATCTCAGGGAAAAGATATAGACCCCCCTAAAAATTATTTCAAAGAAGGGGATACCAGTAAATTACCTGTCGTTAAGTGGAGATCTCATTCAACATTATTATATTCTAATTGGATTAATTATTATGTATATCAAATAACTCCTTTTGATATAAACAAGATTGATAGTAAATCAGATAAATTACAATAATGTAGCTATTAAAACAAAATAACAAAACAAAAAGATGAAACTTCCATGTGATATATGTATGTGGGGATTGATCCCTATGATAAAAAGAGAACTTGTCCTTAACCTATATCAGGATCACAACATAAACAAAACATCAATCTCTATTAAACTAGGAATAACCAAAGGTTCTGTAACTCAATATATCCAGGGTAAAAGGGCATCTGATTCAGGTAAATTAAGGAAATTAAAGCAAATAGACTCACTAATAAAAAAATTAGCAAAATTGATTGCTACAAAAAAACTATCTAAAAAAGATATTGCCCAGAAATTCTGTCAAATATGCAAATCTGCTCAGAAAGAAACAGGCATTTGCTGATATTTGATTTATTACTTATTCAATGATATAGCTCATAATCGTAAACTATTCTCATTATTGATTGATAAGATTTTTAATTTCTAAGTATCCCTTTTTCATCTTTTACATTGCTAAGAATTTAAGCAATTCAAAAACAAGAAAAGCCGGCCAAAATAGCGCCTTACCAACACCCAAAACACCGCCCCAAAAGCTTGTAGCTGTTGATATGTAATATACTGCTGCACCGATGAAACCTATGCAGTAGATTCCACTCCCATTGCATGCATTATTAAGATTTGGTTTACATTTCATTTTTTGTTTTTTAACCATATACTTCACCTCCAAAAGTTTACTTTTGCGACGCACTTGAAATATCTGATTTCTAAGTACATCTTGCTTAAATTAGTTAGATTACTATATAAATATTACTGAGGAATGTTCTACAAATTTTATTTGTTAAGAATATACCCTATCACAAAGTACAGTTCCTGCAATCAGCTTTTTCACAAACAATATTCTTAACCTTCCACTTTAAAGCCCATTTCTTAATATCTTGTATAATCCTGATAAAATCCTCCCCGCTATTGGTCAAGGAATACTCACATTTAACAGGAAAAGAACTAGCATCAATCTTCTTGCTGATTAATCCTTCTTTCTCCAACTCCTTCAATCGTAAAGAAAAAACTTTAGGTGTAATCTCCTTTAATCCTTTTTTAATCTCACTATATCTTTTTAATTTATTCTCCCCCTTATACAACTCTAATAATATGAGCAGAGTCCACCTCTTACCTATAAAATTTGCAGTTTGATATATGGTACAATCATTATCCATTTTATAATCTCTTACTTAGTATACTTTAGGAAACCACTACTATTTATATAAGTATCGTTTTACTACTTAGTATACAAAAGATACCTAGTGATAATCAATATGAAGCACAAAAAACTATTAGAACTTGCAAAACCCCATCTAGAAGAAAACGACTTTGGTGTAGAACACACATTAAGGGTCCTAGAAATAGCAAAGAAAAACTACAATAAATACGATTTAGATATGTCATGGAAAGACACAGTCTTTTCATTAATCATACTTCATGATATAGGTGGATCTGAAATAAAAGACCAATACGAAAAAGGTCCAGTAATAGCAAAAAAACTTTTAGAAAAATTAGATTATCACAAATTCGATATTAAACTAATATGTGCTTTTATAGCAGCACACCATGAACGATTAGAAGATCCTCATGATATATTCAAGATATTATTTGATTCAGATCGTTTAGTAATGCTCTCAAAAAAAGAGTTCGACAATTACAATTCCAGAAAAGGTTTCGATTGGCAAAAGATAATCCATGATTTTTACAATAATAACATTAGAAGTCTAGCAGTAAACTTGTTAGAACAAAGGGGGAAATGAATAATATGGTAAAGAGAAATATTATTAAAATTGACGAAGAAAAATGCAATGGCTGCGGTCTATGCATTCCAAATTGTAAAGAAGGAGCACTAAGAGTTATTGACAACAAAGCTAGACTAATCAGCGATCTATTCTGCGATGGATTAGGTGCTTGCTTAGGCCATTGTCCAGAAGGAGCCATAACAATAGAAGAAAGAGAAGCAGAACCTTACGATGAAAAAAAGACAATGGAAGAAAACATAATCCCAGCAGGAAAAAACACCATAAAAGCACACTTAGAACATCTAAGAGACCATAATGAAAAAGAATATCTAAACCAAGCTTTAGAAACATTAAAAGAAAATAATATAACTAATCCCTTAGGGGATTCGGAGGAAAATAAAATGGAAAAAGATTCACCATGTGGCTGTCCCGGAACAGCAATGAGGGAAGTAAATTCAAGTACAGATGCATCAGAAAATGCAGAACAAACATCAGCATTAAGACAATGGCCAGTTCAATTAAATTTATTGCCGTCACAAGCACCATTCTTTGAGAATTCACATTTGTTAGTTGCAGCAGATTGCGTGCCTTTTGCAAACCCTAATTTCCATTCTAAATTATTGAACGAAAAGTCTTTAGTTATCGGTTGCCCAAAATTAGATGATATTGAAGCCTACAAAGAAAAATTAACTGAAATCTTCAAAAACAATAAGATAAAAAGCGTAACAACAGCAATAATGGAAGTTCCATGCTGTCACGGGTTTCAATCTGCAGTTGAAGAAGCAGTAAAAGCTTCAGGCAAAGACATTCCCATAATAAAAGAAGTTATAAGCATAAGCGGAGAGATACAATGAGCGAAGAAGGTAAGGGTTTTTCAAAACTTCCGAATGGGGATAAGGAAGGATTGAAAATCCAGAATGGATTTTCAAAAGATCTAAACAAACTAATGCAATTCCCCTCAGAAGGAGTATTTAGTACAGTACTAGCTAAATCAGAAACATATAACTACACCTTGATGTGCTTAGCAAAAGGAACAGACATCGATACCCATACATCAACCAAAAACGGAGTTGTACAGGTATTAAAGGGAAAAGGAACATTCAAACTTTTCGACAAAGAAATAGTTATGGAACCAGGAAAATTCATCTTCATGCCAAAGGATGCACCACACGCATTAAAGGCTAATGAAGACTTGGCTATCTTACTTTGTTTGACAACCTAATTAAAAACTAAACAATATATTTATATATTCGTTTACAATTGAAAACAATATAGCTATAATAGATTAATTTTTGTATCGATTACAAATTAGGAGTTTTAATGGATAATAAAAAACTTGGAATCATCTTATTGGTACTTGGAATTATACTTGCTATAACTCTACAGATGGTTAAAGTAAAAGAAGATGCCATAATCAGAAAGATAGTAGATGAACAGGGTTCTTGCTTTCTAAAGGATGGAACCTGCCTTCATGATGATCGCAGTTTAACTTTCCACTTTTTAGGTTGGTTTTTCTCAGCATTAACTTCAGCATTAGGATTATACCTCCTGTTTTTTGACAAATCCCAAAAAGCGATATTATCTACTTTGGAGCACCAGAAACACATTCAGATAGAAGGAGAAAAATTTGATATACTACTTAAAGGATTAGGTGAAGATGAAAAAATAATAATAAAAGCAGTAAAAGAACAAGATGGAATAACTCAACAGACATTAAGATTAAGAACAGATATGCACAAATCAAAATTGAGCATAGTTTTAGACGGCCTGGAAAAAAAAGGATTAGTCACAAGAAAAGAAAAAGGTAAAACAAAACAAGTATTTCTTAAGATTAATATATGAACTTCTGAAAACAAAAATTATAAATAGATTAGTTACTTCCATTATTATATCTAAAATGCAGAAAGATGATAAGATTTTATACAAGGGGCAGCCCAATTCCAAGACAATCGGCTATTTGTTTATTTCAAACCTTTTTATTTGGGTTATTATTTTTACAACATTCTCCGTTATGTTTTCTATCATATTTTTTGTAGTTAGGAAAACTACAGGAGATATGGCATTGAACTATCTTAAGATTCCATTTGTTATAATAAATAGCGTTTTTGGAATAATCTTCATAATTACCATTTTATCTTTCTTGTATAGGATACCTTTGCTAAAGACTTACAAGTATTATGTAACAAACCATCATGTAATATTAGAAAAGGGGCTATTATCAAAGACAAAAAAATCAGTACCATTGGGGAAGATAACAGATATAACAATCACTCAGGGATTTCTTGAGAGGATATTTAAAATATCTAGACTTCATATACAAACAGCAGGCACCAACTTAACAGAGATAGTATTTTTTGGTTTATCAGATGCTGGTGCTATAGAAAACATTCTTTCTAAGCTTTTGAAAAAGAAATAAATTATTTCTTCTCAAAAAACTTATCAAGTGATTTCTTGACTTTCTTCTTAATCTTATTGACCTTTTTATCATTCAACTCAGTACACATCCCGATCTGTACAACAGTTGTCTTGATGCCGCAAAACCCAAGAATCTCTTTTTTGATCATATTTGCATCTCTGTTGCCCATAAATTTATGGATAAAAACTGGAGCACCACTTGTCTTAAAGACCAAGGCAGTCTTGCCTTTCAATAATCCCTTAGGCCTTTTCCCTTTAAATTTCAATGCAAAGCCTTCTGTAAATACTCTGTCAAAAAATCCCTTCATAATAGCGGGCATCCCACCCCACCAATGAGGATATACAAATATCAGTTTTTTTACTTTTCTGATCCTGCTCTGCATATCTTTTATATTCTTACCTGCTTTTACATGACCATATTTAGTAAATTCATCTTTACCCAACACCGGATTAAATTTCATTTTATACAGATCCATCACATCATAGTCATCTATACTAGATTTCAATTCTTTTAATATAGCCCTACAATGCCCTTCTTCTTTTGGATTTGCATATACAATTAATGTCTTCACAATAACCACCTCATTCAAATAATCAATTCCCCTTATTTAAATATTTTACTAGAAATTAATCAAAATAGTCCTATAAACGGTAATAAACCAAAATTTTGCCATTTCAGCCGTTTTAACCCCTTCAGTTTCAACCCCAAGATATATCTACTTTCTTGTTTTCACTATGTTAAGAAGGGGGGTTAAAAATGGAAGAAAAAGAAAATAATGAAGAATCACAAGAAAATACAACACCAGGCTGCTGCCAGCCAATAAAAAAAAGTTCAAGTGGATTCTGGTCAGGTTTAGTATATGGTCTTATCCCCCATACTGGATGCATAGCATTTATCTTATTCACAATATTGGGTGTAACAACAGCAACAGCTTTTTTTAAACCCTTATTATTAAGTCCTTTTTTCTTCTATATCTTGATTGCATTATCATTAATTTTTGCTTCAGTTTCTGTGATAATCTATCTAAAAAAACATTCTCTGCTTTCGTTTGATGGAATCAAGACGAAATGGAAATATATCTCCATCCTTTATGGAACTACTTTAGGGGTTAATGTTTTATTGTTCCTTTTTATTTTTCCATTAGCAGCAAATATGACTTCTGCAACAGATGCAGAAATTACAGATGATTCATCAGAGATTACATTATCTGTAGATATTCCTTGTCCAGGTCATGCCCCATTAATCACAGGCGAATTAAAAACAATTGATGGTGTTCAATCTGTAAAATTTCGTTTTCCAGACTATTTTGACATAAATTACGACTCTAAAAAAACATCTCAAGGTGAAATTACTTCATTGGCTGTTTTTAATACATATCCCGCTAAAATTATTAGTGGATTCCAAGAAGTTCAGGAAACACAACCAATCGGATGTAGCACATGTAACTCCTGTAGCGGAGCTTGTGGGGGAACCTGTGGCACATAATAAAGATAAAATTTAAATAAAAAAAGCGCATCAATCCCATTCAAACTTAAAGATGAAAAAAGACAAAATAGATCCAATCTGTGGAATGAAAGGCCATATTAAAGCTCATGGTAATTATTTCTGTAGCAAACACTGTGTGGCTAAATACGAAAAAGAAAACAACATAGCAAAATGTATTGCATGTGAGATAAAAGGTGGACATAGACCTTGGTATAAAGAAAGACTCTATATTGTTTCTTTAATTACAATAGCATTAATCCTTATAAGCTATCTAATACCGTCATTAAATAAATTATTTGACGCCTTTATAGATTACTTTAAGTTAATTTGGTGGGCAATACTACTTGGGTTATTTATTGGTGGAATAATAGACCATTACATCCCTAGAGAATATATTTCAAAATTCTTATCTACTCACAGAAAAAGAACCATATTCTATGCAGTAGGTTTTGGGTTCTTAATGAGTGCATGTTCACATGGAATATTAGCAATAGCTATTCAACTTTATAAGAAAGGGGCATCTATTCCTGCAGTAATCGCTTTTTTATTGGCATCCCCTTGGGCTAACTTGCCAATAACTATCTTATTACTGGGCTTTTTTGGACCAAAAGCACTATTTCTGATAATTTCAGCTATAGTTATAGCAATTATAACAGGTTTTATCTATCAAATATTAGACAAAAATAAAAAAATAGAAAAAAACCCGAATACAATAAAAATAAAAAATGGATTCTCAATAAGGGCAGATTTCAAAAAAAGATTCAAGAAACATAAATTCTCTTCAAAAGATATAACTGGAATCCTGGGTGGTTCTTGGGCTTTGGCAAAAATGGTCGTTTGGTGGATATTGGTAGGTATGATCATAGCAGCATTTGCAAGAGTATTTATCCCTCACCATTTATTCCTAAAATATTTAGGACCTACCTTTTTAGGATTAAGTATAACTTTAATCTTCGCAACAATTATAGAAGTTTGCTCAGAAGGCTCTTCAGTATTGGCTTTTGAAATATTCAATCAAACAAAAGCGTTTGGAAACTCATTTACATTTTTGATGGCAGGAGTAGCAACAGACTATACAGAGATAGGATTAATCTGGTCAAACATAGGAAGGAAAACAGCAATTTGGCTTCCAGTAATCACAGTCCCTCAAATAATGATTTTAGGTTATTTATTCAATATCTTATTATAACCTAAATGCCAAATAAAACCAATAGATATTTAAATAAAAGCAGGGTAACTTTTAGAATATCAATATTATATCGGGGGTAAAAAAGATGGAAGAACATAAAGAACATTCTGAGCATCAACATAAAGAGCACTCAGAACATGAACACAAAACACATTCAGAGCATGCACATTCAGAGCATGAACACAAAACACATTCAGAGCATGCACATTCAGAGCATGAACACAAACCACATGTGCATAAACCTAGTGGAACAAAAATAAATAAGCTGAACTTATGGAAATCAATCAGCGGAATTCTTGGAATTTTATTGATAATATCATTTTATCTTAATATTTCAGTTTCAGGTCCTTCTGTTGAAGGCAGTATAAATCTTGATGAAGCAGCAGACACAGCTGTAGATTACATCAATACAAATCTATTGCAGCCAGGAACAACAGCTACATTACAAAGCAAATCCGATAGAGGAGATTTATATAATGTAAAGATCGATATCGGTGGCAGAGAATATGATTCATATGTTACAAAAGATGGTAAGTTATTATTTCCTAATTCGGTTGATTTAACTGTGGAAGTACCTGAGGCTCCAGCAGCTCCAGCAGCTCCCTCCGTACCTGTAGACATGGAATCATTGTTAGATGATGATGCTGTAAAAGGCGATCCAGATGCACCAGTTACAATCATAGAATGGTCTGAGTTTGAATGTCCATACTGTGCAAGATTCTATAATCAGGCGTATAGTCAGATAATTAAAGAATATGTAGATACTGGAAAGGTTAAGATTGTATTCAGGGATTATCCATTAAGCTTCCATAAAAATGCTCAAAAAGCAGCAGAAGCAGCAGAATGTGCAGGCGACCAAGAGAAATATTATGCAATGCATGATAAATTGTTTGAAGAAGGCGTTGTAGGTGGAGTTGACACTTTCAAGAAATATGCAGTAGATCTTGGATTAGACTCAACAGAATTTGACAATTGTCTTGACTCTGGAAAACATGCTGAAGAGGTTGCAAAAGATATGGCAGCTGGTCAGGCTGCAGGTATAAGTGGAACTCCAGGTTTCCTAATAAATGGGAAATTAGTTTCAGGAGCACAGCCATTTGAAAACTTCAAAGCAATTATAGATGCAGAGCTTGGAGAATAAACATGAAAAGATTTCTTTTTTCTTTTTTCTTTATTTTAATTATTTCAGTTGCTCTTAGTGCATGTTCAACTAATTCAGTAGATTATGATACATTTGCACAATGTTTAAGTGAAAAAGGGGCAACAATGTATGGCACAGAATGGTGTTCTCATTGCAAAAATCAAAAAGATATGTTTGGTACATCTTTCCAATTCATCACTTATGTAGATTGTGATATAAATTCAGATGAATGCCTAAAAAATGGAGTTAAAGGCTATCCTACATGGGGGATAAATAATGAAAACTATCCAGGAGAACAACAGCTTCCAAGATTAGCCTCATTAACTGGTTGCCAATTAAATTAAACAACATGAAAAAGCCAATTATTGTATTTTCATTTATAGTTCTTCTCTTTTTGGCTAGTTCAGTCTATGCAGACAATAATTTAGTAGATAATGTAGCAAGTAATGTAACATTACATTATTTCTATGGTGATGGCTGCCCCCATTGCGCTGATGCAAAACCTTTCTTAGAACAATTAGAATTAAAATACTCAGAATTAACAGTTATTTCATATGAAACCTGGTACAATAAGTCAAATTCAGAGTTATTTATTGATATGAGCTCTTCTTGTGGAACAGAAGTTGTTGGTGTTCCGACTTTTTTTATTGGTCACAAATCTATCATAGGTTTTGATGATGTAGAAGGAAAAGGGGATGAGATTGAGCGGGAAGTTGTAAAATATATAGAAGAAGGCGGAATAAATCTAATTAATCATTTAGGGGAAACTCCTAAATCTTGTCCAGCAGAAAAAAAAGACAGAGAAATAATTAAATTACCTTTCTTTGGAGAGATTGATACAACTAAAGTATCCCTCCCTTTATTAACAATCACAATTGGTTTATTAGATGGTTTTAACCCATGTGCAATGTGGGTATTATTATTCCTGCTTACTTTATTAGTCTACACAAAATCTCGTAAAAAAATGTTCATAATAGGGGGGACATTTATATTGGTTTCAGGAATTGTTTATTACATCTTTATGGCAGCATGGTTAAATCTATTTTTATTAATTGGATTTTTGCCCTGGTTAAGGATGGGGGTTGGTATATTTGCTATAATATTTGGCTTAATTAATGTAAAAGAATTATTCTTCTTCAAAAAAGGACCTTCTTTAACAATTTCAGATTCGGCAAAGCCAAAACTATTCAAACGGATGAGGAAGATTATTAATGAATCTAGTCTACCTATAGCACTAACTGGTGTAATAATCCTTGCATTTACAGTAAACTCAATAGAATTACTCTGTACAGCAGGTTTCCCAGCTATTTATACTAATATATTGACTCTAAACAACCTTTCATCATTTTCATACTATTCTTACTTATTATTGTATATCTTAATGTATATGCTTGATGATTTAGTTGTATTCACAATAGTAGTTCTAACATTAAGTTCAAAAAAACTAACAGAAAAACAAGGTAAATGGATGAAGTTCATTTCTGGCTTTATGATGTTAATTCTAGGCTTATTATTGATTCTGAAACCTCAGTTATTGATGTTTGGATAATCTTTTTATATGACCCAATATGGGATATTTTATAAACAATTGATTATAACTTATTATAAAATGGCTAATGTACTTTTATTGATAATCTTAGCAACAATCGTAAACAGCTTAATCTCTTTAGTAGGCATCTTTACATTATGGATGAAGAAGAAATCTCTAAAAAACCTATTGATAAATCTTGTTGCATTATCTGCAGGATCATTATTGGGTGGAGCATTCTTCCATTTAATTCCTGAATCACTAGAGCATTTAAACCCTACTATGGCATTTACCTTTGTATTAGCCGGTTTTATGTTATTTTTTATAATAGAAAGATTCCTGCATTGGCATCACTGTCATGAAGGGCATTGTGATGTTCACCCGGTTAGTCATCTAATCTTGATAGGGGACGGATTACATAACCTAATAGATGGGGTTATAATAGGGGTAAGCTTCCTAATAAACATCCCATTCGGAATAATCACTACTTTAGTGATAATAAGCCATGAAGTGCCTCAGGAATTAGGTGATTTTGGTGTATTGGTTTATGGGGGTTTTACAAAAACAAGGGCATTGATCTACAACTTAATCTCACAGATGACATGTATCCTTGGGGGCATCTTAGGTTATTTCTTATCAAACTCAGTTGAAGGTATAATTCCATTTATTCTCCCTTTTGCAGCAGGTGGATTTATTTATATCTCTGCTTCTGATTTAGTTCCAGAGTTGCATAAAGAACCACAGATAAAAAAATCATTATCTTCATTTGCTTTCTTTATAATTGGTATATTGATAATGATCCTAACAAAGTTCCTAGCTCATAGTCATTAACAACATTTAAAAACAAACTTTATTTCTCAACTGATATGGCAAATAAGATAGTATACACCTTACAAGCAGGAGAAAAACTGAATAAAAAACAGTTCATAGAATACTTTGAAAAAAAAGTAAGAAAAACTATAAGAGTCAATAAACTTATAGAAAAGAAAGAAAGAATCCTTGTAGCTTGCTCTGGTGGAAAAGACTCAACAGCTGTTTTATACTTATTAAACAAGATTACAAGAGACAATAAAAACATAATCATAGAAGCAATCCACAACGACCCTTCAATAGGGGAATACAGCAAGATAAACAGAGAAAACATAACTAAATTCTGCAAAGAAAATAACATAAAACTCCATATAGCATCTTTCAGAGATGAATTTGGATATTCTTTGTGTTATATTCATGGCTTACTTAAGCAAAAAGGGATAAAATACAAATCATGCAGTGTATGCGGCATATTAAGAAGAAACTTACTAAATAAAAAAGCAAAAGAACTGAAAGCAACTAAATTAGTTACAGGTCATAACTCAGATGATGAAGCTCAAAATATAATCATGAACCTATTCCAGAATCACACAGAACTTCTGCCCAGATTAGGTCCAAGATCAGGTTTAAAAGAGAACAAAGGATTTATACCCAGGGTTAAGCCATTGTATTTCTGTACAGAAGAAGAAACAAAACTATACTCTAAACTACATAAATTCCCTGTAAAATACGAAAAATGCCCTTGCAGAACTGACGCTTATAGAAAAGACGTTGCAGAGATGCTAGATAATTTCGAAAAACATTATAAATCAACAAAAACAGGCATTATCCAGTCTTTCCTTAAGATTCAACCTATGTTAAAAAAACAAACAAAAGGCAAAGCAAAGGTTTGTAAGAAATGCAAAGAACCTTCTTCTGGAGATGTATGTAAGGTTTGTAAGCTTATTGAAATTATCAAACTTTCTTGATAAATTCACTACTATAAAGTTATGATAAAATAGAAAGATTTAAATACTATCTCTTCACTTCAGGTTATATTCTGATTATTAAACAATAATAAAATGGCACAAACTGGAAGAGCAGTACAGGTAGAGCATAACGGTAATACTATAACTACTACTCCTGAAGTTCTTAAACAAGCATTAAGTGCTTCTCAAGGTATAACTACTAATTCTGAAACTGGAATGCAGGAAATTACGGATATTGTTGAAGCTTATGATCATATAATGGTTAAAACACAGGGTATAAGATCTCACTTAAGTCGAGAAGGTTTCTTAGGTGGTACTGTTTATTGTGGTCCTGATGATCATCCTGGTCACAAAGGAGAACTAGAGGTCAGTCGTTCAACAGTTACTGGCTTTGATTATACCCCTTCTGGAATTAGTCCAGGAGAATTACACGTTAGAATTTGCAAATTAGAACAGAACCAGCTTTCTGTTTCTATTCATGGATCTGATGCAAGAAAGCTTGATAGAAATAATATATATAATGTAACTCGAGATGGAACTGTTACACTTTATAATGATAATCGTACTGTTTATGAAGGGGGGAAACCAGTAAGTAAAGGCGAAGCAGACTATGTCCTGAATTTTGTCACAAAAACTTTTGATTTTGCTAATACTCATATAAAAGAAACGAAAACCCTATCAATTACTAAACCAACTACTAATTATAGTGATGTAATAATTCAAGACGCAGGAAATTTTGCTGCTGATGTTGATAATCTTGGAGCAAGATTAGACCTTTTAGCAGATGCTGCTAGAGGAGCCGGTGTTAGTGGACTTATGTTTAGAGAAGGAAACAAAGAAGCAAATTATGATCTTGAAACTAGAACAGGTACTTATACTGATGGATCTGTTAATGTCAAATTAACTTCTGTAAAATCAGGATATCAAGTAGATGTTAAATGTGGAAATGCGCAGTTCCAAGGAACTTATACAGTTGCTTTGAATGGTTCTATTACATCTGCTGCTGGGAAATTGTCAATAGAAAATGAAGAATATCTTAATACTATCTTAAGGGAAATGGTAGACTTTGGTTACGACCAAACAGGATTTGTTAGACCAACCCTGACAACACAAAGCACAGATATAGGTCAAACAACAACTGTTCAAGCACCTCAAAAACTTGGATATGTTGCAGCTAATATAGATAGTCTTGGTTTAAGATTAGATCATGTGGCTAAAGCTGCAAGAGCAGCTGGTGTTGATGAACTTACATTTAGAGATGGAAATAGGGAAGGAAAGTATAATCTTGAAACTAGAACAGGCACATACACTAACGAATCTAGAGAAGTTCAATTAAGGTTTAGAAAAGAAGGGTACCAAATTGACATTAAAGGTGGAGATGAACAATTCCAAGGTTCTTATGTTGTTCATTTGGATGGCATCATTAAACGTGATTCTACTGAAAATAAAGCAATTTCAGAAGCAAATGAACAGTATATTAATAACGCTCTAAGAGAAATGATTGAGTTTGGTTACGAGATGGTAGGCCAAAAACAACAACCTATAATCAAATCTGATGGAACATTACATAGACCAGCAGAAACACAAGCAACAATCTCAGTACCATCCAGACAAGAAACACCAATTCAAAGAAATAATCAAAGGGGATGGGGGGATATACTTTCTCATGGCGGAGCAGGATTAATTGGTGCATTATTAACAGCATATGCTTTCAACATAAGACAAAGAAATACGCAAAACAGAGCTAATTAATTACTAAATCTTTTCCAATATTTCATCAACCAGCTCTACATCATTCAACACAAACAGATGAACACCTGGAGCACAAAACCCCTTCAACTTCTTGATAAAATCAATAGTATATGAAACACCAAACTTATGCGCTTCTTCTTCACTAGCAGCATTATTCAACCCATCTTTCAATTCAGGATTAACTTTTAACCCAAAGAACTTCTCAACACTTTCAGCCTGTTTAGAACTAATCAATGGACGAACACCAGCTATAACAGGAATTTTAATATTTGCTTTACGCAAATTCTCAACATATTCTTTATAATCTTCAAAACTAAATACCATCTGTGTAATAATAACAGTTGCACCAGCATCAACCTTAGCTTTTATATGTTCAATCTCATCTGAAATTGGATCTTCAGGATGTCCAGCAACAACAATGCAAAACTCAGTCTTGACTCCCCCCCTAAATTCACCACCATCCATGTTCTTTCTAGGTAAATAATGCCCTTTGTTCAAATCAGCAATTTGTTTAACAAGCAAATAAGCATATTTATAGTCTCCATCCCATACTTCATCTTTAGCTCCAGCAGGTGGATCACCACGAAGAGCTAAAACATTATTTATATCAGCATAATAAAGATCAATAATATCGTTTTCAATTTCTGCTTTTGTTCTCTCACGACATACAAAATGTGAAAGTGCAATTATATCGTTATCATTAGAATAAACAGATAATGGCAAAGTCCCCCCACGCAAACTTCCACCAGCTCCCTTTGTTATACTCACAAAATCAACCTTACCCTTTAATGAATCTATCTTTGACAATATGTCTTTCTTCCCCTCACCATTCCTAGGTGGAACTAATTCTACTGAAATCGTAAAATCTTTCTCTTTTAATATATCAGTTATTTTCTTCATTTTAATATTTCTTCCAAAAATTTCAACAACATTGATGAAAACTTGAGTGCAGAGGTAAAATCCATGCGAAGTAGGGATTTTTCCTTTGCGAAAAGGACATTTTGACTTTCTCAAAATGACCGTGTTTGAATCCTATGTTGTTGTTGAAATTTTATTCTTCTTCAATAAACCAACACCCTATGTTGTTGGTTTTTCTGTTATCATGTCAAATTTCGATAATGTTAGTATTTTTTATCTTAACCAATCATTTCTTTATCAATTCATTAATAACCTTAACAGCAGATAACGCATCTTTTCCATACGCAGCATGTATTTGTCTTGCATAATCATCCGTAACTACAGCACCACCCACTATTACAGGTATGTTAATATCTTGGCTTCTTAAATCATTTATAACACTTTCCATCTCTAGAACTGTAGTAGTCATCAAAGCACTTAAAGCAACAATATCAGGTTTCTTCTCAACAACTTCCTTAACTATCTTTTTAGTTTTAACATTAGCACCTAGATCAATTATCTTATAATTATGTGATTCAAGTAAAGCAATTACAATATTCTTCCCAATATCATGTATATCATTTTCAACAGTAGCAAACAAAACAGTTCCTTTCTCTTCACCACCTTCTTTTGCCAACTCTCCCTTTAACCTTGAAAATGCCCTTTTCATAGACTCAGCAGATAATAAAACATGGGGTAAAAAATACTCCTTGCAATTAAACTTCTTACCCACTTCTTCTAAAGCATTGATCAATATATCATTTATCTCCATCGCTTTCAAACTTTTCAATCCTTTTCCAATGATCTCAACAATATTATCCTTATCCCCAAATAAGATAGCATTATGCAGCTGCTTTTCAATTGGCATATTTTTATAATCTTCTTTATTGACTTTTTTAACCTTAATTTCAATATTAGTTTCAGCTTGTAGTATATTATCAACAGGATTTAATATCGCCAAATCAAGACCAGCCTTATGCGCTTTTGTATAGAACTTAGAATTAACCTCAGACCGATTAGGCAACCCATGTGAAATATTACTAACACCCAATATAGTCTTATAACCAAGAGCTTTAATCTCCTTTACTGAATCTAATATTATGTTTTCATTATCAGGATTTGTAGCTATCGTTAATACCAAAGAATCAATGATAATATCTTCCTTATTAATTCCAATCTTAGTAGCTTCAGATATTATCTTCTTAGCGATAGAAACCCGTTTCTCAACCGTCTTTGGAATGCCTTCTTCATCCAGACAAAGAGCAATAATCGCAGCACCATATTTCTTAGCCAAAGGCAATACCCCAGAAAGACTCTTTTCGCCCCCATTCACAGAATTGATCAACACCTTACCATCACATTTCTTAAGCGCAAGTTCCAAAGCTTCAATATTAGAAGTATCAACAACCAAAGGTACATCTACAACATTCTGAGCAGCCTCAATAGCATAAGGTAAAGTTTTACTTTCATCAACACCAGCAACACCTACATTTATATCAAGTAATGAAGCACCCTCTTCTACTTGTTGCAAAGCCTGGTTCCTAAGATAATCTGTTTTCCCTTCTTTTATTTCATCTGCAAAATCTTTTCTATTAGTTGGATTTATCCTCTCTCCAACAATAAGTGTCGGCTTTACAACTATAGTTTTAGTACGTGAACACAACTTAGTCTTTAATTCAACTTCCATATCAATAGGTTTTATTCCTTTAACCTTTTCACTAACTGCTTTGATAAAATCAGGATTTGTGCCGCAACACCCCCCTATTATATTTGCGCCTAATGAAACAAATTTAGCAGCATAATCAGCAAACTTTGAAATAGGATAATCCCAAACTGTTTTTTTATCAATAATCTTAGGCAATCCAGCATTTGGCTCTAAACAGACCAATTTATTAGTATTAGAAACAATTATCTTAGCAGTCTCATACATCCCTTCAGGACCATCAGAACAATTAACACCAATTACATCTGCCCCTAATGAATCTGCAATTGCAACATAAGTCTCAACATCTGTCCCAGTACTACTCCTACTATCTTGTATTGTCATAGAACTGATAATAACCCCATCAAATACTTCTTTTGCAGCGATCAAAGCAGCCCTTAAAACCTTAGTATCAGATATAGTTTCAATTATCAACAGATCTGCCTTAGATAAAGCAGAAATTTGCTCTTTATAGATATCATAAGCTTCATCAAATGTCAACTTACCTAATGGCTCAATAAACTCACCAAGTGGTCCAACATCTCCTACAACCAAACAATCTGGACAAGCTTCTCGAACATTCTTGACAGCAGCAGAATTAATCTCCTTAACCTTATCTGAAAGCCCATAAACACCCAACTTAAGCCTATG
>Ga0257124_1000083_pt1 | contig 127162 bp, 138 predicted proteins | sample SI106_150metaG_FD_190154 | JGI IMG/M metagenome (GOLD analysis project Ga0257124, IMG submission 190154) | Marine microbial communities from Saanich Inlet, British Columbia, Canada - SI106_150 | ecosystem: Environmental > Aquatic > Marine > Inlet | place: Canada: British Columbia | collected...
GGATTAGGAAACATGTTAGATAAATTTGGTCGAGTATTAGGATTAGGATTTCCTGCTGGGGCAAAGATTGAAAAACTGGCTAAGTCTGGAAAGTTTGTTGAACTCCCTTATGTAGTTAAAGGAATGGATGTGAGTTTTTCTGGAATTCTTACTAAATCTGAACAGTTGTTGAATAAAGGCGCATCTAAGGAAGATTTATGTTTCTCAATACAAGAAACTTGTTTTGCGATGTTGACAGAAGTTGTGGAGAGAGCAATGGCTCATACTGATAAGCAAGAATTATTGTTAGTTGGCGGTGTAGGGGCTAATAAACGCTTCTGTGAGATGTTAAATATTATGTGTCAAGAACGTGGGGCTAGATTCTTTAAAGTGCCAATGAGTCTTGCTGGCGACCAGGGAGCAATGATTGCTTGGGAAGGTTTCTTAAGAAAAGATGAATCTGGTGATCTAGAAGTTAAACCGCATTGGCGGACAGATGAAGTTTAGTACTTAAAAACCGATATCAAGCAAAAATCATAAATGATTTTTTTGGTTTCCTAACAGAAACCTTTATAAACCTGTGAGTCCTCTAAATTCTATAGTTTTATCGTCTACAAATTGGTGTTAGGAAAGCTTATATTTTAACGTAAAAATGGAAGAAAATCAGCCTGAAAATCTAGAGGAAAAACCTCTTCAAGAAGAAGAACAGAATGAATCTGTAGAACAAGCTACTGAGGAACAAGTTAATGAACCAGTAAACGAAGAACAAGCTACTGAGGCTGAAGTTTCCGAGGAACAAGCTTCTGAAGAGAAAGCTCCTGGGGAACAACCTTCTGTAGAAGATGCACCTAAATCAGATTATGGGGCTGCTCAGATTCAAGTATTAGAAGGTTTAGAAGCGGTTAGAAAACGTCCGGGGATGTATATAGGAGATACTTCTGTAAGAGGATTACATCATTTAGTTTATGAGATTGTAGACAATTCTATTGATGAAGCTCTTGCTGGTCATTGTGATAATATAACCATTATAATTCATAATGGTAATTCAGTAACTGTAATGGATAATGGAAGAGGAATTCCAGTAGCAGAACATCCACAGTTTAAAGTTCCAGCAGTACAAGTAGCATTAACTAAACTTCATGCTGGCGGAAAATTTGATAAATCCACTTACAAAGTTTCAGGTGGATTACATGGTGTAGGGTTATCAGTAGTAAACGCACTTTCCATTGAATTAGAAGTACAAGTTAAAAGAGAAGGAAAAATTCATTATCAGAAATATTCTCGTGGTAAACCTTTAGGAGAACTGAAAGTTATTGGTGATACTAATGAACGAGGAACAATGGTTCACTTTTTACCTGATTCAGAAATATTTCCTGAACCAACATTTCATTATGAGATTTTAGCTAAAAGATTAAGAGAATTAGCTTTTTTGAATAAAGGAATTAGTATTACTTTAATTGATGAACGTGAAAAAGATAAACAAGACCTTTTCAAATATGAAGGTGGGATAAAAGAGTTTGTTAGTTATGTTGATCAGAATAAAAATCCTTTACATGAAGTTATTTATTTTGAAAAAGAAAAGAATGATGTCCATGTGGAAATTTCTTTACGTTACAATTCAAGTTATCAAGAAAATATTTTTTCTTTTGTAAATAATATTAATACTATTGAAGGTGGGACACATCTTTCTGGATTTAAAGCTGCATTAACAAGGGTTCTTAATAATTCTTTGAAAGAAATGAAAACTAAAGCAGATACAAAACTTACTGGTGAAGATGTTAAAGAAGGTTTAACTGCAGTAATTTCTGTTAAAGTAATGGAACCACAATTTGAGGGACAAACAAAAACTAAGTTAGGTAATAGTGAAGTTTTTGGGATTGTAAGTTCTATTGTTAGTGATGAATTGAATATTTATTTTGGTGAACATCCACAAGCAGTAAGAACTATTATTGAAAAAAGTTTAGATGCTGCTCGGGCAAGAGAGGCGGCTAGGAAAGCTAAAGAGTTAACTCGAAGAAAAGGTGCTTTAGATGGTGCTGGTTTGCCCGGAAAATTAGCTGATTGTTCTAACAAAGATCCTGAAAAGTGTGAAGTATATATTGTTGAGGGAGATTCTGCAGGTGGTTCAGCTAAGCAAGGTCGGAATCGAGAATTTCAAGCTATTTTACCATTACGTGGAAAAATTATCAATGTAGAAAAAGCGAGGTTACACAAAATTATGGAAAATAAAGAAATTATTGCCATGATCACCGCTCTTGGAACTGGTGTTGGGGATGAATTCAATCTTGAGAAATTAAGATACAACAAAGTAATTATTATGACTGATGCAGATGTTGATGGTTCACACATCATGACTTTATTATTAACATTTTTTTATCGGCATATGAAACCATTGATTGAAAATGGTCATATTTTTGTTGCTATGCCTCCTTTATATCGTTTGCAGAGAGGTAAACAAGTAGTTTATGTTTATAGTGAACCAGAGAAAAATAAAATCTCTGTGGAGATGGGTGAAAATGTGGGTGTTCAACGTTACAAAGGGTTAGGAGAAATGAACCCTAAACAGTTATGGGACACTACTATGGATCCAACAGTAAGAGTACTGAAACAAATTAACATAGAAGACGCAGTTGCTGCAGATTTGATGTTTACTGTTTTAATGGGTGACGAAGTAGAGCCAAGAAGAGCGTTTATTGAGAAACATGCTCAAGACGTTGTTAATTTAGATGTTTAGACATATATTCTATATGTTTTTTCATAAGATTTTTAAATAGAATTTGATTTTTGTTGGTTATGGTAAAGACTATTGATGATTGTATGAAAGGAAAAGCAAAGTTTTCTAAATTAAGTGGAAAACATCCTTATTGTCCTAAAGAGTTCGAGTATGATTGTCATTGTGCTTCTGGTAATAATTATGTTCCTGATGACGAAGGAATTAATAGGCCAATTTGTAGATTAAAAATTGAATTAGGGAAACCTACACCAGATGCTGGTAATGGATTTCTTTCGAGATTATATAAGAAATCTTAAAATTAGCCGAAAAGTTTTTAATATAATAAGTTTATAATATAATAAATATTAGTGGTGATTATATACTTTAATATAGGGGGAAATAAAAATGCCAGGATTTGATAAAAGTTTAGATAAAGAATTATTTTCAGAATCAGCAGAATTTGAAAGAAGTAGAGTTACTGTTGCCGTTTTTGCTTACAACGAAGGTACACCTAAATTACAGGTTACTAGAGAGAATAAAAACGCTGCTGGAGAGTTTTCTTTTACAAAGTTAGGTAGAATGACTAAAGAAGAAGTAGAAGCTGTTTTGCCTTTAATGGAGAAAGCTAAAGCAAGTCTTTAGATTTTTATTTGTTTTTTTCTTATTTTTTAATTTAGTTTATTAATTTGTGATTGTATTTTGTAATTAGAGAAATAACTTATATAACAAATTAACTTTGTTTAGGATGTTCGTGGCCAATATCTTTTCTTTGTTCTAAGTGTCTGATATGGTCTGTTTTATGTTCTTTCAAATCAATTTTTCTTTTTCTGTGTTTACTAATAATATCACCAACATGTTCTCCACCTAAGAAATGGGGTAGGATAACATAGTCTGCACCAGCTTTATACAATCTTAAAGCTTCATCAATTTCATTAGCAGTGACAAATATTTTTGCTTTAGAATTAACAGCACGAGTTTTTCTGATTAATAATAAATTATCTTGTACCTCTGGAACTGTGGAAATAAGAATTTTTATATGTCGTAAATTCATTTTATGGATGATTTCTTCATCAGTAACATTTCCATAAACACAATGATACCCTTCTTTAACCATCATAGTGATAATTTCGGGATTGTAATCAACGACAAGAACCTTTTTCTTAACTTTTTTCATTTTTTGTAAAATACTGTAACCAATTCTATTATGGCCACAAAGAATGATTTTTGGTTTAACTTCACTAGGTAAATATTCTAAACCTTCTGTTGTGAAAATGTCAAACATTTTCAAAGGTTTTTCCATTATTTTGTAAATCAAATGATCGTATTTGATTAGATAAGAGGTTAAAGTGATGGAAAATAAAGTAATTATTACTGTTAATGAAAATAATTCTTGAGAAATGTGTCCTAAGATTAATCCTTCTGCGGCTAAGATCAATGAGAATTCTCCTACTTGTGCCAAAGCTAACGAGGATAAGAATGATGGTTTTTTTGTGTATTTGAATAATGAACAAATTAACATAATCATAAATGGTTTGAGAATAATTACGGTTAAAGTTAGAACAATAAGTTCTAGCCACATTTGGGTAATTACTCCTACAGATAAAGTCATCCCTAAAGAAACAAAAAATAGCAAAGAGAAAAAGTCCCTCAAAGTTTTTATTTTTCCGATAATTTCATAACTATAATCAACGTTACCTAAAGCGATTCCAGCAACAAAAGCCCCAATGGCAATAGAAAATCCCAGATAATGAAATGCTAAAGAGAAAGTAAAACAAACTGCTAAAGAACTGATTAATAATAATTCTTGATTTCTAGCAGCAAACTTAAATACATAAGGGAAAACAAATTTTCCGGCAAGAAAAGCAAGGGCAAAGAGTGATAAGAATTTTAATACTGCTGTACCCACAAGAACTAAAGACACATCATTAATTGTAGTTAAGATAGATAAAGCAAAGATGGCAATAATGTCTTGTAACAATAAAATACCAACAACAATTCTGCCGTGTAAAGTGTTTAACTCTCTCTTATCTGAAAGTAATTTCATCACAATCATTGTTGAAGAAAAAGCGATGATTAAACCAATATAAGCTGCTTCTAAACTTAAGAAGCCGAGGGCAATAGAAATCAAATAACCGAAAATAAAAATAATGATAATTTGGATTGCTCCACCTAAACTAGAAACTAAGGCAACACTTTTTAATTTTCTTAAATCCATTTCCATTCCGACAATGAATAATAAGAAAGCAATTCCAATTGTTGACATAGATTCAATGATAGTAAGATCGGTAACTAATTGTAAAACCGGAGTAATAAGAACTCCAACAATAACATAAGCAAGAATTTGGGGTTGTTTGATTAATCTGAAAAGGAACGCAAATAGAGCAGCGATTATTGTAACTACACCTAGTTGCAAGAATATGTCTCCACCAATATCTATCATCTCTTATAATAGTAAAATAAATGGGGTATATAAAGATTGTTGTTTGTAGGTTGGCATGGATATATTATATTGGCTTTAAAGCATGATATAAATCAATATAAACTATTTTACTTCTCAGACACTTATGTTTCTAGAAACCATTCTGGCGATGATCATTGGGATTTTGTCAGGAGTTGTTACTGGCTTGATTCCAGGGATTCATGTAAACTTAATTTCTCTAATTGTTTTATCACTTTCTCCGATATTGTTGGCGATAACTTCACCGGTTGTAGTAGGAGTTTATATCATTAGTTTAGCGTTAACACATACGTTCTTAGATTCTCTCCCTAGTATTTATCTTGGTGCGCCAGATGAAGCACAGGCTTTGAACGTTCTTCCTGGACATCGATTGTTACACAGGGGAGAAGGACATAATGCCATTGTTTACACTGTAATTGGTTCTTTAGGATGTTTATTGTTAGGAATATTATTATTTCCAATTTTTATCAAAAGCATGGAAACAATTTATCCATTAGTAAAATGGGGTATTGGTTATTTTTTAGCGTTAATTATGATTTTTATGATTGGGAAAGAAAAAGGAAAGAGATTAAAAAGTTTAATTTTATTTTTGATGGCTGGTTGTTTAGGATTGATTGTTTTTAGTATTCATCATTTGAAACAACCATTGTTTCCGTTACTGTCTGGATTGTTTGGTTTCTCGATTTTATTAATGAGTTTATTACAGAATTCTAAGATTCCTGAACAGGATTTATCTAAACCATTAACAATTTCTAAGAAGAATACCGTTAAAGCAGTAACTGCGGCTTCTGGTGTAGGATTTATTGCTGCTTTTTTGCCAGGATTTGGATCTTCGCAAGCAGCGATTGTAGCTACAAATATTGTTGGTGATATTGGGGATGAGGGTTTTCTGGCTTTAGTGGGGGGGATTAATACCGCAAACTTTTTGATTTCGATTGGGACTGCATACATTCTTCACAAAGCGAGAAATGGAGCGATTCTTACTGTGAATAAATTGCTTGGAGAGATTGCTTTACAAGAAGTGTTTTTATTTTTAGGAGTGGCTTTAGTTGTTGGTGGGATTGCAGCAATTTTAGCCATAAATTTATCTAAAGTATTTTCTAAATATATTGTAAGAATTAATTACAACTATATTGTCTGGAGCATTATTGGTTTTATTACTTTATTGACATTCTTCTTTGATGGTTTTATTGGTTTGACAATATTGATTACAGCAACCGCGATTGGAATACTTGCTTCTTCATGGGGCATTGGAAAGAATCATTTGATGGGCTGTTTGATCTTGCCGGTAATTTTATATTTTGTTCTTTAGAAATAAAGTCCTGAATAATACTTATACGCAAAATATATCGCTAATAATAGAACTAACAAAAAGATTACTCCTTTAATTTTCTTCCAGAATTTTTTGATTTTCTTTTTTCTTCTTAGAACTTCATCTTTTTTTGTTAGAACCCTAAAAATTCTTAACGGTCTTTTCAAACCTTTAAATTTCTTTAATCCTAAATGAAGATAAGAGAATTCATTTTTATTCATTGCTGTATAAACCGGTTCGCTAAAAACAACATCGCCAGGTTTAGTAATACTTTCAATTCTAGAGGTAGTATTAACAGTATCTCCATAGATATCTCCGTTTCGATGCAAAACTTCTCCTGTATGAATTGCTACTCTTATTTTTAACGGGTCTTTTAATTTTCTTCCTTTATTGTATGTCCAGAACTCTTCTTGTAATTTTTTACCGCAAAGAACAGCAGTAGTTGCTGATTTAAATGTAACTAAGAAAGCATCACCTATTTTTTTGATTACTTTACCGGAATGTTCAGCAAATGTTGAAAGGCAGAGATTGTCAAAAACATCATGTAATTTGTTAAAGTTTTCTCGATCCAAATCAGTTGTCGTTTTGGTATAACTAACTATATCTATAAACATTACTGTTAATATCTCTGCATTAATCTTTTTAGCCATTAATTTCTATTAGAATTGTATTTTTTTATAAAATTATAGGAACTAGACTATTTCTTTTCCTTTTTTAACTCTGCTAACAACAAAGGAGTAATATCAATCTTATTTGTAGGGTGTTCAATACAATTAGTAGTAATGATCTTATTCACGCCAGCTTTCTTCAATTTCTCCATCCCATTCTCAACAAATAAACCATGCACTCCAATCGCAGAAACAGATTTTGCACCCATTTTTCGGGCTTGTTTAGCAGCTTCCGCGATAGTATGGCCAGTAGAAATAATGTCATCAACAATAATTACATTTTTGTCTTTAATAGGAATGGGATTAATCATTTTAACATGAACGTGTCTTGAAGAGAATCTTGTTTTTTTAAGAACGGTGGCATCGACATGGATATGTTTAGCAATACATTCTGCCCATTGATAAGATTCTCCATCTGGGCCAATTATAATTTCATTCTTGAATTTTTTTTGAATGTAATCTGCAATTAAAAGATTGGCAGTTAACATTTTTGTAGGGATGGTAAAAATATCTTTCAAAGATTTATATCTGTGAATATGGGGATCAATAGTGATCAGTTTGTCAACGGATTCATTTAGCAGTTTAGCCATAATTCTACTGGAGATGCATTCTCCAGTATTGAATCTTTTATCTTGTCGCATATAAGCTAAATAGGGGGCAACTAGAATAACTTTCTTTGCTCCTAATTCTTTAGCGGTATTAGCAGCGAAAATAATATCGAAAAGAGACATATCAGAATGGGGTTGAAATGATTGCACAATTACTAACTTTTTCTTTTTCAGATTAGTATTAAATTTTAAGTATAAATCGCCGTCAGGGAAGGAAGAAACAGTAGTTTCTGAATATTTGCATTTTAGTTTTTTGGCCAACTTCTTAGCAATATCTTTAGAATTTCCCAAACTAGTTATAATCATTGTCTATCAACCTCTTTTAGTTTAAGGAATGTTTTTTGGTTTATAAAAGTAACTGGTTCAAACTTAACAGAAACCTTTATAAATCCCTTCTTATCCTAACTCAAAAGATGAAAAGAAGTTCAAGACGTTGGAAAAAGAAAGGTCAAATGCGTTGGAAGTGGCAACGAAAGAAGATGAAAAAGGCCAAACGTAAGCGTAAGATTCAGTCAAGTTAGATTTAACTAGTTTTTCTTTAAATTAATTTTTTATTAATTAGTTTCTCTTTAAATTATTGATTAATTCTTCAGTTCGATCTTTGTCAACACTTTTGATAATATCAAGATGTTTTCTACCCATAAAGATACTTTCTTCACATTCAGAACTACAAGGGAAATGGGAGATCAGAACTGCATCTTCATTTCTTTTAGTTAGATTGGTAAACATATTTGTTGAATCTAGTTGCAAGTTAGGGTTGTTTGGGCTGAATCTTTTACAGAAGAAATCCACACAACATTTTGGATAGCCCAACAATAGTCCTAGGTCTTTATCGTTATTCATCAGTTCATAATACGATGCTAACCAAGCTTTCTGTTCATCTTTTGAAAAGTAGCAAAAATACATTCCTGGACGTTTGTCTGATTCAGGGATTCTGACTCCTTTGTTGGAATAAGAATTTTCATCAGCAAGAAGAACTCTAAATCTTGATTTTACAAAATGGATCTTATTATCTTTACAAAACTTTTCTATTTTAGGTAATTCTTCTAAATAGAAGCCTTGTCTAACAACATATTTGGCATCACTTACCAAATAAACCATTTCTTCTGCTTTGGTTTTACTGCCGAAAATTAAAGATAATTTTTTAATCATAAAATGTTTGATAATTTTGGATTATATATTATTTGTGGGTTTCTATTATTCAGTTGGATAAAATTTATTAACTTCTTTTTCTTCTTAATTGAAATGGGACTCAGAACTTACGTTTCTTTGTTAACAGCGGTATTTGTAACTAGTTGCGCTCATTATAAACAAGATTACAAAGATTTAACTCATCCAATGCTTGGTCCGTTAAGAGTTTGTTTAGGAAACTTAACTCAATCTCCGGAAGAAAGTCAAATTCTTTCTCCGGCAGAACTTTATAATTGTGCAGAAGATCTTTATTCTTGGGCTGAGTTTGATTGTACGATGAAGAATGATTTGTTGGTTAATCAACAGTTAGAAGAGGCTTTAGAAAATCTTAATGCAATCCCTGCTAACTTAAAACCAAAAGAGGGTTTAGATTTAGAGAAGAAAATAAATAATTTAAAGAGAGGAATAATTCAAGAAAGTTATTGTCAATAATGATATCACTTAACTAAATTAATTTTTCTTCCACTTTTATATCCCCTAATATTTTTAACAGTGGTTTCTAAAATTCGCATTAAAGCTTCATTAGTATTGAAAGCGTTGTGTGGTGTGATGATTACATTGGGCATATCTAATAGAATGTGGTTTTCAACAATTATTTTTAAATCACATTTCTTGACAAATTCTTTTTTTAATAATTGGATGTCTTCAATCATTTCACATTCTTCTTCTAAGACATCTAATCCTGCTCCTGCAATTTTCTTTCTTTTTAAAGCGGTTACTAAAGCATCTGTATCAATTATTCCACCACGAGAAGTGTTAATTAGAATTGCATTTTTTTTCATTAAAGATAATTTATTTTTATTGATTAAATGATGGGTGTGTTTATTGTAAGGAACATGTAAAGATACAACGTCAGATTCTTTGAGTAGTTTATCCATGCTTGTATATTGGAAACCCATTTTTTTTGCTAGATTCTTATCTTTGTTCAGATCAAAAACTAAAACTTTCATTTCGAAACCTTTAGCCATCCGGATAACATGTTGGCCAATATTACCACCTCCAATAATCCCGATAGTTTTATTTTTTAAATCGAATCCTCTTAAACCCTTTAATTCAAAACTTCCCCTTTTTGTTCTTTCAACACAATCAACAATTTTTCTGCTCAAAGCGAGGATTAATGCGAAAGCATGTTCAGCCACAGTATTTTCTCCGTATACTGGAACGTTAGAAACAGAAACTTTTCTTTCTTTACATGCTGCCACATCAATATGATCAAAACCTGTGCTCATAGTGGTGATGTATTTTAATTTTGGTAATTTTTTAAGAATCTCTTTATTGATTTCAGAATGAACAAACACAGCCATTGCTTCTAGGTTGTGATGTTTCTTAGCAGATTGCAAAGTTAATTTCTTTTTAGAAAAGAAGAGTTTATCTTTAGGGAAAGCTGTTTTAATTACTTTTTCTTCCCAGGGTTCTAACTCAAATAATCCGATTTTCAACATCTATCTCCTCTTTTTTATGATTTCTTAATAATATGTAATATGTCAGCTTGCACGGCACCTTAGATTTTGTTCGCTACGCTCTAAAATGTGCCTCATTTGGCAAAGCAGACATATTATTTATTACTCAATTATAATTTTCATAGTTTGTGTTGCGTATATAGCATCAACGATTACACACGTTTCAGCTTCATCAAAAGTCCAACTATAAAGTTCTCCTGGCATGTAAAATCCACTTTTAATTTTAGCACATTTTTGTGCGCCAACAACCATTGCTTTTTTTGCGCCAGTAGTATGTTCATTATGCCATTCTACTGTGTCTCCAACTTTAATTGTAATAGAATCCATTTCAAAACCACCATTAATTAATTTTACAATGTGGGTTTTTGGACCAGTTGGTTCTTCGACAACTTCTTCATCATCTTCTTCATCAGCTTCTAATTCAGCTTTAGTATTTTCAGTTTCATCTTCATCTGTTTCAGTTTCTTCTGTTTCTTGATCATCATCAGTTTCAGTTTCTTCTTTTTCTTGAGTTTTCTCAGTCTGAGCAACTTCTTGTTGTTCTTCTTCAGAAAAACCACCACTCACTTTAATAATCATAGAGAGGACAGAAAATTTAATTTTATTAAAAAATCCAACTGCTTTGTAAGTGATTTCTTTTTTCTGAAATGCTTCTTTTAATGCTTTACTAGGGTCTTTTGCAGATTCAATTCTTTTTACAGTACTTTCAGAAGAGTAAACATTTAATGAAGCTTCTTTTAATTCTCCTACTGTTAAAGTGTTGAATTTACCATCTTTTGTTGTTAATCCTAAAGTTAGTTTTTCTCCATTTTCTAAATTAAAGTGGATATTAACTTGTTCATCGCCAAATAGTTTATCTAATGGTGCTGGAATAGTTTTTCCAACTAGTTCTTTGTTTAAAGCATCTAAATCCATTTCTGTAGCAAAAACAGAGTTGATTAGCAGTAAAAATATTAATCCAAAAATTATCTTCTTCATTTTATGTACCTCTTGTAATTTTGTTTAAAATATAGAAAGTAGTATTAGTTTATTAAAGTTTTTGCTTCTTTAACTTTGACTAGGGTTGATTTTTGCACCATTTTGCTTTTTAAGTCTTATGGAAAACAAATTACTTATTCACTACTCGAAAATACTAAAATAACCGAAACCTTTAAATATGAATGCCTATTCTCAAGTAGTAAACATCTATCACCTCTTTTTCCCCGAGCAAACCTCTCCGGAGGTTTGCCAGGGGTTTATTCTTACTTTGTTTCTTAATGTATAATCTTCATACTCAATAACAATAATACTTTTAAACTTTATAGTGGAACTATCTCTAGGATGGTTTGTATTGAGAAAATTTATAGTGTTTCTGCTTTGGTTGGAAATGGTGCTTGTAATGCAAAATGTGATTTCTGTGCTGGAGAGTACTTAAGACCAGAAGCAAGAGAAAGTGAACTTTATAATAAAAACTTTGAAGCAGCAATAAAATTATCTGCTCGTTATGGTGGATGGTCTTTATCTCTAACTTCTAGTGGAGAGCCTACTTGTGATCCTGATGCTTTAACAAAAGCTTTAGAAATATACCAAAAATGTGAACAGCAAGGTGCATATTTTCCTAATGTAAATCTTTTTACTAATGGAATTCTTTTTGGTGATTCAATTTTTTGTAATAAATATTTAGATACTTGGAAAGAGTTAGGATTAAATAATATTGCGGTGTCAGTTCATGCAGTAGATGAGAAAGAACAGGCTGCCATTTATGGAGTTGAAAGCTATCCTGCTTTGGAAAAAATAGTTGATAATATTGAAAAACATGGTTTGGGTGTAAGAGCAACATTATTACTTAGAAAAAATGGGGTTGATGATTCTAAAACTTATGAAGCCGCAGTAAAAGGTCTTATTGATAAAAGAATTGATAATATCACATCTTGGCCAGTTGGTAATCCCGATGGAACTAGAACTGAAGATACTCCTTCCCGACTTGGTTTATTGGGAATCAAAATGTGGTTACATCGAAATGCAAAGATGTGTCATGGTCATGCTTGGGGTGGAGGTGTTTTTGATTATAAAGGAAACATTTTAAGAATTACTGATTACGTTACTAAACATAATCCTAGAAAAGATTTTGTTAGACAATTAGTTGTTTTTCAAGATGGAACTGTGGCTTATTCCTGGATTAAAGAGGGAGCTTTGTGTATGAAATGAATTTATTACTATTTTTTCCTAATAAAATTCAATTTCGGCATTCTTCTAAACCAGCCTCTTTCAATGATAAAAATAATCATCGTTACCAATACTCCAATTAAGAAACCTACTAAAATTAAAAGATAGTCTCTTTTCAATTGAAATGTACCATTTGCTTTTCTCAGAAGTTCATCTTCAGCTGGAAAATAGATACTTAACTCACTCATTTCTAATGCATACTCTAAGTAAATCATCACCATATATTTTTCTGATTTTTTCAGAGTATTGGCATATTGGTAATATGAGTAACCCAGAATTGGAAATATTCCTTCTGCAGAATTATCAGAAATAACTTTTTCTACTGCAGTAATTTTACTTTCAATAAATTCATCAATATTATCATCACTTAAACCCATTGAACTAAGAATAGCATTAGCTTCTGCTTTTGCTTGGGCGGCTTTGATTAAACATAATTCGAATTCTCCTTTAATTTGGGCTTCTTTTGCAGATTCAATTTTATCAATGATATTAAGAACATTAAATTGGCCAATAAACAAACTGGCGTATTGATGGCGTTCTTCTGCTTCTGAAATTTTTTGCAGGCAGGAATCTCTTAATGTGTCTTTATCAACTTTAAACTTTTTTCCTTCCATTGAAAAAAATTGCATCCATGATAAAGCTGAAAAATATCTTTCTTCGCCATAAGCTAGCAGATAATACATATCAGCTAAAACTAATTGACCTCGTTCTGCATCAAACTTTTTGATTTGATCTTTGACATCACTTAACCTTTCTTTAACAACCATTAAAGTTTGCAAATCAGAGATAGTTTTGATTTCTTGTTCTCCTAATTTCTTTTCTAAAGAATTAGTTTTTTTTTCTAGAATATTAAAAAGATTAATCAATTTTGCTTTAGTAAGAATTTTTTCTTGATAATAATTATTTTTGATAAAAATATTATTGCCAAAACAGAAACTGGCAGCGGAATAGTAATCTCCTTTATTTGAAGCATTGATTGCTTTCTCTTTTCTGGAATGAATCTCTTTAGACAAGTTTTGGTTAAAAATAACATTGTCTTGGGAAATCTCTTCTTCAATTTTTTCTGTTCTACCACAAAGAATATTTTGTAATGAAAGCATGATCTCTTTATATTCTGTATCTTCACTAACTTTAACTTTATTGTTGTTGAGGTTTATGCCAGTAAGATGGAATAAAACGGTATCCAAATCAATTACTTCTTCAACATCTAATTTTAAATCTTTTTTTCCAAATTCAATTAAGTTAATTTTTTTTGTTTGGTTAAGCTCTTTATCAAATGTTTCTTGTTGACTGGTTCCTTTAGCAATAAGAACTTTTTTAAGATTGACATTTGCTGCCGCTTCCAACTTTTCTTTGACTCCTCCCACTGGTCCAATAATTCCGCCAGAATTGATTGTTCCGGTAATAGTAATGTCTTTATTATAATCTAAATCTAGAATAGCAATGGTGGTTAAAGCGGCTATTGCTGCTCCTGCACTTGGTCCACCAATAATGTTTGATCTGGCTTTAATTGTAAAAATGAAATCATAGTTGTTACAATCTAGTTTGAAATGTTTACAGGCGATTTCTTTAGCGAATCTGGTACTTATTTGGGTGTCCATTTTTGTTAATGGGAATGTGTCTAAGAAAACTCTACCAGAACCTGCTTTTAATTCTAAGAATAAATCTGCATCACTACCGGTATAAGTTTCACCATTTTCTTGCACTGCAAGAAGTTTCATGTGGTAAGGGGCTGTGTTTACTGCTAGAACTGTGGTTGAAGCTAGAGTTATTAGAATAACTAATATCAATGTACATATTACCACTCTTTTCATGTTATGAATGAGAATTAAGATAGTTTATTAAGTTTTATGTTTTAGAAAAGAACAAAAACCAAAACAATTTTATAGGTGGAAACATTAATTAACAAAAAAGAGGAGACTAAAATTAAAAAGAGAAAAATAAAAAGAGGGAAAAAGTTAGGATTGGCTTTAGGTGGCGGTTCTGCGAGAGGTTTATCTCACATTGGTGTTCTAAAAGTTTTACACAAACATAAGATTTATCCAGATTATATTGCGGGAACTTCAATGGGGGCAGTAATTGGGGCATTATATTCCGCTGATCATACTCCTAAAGAAATTGAAGAAATAGCTAAATCAACTAAATGGAAGAAAATTATTGATTTTAAAATTCCAAAAGCCGGTTTTATTGAAGGAGATTTGGTTGAGAATAAAATTAAACGTCTTGTTAATAATAAAAAGTTTTCTGATTTGAGTATTCCATTAAACATAGTTGCCTACAATATGACTCATCATGAAAAAGCTATTTTTTCTGAGGGAAGTGTTTCAAGAGCAATTAGGGCATCAATTTCTATACCTGGAATATTTGCACCTGTAAAAATTGGAAAATGTAATTATATTGATGGTGGGGTGATAGATCCTACGCCTTTTGAAGTAGTTAAAGAGATGGGAGCAGATGTAGTGATTGCAGTTGATTTGTTTTCAAGCGGAAGGAAAAAAGTTGAAGGGCCAGTAGCAAAAGAAGAAAATTTTTTAGCAGGTGTAAAAGAGATGTTTATATTTCAAGAATTGCTTAACATAAAGAATTATTTAATCCCAACAAGGTGGCCAAAGTTTATTCAGAAAGTATTACATTGGATTTTTGATAAATTACTTTATCCAGCTAAAGTTTTGAAAATGGTTGCTGGTAAAGAAATGTTTCCAATAGTAAAAGTAATGAACGAAACTCTTGATGTATTAATTAGTAATTTAGCTAAAGAGAAAATGAGGCAAGCTAAAGTAGATGTTAAAGTAATACCTTCCTTTAAAGGGTTAGGTTGGGCAGATCTTAATCAAGTAGAAGATTTTGTAAAAGTTGGAGAGGAAGCAATGGAAATGAAACTTTCTCGCTTGAAAAGAAGTTTAGGGATGAAGTGATCAATCTTCTTTTTTCTTAATCCAGTTCATATCATTGTATCTTACATGAGCTTTCTTTCCGGTTTTAACTTCTTGTATAAAAATATCTTTTCTTAAAGAAATTATTTTATATTCGTCTCCTTCATAGATTACTATATCATTTTTTTTGAAAGGAACTCCTCGAAATAAAACAGTTACTCGATAAACTTCTCGATCTTTTTTTACGCCCCATAAACTTGAGGTTACTTTTGTGTCTCCACCAAAACGTTCTTTTAATCTTTTTCCTAAAGCCCTAGTTAAAGAATTACTTGATAAATAATAATCAATTCCATTTTTGAATGGCACAGTTTTTGCTACTGTTAATTTAACTCTTTCAATTTCATCTTCAACGAAATCAATTACTTCTTTCTCAACATCTCTAAGTTGAAGGATTGCTTCAAAGTACAAGGCGTGTCTATCTTCTGGTTTATAAGCCATTTTAGTTAGAAAAGGGACTGGTTATTTTAATGTTTTGTTAATTGTACAACGGTACTTGGTTCATGTTTTTCTGTGATTTTATAATTGGTTAATTTTGCTAACTCTTTTGAGAAGTCAATTACTTCATTCCATTCGGGAACGTTCTCTTCTTGCATTCTCTTTCTTGAATATCCCAAGAAGCCATATCCCTTAACTTCAATATGGGTTGGTTGCATTAATTCAATAAATTTTACAAACTCTTTTGCTTTCTCCATATTGAATTTTTTAACAGCAGTAATTCGCAGAATTGTTTTAGTGTTGTCTTTGATGGTGGAAAGATATTTCATACTTTCTTGGATGTTATTCCAGGTTTCTGGATCTACAGGGTTATTGAACTTTTGATATGAATCTAAATCAAATGCTTCTAAAGACATGTAAAGATTTGTAGGGAAGTGTTTGCTTTCAGTTCCAAACTTCTTTAACATCTCTGGCATAGTTCCATTGGTAACCAAGAAAACTGTGCGGAAATTAAAATCATCAAAGAACGAATCAATTAATAAATGAAGTTTTGGATACAAGCAAGGTTCGCCGGTTAAACTAATTGCAGCGTGATCAGGTATTAAATAATTTTCAAATTTAACTAAGTCAACATTCTCATTTCCTTTGAAACCAATCATTAATTTTTTTCTGGCTTCAATACAACCTTGAATAATTTCTTTTGGGTCATCTGCTTCTCCTTGCCAATCTTTTGAAAAGACAGAAGTGTCTCGCCAGCAATGTAAACATCTTTGGTTACAAGTAATGGCAGGAGACATTTCTAAACAATTGCCACAATGGATGTCATAGAAATGTTCTTTGTAGCAAACTTTATTCTTTTCTCTGACACATTCTTTTGTCCAGAAACAAACTTTTACAGCGGAGTGATTTCCAACTAATCTGTATTGTTGTTTATACAAGCGTTCTTTTTGTTGTTCTGTAAGCATAATGTCTATTTTTAGAAGTAGTTTAAAAAAGTTACTTAAATTATACCTTTCTTCTTATTCTTGTGGCGTCTTAATCTATCATGCCCATGTGGGATATCAACTTTAAGTAAGTTGTTTTCTTTGATATAATCTGGTGTTAGAATGCTATTTGGAGTTTTTCCACGTTCAACGGCTTTAGCTGCTTCGGCCATAATAAAATTCACCCATATCTTTTGACTTTTATGTCTTAAAGTACCCATTTTTTTAGGTCCTCTTGGGTCTGCATTAGTTATTATCAAATCATCAATTGCAGGAGAGGATAAAACATCTATTGAACCACCAGCAAAATTTGTTCTAGTAGCATAAACCACTACTTTATTTGGAGTGCCTTTAATTTTTGGATCTCTAACAATCCCTTCAACTTTCATTCCCATTAAAGCTTCAGTATTGATTCTCATTGTTCCGCCGCTTCTAATTACATCATCCAGAATAATTATGTCTTTACCTTCAATTCCATCTGTTTCATTTAAGTTATAAGAATCTTTAAGAACTAAAGTGTCAACATTACTTCCATCAAGTCCTCTTACTTTATCCATTTTTGCAAAAGCAGAATTAGTTAAACCAGAATGTTCTCTTACTCTTTTAACAAATTCTCCCGCATTAACATCAGGGCCCATAAATAAAATGTTTTTACCATTATCTGAAAGATCAAATTCTAGATTTTTTTCACCATAATCAGAAACTAGTAAACCAACTACTGGAGATAAATCAACATCATGAAAATCAAGATGATATCTTAAAGTTGAATTTATTTCTTTTGATCTTCTAGTCATTAATTCTAACTCTTCATTAACTCCTTGACAAAGGGCTTGAGTTTCATTTGGACAATGGTTATGAAGTGTAATTATTTTATCAATGCCAGCTGTAGCATATTGCATTAATTGTAATTGTGATAATGGTGCTTGACCATCAAATTTTTCTTTTGCTCCAGGCTTTTCCATCCTTGGATGAGGGTGATGAACGCCACGTTCTTGGCAACTATGGGCAAGTGTGTAAGCAAGTAAAACAACATTCTCTGCACCGTTATATTTTGCTGTCCAAGCAATAAACTCGGTCATTTTATCTGATGCTTGAATGTCAAATTGATTACTGAAAGTATGGGCAATGTAAACTGTTCTTCCTTTAAGACCTTCTCCCCATTTTAAACTTCCATCAGAATTTTTATAATTTCCTAAGTATCTTTCAAAATCATTACTTGTTAAACATCTTTTAGTTGTAAAAGTTGGTAAATATTCTCCATCCATCCAGATGCGATGGTCAATAATTTTTTTTGGTTGATCTGAGTCTAATCCTAAGTGGTCAGCGATTCTGCTTGGTTCTTCTGGTCCGTGCCTTGTAGAAACAACAATTCTTTCTTCAGGGGATAATTCCTTTTCTCCTAAAGAGTAACTTGCTTGGTGATGTTTATAAACCATAATTTTGTTCAAGTATTTATCCTTTTTTATATTTTTCGAGTTATGAGTGTATATATGGATTCAATTATACAGAATTTAACTAAGAAGTGTGTTTTTTAAGTATCCAAAAAACTTTCCAAAAATATTATAAAAGAAAGGTACAATTAGTTATTCTATGACATTAACAAATGAAGATCGGACTGTTTTGAAAGCTTTAGTAGAAAAAGAAATAAGTAATATCAAAGAAGAAGGAGAAAAAGTATTGATTGTAAACTCTCCTTTCCTTAGTTCTGTTTCTAGAACTGAGTCAAATGATTTGCCATTTCTTTCAACAATTGAAGCTTATAGTAAGTTTTTAGATGACTTATTGAAAAGATTATAAAATGGTAAATGAAGAAGAGATTCAACAGAAGTACATGCAGTTTCAGGCGATGCAACAGCAGTTAGAACAGATTTCACAACATTTAGAATTATTAAATCAACAAAATGCTGAGCTAGATATTTCTATCAATGCAGTTAAAGAGTTATCTGAAACGAAAGTTGATAATGAACTTCTTGCTCCAATTGCTGATGGGATTTTCTTTAAAGGTGTTTTGAAAGATAATCAGAAATTGGTTGTTAATGTGGGTTCAGATACAACTGTAGAGAAATCAATTCCGGAAGTTGTTAAATTATTAGAAGATCAGAAAAAAGATGTAAGTAAGAGAATGATGGAAGCAGATAGTATGATGCAAGATATGAGTTTACAAGCAATGCAATTATATCAAGAAGTTGAAGAAGAGGCAAAGTAGATGTTTGGTAAACTTAAAGATAAACTGAAAGGTGCATTGAGTGTTTTTTCTAAGAAAGCTGAAGAGGAAGCTGTTGAGACTAAAGTTGATGAAGTAGTTGAAGGGCCGGAAGAAAAAGTTACTGAAGAAGTTTCTGAAGAATCTAAAGAAGAAGTTAAACCAGAAGAAGAAAAAGCAGAAGTTGTTGAAGAAGAAGATGATATTTCTGAAGAAGAATTAGAAAGAGCAGACAAACTTATTGAAGAAACTAATCAAGAAATTTTTGAAGAACCTCAAGAAGAATTTAAAGAAGAAGAAAAAGAAGAAGAAGTTCCAACTAAATTTGTTGTTGGTCAAAATAGATTTGAACCAGATTTAGAAGAAATTAAAGAAACTAAAGAATCAAAAGAAGAAGTATCAAAAGAGGAAAAAGAAGAACCTGTAGAAGAAAAAGAAGAGGTTCTTCCAAAAGAAGAAGATATTTCTGAAGAGGAGTTAGAAAGAGCAGACAAACTTATTGAAGAAACTAATAAAGAAGAAACTAATAAAGAAGAAACTCCTACAGAAGAATCAGTTGAAGAAGATAAAGAATCAGAAGAAGATGATGATGATGATGAAAAATTTGTTCCAATACCTGAAGTGTCTAATGACAGAGAAATTCCATCTGCGGAATCATTAATTGAAGCAACTAAAGATAAGTTTGCAGTTGAAGAGTTACCTCAAGAAGAGCAAGATAAAATTAAAGAAGCGGAAAGACAACCTACAGCTGCAGAATTATTAGAAGAAGTTGCTGATGAAGCTGTTGAAGATGAGAAAGAAGAAGTTATTGAACCGGTAAAAGAAAAAAAGTTATTTGGATTATTTAAAAGAAAAGAAAAAGTTATTGAAGAAAAAGAAGAAATTATTAAAGAAGAAGAAAAAGTTATTGAAGAAAAGAAAGAGGTAGTTGAAGAACCTCAAGTTGAAGAAGTAAAACCGGTTGAAGAAAAAGAAGTTATTGCGGAAAAGTCAGGTTTCTTTGGCAAAGTTAAACAATCATTAACTACAAAAACTATTTCTGCAGATAAGTTCGAAACATTATTCTGGGAATTAGAGATTGCTTTATTGGAAAGTAACGTTTCTGTAGAAGTTATTGAAAAGATTAAAGAAGATCTTAAAGAAGAATTGGTTGATAAACCGCTTCCAAGAGATGTTCCGAAAAAAATCGAAGAAACATTAAGCAAGACTTTAAATGAAATTCTTACTTTTGATAAAATTGATATTTTAGAAAAAGCTAAAAATAAAAAACCATTAATTATTGCTTTCTTTGGAATCAATGGTTCAGGAAAAACAACTTCTATTGCTAAACTTGCTAATTATTTTAAAGAGAATAATTTATCTGTAGTGTTAGCAGCTTGTGATACCTTCAGAGCAGCGGCTATACAACAGTTAGAAGAGCATGCAAATAAATTAGAAGTGAAGATGATTAAACACGATTATGGAAGCGATGCAGCAGCAGTAGCTTTTGATGCTGTTAAATATGCAGAGAAACATAAAGTTGATGTTGTTTTAATTGATACTGCGGGAAGATTACATAGCAATACTAATCTGATGGCAGAACTGGAAAAGATTATCCGTATTACAAATCCCGATTTGAAAATCTTTATTGGTGAATCTATTACTGGAAACGATTGTATTGAGCAGGCAAGAAAGTTTAATGAGCTTGTAGAGATGGATGGAGCAATCTTAACAAAAGCTGATGTGGATGAGAAGGGCGGAGCGCCTCTTTCGATTGCTTATACCATTAAAAAACCAATTTTATTCTTAGGGATGGGTCAAGAGTATAAAGACTTCGAAGCATTTGATAAGAATGTTATTCTAGAACGATTAGGGTTTTAATTAAACTGATTCATTACACTATCATCAATTTCTAATTGGCCGATTCGTTCTCTTTCGCCACCATGATGGTCTGTTCCGCCAGTAATGATAAGATTATTTTTTTTAGCGAAGTTAATATAAAATTCTGTTTCTTCTTTGCTATGTTCCCAATAATAACATTCAATTCCATCGATATAATCTAACATTGAACTGATAATCTTTTCTTGAATTTTTAAGTCTGTAGTAATGTCTGATAAAGAATGGCTTCCTCCAGTTCCAGGATGAGCAAGTACAACTTTACCTCCGGCATTTTTAATTAATTCTGAACCTTCTTTTAAAGTAATTATTCTTTTGGGAACGTTTAGTTCTACAAGATATAAATTGAAAGCTTCATTAAAATCTTTAACAATTTTTTTGTCAACAAGTAATTGGGCAAGATGTGGTCTTCCAATTGCACCTTTAGTTTTACTAATCATTTCTTGAGTTTCATCCTCAGTAATTAAAGGTTGGTTATTTTCTTTTAACACAGCATTAACTTTATCCACCATTTTTAGAATTCTTTTCAATCTATATTCTTCATTCATCTTTAGTTCATGATGAAATGTTTGGTTATTTTTATCAAAACCATATCCTAAAACATGTAATTCAAATGGTTTTTTACCTTCTTTGTAATACTTAGTATTAAACATTACACTTAATTCAACACCATTAACAAATTTAATTCTTTTTTTATTGCATAATTCTGCGGTTGCTTCTAAAGAATTTATATTGTCATGGTCAGTAACAGAAATCATTTCTAAACCTAATTCTTTAGCTTTGTTGACAATAGTTTCTGGATTATCTTTACCATCTGAAGCAGTAGTGTGCATGTGTAAGTCAATTTTATTTCCCATTTTGGATGAATAACCCATTCTTGTTTAAAATGTTTCTGGTTCTGATTTCTTTAAAACAAGCAAAACTTTTTAAATCACATCTTCTCTGCCCATTTTATGACAAAAATTTACGTTGAAACTGCGGGTTGTAGCCATAATTTTGCTGATTCTGAGCAGATGGCAGGATTGTTAGAACAAGCTAAGTTTCAAATAATTGATGAGATAGAAGAAGCAGACGTAATTATTCTTAATACTTGTACTGTAAAGACTCCCACAGAGAACGCTTTTTATAAAAAGTTAGAGGAAATTAAAAAACAACACCCTTACAAAATTGTGATCATTGCGGGTTGCATCCCGCAAACTAGTCGAATGAATTTGAAAGAATATTCTATGATCGGGACCAAACAAATTCATAATATTGTGGAGGTGGTAGAAGAAGCGTTAAATGACAATATCATTCATGCTTTAGAAACTGGAGAAATGCCTCCATTAAATTTACCCCGGGTAAGAAAAAATCCGGTGGTGAGTATAATTCCTATTTCTCGAGGTTGTTTAGGTGCTTGTACTTTTTGTAAAACAAAAGCGGCAAGAGGAAATTTGATTTCTTATTCTATTGAAGATATCAAAAATGAAGTTCTTCTTTCTTTGAAAGATGATGTTAAAGAGGTCTGGTTAACTTCTCAAGATACAGGTTGTTATGGATTTGATATTGACACGAACTTGGCTAAATTATTAAAAGTATTAATCAATCTGCCTGGACAATTTAAAATCAGAATTGGAATGATGAATCCTAATCATTTGATTAACTTTAAAGATGAGTTTTTAGAAGTCTTTAAGTCTAACAAGATTTTTAAGTTTGTTCATTTACCTGTTCAAGCAGGAAATGATGAAGTGTTAAAAGCAATGAACAGAAAATATAAAGTAAAAGATTTCATTTCTTTAGTTAAAGAAATCAAAGAAAATTTTTTCCGAGTGACAATTGCAACAGACATTATTATTGGTTTTCCAGGAGAGACTGATGAACAACATTGGGATACCCTTAATTTATTAAGAGATTTATCGCCCGAAGTTGTCAATATCTCTAAATATTGGCCAAGACCGAAAACAAAAGCAGCTGAACTGAAACCTTTACCAACAGAAGTAATTAAACATCGTTCCAAGATCATTACAGACATTTGTAAAAATATTTCAAGTTTACAAAATGAACGTTGGTTGAATTGGGAAGGAGAAGTTATCATTGATGAAAAAGGAAAAGAAGAAAATCAATGGATTGGTAGAAATAGTTCTTACAAATCAGTTATCATTAATGGTAATTACAAATTGGGTCAAATCTTGAGAATTAATGTCATGAAAACTACTGATTGGGATTTGAGAGGAAAAGTAATTTAATTATTTTTTAATTCGTTTTTTTCTTTCTTAATTTCTTCTTTTAATTCTTTCTTAACCTGTTTTCTAATTTCTTCTTCTTTGACTGGTTTTCCAGATTCTCCTTGATAAGAATTTAATAATCCTTTTATTTTAGCATATATATATGCTGTGTCTTGGGCCAGTTTACCACCTGTTTCTGCCTCTAATGGATTTTTGTAAATGAATTTGTTTATCATTCCTTTTACAAAATAAAACCATGGTTTCATTCCCCAACGATTTCGATAGTTTGATAAAACCCAGCCATCAAAAGCAATTAATAAATCTCCTTGCTGATAAATTCTTTTTTCAGATTTATGTTCTACGAGATCTTCAGTAACATTATCAAAAGTAATTCTCATTTTTATCATTAATGTTAAGTAATTGGTAATCATTCTAAATGGTCTTAATTCAACATATGTTTTTCTACCTGCTTCAGTTACTGTTTCTTCACTTTTTTTTTCTCTTTTAGTATAATCTTTTTCTTCTAATGCTCTATTAATAGTACTGAAAATATCCTCTACTTTGAAGATTCCTTTATAACTTAATTGTCGATTGTTTATCAACAGGAACTTTTCATAGTTTACTTCGTTTATCATTTTTTAATTATATTTGTGTGTTTATGTTTGGTAAATATACTTATAAGTGTTAAGGAATGATTTCATTTTGTATAATAATTCATCAACATCGTGTTTAACCCAATGTTCAAATTTTTTATAATTTTTATTGAAAATATATTTGTCAAAAATAACTGTTAGGAACCAGTAAAATGGTTTTTCTGTCCAGACGTTTTTTCGGTCATTAAAAACATAAGCATCAAAAGTTGTTCTAATAAGTCCTTGATTTAATTTTAATGTTTCATTTTGGTGTTCAATTTCAACATCTTTTAAATCAACCAGATTAAATTTAATTCTAATTTTTATTTTATAATAATCACTGACGCTTTTCCAAGGTTCAAAAACAATTTTAATTTGTTTTCCTTCAGGAGTTATTAGTTCTTCATTCATTTTTTCATGCCAGTCCCAACCTTTACCATAAAAAAATTCTGAGATCATAGCATGAAGTTCAGTGGCATTGAATAGTCCTTCATAACTAAATTTTAAATGATCTAAAACAATAGTTCTATCTGCCATGATTTTTTGCCTCTAATTTTTGATCGAATTTCTTTTTACCAAAAAATAACCAGTACAAACTTAAATTACCCATTACAATCAAAATTACTAATAAAGCTGTGTCCATATTCTAATAATTATTTTTTTACTTATAAATTATTCTGTTTATTTTTAGCTTCATTCAACAAAAATTATATAAATGATAAAATATTCATTTTGATTATGGCAAAAAAGAGGTTGAAGAAAAGAGATAGTTCTAGACATCATCATCCTACTAAACATGAACATCATCCTGTATTTCGGCAAGAATTGAGTATGGGGCAGAAAGCAGCCGATAAAATTGCTACTTTTGGTGGTAGTTGGACTTTTATTATTACTTTTTTTGTACTTTTAATTATTTGGATGGGAATGAATAGTTGGGTGTTATTAAAAAAGCCTTTTGATCCATATCCGTTTATTCTTTTAAATTTAGTTTTATCTTGTTTAGCGGCGATTCAAGCGCCAATAATTTTAATGGCTCAGAATAGACAGGCTGAGAGAGATAGAATTGATGCTAAGTATGATCATGCGATTAATCGAAAAGCTGAACGAGAGAATCAGCAATTACAGAAAGATTTCAATAAAGTTATTCGAATGTTGAGAGAGATGAAGAAGTAATTTCTAAAAGCCACAACCCACGAGAAAAATAAAACAGTTTTCTGAGGGGTTTTTAAAGTGTTTCTCTTTAAAAAACCCACTGGTCAGGTGCGGACAAAGTTTATTAATGATTAGTTCTGTAAGAAATGTATTAATTAAAATAATTTTTGTTCATTACAAGATCTTGGGGGAGCATGAATAAACAAAAAATAATTTTGGAACTGAATGACATATTAAACACTTATAAGAAAAGAATGCCCTGTTCCCAAATAAAAGTTCTTGAAGATAGGAAATGGCTTCCATTATTTAATAATTCTAACTTGTCCAGTGAGTTTGCTTACTTAGTTGCAAAAGTAATGGGCGACGGACATTTAGACTCTAATTTTATAGTAAAGTTTTCTGGACAAGAAAAAGAACTTAAAAAATTAAAGAAAATAGTTTCTTTTAGTTTAAACATTAATATTAAGAAATTTAAAATATTCGTAAGTAAAGCAAAAGGAATTGCTTACACCTTAAATGTTAATGATACTCTTCTTGGAAGAACATTGTTTTGTTTAGGGGCTCCAATGGGGAATAAAACAAAAAGCAATTTTTTAGTGCCAAATTGGATTATTGAATCTAAGAGAAACAGCCATCTGTTTTTACAAGGTTTATTAGAAGATGAACTTTCAACCGTTAAGATAGAAAAGAAAACTCATTCTAATAAACCAAGACTGAAGCTTGCTAAGTCTGAAGAATTATTGCCTAATTTAAGAAAATTTTTAAATCAAATTAGGATGATGTTATATGCTTTCAATATAAATTGTAGTGTAATACCTAAGAAAGCTAATCATAGGGATGATCAAATCACTAGAGACTTGTATTTCGATATTCACAGAGATAAAGAAAATATTATCCGATTCGGCGATAATGTGGGATTTAGGGTTTATGAAGAGAAATTAAAAAAACTAAATGAATGTGTTGAAATTCTAAAAAAGACAAGACATATTAGAAAACCTGTGATTGATGTTTCAGAAATTGTTAGATTAAGAAAAATGGGGCATAGTATTAGAAAAATAAGTGGGGAAGTAAATTTAAACAAAACTTCTGTTCACAATGTTATTAAAAAAAGTGCGGGGGAGGAGATTTGAACTTTTCCGCAAAAAGTATTTTCACACTTTCTGTCCCGAACCCACTAAGAGACAGGATATCTTTCATTGGCCTAAACCATGATGACTTAAGTCCTGCGCATTTGACCAGACTTTGCTACCCCCGCATGTCTAGAACACAGGTGTCTTTTTATTAGTGGGTGAAGATGTAAAAATGGGGGTTATTTATAAAACTTATCTTAAAAGATTTGTTTATTGAAAATCTTTCCTCACACTTTTTTTCATTAATTATTTAAACTAGCGAACTTCTGGCTATATCATGAATCCTATCCCTAATCCTATTGTTGTAAATACTGGTGGACAAAGTACAGTTACAAACACCATTGATGATTTTTTTCTTGAAACTGAACGGTATGTTCGGGAGAATTATAAAGTACAAAAATCAGAGTTTGAAATCAAATCTGGTGGATTAGCGGCTGATTTTTCTCAAATGTCAAACGACAGAATTACTTATTTATGTTATCAAGATTTAGTTCTTGCTAGTATTTTTGAAACTCGAACAGAATTTAATTATGTGAGATACACATTTTTTAGAAATTTAGGATCTCTTAATGAGTTGGGACTTAAAAAATAATCTTATTCTATTTTTTCTAAACAATTATATACTGCTAATATATTCTTAAGTTCATGCAAGAAGATCAAGAAGAAGATAATCATCACGAAGAACATTTTGATGACCATCAACCATGGTATAAAGGTCCGATTAAGATCATGATGGGTTTATTCTTAATTTTAATTTTAGTTCTTTGGTTAGTTCCGTATTACGGAATCAAACAGAATCCAGAACCAAACTATTTGCCGACGATAGCAGACTTAAATATTCCGGAAATGGTTATTCCCGAGGTTAGTTCTGGGAAAATAACTGCTTATGTTCAAGTAAATCAAGAAATCAAACAAATCGCGGACAAGATTGTAACATTATCCTGTCAAGAGACACATAAAGTCTGTAACGCGAAAGCAATGTTTTACTTCGTACAGAAGAACTTTAATTATCTTAATGATCCACTGGCTTTTGAGTACTATAAAACGCCTCAGGAGTCATTGAAATCAGATTCAGGGGATTGTGATGATTCAAGTATTTTACTTTCTTCTTTATTACAATCAATTGGTTTACAAACAAGATTTGTTTTTGTTCCAGGTCATGTTTATGTTCAAGTTAAACTTCCTGAAGCTATTTCTGCGTATAAAACAGAAGATAATTGGATTAATTTAGACGGAACTTGTCGAGGTTGTGAGTTCGGTGAGATCCATTATAGTTATGCTGATAGTAAGAAGAGTTATTCTGGTTAATTATATCATTTTAATTCTAAGAATCATTTAGAAAAATAAAAAGCGGGTTCCGAAGAGGGGGTGAGGGTGGTAGAATTCTTGGAACCCAGCTATCGTGATATTGTTACAAAAGTACAACAAGTATATAAATGTTACGTTTTTGTATACTGGTTACTTATAACCAACAATTTGTAGATTAATAGCTAAATTTGAAAGTGCCTAATTTTGTACATAAATTCTTTTATAGTTTGAAGATATACCTCTAAAGATGACGATTTGTAAATATTCTAGATCTCATTATTGTTTAAGTGCTTGTTGTTATAAAACTAAGAAAATAATTGTTTCAGAAGAGATTGATGAAATTGGATTGGAGAATGTTGTTAAAAAAAATGACAAACATTATTTGAAAAATAAAGAGGGATTTTGGGCAGGAGGGGTTTGTACTTTCCTTGATGAAGAGACATGTTTATGTGATATCTCTCATAATATGCCTTACAAATGTCAATTATATACTTGTTATGGAGAACCAGGTTTCGAGGAATTTTGGCAAGAAGTAAGACATTTCCGTAAGAAAAGAGGATTACTTCCTCCATGATATTTTTAACCAAAGAATTCTTTTAACAACTTCTCATAATCTTTACTAACAATCAATCCTTCTCTTGGCAAACAGCCATAATAATTTTGCCAGCTGAATCGTTCATCTAAAAAGATAACTACTCCTTTATCAGTTCCACTTCGAATACATCTGCCTGCAGATTGGATACATTTAGACATTGCTGGATAAATATATCCATAATCCCAACCTTTACCATATTTGTCTTCATAGAACTTAATGATTTGTCTATTTTTTAATGAAGGTCTGGCTAAAGGTAATCCGACAACGACAACTCCTTTCAACAAATCTCCGGGCAAATCAATTCCTTCAGCGAAGTTTGCGCCAGTAACGCCCAACAATACTCCACCTTTATCTTTTTCTGCTCGAAATGAATTAAGAAATTCTTCTTTTTCTTCTTTACTCATTTCACTTTTTTCTAAAAATTTCTTTTTTTCTGTAGAAATGAAATAACTCACTTGATCTCTTAAAGCATATGAAGGAAAGAAAATAGCAACATTACCGGGAATTAATGAGGAGAACGTTGAACATTTCTCAGCAATTTTTCTAAACATTGTTTCTCCCCTTAAGTTATATTTTGTTGAAGTTTCTGGGACTATTAAATTTAATTTATTTTCTGGAGGGAAAGGAGACTGATATTCTTTTTCAATTCCATTCTCAATTCCTAAAACATCTTTATACATAAACGTTGGTTTTAAAGTTCCACTCATAATCAAGCCAGCATGAATTCTTTCAAAAACAGTTTTTGTTACAATACTTGGATCTAGACAAGAATAACTTAAGATTATTTGTGGGCCATATTTACTTTCTTTCTCAGAAATGATTCTGGTAAAACCTTCATCAGGATTTTTCCATTCTTCTAAGAAAAATGAAATTCCTCCCAAAAAACTTTTTCTTTGTTTTTTTCTAACTTCATCGGCAGCGAATTCTAATTCATTAAGTAACTGATCATAATCAACAATATTGTTTATTTCATCAACGAAATGTTCTTTCAATACTAATTTTTCTTTAGCAAAATCATTTCCTTCAAATTCTGCTAGCTTGTTAATGATACTATTTATTTCTTGCAACCAAATGATCAAACCATTATAATGATATTTCTTTGCTTCTTGAATGGCATTCTTAATCATATAACTTGTTAAATTAGAACTTAACATTTCTGTTACTCTATTTGGCAAGTTATGGCCTTCATCTAGGATTAAGATCACATCTTCCATTTCAAGTTCTAATTTATTAAAGATTGTTGATTGCACAAAAGGATTAAACAAATAATAATAATCACCAATAATTACTTGGGCACCTTTCGCTAATGCAAAAGCCATTTCGTAACCGCATTTTTTTTCATCTTTACAAATAGAAATCAATTCTTCGTTATGCAACGGCCCTTTCTGTTTTAATTCTTTTAATAATTTTTTTGCTTCTACTGTTAATTCTTTTTTTGATTTTACTTTGTTGTAATATTCACATTCTCCTTTTTCTACAACTGTTTTACAATATTCATTAAATTCATTACCAAACAGTCCAGCAACTTCTTGAATACACATCCATCTTTTTCCAATCAAGTCTGCACATGAAACTTCTTGAGAGGTTTGTTTATTGATCATCTTTAATGTGTCTACGGCAATTTGATGTTGAGTATGTCTATTAGTTAGAAAGAATACAGTCTTCTTTTTTTCTAAAGCGAATTGTAATGCTACTGATAATGCAGAAGCAGTTTTTCCTAATCCTGTAGGAGCATGCGCTAATAATATTTTTTCGTTAGAAAAAGCTTCTTCTGTATCTTTAATTAATTCATCTTGTCCTGTTCTAACCTCTTTATGGGGAAAAAATTCTTTTTTAAATGAAGAAGTCATAGCTTTTGTGGAAAGTTGGGCCATTTAAAAACATTCCCCAAAATGTTCCAAAACCTTTAAATAGAGGTGCTTCTAAGATAGATATTACAATAAGTAAATGTTGAAAAGTAACTATTGTAATTAAATGTTTTGAGGGGGGTGAAAGATGGAAAACCAATTGCGGGGTGTCAAATTGATTAAAACTAATAAATCCATCTTTGAGGTATTTTTTCGAGAAAAACCAGCTATGATGTTGGTAGAATTAAAGAATGCAAACTCTAACGTTTACGCGTCAGTGTTAGCAAAACAAATAGATTGTACATATTCTCACGTTGTGAAAATCTTGCAAGAAATGCAGAAGTCTGACTTAATTAAGTTTAAGAAAGAAGGTCGACTGAAGTTGTTAGAACTTACCAAGAAAGGTACAGATATTGCAACAAACATTGAAAGTATTCGAACTATGTTATAGTTCTTATTTTTTTTCTTTTTTAATAATTAATTATTTTTAATTATTTTATTATATTTAGTAATTTTTATATTGGTTTGTTTATACATAAAGAATATTCTGTGCTAGGGTTCTTACAGAAATCGGTTGTTTCTTCGTTATGATCATTACAATCTTTATCCTCGAAGCAGGAGACGCTTTTAATGATAATTCCGCCTGTAATTCCACCTGCACTGAAAAGGACACTAGCGATGAAAATAAATGTAACTACTATTGCAGCTATTAAGTATATCTCTTTACGTTCCACTCTTTTTTAACCTCAGAATAAAAAAGAAAGAAAAGGAGAATAAAAACCTTTCGGAAATTTATTCTTAATTTATTCTAAGTACATCTTTAATCTGTCTGGGTTGAATTTCCAATCAGCTTCTAAACGTTTAGACCTTTTATAATACTTAATCAAACGCATAATCTTTGATTGAGTTAATTGTAAACCTCGTTTAGAGGTCATATCTTGTCTATTTTTATCAAAGTGTGCTTTAACATCAACCATCTTTCTGATTAGGTTTAAAAGATCTTCAGGTATTTTTTTTACTAAACCATTTTCTTCAAGGATTTGGTTAACTTTTTTACCAGTTAATACTTTAACACTATTGATTCCATAAGCATCTCTTAGAACCATTCCAATTTCTGAAGTAGTGTTACCTGCTTTAGCAAATTTAATTACTAATTTCTCTACTTCTTTCTCTTTATATGGTGCCCATGATGGGATTTTCTTTGCTGGTTTTGTACTTTTTGATTTTCCTTTATCTCTACTATGCATACGTGCCACAGTTCTTTCGCCAACTGGGAGCGAGGTGCGACATGCGTTCACCTTACGGTTCACTTAGTCCCACGAGTTATCCTCACAGTTGGTCCTCCATGTTATTTTATTTTTAATAAGAAGAATAAGAATTATCTCACCCTTCCAGTATACAGAAGCGTTAACCACTGTACCTCTCAAAGTATTACTCTAATTGTGTAGTTGATTTATAAATGTTATGGGTGAAAATTAGAACATTTTTTATATAATAACATTTTGTTATAAATAAATTAAAACATTGAGGTAATCCTATTATGAAAATCTTAACAATCCATGCAGACTTTATTGAATTTCAAGCTAAAAAGAAAGCTTTCAAAGGTGCTGAAGCAGATGTTGAAAAAGGCAGTAGTGAAAGAGTTGAAGAATGTTTAGTTGTCTTTACAGCAGTAGAAAAGCGAGATGAAAGTAATGTTAAAGGGATTGTTAAAAAGTATCTTGCTGAAATTAAAGATATTGCAAAGCAAGTTAAAACTGAAAATATTGTTCTTTATCCTTACGCACATCTAAGTTCTAGTTTATCTAATCCTCAAACAGCAGAAGAAGTGATGAAAGAAGCAGAAAAGAAACTTAAGAAAGATTTCAAAGTTACTCGAGCGCCATTTGGTTGGTACAAAAGTTTTAATGTTTCTTGTAAAGGTCATCCTCTTTCAGAGTTAAGTAGAGAATTTTCTGTTGAGGAAGGAAAAGATGGAGAAGAAGTTGAAGAAGAAGTAGACATGCCCAATTTATTGAAAAAGATGTCTCACGTACAAATGACTGCTCCACGAGGGAAGAATGATCAGAAAAGTAATGTGGAATTAGGAAAAGAGCTTGATTTATATTTTGTAAGTGAGATTGTTGGTGGTGGGTTACCTTTATTTACTTCTAAAGGGGCAACTATTAAAAGAGAAATTGAACGTTTTGTAATTGATGAAGAAATTAAACGTGGTTATCTACATACTTCTACACCAGTAATGGCTAAAAGTGATTTGTATAAAGTATCTGGTCATTGGCAGCACTATAAAGATGATATGTTTTCTTTACAAGTTAGGGGAGAAACTTTTGCTTTAAGGCCAATGACTTGTCCATTTCAGTTTATCATCTATAAACATAAACCCAGAAGTTACAAAGATTTACCAATTGGCTATGCAGAACTTGCTCAGTTATTTAGAAATGAGAAGTCTGGAGAACTAAGAGGACTAACGCGAGTTAGACAATTTACTTTGGCGGATGCACACATTATTTGCCAACCAGAAAAACTTGAAGAAGAATTTGCCAAAGTTCTTGATTTGGTTAAGTTTATGATGGAAAAACTGGGAATTAAAGATATCTGGTATAGATTTTCTAAATGGGATTCTAAAGATAAAAAAGGAAAATATATTGATCATCCTGAAGCTTGGGATGATTCTCAGAAGTCAATGAGAAAAATTTTGAACAAATTGAAAGTTAAATTTGTTGAAGTAGAAGGAGAAGCCGCTTTTTATGGTCCAAAATTAGATTTGCAGTATAAAGATATTTATGGCAAAGAAGATACTTTAATCACAATTCAAATTGATTTTGCTCTTCCAGAAAGGTATGATCTAACTTATACTGATAAAGATGGTAAAGAAAAGCGTCCGATGGTAATTCATCGTTCATCTTCAGGAGCTACAGAAAGGACTATGGCTTACTTGTTAGAAACGTATCAAGGGAAATTTCCAGCGTGGTTAAGTCCGGTACAAGTTAAACTTGTTACCATTACGGATGACAATGTTCCTTTTGCTAAGAAAGTTATGCAGCAATTAGTTGATGTTGGTATTCGTGTAGAGTTAGATGACCGAATGGAATCAATGGGTAAGAAAGTTCGTGATGCTCAGATGGAGAAAGTGAATTACATTGTTACTATTGGTGACAAAGAAGTTGAGAAGAAAACACTTGCTGTCCGAAACAGAGAAGGTAAAACTAAGTTCGATGTCAAAGTAGATAAGTTTGTTAAAGATTTATTGAAAGAGATTTCGGAGAAGAAAGTTTAATTTATTTCTTTTTAATTTTGTTTAAATTATTGTTTTGACTACTCCATGATAACTAATCATCAAAAAGTTTATATAGTTTTACTCCTATTTTAATTTTTATGATTGGGAAATGGAATCGAACAAGAATTGGTCAAATACGGTTAGATACTCTTTTAGAAGATGATAAATATTTAGATCGGCCATTAATTGGACGTGATTCTCCTATTGACGGAGGAGTTTACATTGGCGGAAATGAAAGAGAAGCAATTGTAGTTAATTCTTGTGATTCCCCTCAGTTACAATTAGCTTACAAAGAAACAAAACAAAGATCTCTTAATGATTCGGGTGAAGTTTGTAGAGGGAAAATATTGCGATCAGTTTATGATTTAACTAATGAAAAAATGATTTTTTCTGAAATTGAGGTTGCAAGAATTATTAATAAACATTCTCTTAATGAAGATGGAAAAGTTTCTTTAGGTATATTTTTGCAAGAAGGTTATGGTGTTTGTCGGCATATGGCTTTATTATCTGCTTTTTTGTTAGAAAAGTTTGTTGAAGAAGGATATATTCGGGGAAAACCTAGTGTGGACAGAAATTCTTGTTTTCATAATGCTCATGCTTGGTGTCGGTATAAAAATCATTCTGGTGAAGTGTACATTCTTGATTCAGCAAAAAATTTTTTAGGAACATTAGAAGATTCTAAAGAAAGAATGGTTTGGGAATATTTTAGAGATGATGATAAAATCGCTATTTCTGATGAATAATTTTTTAATTTTAACTTTACCTAAACACCATCATCCTAACCATTTATTTTTCAATTCTTCGAAACTACCATCTTCAATACTATCTCTAATCTCATCCATCATTCTTTTAAAGAAATAAAGGTTGTGGTATGTTGTTAAAGTATTGAATAATATCTCTTTAGCTTTGTATAAATGATGGATATATCCGCGGGAAAAGTTTTTACATACATAACAATGGCAATTGTTATCAATTGGTTGAAGATCTTCTTTAAATTTTGATTTAGTGGTTTGATAACGGAATTTATTAGCTTCATTTCCACCAGATTCTGGACGGAAAAAGACAATGCCTTGTCTTGCTAATCTGGTTGGTAAAACACAGTCAAAAGTGTCTAGTCCTAAAGAAACATAATTAAAAATGTCTTCTACTGCACCAATTCCGAGAAGATGTTTAGTTTTTTCTTCAGGAAGGAATTGCATTGCATGTTTTACTAATTCAAAACTTTCTTCTTTTGGATCGCCGAAGATTGAACCGATAGATAAAGCATCGAAATCTAATGAAGAAATGAACTTAGCACTTTCTTCTCTAAGTTCTTTAAATCTTCCACCTTGCACAATTCCGTAGAGTGCTTGTTTTTGATCTTGGTTAAGTTTTTTGAATTCTGTCAGGCTTCTTTTTTCCCAAGCGTGTGTTCGGGCTAAAGATTCTTTTGTTGTTTCGTAATCAGCATTAATATCTAAACATTGATCAAACGCAAAAATTAAGTCTGCTCCTAACTTACGTTGAATTTGCATAGATTTTTCAGGAGTGAATTCGTGTTTAGAAGAATCAATGTGAGATTTGAATGTCACTTTATCTTCATCAACTTTACATAAGCCATCATTTAAACTGAAAACTTGAAATCCTCCTGAGTCTGTGAACATTGGTTTATGCCAGGCAGATATTTTTTGTAATCCACCTAATTTTTCGATTGTTTCTGCGCCTGGTTGTAAATAGAGATGATAAGTATTGGAAAGAATGGCATCAAAACCAATTTCATTTAATTGTGTTGGGGTTAATGATTTTACAGTGGCTTTAGTAGCTACAGGAATGAACGCAGGAGTTTTAATTTCTCCATGAGCTGTTTTAATTATTCCTGTTCTTGCTTGTCCAAGTTTCTTGTTTATTGTGAATGAAAACATACTTTATTCTAGGAATTCTGGTGCTTTAAAAAAGTAATGGGTTATTTTTATAGTTCAATAATTATAATTGCAACCGCAAGCAATAATAGTCCCATTGATTCTCTTAAATTAAGATTCTGGTTTAGGAAAAAGTATCCTCCCATAGTTACTGCAATTATATTTATTCCTAAAAAGATTGCCGTGGCTAAACCTACACTTTCAAATCTGAGAGTGTTGGCATAAAAACTAATTCCAATCACATTAAGCAATAGTCCTACAGCTAGTAAGATCCAATTACTTGTTCTGGCCCATTGTGCCAGTATCAAATCTCCGATTGTTACAAACAATCCTGCTCCTGCAAACAATGTTATTGTATTCATTCTATCACCACATAATCATCCCTGTTCCAACTAAGAGCTCTAGTTTCTATAGTTGTTTCTAGATCTGATCTCTGAAGAACAGAGTTTACTATTTCTCCCAAATCTTCTTCTATTCTTGTTAATGTTTCTTCATCTTGGATCCATAGTTCTATGTCTCTTGGACTATACCCTACCACTCTTACAATTTGATTTTCTTCTGGTTCTCTTTCATAATGTCTCAGATAATCAAATGTTCTTCTCCTTACTTCTTCTAATTGTTCATGGCTCATTCGCATTCTTCCATCCATAGTTCCTTCAGGAGGGGCAGATCTAATTCTACCTCTTATTCGAGGGTCTGTATAATTATCTACCTCCATCCTTAATTCGTAAGTGAACCTTGTTACGTCTTCTGTCATTTTTTTTACCTCCAATATTTATATTACTTAATCTTTCAATTACTTATATCTAGTACTTACTTAATAAAGATTCTGAGAAAATCTACGTAAAATACGAAAGTTTTTTAAAGAAATACTCCCATTTAATTAAAATAAAGTCAAATGGCCATAAAATTAGATAAGAAAGATAAGAAAATTTTAGAAATAATTAACAACAATGCTAGATTGTCTGTTGCTAACATTAGCAGAAAAACCGGTATTCAAAGAGATAGTGTTCTTTACAGAATCAAAAGGATGGAAAAACTAAATGTGATTCGTTTTTTTCATACTGCTATTAATCCGACAGTTTTAGGATATCCTATTTACGCTTTTGTAAATTTTGTTCTTCACAATTTAAATCAAGATAATGAAAAATTGTTTTTGGGTCATTTAAAAGCTTTACCAAATGTTGTTTATGTAGCAAAGACAACTGGAAAATGGGATTTTACCATTAATATTGCTGCCAAAGATTTAAAACATTTTGATGAAGTTATTACTCAAATCAGAATGAAATTTTCAAAAATAATTAAGGAATATGAATCTGCTTCAATAATCGAAGAATTAAAATATGATTACATGGTTGACCTTGTTTGATTAATAAAAAAAGAGAAAAGATGAAAGAAGATGAATATACAACACTTTTAGAAAAATACAAATCTAAAATAAAAGAGGAATTTGGTGAGACTCCAGCTAAAGGTCCACTCAAAATTAGTTCTAAAGAATATACTGAATTTAAGAAAGAACTTTATCCTGCTAGTTATAGCTTATATGAAAAAGCTTGTAATTTTTCAGGGAACTTATTGAAGTTAACTGTTGATGAAAAGAAAGCTGTTAAAATTAATAAAGATATTTCTGCCTGTCATTTGAATGTAACTCCTTCGGGTGTTCAATCATTTGCTATTCTTTTACCTCTTCTAGTTATTGTTTTAGGTTCATTTATTGGTTTTGCGTTACCAATCCTTCTCATTGGTAAGCCGATGATGTTTTTCGTAATCTTTTTTCTTTTTGGTGGAATGTTAATGATTCCTGCTTTACAAAAAGTTCCCAGTTTTATGGCTAATTCTTGGCGAATGAAAGCGTCTAACCAAATGGTACAAAGTATTTTTTATGTGGTAACATATATGCGGCACACTTCTAACTTAGAAAGAGCAATTGAATTTGCTTCTGACCATTTAGAACAGCCGTTATCACTTGATTTTAGAAAAATCCTTTGGGATGTTGAAACACAAAAGTTTAGTAATATTAGAGAATCTGCTGATGCTTATTTACAAACTTGGAAAGATTGGAATAAAGAATTTGTAGAAGCATTTCACTTAGTTGAATCTTCTTTATTTGAAGGTTCAGAAGATCGACGTTTATCTTTGTTAGACAAATCTCTTGACGTAATTCTTAATGGTACTTATGAAAATATGTTACATTATGCTCATGATTTAAAATCGCCAATGACTATGTTACACATGTTAGGAGTTATTTTACCAATTTTAGGTTTAGTCATTTTACCTTTAGTAGTAAGTTTTATGGGTGGTGGTGAAGGTTCAAATCCTTTTGTAACTGCTATTTATATTTCTGTACTTTACAATATTAGTTTGCCGATTGGAGTATTTTATTTGGGTAAGACTATTCTTTCTAAACGTCCAGCTGGTTATGGTGCTGTAGATGTTGGTGAAAAGCCTGGGATGAAGAAATATAAGAATGTTAATATTAAACTTGGAAAAGCTTTTGTGATTAGTGTTAATCCTTTTTTCTTTTCTTTAGTGATTTTTGCGGTGGCGATGTTGATTGGTTTTAGTCCACTGATTTTACATGCTCTTGGTTCACCAGATTTTTCTTTTGATGAAGATGGTCAATTTAAAATGTTAGATTACGTTTGTGCTAACTCTGGTTGTGAAGAAGAAGATAGAGTAGGTCCTTATGGTATTGGGGCTTCATTATTATCTCTTTTAGTTACTATTGGTTTAGGTGTTTCATTAGGTTTATTTTATTCACTTCGTTCAAAGAATGTGATCAAGATTAGAAAACAAACAAAAGAGTTAGAGGATGAATTTTCTTCTGCATTATTTCAGTTAGGTAATCGTTTAGGTGATGGTATACCAGCGGAGATTGCTTTTGCAAAAGTTGCGGATACAATGAAAGGAACAACTTCTGGAGATTTTTTTAATCTTACTGAGAGGAATATGACTAAATTGGGAATGGGGTTAGAACAATCTGTATTTGATCCTAAAGTTGGAGCAATTGCAAGTTATCCTTCTGAGGTTATTAGATCTTCAATGAAAGTATTAATTGAAAGTGTTAAGAAAGGGCCAAGAATTGCTGCTCAAGCTTTGTTATCAATGTCAAGGTATATTAAAGAAATTCACCGAGTAGAAGAGAGATTGAAAGATTTAATGGCAGACGTTATCTCTTCGATGAAAGCACAGGTAAAGTTTTTAACGCCTGCAATTGCTGGAATTGTGATTGGAATAACTTCGATGATTTCTACAATTTTGACTAAGTTAAGTGCTCAATTGACTAGCTTTGCTGCTCAAGGGGAACAGTCAGGGGGTTGGGCAGATATGCTGAAAATATTTGGGATAGGTATCCCTACGTTTCATTTTCAAGTCATTGTAGGGATTTATATTGTACAAATTGCTTTTATTTTAACTTCTTTAGTCAGTGGAATTGAGAATGGTTCTGACAAGCTTGGCGAAAGATATGCTTTAGGTAAGACCTTAATCTCAAGTACGCTTCTATTTTGTTTCATTGCTGGAACAGTGATGTTATTGTTTAATCTGTTTGCGACTAGTATTATGAAAGGGACATTGGGTGGTTAGAATGGGTTTAATCAAAAATATTTTTAAAGGAAAACTACTCTCTAAAGAGTTTCTGAAAGAAGTTTTTCCTTTCTTAGAAGAAGTTAAGAAAAAGCTTTCCTTAGAAATGAAATTTGTTGTAGAGGTAGTTAGGAATTTAAAAACTACAGGCCAAAGTGCGTCGGGTTCTACTTTGCATCATAGGGGTAAAATCATCCCTTCAAGTCCGGAAAAAGTGAGGAGTAAGATTAAACCAAAACTTTTTGCTTATTCTTTAAACAAAGATATGTTTGAGAAATATTTAATTCTTTACCAAAAACTCAACAAGTTGATTACAAAGATTAAAAGTAATGATGAAATTAGAAAGTATGAATTAAATTTTGTTTTAAGTTCCTTTTCTTATGGTTGTTCAATAGCTAGTAGTGATAGTTTAAAGTATAATGTGGAAGAATATAAAAAACTTAAAAAAATCAAACCTAGAGAATTTTTTTCGAAAAAGAAAAATGACATATATTTAATGATGTTAAATAATGAGATTACCTTAATTTCTCATTTTATTCCTCTTGCTGATGAATTGAGTAAGAACTATAAAAACATAATTGTGGTAATGGATAAGTATAAAATTTAGACATTTTTTCTCACTTTGTTCGTAAAAACATTTATAAATGACTGCTTGATTATGAGTGTTAGTTGGGGCTGTAGCTCAATCTGGATTGCTTTTCTTTTAGAAGCAAGGAAAAGAGAGCACTAGACTGAAGATACAATTGTTGTAATTGAAATCTAGGTGTTCGGGGTTCAAATCCCCGCAGCCCCACATTTTTCTTAACGCTAAATTTATATACTCTAATTCTTTTTCTTAAGAGATGGATATAAAAAGAGGAATATTTGAACATAAAGTGTTTTGGGGTATATTTGTTACATTTATCTTTCTATCTGTGATTGTTTCAATAAGTAGTGATGTAAATATTACTGGTCATGCTGTTCAAACTGTTGCTTATATGCAAACTGGTGCTGTATTACAATTAGAAATTGATTCGTTTGGTTTAAAGACTATTGATTTAACTGTTTTAGATAATGTTAAAAATTCTAAAGTTCTTGTTGAGGAAGTTGAAGATCTTTCTTGGGATTTTGATGGTAAAGTTTATTCAATGTTTGAAGTTTCTTCTGCAGATGCAAATAAGTTTGGAGATTTAGAATTTAGATTGAAGATTAAAGATGCAGATCTTTACAAAGTTGATTTGAACAGAAACGAAATAAGTTTGTATTTAGATGGTAAAGAATTAGAAACCCTATTAGCTGAAATTAAAAGTGATTATGTTTATTATGATGTTTCTGCAGAAAAGATGGGTGAGTTTGTGATTGGAAAAGCTGAAGTTGTTGAAGCAGCTGTAGCACAACCATCTGAAGTTATTGAAGAACCTATTGAAGTGCCTGAAGTTCAAGAACCAGCACAGTTACCTGTTGAAGAAGATGAAGAAAAAGGTTTCTTTGTTTGGGTTAAGAATTTATTTAATTAGGCTACTTATTTAGTTAATCATTTCTTTGTATTAGTCTTTTTTAAATTAAATACTACTACTATTGTATGTTACAAAATAGTAACATTTATAAATTAAAAACAAAACGTTATATACATCAAAGAGAGTGGTTTATTATGACTAAAATAAATAGGATTGCAATTCATGGATTCAAGAGTTTTGCTCACAAGACAGATGTTCCTTTTGATAGTAAATTTAATTGTATACTGGGTCCTAACGGGAGCGGGAAATCAAATATTGGGGATGCACTTTGTTTCGTTCTAGGTAGAATTTCAGCTAAATCTATGCGGGCAGAGAAAGCCGCGAATTTAATTTTCAACGGTGGTAAGAAAAAAACTCCTGCTCAGAAAGCTTATGTAGAGATTGCTTTTTGTAATAAAAATAATATCTTTCCTCACCAAGATAAAGAAATTGTAGTTAATAGAACTATTACTAAAAAAGGAGCTAGCACTTATCGGATTAATGATAAGAAACATACTCGGTCAGAAGTGTTAGACTTATTATCTGCTGCAAAAATTAATCCTGACGGGCACAATATTGTTTTACAGGGAGACATCATGAAATTTGTTGATATGTCTCCAGTAGAAAGAAGAAAAGTTATTGAAGAAATTAGTGATGTTTCTGCTTATGAAGAAAAGAAACATAAAGCAACTTTAGAATTAAATAAAGTTGAAGATAAATTAAATAATGCTGAAATAATTCTTAAAGAGAGAAAAACCTATTTACGAGAATTAAAAAAAGATCGTGACCAGGCTTTGAAATTTAAAGAATTGAAAGATCAAATTGATTCTTATAAAGCTACTAATTATCATTTGCAAATTGAAGAAAAAGAGAAAGTTAAAGCTAAGTATGATCAAGAGATGGGTAAGAATCATGGTAAGATTGGTTCTGCAGAAAAACAAATTGAAAAATTGTTGACTACTATTAAAGTTAATAAAGAAAAAATTTCTACAATCAATAAAGAGATTGAACAGAAAGGTGAGAAAGAACAATTAACTATTCATCGGGAAATTGAAGATTTGAAAGTTTCCCTTACTAAAGATAAAGCGAGAATTTCGACATTGAAAGATGAGATTAATAAAATTCAACAAAGGAAAGATCAGTTTGGTCAAGAATTGACTGATTTGGATGATAAGTTTTCTTCTTCTGGTGAAAAACAAAAAGATTTACAATTAAAAATTAAACAAAAAAATAATGAGATTGAAAATTTAGGAAAAAGTATTGCTGCTTTTAAAAAGAAAAATAAAATTGAATCTTCACAGGAAATTGAAGAAGAACTTGAAAGTAAAGATAAACTAATTGAACAGAAGCAAGAAGAAGTACAAAAGATTCGTCAGGAACAACAAGAATTATTAAGAGAAAAAGATAAAGTAGAGTATCAATTGGAAACTATTGACGAGAAGATTAAGAAAGTTAAAGAAATTGAAAAAGAAAGTAAAGGGCAATTGAAAGAATTGCAAGATAAGAAAACTAATTTTAAGCAATCAACTTTAAGATTAAACCAATGTTTAGATCAGGATAGTAGTTTTGCTTCTCAGCTTGCTAATGCTCGTCGAAACTTAGTGGGTTTACAAGAAAAACATTCACAATTAAATGCGAAAACAATGTCTATTCAAGCAGGGTTATCAGGTAATCGGGCAGTTTCTTCAATTTTAGATAATAAGAAAAAGTTTAAAGGCGTACATGGAACTATCTCGGAATTAGGGCAAGTAAAGAGAAAGTTTGCTACTGCTTTAGAAACTGCTGCTGGTGGAAGAATGCAACAAATAGTAGTTGACAATGAACAAGTTGCCGCTGATTGTATTAAGTATTTGAAAAATAATAAGTTGGGTTCTGCTTCGTTTATTCCTTTAAATAAAATTCGTTATCGTGAAGTTTCTTCTGATGATAAAAGGTTATTAAAGACGAACGGTGTACAAGATTTTGCGATTAATTTAGTTTCATTTAAATCACAATATCAAAAAGCGTTTGCTTATGTTTTTGGTAACACTTTAGTTGTGGATGATATCAGTGTGGCTAGAAATGTAGGTATTGGGAAAATTAAAATGAGTACTATTGACGGAAATATTGCTGAGGCTAGTGGTGTTATGCGTGGCGGTTTTTTAAGAAAATCTTCAGTGGGTTTTAAAGAAAAAGATTCTTTAGAACAGTTGGAGGGTATAGAAAGAGAAATTGCTGAGATAGAAAATGTTATCTCTTCTGTGGAAACAAAAAGAGCAGCAAATGAACAAGAAATTAGTTCTTTAAGAAATTTGAAAGGGGAGTTAGAAGTTGATGTTATCAAGTTGGAAAAAACTTTACACTTAGATGGTTCAGATTTATCAATGACTGGTGATTTGAAGAAAGAGTTACATGATCAATTAAAAGAAGTTAATGAAAAGTTAGGAAATATTGGTAAAAATGTCTCTGTTATTAACCAGGAATTAGCAGGATTGAAAACAAAAAAACATACTTTAAGATCACAAATTTCTGAATTAAGAAATCCTAGATTGTTAGCACAGTTAAGTGCATTTGAAGAGTCTAAACAATCGAATAAAGAGGATTTAATTCGATTAGAGAATGAATTAAAGAACAGTTCTGAACAAGTAAGTCAGTTAATTTCTCCAGAGAAAGAGAAGATTAAAGAGATTCTTAAACAACATCAGAAAGAAGAAGTAGAATTCAATTCTGAGATTAAGAAATTATCTGAAACTATTAAAAATGGGGATAAAAATTTAGACCAAAAAGAAAAGAATAGTAAAGAGTTTTATTCTAAGTATCGGGAATTATTTAATCAAAGAGAAAAATTCAGTACAGAGACTAATAAAGCAGAGAACGAAATGGAAAATGTTCGAGAGAAAGTTCGTGGTAGTGAAAGAGAAATCAATTTAGTTTCGTTAAGAAATGCGGAAGTGAAAGCCAAACTTGCTGCTTTGAAAGAAGGATTTAGCAAATATAAAGATGCTCAAATATTGAAAGGTAAAACTAAAGAAGAATTGCAACGAGAAATTAATAAATTTGAAGTTATGTTAGGACAGATGTCTGCTGTAAACATGAAAGCGTTAGAAGTTTATGAAGAAGTAGAGAAAGAATATACTAAACTTGTTAACAAGAAAGATTCGTTAGGAACAGAAAAAACTGATGTTTTATCATTAATGAACGAGATTGAAACTAAGAAAAAAGATCAGTTTATGAAAACATTTAATGATGCTAACGAGAATTTCAGAACAATCTTTGAAAGTTTATTCAAGAAAGGTAAAGCCTATTTACAATTAAACAATCCTAACAAACCATTTGAAGATGGTTTAAGTATTAAAGTTAAACTTACTGGGACAAGATTTATGGATATCAAATCTCTTTCTGGGGGAGAGAAAACACTTACTGCTTTATCGTTCATTTTTGCTATTCAGGAATATCAACCTGCTTCATTTTATATCTTAGATGAGATTGATGCCGCTCTTGATAAACATAATTCTGATACTCTTGCGAAACTGATCAGAAATTATTCTGGCAAAGCTCAATATTTAGTAATTTCTCACAATGATGCGTTGATTTCAGAAGCAGATAATCTTTACGGTGTTTCAATGAACGAGCATGGAATTAGTAAAGTTACTAGTTTGAAGATATAGTTGGATTATTTTTTAAATGATTTAGAATTTATTTTTGTTAGAATTATTAATTACAACAATCCTAGCACTTTAGGTTGCACTTGTTTTTTTCGAGACACTACTTTTGGTAAATAAATTATTCCACCATTTAAACCAGTGATGGTCTCCACTTTTTTATTAAACAGTTTTTTAATCTTATTTTCGTTTCCGGCGAAGAATAAGTAAGTATTGCCTGCAATAATCTCTGTTATCATCAGGAACATGGCTTCATGGTTTCTTTTTTGTAATCTGATTAATTCTTTAAGGATTTCTTCTTTTCTGGACATGATTTTGTTGAACCCTAATACTGGTGCTTGGCCAATGCCTATCTTTTTTGTTCCTTGACGATAAGTTTTAAAGTCGGTAAGAATGATTTTATTAGCGCTATGTTTTATTGTATCGCAGCCAGCTTCTAATAGTTCATGGCCATACTTTTGCAGATTAACTTTGGCAATCTTGGCTAACTTTTTGGCTAAGACCCTATCTTTTGGAGTTGTAGTTGGACTTTTCAATAGTAAAGTATCAGAGATGATTGCAGAAAGAATCATCGCGGCTATTTTTCTACTGAATGGGATTCTGAACCAGCTATATCTATCAGCAATGATGGCGGCAACAGCTCCTCTCGGTTCGTTTTCAAAGGGAATTGGATGGATTGTTTCCACATCGCCAATACGATGGTGGTCAATAATTTCTAAGATGTTAGCTTCGCGGATATTTTTTATTGCTTGTTCAATTTCATTATGGTCAATAATGATAATGTTTTTATTTGTGGCATCTTTTAGTAGAACGGGTGTTTTTACTTTCCACTTTTTTAAAATAAATTTTGTTTCAGAATTTAGTTCTCCTGCTCTTGCGGGAACAACATTACGTTTATGTTTTTCTTTTAAGAAATGGGCATAAGCGATTGCGCCACAAACTGAATCTGTGTCTGGATGCAGATGGCCAATCACATAAATATTCTTATCACGCACTCTTTTCATATTCTTAGAGAAAGTTTTGAGGTTTAAATATGTTTTGTATTGGGGGTGAAATAAAAACATTTATAAATGATAATATATTAGTTGTATTATATAAAAGGGTGATAAAAGTTAATGGATAGTAGATTTAATCAATTGTTTTCAGTTTTTGCTATATTTATCGTAGTGATTGGTTTTGGAGTTTTACTTAATTTAGATGATTCTCAGCTTAATAATGCTGAATTAAATTTTAATAATTTGTTTGGATCAGAAGGAAATGTTCTTACCGGTGCGGTTATTGGGATTGGTTCTGGGGAAACTGGAGCTGATGAGTCTGTAATTGAAGAAGTAATTGTTGATGATGATTCAGAATCAAATTCTGTTATATTGAATGATGATTTGACTTTACATGCAAATTGTGGTGATGGTTTTGGTACTTGTGCTTGTGCTGATCAACTTCTCGGGAGTTATAATTTGTCTTTTGATTTAAGTTGTACTGATAGTGGTATAACTATTGGTGGTCCTAATCTTGTTTTTGATTGTAGGGGGCATAGTATTACTGGAGATGGCGGTGGTGGTCCGGATACTGGTTTTACAAATAATGGGGTTTGGAGTAATGTTACTATTAAAAATTGTGTTATTGGGGGATTTGGACAGGGGATTAATTTTCAGCACGCTGTTAATGCCACAATTTGGAATAATACTATTGGTCATATTAATATTAGCGAACCTGCTTGGGGAATTAGTTTTACTAATTGTTCTGAAGCAAATATTTCTAATAATGTTGTTACTAATATTAGTTCTGATAATCTAGATAGTCCATATGGTATTCAGTATGCTGAAGCTATGAATAGTGCTCTTTATGATGCTGTAATTTATAGTAACAATATTTCTCGAATTTATGGGGTAGATAATCTTGTTCCTTATGGTTTGGGTATAGGTGATGCAAATTTTCCTACTCTTAATAATGTTAGATTTGAGAATAATATAATTGAGAATATTAATTGTACTACTGGTAGTACGGGTACTTGTGCACTTTTAGGTGGTATTGGTCTTAAAATTAGTAGTGGGACTAATTTTAATATTTCTAATAACCAATTTAATTATTTAGGGACGGGAATTATACCTGACCAACCTAATTTAAGAATTGTCAATAATGATTTTAAATCTAGTTCTTATGGTATCTACAATTTAAATAATGTAGGGGCAGCTAGTACTCGTTTTAATCATAGTTGGATTGAAAATAATACTTTTGATGGATTAACAGAAGGCGTTTATCTTTTTGGAAATAATCATAATAATACTTTTTTGAACAATAACTTTAGTAATAATTTACCATTTTCTATTCGGGATGATACAGTTAGTATTACTAACAATACTGTGATTTACAATAGTTCTATGGGAGAAATCAAATGGGATAAAGCAAATATTACTACTAGTATCACTTTAGGGGTTAATTCATCTGATCTTTATATTGAAAATGGTACTATTGGTTTGCTTAACAGTATTAATATGTTTAAGTTGAATGATACAGCCAGATTAACATTCAGAGGTTTAGCTTATTCTGCTGCTCCGTTCTTGTTAAAAGATGGAACTAGATGCGATAATGGAAATGCTTGTAACATTACTTATGATGCTAGTACGGGGATCTTGCTAGCTAATGTCAGTAGTTTCAGTAATTATACCTTACAAGAGGGAGTTGATTCTACTCTTCCTTACTTTGATCCCACTCCAACAAATCAGTCTGTAGAATATGGAAGTGAATTTAATTATGATGTTAATGGTACTGATGAAACTGCAGTGGGAAATTATTCAGTTAATGATACTACTCAATTTAGAATTAATGGAAGTGGTATGATTAGCAATGCAACTCATCTACATTATGGCGTGATTGCTCTTAATGTTTCTTTAAATGATTCTAGTAATAATGTTAATAGTACAATTATTTTTATTAATGTGACTGATACTACGCCTTCTAGTTTTAGTCCTACTCCTACAAATCAAACCGTTCAATATTTGGCTAACTTTTTTTATGATTTAAATGGTTCTGATAATTATAATGTTAGTAGTTTCACTGTTAATGACACTAATCAGTTTAAAATTAATTCTAGTGGTGGATTGACAAACGTTAGTAATCTTCATTATGGTGTGATTGCAGTTAATGTAAGTGTTAATGACACTTTTAACAATACTAATAGTACAATCATTTTTGTTAATATTACCGATACCACTCTTCCAAGATTTGACCCTACTCCAACAAATCAATCTATGGAATACTTAGTTAATTTCTTTTATGATTTAAATGGAAGTGATAATTATAATATTAGTAGTTTTACAATCAATGATACAGTGAGTTTTAAGATTAATAGTAGTGGTGGATTAACAAATAAAACTAATAATGTTTTGGCAGGATTTTATGGAATAAATGTTAGTGTTAATGATACTTTTAACAATACAAATTCTACAATTATCTTTATTAATGTTTCAGATACTATCTCTGCAACAATAGATGTTATTGGTCCTGTTGGTCCAACTAATGGTACGACCGTAGAATTGATGTTATTAACATCAGAGAATGCCAGTTGTTATTATAAAAACGCAACTATTGGTTATACCCCTTTCAATGTTACTTTAGCGAATACTACTCATCAACATATTTTGAATAATAGTTTTTCTGCAGGTAATCACCAGTACAATTTCTTTTGTAATGATACCTCTAATAATAATGCTAGTGCTTCAATAACATTATTGGTTACAACTACCAATGTCACTAATTCTAGTGTGGTTTCTTCAACTTTAACAGCTAATACCTCTAATATTTTAGATTTAACTACAGAATTAAATTTAACGTTTAATGTTTCTAAAGATTATTCTCCGGCGATTTCAGTTTCAATGTACAAGTATAATACTACCCCGGAAACGAGTGCTTTTGCAATTACAGGAAGTACTATTACTGAATTTAAATATTATGTGATTGATGCGCCTGCTGTTTCTGGTAATATTAATAAAATTACAATGAAATTTACTTATAATGAAACTGATGTTGTTGCTGCAGGAATTGCTGAAGCTGATCTTAAAGTTTATTATTATAATGCGACTGCTGGTACTTGGACTGAAGAAAGTGAGCAGGGTGTAGATACAGATTTAAATCATCTTGAAGTTAATGTTACTCATTTAAGTACTTTTATTTTAGGTAAAGCTGCTGTGACGGCTGCTGCTAGTGCTGCTGCTAGTAGTTCTAGTAGTAGTTCAAGTTCGGGTAGTAGTGGTAGTGGTTTACCGCCTGCCCCTACACCGTCTGCAGGATCAGCGGCTGCGGCTTTTATTGAGGATAAAAGTGATACCTCGGAAGATGAAGAAAAAGTTCAAGAAGCATCTTCAGAGTTAGATGAAGAAAGACGTTTAGGAATTATTGGTTGGGATAAATATAAAGGGATCATTATTAACTTAAGTGGGATTCTGATTGGGGTTCTTGTTCTGGTAATTATTGGCAGTTTATTTGTTCGGTCACATCATAATCTTTTGTTAAAGAGAAAATATAACACTGGAGAAACTATTTGGTCAAAGATTAAACTGTTCTTTAGAGATAATAAGAAAAATGTTAAATTAACTTTGATGATAATTGCGGGTTTATTATTCTTGGGATTGTTAGTTTATTTAATTTATTCTTCCTGGTCTCAAATTGTTTTATCTTTAAGTAAAGTTTGGGCTTGGTTGTATACTGTTGGGATTTTGAATCAGTTTAGGGGTATTTTTATAGCGTTAATTATATTACTAATTATTGGTGCTTTATTTATTAGGTCTCATCATGAATTTTTATTGAAAAAAAAAACTGAGAAAGTTAACAAGTTTAAATGGAAAACTTTTTTTAAAAAACACGGGAAAATGATCAAATTGGTTTCAATAATTGTTCTTATCTTATTGGTTTTGGCAGTTATAATTTATTTAATTTATTTTTATTTTTCAGCTATTAGTTCTTTTTTTAGTAGGATTTGGTCTTGGTTGTTTAATTAGTTGATTTGTGATTAATTCTTTATTTAAGAGAAAATAGGTAAAGTTTAAAACGTAGGCTTCTTTTTCTGATATGTTATGAACTTTCAAAAACTTAATCAGTTTTTGTCTTTCATTTTTAATGAAATTAAAAAATGAATTTCCAAAACATTGCACCAATTGAAACTAACAAACAGTTGTTGAACTTAGCTTTTGCTAAAGCTAGAGTTAAAGGTAAGTCTAAAAAACTAAAAGGTAATTGGTTACAAATTATTCGTCAGAAAGAGGCTTTAAAGTTAGATATAGTTAAAGATACAATTGTTCCCAGACTTGATAAAGTTTTAAAATCTTTTCCAGCAACCGCAGATTTGTCTGATTTTTATACCAAATTAATGAATTTAACTTTAGATTATCCTAATTACAAGAAATCTTTAGGTGCAGTCAACTGGGCAATGGGGAAAATTAGACTTTTGCACAAAAGTTATGTTTCTAAAATAATTAAATGTAAAGATCGTGAAGCCATTAAAGATCTTTCCAAACAATTTTATGGTCGATTATCTTCATTACTTAAACAAGTCTCTCCAAATTTTGTTTATTTAGAAAAATGTAGAAGAATCATGAAAAATTATCCTGATATTAAAGAATTGTTTACTGTTTGTATTTATGGTTTTCCTAATGTAGGTAAAACTACTCTTTTGAATAAATTGACTGGAACAAGAGCACAGGTTGCTGCTTATGCTTTTACCACAAAAAGTGTTAATGCGGGTTATTTTAAAGTAGGGGATAAAAAAATACAGGTTTTAGATGTTCCGGGAACTTTAGCTAGAAAAGAAAAGATGAACGCTATTGAATTACAAGCAGATTTAGTGGCTAAAGAACTTGCTGATTCGATTATTTATGTTTTTGATTTAAGTGAGCAAGGTGGTTTTTCTATTAAGAAACAGGAACAGTTATTACAGAATTTAGGACTGAAAAAGAAAGTATTGGTATATTTAAGTAAATTAGATTTAGTTGGGCCTGAAGTTCTTGCTGGGTTTAAAGAAAAGTATTATTCTTCAGAAGAGATCAAAGAAAAGATTGTTTCTTTTGTAAAAATTGACCCTGAACCAGTGGTTGATTAGTTGTTAATTGATTTATGGTTCTTTGACATTTTTTTATCTGGTTATTAATTATTTCTAGTTCTTTTTGTCTTGTGGGGTTACATTGTAGTAATTTATGGCTACATGGTGGCAAATTATGTGCCAAATAGCCTAAAAAAATTGTGATTTTATTTTGGTTATTAATTTATTAATTATTTCTGGTTCTTTTGGTCTTGTCTGGGCTACATAATAGTAAAAAATAGTTACATGGTGGTAAATACTTTGCTAAATGACCTAAAAAATGGTTACATAATAGTAAGATTTATAAAGATAATAAAGATTCTTTATTTAGTTTGAAAGTACAAAAAGAAGAGGAAATAGTAAAAGTAATCTCTCGGCTAGCTAATCTTCTCTCTGATGAAAACAAAAAAGCGCTTGCTAAAGAACTTGTTGGAGCTGTAAAAGAAGATAAAGTAAGTCTTCCAATTTCTATTTTTAAAACAAAATTGTCTGCTTTAGGTGCAATTGTTGTTTATCTTAAAGATGTTCAGAAATTAAAAGTTAAAGAAATTGCATCGTTATTAAATAGAGAATTAAGCACGATTTATACCACCTATGAATTGGCTAAAACTAAGTTGAAGAAAGAGATTGATATCTCTGATGATTCCGTATTAGTTCCATTATCTATTTTTTCTAATCGTAAATATGCAGTTCTTGAATCTTTAGTATTTTATCTTAAAAATGAAAAGAAATTTTCTATGACTGAAATTAGTAAAATTCTGAATAAGAGTTATAGCACGATTAAAACTTCTAATAAGAGGTATAATGATAAGAAATAATAAAAAAGAGGGCTGGAAGAGGAGAGCTGAGAATATTAGTTCTACAAATAAAGCTTTCTTAGTCTTATCGTTAGTCTTAGCTTTCTTTGTTATATTCTCGTTAAGTTATGGTTATTTGAATGATTCTGACTTTGGTAATTATGAAACTAATTTAATTACTGGTGCGGCTATTGGAATACAAGATCCGATGGTTGTTGAGGAACCTGTGATTGAGGAACCTGTTATTGAAGATGTTGTTGAAGATGTTATAGAGGAGCAAGATTCAGGAATCATTATTGGGGAACAGGGATTAGGTCTTGCTGCTGTTGATACCTGTAATAGTTGTGCTGATTGTCAGACTAAAGCGGTTGATGGGGTTACTCTACAATTACTTAACAATATAACCAATCTTGCTGCTGATTGTATTAATCTTGCTGCTGGAAATTTAGTGATTGATTGTCAAGGATATAGTATTATCTCTGAGAATTCTTTTAGGGGGATCGATGTTAATTTTGGAAATACAAATGTTACGGTCAACAATTGTAGTATTTATAATGCAGGTACTGGAGTATATGGAGACGCTCATAACGTTACAGTTGATAATTCTTCATTTTACCATAATTCTGTTGGTATTGATATGAGAAGAACAGATCATAATGTGAGAAATAATTATTTTTATAACAATACTGAAGGAATTACTTTCAGTGCTGCTCATAATGCCATTATTAGAAATAATAAAATTGTTGGGCTTCTTAATGATGAAGGGATTATTGGTTCTTCCGGTAATGATATTGTTATTGATGGGAATGATCTTTATAATCATACTAATGGGATTCTGATTAGTTCTACTAGCTCTAAAACCAATTATGATATAATTAATAATTACATTTATAATTCTACTAATGATGGAATTTCATTAACTGAAGTTGAACCAAATTTATATTTTGCTAACAATACTATTAATTTATCTTTATCTGATTGTTTAGTGTATAATGGTAATAATAATAATGATAATCAAACTTTTTTGAGTAATACATTTGTTAATTGTACTACTAGTTCTTTAGATATACAATTTTCAAGTGATTGCACCGATAATTATTATATTAACAATAGTATTGATCCGACCGTTCAATTAAGATACGATCAAAATTGTCCTGTATACTTTATTAATAATTCGTTTAATAAAAGTTGGGTTGATGTTGTTGGCACTACTGGAAGAACAAATGCTAAATTCTTTGTGCAATGGTATTTAGACGTACATGTTCAGGATACTGCTGCTGCTGCTATTGCAAATGCTAATGTTTCTGTGTTTAATGTTACTGGGGATTTGTTTAATATTAGTCAATCTGATGCGAATGGTAATGCTCCAAGATTAGTGGTTACAGAATTTTATCAGAATAATACTAATGTTAAGTTCTATGAAACACCGCACAATATAACTGCTAATTTGACAGATTATATTATAAATTATACTTCTGTTAATTTTACTAACAATGAGAGTACTATACTGACGATTGTCTTGCCTTCTGGTGCGACTAGTTGTGGTGATACAATTACTGCTGATACTACATTAACTGCTGCTTTAAATGGTTGTACTGGTGATGGAATTACTATCGGTGCTTCAGACATTATTCTTGACTGTGCTAATTTTCAGATTGATGGAGATGGAGATGGTCCTGACTCTGGTGTTTTAAATAGCGGGATTTATAGTAATATTACTGTTAAGAATTGTGTAATCAAGAATTTTGGTACTGCGATTGCTTTTTCACATAGTCATAATGTTACCATTTGGAATAATACCCTTGGTCATGTTAATTTTTCTACTGACACGGGTGGAGGAATTAATTTTGCTAATTGTACTCAAGCAAATATTTCTAATAATATTATTACTAATATCACTGCTGATGCTACAGCTAATCCTTTTGGAATTACTTTTGCAGAATTTGTAGGGGATGCTCCTGCTGCTTTAACAGTTTCTAGTTCTGTAATATTTGGAAATAATATTTCTAGAATTTATGGGGAAGATAATGTCAATCCATTTGGTATAAATTTGGGTGATGCTAACTTTTTAAAAATAGATGGTTTAAAAGTTGATGGTAATGTTATTGAAAATATTAATTGTACTTCCGCTGGTGGGGGCACTTCTTGTGAATCTAATGGTGGTATAGGAATTAGGATTAGTTCGGGTACTAATGTTAATATTACTAATAATAATGTTAGTTATACTGGAACTGCAATTTTACCTAATCAACCTAATTTACGGATTGTAAATAATTATTTTAGAAGTAGTACTTATGGTATTGGTGCATTCCAAGATAGTGCTAGTATTCGTTTTAATCATAGTTGGATTGAGAACAACACTTTTGATGGGTTAACACAAGGTGTTTATCTTCTTGGAAACAATCACAATAATACTTTTTTGAATAATAACTTTAGTAATATTTTACAATTTTCAATTTTAGATTTTACTGTGGGCATTACTAATAATAGTGTGATTTATAATAGTTCAATGGGTGAAATTAAATGGGATAAATCTAATATTACTACTAATATCACTTTAGGGGTTAATTCATCTGATCTTTATATTGAAAATGGTACAATTGGTTTGATTAATGATATTAATACATTTAAATTAAATGATACTGCTCAAATAACTTTTAGGGGATTAGCTTATCCTGTTACTCCACAACTATTGAAAGATAATGTTAGATGTGATGATGGAAATACTTGTAATATTACTTATGATACTAGTAATGGAGTTTTAGTAGCTAATATTAGTAGTTTCAGTAATTATACCTTACAAGAGGGAACTCCTCCTTACTTTGACCCTACTCCAACAAATCAGACGGTCCAATATATTAGTGAGTTTAATTATGATGTTAATGGAACTGATGATACAGCTATAGGAAATTATTCGGTTAACGATACTGCCCAGTTTAGAATTAATGCTAGTGGTATGATTAGTAATGCTACTCATTTACATTATGGGTTTTATGGTTTAAATATATCTATTAATGATACTTTTAACAATGTTAATAGTACAATAATTTTTATTAATGTAACTGATACTACTGTTCCATATTTTGACCCTACTCCTACAAATCAAACTGTCCAATATTCATCTAATTTCTTTTATGACATAAATGGTTCTGATAATTATAATATCAGTAGTTACACTGTTAATGACACTATTCAATTTAAAATTAATAGTAGTGGTGGTTTGACTAATGTTAGTACTCTTCATTATGGTGTGATTCCAATTAATATTAGTGTTAATGATACTTTTAATAACACTAATAGTACGGTTATTTTCATTAACATTACAGATACAACTGCTCCTAGTTTTAGTCCAACGCCAAGTGATCAAAGTGTTCAGGTTGATAATCAGTTCTTGTACGATGTAAATGCTACTGATAATTATAACGTTAGTAGTTATACTGTTAATGATACGACTCAGTTCAGCATTAATATTAGCGGTACAATTCTTAACAACACCATTCTTGCTGTTGGGGCTTACAATTTGAATATCAGTGTTAATGATACGTTCAATAATACTAAATCTAGTGCGATTGTTGTTACGATAACTGCTATCCCTGCTACACCTCCTGCTGATAGTGGTGGTTCTTCAAGGGGTTCAGATGCTACTGATTCTGCTCCTGCAACTCCTCCTGAACCTCCTGCACCCCCTTCACCTGCTGCTCCAGCACCAATAGATTCTGAAAAAGAAGTGCTTTCAGAGAGAGAAGTTCGAGCGATTGCTGATCATATTATTACAGATATTAGGGTTCCAAGATCTGAAATGGCTGCTACTAATCCGGAAGCTGCTACTGATTTCAGAGAGGGGCCAACTGCTGATAGGGGTGAAGTACAAAGAAATCCAATTTCGGATGTTGAGAAAGTATTAGTTAGAATTTATAATCCTGGTGATAAAGATTTAGTGGTTAGTCCGAGAATTAAGAAGAAGATATATGAACTTAAAGATGGGGAGAGGGTTGAAGATATTTTACGTGATAGATTACTTGATGAATTTAAAGATATTAATGAGGATGACCTTCGACAAAAAATTGAGGAACGTAAAGAAATAATTTCTTTGATTGAAAGGGAGAATGTTGATTTTATTAGTGTCGGTAAAACTGCAAGTTTTTTTGCCGGTGAAGTGGGGATGTATTCTGGTGAACATACCGCTGGTGAATATTTGAGAAATTCATTAATCACCAAAGAGATTGTTGTTAGGCCAAAAGAAACTGTGGAAACAGAATTATTTTTGAGAAAAGGATTGTCATTAGATCCAAAAGATGTAGAAATTATTTTAGAATCAAGGGGCGTTTTATTGGAAGAGAAAACCATAGCACCAATTGATGAACGTTTGATTGGTACAGAGATAGATTTTGGTGAAGATGATAATATTATGGATGTTTATGTATTAATACCTAAAGAGGTTTCTGAAACTCAGAGTAGAGGTAAGTATCATGTTGAGATTGATATTAATCAAATAGCTTGGAAACAAAGAGATCTTGAAAATATAATTGTTCCAAGACAAGTAAGTTCTTTTGTAGAATTTTATGGACCTTATGATGTTTTATCTGACAGGGGAGCTTTCTTGGCACAGGAAATAGTGTACAAGTTTGATCCTAGAAGTGATTATGTTATCAAAAGTAGAATCTACAAAGACGGAACACTTGTTTCAGAGCATGAATTTGAACGCCTTGCTATAGAGAAAGTTGCAAAAGATGAGTTTTATGATTCTCCTGCTTTAGTAGGTAGAGCATTTGGTACGGCAGTAAAATTGGTTCCATTCGGTTATCGGTCATATTGGTTTGGATTATTTGTATTGATTATATTAATTATGATTACTATTTATGCTGGATATAGATTACGTAAAATATATGGATTCAAAATTAAACGGAAAGGAGTATTCGATGATTTAGAAGAAGCAAAAACTGAATTGATTAAAAAGATTAAAGTCGTTCCTACGTTCAAAAGAGGAAAGATTGCTTCTCTAATCATTTTTAAACGTCGTTTGATTAAAGCGGCTTTAATAGTTTCTTATGGGCTAGCATATCCATTTGTTATTTTATATCGTGGATTTAGATTTGTTAAGAATTTAATTGTTCAACGGTTTAGAAAGTTGTTTAGACATTCTGCTAAGATGTCTGAAAAAGTAAGTGATGATTATGTTGAAGCTATACGTGATAATAATCGTTTCGTACGTAAAGAAGTACGTCGGTCTAAAAGAAGTTTGTTTAAGTTTGTCTTGGCTATTATTTCATCATTTGGTTTAGTTATGAAATGGGTTGAACATCAATTTGGAAAGTTGTTCAGACGTTCTGCTAAGATGTCTGCAAAAGTTAGTGAACAATCTTCTGAAGCTGTGCATGATAGTAATCGTTTTGTTCGTAAAGAAGTTCGTAGGACTGAAAGAAAACTGTTGAAGTTCTTGTTAGCTATTGGCTTATCTCTACGGGCAGCTAAGAATTGGATTAAGCGACAGTTCAGGAAATTGTTCAGACGTTCAGCTAAGATGTCTGCAAAAGTAAGTGAACAATCTTCTGAGGCTGTGCATGACAGTAATCGTTTTGTACGTAAAGAAGTACGGCGTACTGAGAAGAAATTGTTGAAGTTCTTGTTAGCTATTGGCTTGTCTCTACGGGCAGCTAAGAATTGGATTAAGCGACAGTTCAGGAAATTGTTCAGACGTTCTGCTAAGATGTCTGCAAAAGTAAGTGGAGGAATAAGTGAAACTTCCTCTGCTGTTGTAAAGAGAAGTAAGAATGCAAAGGAAGATGTTAGTGAAGCTTCGTCAATGGTTTTAAAAGAAAGCAAGAGATCTCTTTGGAAATTTATTAAGAATCTTATTACTGGAACATTATCTGTCTCTAAATCTGCTTTCAAATTTTTAACTAAATGGACTATTTATACTCTCAAAGCATTAGTGGTCGGCTTAGCTGTAATAATAAAGGATACTTATCTATTAATTAGAAAAGCAACTATTTGGTCTGGCAAATATTTATTCTTGTTATTGAAATCTGTATCTGTAGGTATTTGGATTGCATTAACTTCAATTGTGAGATTTATATTATTCTTAGTATCTTTTACTCTTCGAAATACTCGGAAATTTATGGTCTGGTCTAGAAGCATGATTAGTATTGGTTCATCTAATTTCAAAACTTATCTTTGGAATCATAAATCTTGTCCTCACGTTAAAATTAAAGGGACAGGAATACCAGCAATTGTTGTTAGTCCACTGAAAAAGAAACCAATCGCTGAATGGAAACAGAGAAGAAAACTTCGTTTAATGGAAGAGATGGAACAGGTGGATTTACGTATTAAAGATATTGATAAAGTTTCTTTTAAGAAAATGTTAAAGAAACCTGTAACAGTTGTTTCCAAAAAGAAAAAGATTTTGTTTATTGAAAAATTAGCAATTAAAACTAAAACAAAACCAACCATTGTAGAAAAACCTAAAACGGATGTACTTTTAGGTAAGGAATTAAAATGGATTGATAGAAGTTTAACTAATTTAGATAAAAAGAAAGTAACAAGAACTACTCGGGGTATTAAGAAATCAATTATAGAAGAACGAGTTGTAGATAATATTGCAGATAAAAAAGCAATTGAAGAAGTAGTTAAAATATCTAAGGAGTTAGAAGAAAAACATCAACTTGCTAGAAAGAATGAAAGTAAATTACAAAAAGAATTAGAAAAATTAAATCAAAAAATATCTTCAATTGATCGTCCGGTTAAGAAATCAACTAGGAAAGTAAACGTTAAAAATATTGGATCTATTTTTAAATCAAAGCGTAGAGATATAATTGCTGAACAAAATGCGGTTCAGGAAGTTATTAAAGTATCTAAAGAGTTAGAAGAAAGACATCAACTTGCTAGAAAGAATGGAAGTAAGTTACAAAAAGAATTGGAAAAATTAGATATGAAGTTGTATAAATTAAATCATCCGGTGAAAAATGAGAAGAAGAGAAAAGTTTTGAATATTCCCAGAAAGTTATCTGTTAATAATACTACTGTTTTAGCTGGCCGTAAAGCGGTTCGGGAAGTTAATAAAATATCTAAAGAGCTAGAGAAGAAACACCTGTTGGAAGAAATGAGGAGTTCTAAACTTAATAAAGAATTGAAGAAAGTTGAAAAGATTATTAGTAAGCTAAGATAATTAAAAAAATTAATTAATAGAAATAATTTATTGGGCAATAACTTTACAAGTACAAGGGAATTTTTTTGATGCTCGGGTTAATGCTTCTTTACCCACTTTAATATTCTCTTTATTTACTCTTAATTCAATTACTGTTTGGCCTTCTCTAACTCTGGCTGCACAACTAATGGATTTACCATAAGATTTTTTCATTCCTGTACTCATTCTGTCTGCACCTGCACCACTTGCTAAAGGATTTTCTCTTAAAACATGAAACGGATAAACTTTAATTCTTAAATGGTACTCTTTACCAAGAGTTTTTTCTAATAATCTGTTAGAAGTCATTCTGGCAGATTCTAAAGCGTTATGACGGAAATTCATACTTCTAGTGGAATTTAATTTAATTACTGTATCGTATTCTTTTCGAGGGTCACCCATATCAAACTTGATAACTTTCATGTGGGGAAATCCGCCTCTTACGTAGTTCTTTTTAGTATACTTACTAATTCTAGTGTAAGGTCTTTCTAACTTTTGGTACGCTTTGAATTTACGTAATTTTGCCATTTTTGATTAGAAATAGGGGTGCTTTATAAAAGTTTCTAGAATGTCATAGATATTTTAGGAGTCATAGAAATTTAACTTTTTTAGAATGATTTATAGTGGATTTATCCTATAAAGAGCTTATATTTCTCTTTACCTTCTAATTCAGCAAGAATTCTTTTAATTACCATCCCTTTTGGATCAGGAATTAGTTTAACTCTGTTCTTTAAATCTTCAAAATTTTCAAACGGTTTACCCTTTCTAGCGTTAATTACTTCCCACATATGTTTTTTACCTAATCCTGGAAGTAGTTCTAATTGGTGCATTCGCATTGTTAAAGGTTGAGCTTTATTGAAAAATTCTATGAACCTTTCTTCATCTTTACTAATAACTGTTTCAATGACGTGAGGTAATTCTTTTCTAGCAGAATTAGTTAACTTGTCAATTGATATTCTGCCTTTAATGTGGTGGATATCATCTCTTTTACCTTCACCAATATAAACTTCTTGTTGTGGTTGTAAATGGATATCTTTTTTTGGAATCAATTCTAATAATGTTAAATGGTTAAGGCCAAGAGCTTGAGCTATAGAAGACTTCATTGTTCCTTGTTCCATAGGATAACCGTGTTCTAAATATTCCAAGATTATCGCATTCTCTTCTTTAACTTGTTGTTTATTGATTGGTTCCATTTTTTTTGTTCTATTTTAGAGATATATCTTAAGAGTTAATAAAAATTGCGCTTTTTTAATAGAATTAAGCAAATTCTTTAACTGTTTTAACAATTGCTTCTTGATCTTTTTTAGGCATACTTAATGGGTATGCGGTTAGAACTACTTTTAATTCGTCTACTGTTTTCGGTAGGAAATCAACAATTTTGGCAATATGTTCTTCTTTTAACCTTGTTAAGTCTAAATCAGAAAGTTTTTTTTCTAATTCTTCTTTTTGTTTTAAGTCTAGTTTAACAAAAGTTTCTAAATACTCTTTAGCTTTATTTGAAAGATAATTCAATTCTTTATCTCTTTTTTCTATTTCGTCTATTTTTACTTTAACATCTACTAAAGATAGAGATTTCTGTTCAATAAATTGTGGATTTGCCATTTTATTTGTTTACCAATAAAATGGTGCTCAAAAATGCACCATTTTTGTATGTGCCATTTTATTTGTTTAAATGAATAGGATGAATATATAAAAGTTTTTCTTTCTTTCCATCTTTGATTTTAACACCATAACAACTGCCTTTCTTACCTGAAACTGTTCCAGTTAAACCATGGAATCTAGGGAAAAATCTGCCTTTTTGTACTCCTGGATGAATTTTTAAGTTAACTTTGTCTCCGTCTACGAATTCTTGTAAATATTTACTGATGGAAAGTTTTCCTTTCTTTCTAACAGATTGAGTATACTTATGTCTTGTTTTCCTTTGTTTAGTTCCTGTTCTAGTTACCATTTTAAGTTTATTTTCGTTGTAGGTTTATAAAGATATCGGTAGATTTTTTTTTAATTTAAAGATAATCTTTAAATAGTATATTTATATTCATTATGAGATGAGTGGCAATAAAGCAAATTATTCTTCTGAAGTAGCTTTAGATGTTTTTCATACTGCTAGATTAAAATCAGATTTTAGTAACTTGAAATCTTTTCTTAAAAATGGAGCATACTCTAATTTGGCTCATGGTTATGGTCAGGGAGAAGGATTTTATGTTTGGACTACGTTGGATCGAGCAGTTTATCATTCGAAATTTTTAAAAAGTATACCAAATTCTCCTAAAAGTTCTTATGTTATTTTTAAGTTTCAGGAAATTATTGATGCCGAAAATTGGGATTTGGATTATGAAGAATTAGCTTTGTTAGTGCTTTCTTTTATTTCTGGCCATTGGGGTTTGTTTAAGAAAATTTCTGATAATTTTTTGAGTTTTATAGATAAGGGGAAAAAACATTTTATATTGCCAAGTCTTTCTGAAAGGGTAAATCTTTTTAATGAAATTTTTTATTTACGTCTTTTTTATTTAAAAGAAGGAGAAAAAGAACCCAAGAAAGAAGATTTGAAGACTGGTAAACTAGGGATTGGAAATATAAGGGATACATTTACAGGGGCTTTAGTTGGGACCATATTTAATTATTTACAAAAAGTTTATCCTAAAAAAACAGCTAAGTTTGAAATTAATGTATTTAAGAAACTTGTTAAGAAAGGGACTGCTATTAAATATGTTGGAAAAGATCCCTTGTTGGTAAAATCTTTTAATTTAATTATTGATGGAGAATTATTAAGTTATCGGAAGTCTAAATCTTATTTGAGAAAACATGGTATAGTGATTTAATCCTTTCCTAACGCCCACATGATTTCAAAGTATTTCTTGAATGAATCTGCAACTTTCTTGCTTTTTATTTTGAAAGCTACTGGATTTTTTATCCAAAGAGCAATAAATGTTACATCTTTGTAAATATTGATGGTGGCGGGAGTTTCTTGCGGTAAGAATTTATTTTCTGTGATTGGTGATTGTTGTTCATATTGGAAAGTTTTTCTGGCACTTTCATTGTAAAGAACTTTCCATTTCATTTTCTTTTTTTCACATTTTTTGATAACTTTCGTAATTAGGGCATTAGTTTTTTGTTGATCTTCTCCTGCATAGGCTCCTAAAACGTACCAAACATCATTTTTGTTCATTACTTTTATTCCTTCATTAAAGACTGTTTCTAGGCCTTTCCATCCCTGGAATATTTCTGCTTGAGTATCGTCTGTTTTTAATTGTTGAAGTAATTTTAATTGAGGGATAATTTTCTTAATCTCTGTTTCTTCTTCGTTAATATTATTCTTTTTGTCCTCTAAGAAATCTAGTAGTCTGTCTGGAGAAACGGCTTTGAAGTTTTTTGTATTGGAAATAATAACGTGGGTTACCAGGCCTTTATTTGCCAATCGTTCTAAGCCATCATAAACTTTAGAATTATGGATACCGGTTTTCTTAATAATTGCTCCTGATGTAGTTAAACCTAATTCTAATAATTTGAGATATATTTTAACTTCATTCTTAGTTAAGCCTATTTTTTCTAATATTTGTTCCATTTTAGTCAATTAGCTTTATTTTTATTTAAATCTTTCTGTTGTTCTCCCGTTAGGGAGGAATAACATTTAAGTAGTTATTAGTTACTACTGTATTATAACGAAACACTTACTAAGTGAGTGTTAAAAGGAGGTAGAATAAAATGTTAGAATTGGAAAGTAGATTAGAGGCGTTAACTCATGAGGGGGCACCAAAAGTACGTTGGAGGATTGATTCAGGGTTTACTACAGATATACCGGAAATGGAGAAAATTAACAAAGCCCTTGTAAGTATTAGCGCAAAAGAAAAGTTAGAATTAATTACGCAACTTTTCTCATTGTATCTCGGAAATGATAGAGAAGCACAAAAGAGAATTTTTGGTGATCTTTCAATTGGATTGTATGTATTAGGAACACTTACAGACGATGGAAGACAGTTCCGAATTTGGGATAGAGTTCCAGGTTATATGACTTATGACCATGTTGATAACGGACCTGGTTTGTTAGAAGTTGTAGGGGATCCAAGAGAAGTAATCAAATATGTTCACGCACTAGTTTCTGAAAGATTTTTAGAAGCAAAATTTGAGAATGGTGTTAAGATGTATTGTATGGGGAAATAAAATGACAGAATTAGAAAAATTAAGTAAAGAAGAAATATTGGCGAAGTTTGAGTATTCAGGTTTAGAAGATACTTTGGTAGAAAGTAAGTCAAAGAAGATTTTGTTAGTAACTCTTGCAAGTGGGGTTGAGAGCGAAGAGTTATATCAATCTTTAACTGGTATTTGTGAAAAAGAAGGGATTGAAGTTGAAACGGCAACTTCATCCGCTTTTTTAGAATATTCTGAGATTATGGATGATAGACCAGAATATCTGCAACATTTGCAATCTTTTTTAAAATATGGACTTATTAAAATTGGCGAGGGTAGAAAAGGGTTATTAGAGGGAAAGCTGGAAGAAGTTTGTTCTTTAATGATTGAAAGTATGGAAGAAAAGATTGAAGGATCAGAGCTTGTTGTGTTATATTCTGGTTGTCCTTGTTGTGGTGGGATAGATCAAGCAAAAGCTTATGCAAAGCTCTTAGAAACTTTTGGCGAAGAGATGGTATATCTATTGCCTTCACCAACAGTATCTCAATTAGAAGACTATGTTGACTCATTATCTGAAATTTATGATCCAGAAGAAAGATTTCCTTTTTCAATGGCAAGAGTTCCGGAAGAAGTTTCAGAAGAGTCTAAAGAGCAGTATAAAGAATGTTTTAAAGATGATTTTTTAGAAGCTGTGCCTGAAAAAGTAAGAATCTTGCTTGGAGAAAAGCAGAAACTTTAATTTTTTTATTTTTTTTCTGCAAAAGATCCTTTCCAGATCATTTTAAAGAAATGTTCATAAGAATCAGCTGCAACTTTATTATGGATTAATACTCCCATCGGTTTCTTAGTCCAGATAATGATGCCAATCTTATCATTTCTGATGATTGTTTCTGTCAATGGTTCAAAACCTTGATTTGTATATCTAATAGTAGATTTCGGATATTTTGTTTCGGCTTTCCAGTATTGTAAAGATTCGTTGAAAATTAGTTTCGCTTTAATATTCTTACTTGCTCTTTTTTTATGGTAGCTTACCCACCAAGCTTCTCCGAGCATCAAAGATTCTTTTGTAGAACCAAAAGTGTGATGTTCTTTACCACCGGCATCAAGAAGTTCTAAAAGTAATTCTTTAATTCCTCTAAGGCCTCGGAAAGTAATAATTTCTGGCTTTTGTTTAGCCGTTTGTTGTTTTAGCAGTAATTCTGGTAAAATTTCTTGGAAACGTTCTTTTTTGTCGTTGATAAACTCAATAATATGGTTTGGATTAGCAGCCTGATAATGGTTCACTTTACCCTCTTTAACAAACGTTACTAGACCTTTATCAACCAGTTTTTTGAGAGTCATATGGACTACAGAATTTTGCAAGCCAGATTTTTCTAAGATTGGTCCTGCTGTTGATGTTCCTAATTCTAAGAGAGCTAGATATATCTTTATTTCTGCGTTTGTTAGTCCAATATCTTCTAAGATTCTTGTGTCCATCTTTACTTTCTAATTGCTTGTTTTATTTAAATTTTGTGGTTGTCCTCCATTTTTGGAGAATAAAGTTTTATATAGTTCTTGAGTCACTACTATTGCATAACAAACACTTACAAAGTAGGTGTTAAAAGAGGGAATAAAAATGACAAGAGAATATAAAATAAATGTTAGTGAAGAAGGCTTACTTAAAGTTAGAGGTATGTATGGTGGAACAATTGATGATCCATTAACGCGTAGAAAATATATTGTTTTTTTGGATGGAGAACATTTTGATGAAATTGGATTAATTTTAGCGAAAGAAGAGAATGCTGCACATGTTACTATCGCCGAAGATTCTAAACTTCGTGATAGATTTAGAACTAGTACTCCTTTTCCTCATTCTGATCATGGGGATTCTATTGAAACTATTGAAGCTGCATATTTAGATTCTGAGGATTTCAGAACTAGTGTTAAAGAAAAGCATGGTATTGAATCCGTAAGAGATTATGTCTTACATGTAATGGAAGGTTATATTCAGAAAAAAGAAGAACTAGGTAAAACTCTTACTTTGAGAGATACTGTAACTTATTTGACTTACAAACATGAAGACATAATTGAAGAACATCCTGAACTGAAAGAAGGATTGAAAGGATTACTCGAAAAAATCCATAAAGATGAAGATTTTATTGCTCATCCTCCTTCATATTATGAGCATCGTAGTTTGCCTCAAGAAATTGGACTTTATGGTGTGTTTGGTGGGGGTTGGATTACAGGTTCTGTAGAAGAAGGACATTTAATGTTATATGATACTTCAGGAAGTTTTGGACATGTGCCACTTGCTATTAGACAAAAAGCTGCAGATGCATTAGCTAAGAAATTCAATGAGTTGGATGTAGCTGATGATTTAGAAGCAAAAATTGAATCTCGTAGGGATGCTCCTGAAAAATTATTGTGGATTGATGCTTGGATGGATTTTGTTGAATTAATTAAAGAAAAGGAGGTGAAATAAAAATGACTGAAAAAAAATTAGAAGAAAAGATTGCTGAAGCAGAAGAACTTTTGCCAGGAGTTGGGGATAAATTGAAATCGGAATTTATTAAGACTATTGGTGGTGGTTACCAATTTGATGTTACAGGTGTGGAATATTTAGAAACTGGAGGACATAAAGTGGTAGCAGCAAAATGGCAGCAAGAGTGTTTTGCTTATGGGAGATCTGAAATTGCGGAGTTCGTTGCAGCATATTTTCTTAGTGATGAAGGGGAATTAAAAGTAGTGGTTCCTGAGAAAATAAAAGTTAAAGATCCACGTTATTTTCATAGAGATAGGAAAGATCTTATTGACAAATTTCCTGATGTTAGTTTGGAGTCTTTAGCAGAAGATCAAGTAGAAGTTGCTTGGCTTGGTAAAGATGGGAAGAAAGGGCCATCTTATGTTGTTGATTTGAAATGATTTTTTTCTTTTTTTCTTTTTCTTAGTAATATTTATATCTATACTTCAAAATGAATGTTAAAGTATGGACTTTAATCAAGAAATAATCTCGGAACTGAAGCAAAAAGAGTATTCTGCTAGGCAGTTGGCTAAGCTGAAAAGAGATCTTTCGCAGAAGTACAAATTGAAACATATTCCAACAAATATTCAAATTTTATTGAATTCTAATGTTGAGGATTTAAATTTTTTGAAAAAGAAGTTGTTAACAAAACCAACAAGAACTATTTCTGGAGTTGCGCCTGTAGCAATCATGACTAAGCCATTTCCCTGTCCACATGCTCAAACAGTTGGACCTTGTATCATGTGTCCTGGTGGTCCTAAGAGCGAGTTTGGTGATGTTCCGCAAAGTTATACTGGGAAAGAACCAGCTACAATGAGGGGTATTAGAAACAAGTACAGTGCTTATTTACAAGTGTTCAACAGATTACAACAATATATTTTATTAGGACATAATTGTGAGAAAGTAGAATTGATTTTAATGGGTGGAACTTTTCCTAGTTTTCCAGAAGATTATCAAGAAGAATTTGTTAAAGAAGCTTTTCAAGCAATGAACGATTTTTCAGAAAAGTTTTTTGTTAATGGAGATTTTGATTTCTTGCGTTTTAAAGAATTCTTTGAATTACCTACAGAAGATTTTGGTAACAAAGAAAGAGCAGCTAGATTACATCAAAAAATATTGTCTTTGAAAAATGAAACTAATTTAGAAAATGAACAAAAGAAGAATGAAATTGCTGTAATTAGATGTACTGCTCTTTGTATTGAAACTCGTCCAGATTACGGAATGTTAAAAGAAGGCAATCAAATGTTAAGATTAGGTTGTACTCGAGTTGAATTAGGGATACAATCTGTTTATGATGATGTTTTAGAAAAAATGAAAAGAGGCCATACTACGCAACAAACAAAAGATTCTATTCGAATTCTTAAAGATCTTGGTTTTAAAGTTGCGGGTCATTATATGCCGGGTTTACCAGGAACAGACCGAGAGAAAGATTTAGCTGGAATGAAATCACTTTTTGAAAATTCTGATTATTGTCCGGACATGATCAAACTTTATCCGTGTATGGTTACTAAAGGGACTAAGTTATATGATGAATTTGTTGCTGGAAATTTTAAACCGTTAGATGCTAAAGAAGCTGCTTCTTTAATTGCAGAATTTAAGAAATCTATTCCAGAATATTGTCGGGTAATGAGAGTACAGAGAGATATTCCTACTTATCAAATTGCTGCTGGTGTCGAGATGACAAATCTTAGACAATATATTCATCAAAAGTATGATGTTAATTGCAGATGTATTAGATGTCGGGAACCGAAAGGGCAAGAGATTGATTGGGGTTTTGTAGAGATCAAAGTAAATAGATATTCTGCTTCGAAAGGGAAAGAGTTTTTTATATCAGTTGAGGATACAAAGAATGATTTATTAGTTGGTTTTCTACGAATGAGATTTCCTGCTGATAGTTTACGAGAGGAAATTACTTCTGAAAGTGCAATTGTGCGAGAATTACATGTTTATGGAATAGCAACTTCTCTTGGTTCAGAGGGGACTGTGCAGCATAAAGGTTGGGGTAAGAAGTTACTATTAGAAGCTGAGAAAATCGCTAAAGAGAATGGGAAAAATAAGATTGTGATTATTTCTGGGATTGGTGTTCGTGAGTATTATAAAAAGTTGGGGTATCAATTGGAAGGCGTTTACATGGTTAAACAAATATAACCAATACATTTAAAAGCAGAAACGACAAATTAATCTTAAAATGGGAATCTTATTCAAAACATATCAAAAGAAACATCAGTTACATGTTTGTAACGAGACTTGGACTCTACCAGATAAAGAACATTTGGAAGAAGTTTTAGCATTATTTAGAAAAGAAGATTTGTCTAAAGCTAAAGTTATTCCTTCTGGAGAAAAGATTGATGTGGAAATAAATGCAATGATTGTTAATTGTTACGATATGGAAGATTTGAAGAGAAAGTTTGGTATTCTAGCAGAAATGAAAGAGAAGTATCAGAAGATTTTAGCTGTTCCAAAAAAAATTGACCGGAAGTCAATGAAGAAACCTATTAGAAGAAGATAACTCTTACAATTTCTGATAATATTTAACAAACAATTCTTGATTAATTTGTAATCCGGCTTCTAAAAAATATTTTGCTAAAGTATGCGCATCTTTATTCAAGTTATTAGTTTTTTGAAAGTTAAGAATTCTTTGCAAAGTGAACGTAGACAAGTAACCATCATTTAATTTTATAATTGCTTCTTTTTTTGTTTTAGATTTTAGTAAAGAGATATTTTTGTGATCAAAGATTAATTTCTTGTAAGCAAAAGTGTCTTTTTTTCCTTTGAATCCTCTGGCTTTTAGTTCGGGGATGATCAAGTTTAGTAAAATCTCTTTATTTGTATTTCCAGGATTAATTTCGCTAACTTCTTTTGATTTTTCAAAATCATGAACTCTTCCTAAATATTGTTTTACTTTTTGTCTTGGGCCTTTATCTGTAGGAATAATTTCAACTAAGTAGGCATATTTGTTACCGCTAATTGTTTTTGTTCTGATATAAGCCATATTCAAATAAAGATAAAAGAAAGTATATAAGTTTTACTAACAACCGACGGGCTTACTTATTTTATCGATTTTTAATTTAAATGTGAACCCATCATATAATGGGTGCGTTATTGCTTCGCTTGTTTCTCCTTGATTTAAAGTAATAATTTCTTCAGAAATAATTTCTTTACCATCCTTTCTAATAATTTTTATAGGGACGATTGCATTTTCACCTTCACAATAAGCAGGGCTGTCTAATACTTTCCATTCAATGGCACCAGCAGCACCGTAACTACCTTGTTTTGGTTTAAGGTCATAAACTTCTACAACCGGCTTATGAACACAAAATGTTCCTTGATAGGTTTCTGAACACTGATCACTTGTTTCAGAAATGTAATCATTACAATGATTATCTGTTTTACATTCTTTTTGAACTTTTTCTTCAGTTCCTTCTGAATAAATTGCTTTTACTTTAACCCCATAATATGTGCATTTACTTTCACAAAGTTGTTGGCCATAAATATTACTTAATTGTTGACATTGACTATTAATACAAAGGTCTCCTTGTGGGCATTGAAGATTATCGTCACATGCTGCTCCAGATTCAACTTTACCAACTACTTTTTCTTGTTGTTCAATATAATCACAAATTTTATTTGCGTCTGTATCAAGACAACAACCATCTTTTGAAGGGTTTAATGTATGTGGTGGAGTACATTTCACATCATATGTTACTTTCCCGGATGTTCCACCAACTTCGCCATCAACAAGTTTTTGGATATTTACTGCTTGACCAGTTGTTCCGCTTAATAAGAAAACAACTCCGCCCAATAATAAGATCCCAATCACAGCGATGGCAATCATTTTATTTTTATCATAAACTGGGGCTTGATTATTTGTTGAACTCTTTGGAGTTTTTTTTTTTGTTGAGGTTTTTTTTGTTGAAGCGACGTTATTCTTTTTAGCATATTCTTTATAATTTTTTTTAATTGTTTCTTTATAGGCCCATTTAATTTCTTCTTCAATCCAACCAGCAGCTTTTAAGATTCCTTTTATTTCTGGAAATTTCTTTCCTTCTTTGATATGTTTAGAAATGAATTTATGAGTTTTTGGATCAAGTTGTTTTTCTTTTCTTTTGAGATAGTACATTATTCCCCAAATTGTTGCTCCAATTATTAATAAGAAAAATAATATGATGAAAAATTTATTTCGAGAACTCTTTTTATCTACTGTTCCCAATTCGGTTGATGTTTTATTTAAATCGCTTTCTAAACTTGCAAGACCAACAGCAACACTATTAACTTCACTTTTAACAGAATCAATTTCGTTTAATTTTGAATTAATAGATTGTAAATTTGAATTAATGTTGTTTAGTTGTTGTTGTAGATTGTTGTCGCCTAATTCTAAACTGTTAACACGAACTTCTAAATTGCTTACGGCAGTTAATAATTCTAAACTTAAACTTGAAGAAGTTGTTTCTGGTTCTGTAGTAGTTTCGGTTGATGTATCGTCTGTTGTAGCGTCATCTGTTATACTTTCAATATCATAAACGCATTCTCCAATTGTTGTTTCACAATAAAAACCTAACTCTTCATCATCTTCTAGTATACACTCGTTATCTATTTCACAAGGTATTCCTGTTTCAAATGATTCCGCGATAATAAATGTACTTAAAACTAGCAAAAACACTACTGAAATTAAAATTGATTTTTTTATCATCCTCTTTTATATATAAAGAGATTATTTTGTTATTTATATATATTTCGTTTAGTCCTTACTAAGATAAAGTTTATATAGCCCGTTAAATTACTTATTTTAAAATGTTAGATATAAACTTCGTCCGTGAGAATTCAGAACTTGTAAAAAAATCTGAAAAGAAGCGTGGTCATGATATTAAGAATGTTGATTTAGTTTTAGATTCTGATCAAAAATGGAAGAGACAATTAAAAGTAATGGAAAAACTTAGACATCAACGTAATGTTGTTTCTCAAGAAATTAATCAAGCTAAGAAAAATAAAAAAGAAGCGGAAGCTAAGAAAAAGATTAAAGAAATGAAATCTGTTATTGATGATCTTAAAAAATCTGAAGATAAAGTTAGTAAATTATTGAAAAAAAGAAATGGTACTTTGAAATTAATAGGGAATGTTTTACATGAATCTGTTCCTAAAGGAAAAGATGATTCTGAAAATGTAGAATTGAAGAAAGTTGGTAAAGTTCCAAAATTCGATTTTCCAATTAAAGATCATATTGAGTTAGCTGAAGATTTAGATTTAATTGATTTGGATACAGCAGCAAAAACTTCTGGTTCAAGATTTTATTATTTGAAAAATGAAGCGGTTTTACTTAGTCACGCTTTACAAAGGTTTGCGATGGATAGAATTAGAGAGAAAGGTTACACTTTAGTTCAAACTCCTTACATGCTTAACAGAGCTGCTTTAGAAGGTGGAGTAAATCTTTCTGAATTTGAAGATACTATTTACAAAATTGAGGGAGAAGACCTTTATTTAATTGCTACTTCTGAACATCCGTTAATTGCTTTAGAGAAAGATGAATTATTAGAAGAAGTTAAATTACCAATGATGTTTTGTGGTGTAAGTGCTTGTTTTAGAAAAGAAGCTGGATCACATGGTCGAGATGACAAAGGTATTTTTAGGGTTCACCAGTTTAACAAGATTGAACAGGTAGTATATTGTCTTCCTGAAGAATCGCCGATGTATTTTGATGTCTTACAAGGAAATTCAGAAGATTTGTTTAAAGAGTTAGGACTTCCGTTTAGGGTTGTTAACATTTGTACCGGTGATATTGGTAACAAACAATCTTTACAATACGATATTGAAGCTTGGTTTCCTGGACAGAAAGAGAAGAAAGGTGCGTATCGAGAAGTTACTTCGTGCAGTAACTGTTTAGATTATCAGGCGGTAACTTTGAATACGCGGGTTAAGCGGAAAGATGGAACTAAACAATATGTACATTTATTGAATAATACTGCTTTGACTGATGCTCGGACGATTGCTTGTATTCTAGAGAATTATCAGACTTCTAAAGGAACTGTAAAGATTCCTAAAGCTTTGCTTCCTTACATGGGCGGGATTAAAGAAATTAAAAGGAAATAAAAAAATCTTTTGTTTTACTAAAGAAGTTGGTGTACTCCTGGTTTACGTTCATTCCACAATTCTCTTAGCCAACTATTCCAGCCACCAAAAACCAATGATTCTGACTTCCAGTCCTCATATGTTTCTACAACTTGTCCATCGGCACTTTTTGTTTTTTTACCACATTTAATGACAGTGGCTCCAGGACCAAAATAACAGGTTTCTTCATCAACCGTGTTTTTATCGTAGTCAGTTACTTTCTTAGTAATTGTTCTTTCTTTAGTACTATATTCAAATTCTTCCATAATGTTACCTTTAGTTTGTTTGACTAGTTTTCCACGTTGGTAAATTTTTATTTTTGGTAATTGAGGTTTTTCTTGATTTATTTTTTCAAATATTTTGTTAATGTCACTAGGTCCTGTGGCACTACTCAACTCAGTACATGATTCTTCTGTATCTAGCCATTTTCCGTTTTCAAAAATATACTTTTCTCCCTTATTATTACAAATCTCATCTATTCTGCTATTCTTTCCTTTTTGGTAATCATCTATAGCTAAACTTGCCATGGACGTAACTGCTCCTCCTTGATCCCTCAGTCCAACTGGAATGTTGTCTTCTGTATTCGCACATCCTCCAGAAGATCCTAGAACTAAAGCCGCTAATCCCGTTACTAAAATATTTTTCATTTTTCCAATATATTCCATTTTTAATTTCCTCCATGCTTTTTAATGAGGGACTAAAAACATTTTTTGTTTTTAATTTCCTCCGTAATCTTTGTCGACGGTAATTTGGGTTTATGAACCCTCGCATTCAGAAATTGTTTGATATAAAGAAAAACTTTTTTGGTTTCTTACTTTGGTGGATTTTTTGACTAACTTTAATTTTGTGGTGTTGGAAATAAATTGGTAGGTTGTTTCATAATAACAAATTTTATATACTTCTTCTTATTTTACTATGATAATGGTGATAAAATTAAACAAACGTGATCAGAAACTTCTGAAGATATTAGACTTAGATGCCAGGCAAAGCAACATTCAAATTGCTAAAAAATTAAAAATTAGCAAGAATGTTGTTAATTATAATATCAAAAGATTAGAAGATGAGAAGTTGATTAAAGGTTATAACACTTTGGTAAATGCTTCTAAATTAGGTTATTTTTTCTTTCGTGTTTATGTTGATTTTTATGAACGAGATATTAATGTTGATGATGAATTAATTAAATATCTTATTGATTTGCCCGAAGCAGGCCTTGTTGCTCGAGTAGTTGGAGAATGGGATGTGCTTATTGGTTTTTATGTTGAGAAAGTTGATGATTTTCAAAAAGTTTGGAATAAAGTTTTAGAAAAGTTTAGAAAACATGTTAAACATTTTAATATTGCTTTAGTTACAGAACAAATTTCTTTTAGAAGATCTTATTTGACAGATGAAAAGAAAGATATCTCTGAAAAGAACTGGGTTATTGATGAAGCAGAGAAAGTTAAAGTTGATGATTTAGATTTAAATATATTGAAAATGTTGGCCAAGAATGCTCGAACTCCCATTAAAGATATTGCTTTGAAAACTAAAATGGGTAGCATGGCAATTATTTATCGGATTAAACAATTGATTAATAAAAAAGTAATTGTTGGCACAAGAGTTAGTATTGAGTTTTCTAAGTTAGGTTATAATCATTATCGTGTTAACATGGAATTAGATGATTTGAAAGTGATTAATAAGTTAATCAGTTTTTGTCAGGTTCATCCTAATATTCTTAAAGTTGATAAAGCAATTAGTGAGTTTGATTTTGAGTTTGATATGGAAGTGAAAAATTTTGAACAGTTTCAGGAAATTATTGATCAAATGAAAATTCAATTTCCAGGAGCGATTAGGGATTATAATTATTTTAGAGTTTTGAAATATTACAAAGGCATATATATGCCCAGTAAATAGGCTTATTTTAGTTCTTATTAAGATATTTTATTTGTTATTCTTATTTTGATAGATTATTTCTTGCAAACTTTTTAGTACTATTTAGTAACTCTATAATAATAAAAAAAGAGTGATAAGATGAAACACCTAAAAACATTGCAGGAAGAGGACCTTGGTTTTGCCGAGGGCGGACAAGTGGGCATAAACATCGAACTACTTTGGGAAATGACGAAGAAAGAAGAAATTTTCGCAGAAGAGTTCGCTAAAACAATGGCTCATGAATTAATGCACGTTCTTTTAGCGGATGCGCTAGGGAATAAATTGCGAAAAGTCCCTGTAATTGTTGAAGAGGCGGTAATTCGTCATATCTTAGGTGAAGAATGGACTGAAGAAATTGCTGCTATGTATAGAGAGGCAAGTTAAATGGAGGTAAGCTAAAATGAAAGGCATGTATGAACCATTGGAATTGATTGTAATCAAACCTGAAGAGGTTGAAATGATTTTGATCAAAGAAATGTTGGAAGGTTTAGGTAAATTGTATTGTCCGACTGTTGAATGTAAAGAGCCAGAAGTTGGTTACAAAATACCACTTGAAGCAGGGGAAAGAGTTGGTAGTGTTTACAAGATTTAAATTTAAAAAATAAAAATAAAACGGAGGAATGAAAAATGAAAATTAAAGAAAAATTAACTGAAAAAGTAAGCAGTGTTAAAAATTTAGCAACGGCGGCATTATTAGCTGCAACTATTGCCTTAAGTCCAACGCCAGCAACAGCAGGTGGTTCAGTTGAATTAATGGCTGGACATCAGTCAACAACTTTAGATACTAAAGTATCAACAGAAGTTGCTGAAAAAACTGGTTTGTTCATAAGACAAATGACAACTTCAACTCCTGAAGGGGAAGTGAGTTATTTTGGATTAGCAGATCTAAGTTACAAGTTAGTTGGTGGTTTAGATGTTGTTGGAGAAATACAGGCAGCACCAGGGATGGGAGTAATTCCAAGAGCGGGATTACAACACTTTGGAAAAGTTGGAGATCTTGCAGTGTATGCTTTAGCGACAGTAAAAACTATGGATCATCCAGATGGAGAAGTTGTTGTAAGTTTAAGTTATACTCCAAAGTTAGGCGAATCAATTGATTTGCTGATGAGTTTGGAAGATTTAACTAGTGTTGGAAAAGAAGGTCATCAGTTCAGTATTCAGAAATTAAGATTAGGAGCAACACTAATGGAGAAATACCACATTGGAGCAGCTGCAAATTTGACTGAACTTGGACCTGATGGATCATTTGGTTACGATATTGGTGGATTCGTAGGAGTGGATCTTTAATTTTTTTTATTTTTTTTAAATAAAAAAATAAAATGGAGGGAATATAATGAAAAAAACAGCAGTAACGTTAGCACTATTGGCTGGTCTCTTAGGGACTGGTGGTTGTGCTCCGAGAGATGATTGTACTATAGAAGAAACTGTCGTAACAGAACTTACTTTAAAAGTTGGTGAATTTGGTTCTTGTGGAATGATTTATTCCGGGTTAAAAGGGGGTTTTACATATGCAGGGATGTCTGATAAAGACATTTTTACAGTTGTTAAGCATGGATTTCGTAAAGCGTACAATCTTTATTTTCCTGTGAGAACTAAGGAACTTGCAGAAGGATTAACCGTCTTAGAGGTAACACCAGAATATTTGAAAGTTGAATGTGAAGAATAAATGAAAAATAAAATGAAAACTGAAAAAACTATGGATGAAAAGATTGCTGAAGCAGAAACATTTCTTCCTGGAATCAATAAAACAATCAAACCAGGTGGATGGGTAAGTTGGGGACGCTATTGCAAGAGTCATCCTGAAGATTTAGAATTTTTAGAAACTGAACAATATAAAGTAGTGGCAGTTAAATGGAAATCTCGTGAATGGAATGATTATCATGATGGGGTTGGAATCAATGAATGGGTAACCCTACATTATTTTGGTGAAGATAATGAACTGAAGGAAATTGTTCCAGAAAAAATAGTAGTCGGAGATCAATATGACTCTCAAAAATATAGGGCTGATTTGCTTTTTAAATATCATTATGTTGGTTTAGAAGCTTTAGCTGATGATAAAGTAGAAGTTGCTTGGGTTAAGCATGATGGAACGAAAGGACCTACGTATGTTGTTGAATTGAAATAAAATGGAGGAATAATAAAAATGAAAAAATTAGAGATGAAAATTAGTAAGGGGCTAGGATTAGGGGATGATCCAGAACAAAAATCAGAAAGAGTTCCAGAATATACCAGTTTACAAAGTAAACCAGCATATTCACTTAGTGACCCTTCTCGATTGTTGTTTGATTGTCATTCTGATGAAGAAAAAGAAAGGCAACAATTAGGGATGTGTTTATTGGATCTTAATCCTAATCATTTTGAAGAAAGATTTACAGAGAATGATGTTGAAGTTTTAGTTTATGCAAGAACTTCAGAGATTGATTTTGGGTATGATGGCCCTGGTTTTCCAATTGCAGATTTTGAAGAAGTAGTTACTTTCGCCACTGTAGAAGAAGCTATTGCAGGTTATGCTCCTTTAGAACAAGAATTATTAGATTCTGGTAAAGTTCCGACAATGGTTGTAAATCTTAACAAACGTTATGGAGTTGATTTGAATGGTGGTGGTCCTTGTTCTGATCTGAGTTATGCTGCAGGATTGTATCAACATTTGATTGGGTTTAAACAGGAGCTTATTGATAAAACAATGAAATCGTTTTTGGAAGAAGAATTTGGAGGTAAAAAATGAAAACTGAAAAAACTATAGAAGAAAAAATTACTGAAGCGGAAGAACATTTGCCGGGAGTTGAAAAAATACTGAAACGTGTTTCGGAAAGGGGAGGAAAGCATTACCGGGAACATCCAACTGACGTAGAGTATTTGGGGGTTGGTGAACATAAAGTAGTAGCAGCTAAATGGGAATCACGTTACTGGAACGAATTTAAAGGAGGAGTTGGAACAAGTGAGTGGGTAGCATTATATCATTTTGGTCCAGAAGGAGAAATTAAAAAAATATCCACTAATGAAATCAGAACTAGGGATCAATACGATTCGCGTTTTGATAAGCGCGATATGTTGTACCATGACTATGTTAGTTTAGAGGCTTTAGCAGATGATAAAGTAGAAGTTGCTTGGGCAAATAAAGATGGAAAGAAAGGGCCGACTTATACAATTAAGTTGGAATGATTTTTCCTTTTTTTCCAAAACTTTATTAATTTGTTCTTTATTCTTAGCTTTGATGGATAGTAGAATTATTAAAGATATTAAGAGGATATTAATTTTAGCTAAAGCTGCTCATGAGCATTTAGAAAAAAATAAAATTGGTAAAGCTAGAAAAGAACTTAAAAGAATCATTAAGTTTGATCTTGATGAATTGGCTAGAATACAGCAGGAACACGGTGATGAAAAACTTCTTGAAGAATGTGCAATTGTATTAAAAGATGCAAAACAAGCTCTAAGAGATTTAGATTCAGAAAAATTATTTTATAAAGCAGAACAATTAATTTATGAAATTGTTCATTTAGAAGGTCATCAATTGTTAAATGTAAGTAATGAAGACCAAATTGAAAATTATCTTTATGGGTGGTGGTATCAACATATTTATGATGGTTGGGCATACCATGGTTCTGGTATTGTTTATGAAGATTTTATTAGAAAAAATGGTTTAGACCCTAAGAAGCGTCCTTTTAGCAGAAAAATAAAACGTTTCTTTAGAATCATACAGAAGGTTAGACCCGTCTATGGTGTTCTTAGTGAATATTTGTCCTGGAACTTGAAAGATTCTAGGTTACATGTTGATTTAGAACTTGTTGAAAAGACTTTTTGGACCACAAATCATTTTTGGATTAAAACAGACTTTGGTCTTGGTGGAAAAAGGGGCGGAGAATATATGAAAGGGATTCAAATTACTGCTGAGAGTATTATTGAAGCTTATAATGAAAAAGAGGAAGTTAGAAAGGTCATTAGTAAAAATGAATTTGAATTTGTTGAATCTGTTTTGGAATGGGCAAAAAGTATCAGGTATCAGAAAAAAACTTTGGTCTTAAAACTAAGACTCTCTAATCCTGCTTTTTCTGAATCTTGGATAACTGAACATAAACCTATTTATGGTGGTTCTTATGATAATTTTAAAAGTAAGTTGAAACGTTTTTTTGTAGGGAGGAAAATGGCTTGGGAGTTCCATGCGATTTATAAATTTTTACCTGACAGGCCAGAACCTGCTTATCAGATTATTGTTATGGAAAAAGTAAAAGCAAAAGATTTGATTTTTGAGTATACTTAGGGAGTATTTTTCCAAAAAGTTAATAAACGACTCTTAATTTTATTTCTTTATGAACATACACAAAATTAAAAATAATTTTGGTCGTTCATTTTTCACCTGGAGGAAAAAATGAACATAATTAAATACGGGGGGTCAAAAGTAAGTCTAACACCCGAAACAAGGGATGATTCTTTTATTGATAGTTTAATTGATTTAACTAAAAAGTATTCTGAGCAAGAATTTATGATTATTATTGGTGGTGGAGCTTTAGCTGGAAAAAAGCAAGCAGAAGAAGCTGATGCTGATGATGAACGAAAAGATTGGCTTGGAATAGAAGCTACTTGGGAAAATGCCGAGTATGTTATCAAAAGATTTCAAGATTCAGGTATAGAAAAAGTTTGTCCTGATGTTATTAAAGATCCAACTCAGAAAACAGCTGGATATAGAATTTATTTTGCGGGTGGTTGGAAACCAGGCAATAGTACTGATTATGTAACAATGACTTTAGCAGTTACTTATGGTGCAGAGAAAGTTATTAAAATCAGCGATTTTGAAGTTGTTAAAGATTTATCCCCATTAGAAGTTAAAGATTTATCTAAAGAAGAAAGAAATCAAAGATTAGCGGATGCAGAAGATCTTCCGGAAGCTACTTGGCAAAAGATGGTTGATTTAGTTGGTACCAAATGGGTTCCTAGATTAAATACGCCTTTAGATCCGTTAGCAGCGAAGTTAGGATTAGAGAATTCTTTTATTACTCTTTACATTTGTCAAGAATCGCAGTTAGAAAAAGTATTATCTGATGATGTGCAGGGATTGAAAGGAACGATTGTACAAGGATAGTCTATTTACACAATTAATATAAAGAACTTCTTATTTTATTTATTATTATGTCGATGTTTAAAGAGATGTTAAAAAGTGGTGAAACGTTATTTAGGGATACGGTTGTTCTAGATTATGATTTTCAGCCCAAGATTATGAAGTTTCGGGAAGCCGAACAAAAACAGTTTGCGATTGCTATTCGTCCTTTATTACAAGGGCATAATGGCAGAAATTTATTTGTTTACGGAGTTCCAGGAGTGGGAAAGACTACTGCTTGTAAGCATGTTCTTCGAGAGTTGGAAGAAGAGACTGATGAAGTTGCTTCTGTTTACATCAATTGTTGGAAGGAAAATACTACATTTAAAATTTATTCAAAGATTTGTGATGATTTAGGTTTTAAATTTTTACAAAACAAAAAAACGTCAGATTTATTTACATTAATTAAAGAGAAATTGAACAAGAAGTCAGTAGTGTTTGTTTTTGATGAAATTGATAAGTTAGAAGATACAGATTTTCTTTATACTATTCTAGAAGACATTTATCGGAAATCAATTATTCTTTTGACAAATTATCGTGACTCTTATTCAGAAATGGATGAACGAATTAGAAGTAGATTAAATCCGGAATTTTTAAATTTTCCAGCTTATAATGAAGCAGAAATTGCGGGGATTCTAAAACAAAGAAGAGAATATGCTTTTGTACAGAATTGTTGGGATGATGAAGCGTTTATTGAGATTGTTCAAAAATGTACTTCGGTACAGGATGTTCGTGTGGGTCTTTATTTGATGAAAGAAGCGGGCAACCTTGCAGAAGAAAGAAGTTCAAGAAAGATTACTTTACCGCAAGTGGCGGAAGCGATTAGAAAAGCAAATGAATTTCATATTAAACCTAAAGAGGGATTGGATGCAGATTTACTTTTAATCCTCAATTTGGTAAAAGAACATTCTGGTAATAAAATTGGTGATGTTTATGTTGCTTATGGTCAGAAAGGTGGCGAGATGAGTTATAAGAGTTTTCAGAGAAGGATTAATAAGTTGACTGAAGGCAGATTTATTTTTACTGAGAAAGTTACTGGTCTTGAGGGAAATACTACTATTCTGAATTATTCTTCTGAGAAAAAGTTGACTGAATTCTAATTCATAATCTTTATATAATTAGTGGGGTACTTTTTAATTATGTCTCAAGGGAATATTGCTAAATTAGATTATCAGGATTCAAGAACCCAGGTTTATCTTAAATATTTACATGGTTTAGATCGACAAGATTTGATAGTTCCCAGTTTGGATAGAAATTTAACTGATACTGGTAGGCAAGTTGTTAAAGATTCTTTTGGTGATACTTTAGATATTGGAAAAATAGTTAGGATTGTTGCACATGCACGACAAAGAAACCCTGATTTAAGTGAAGTTGATGCTTTTATATATGAAGCCTCCGATATTGTTGAAGTAATGAGTTCAACTACACAAAAAGAGGATATTGATATTCGTGAATGTCAAATGTTAATGCCTCGCAAAGGAACTTATGTTCTTGCAGCAATACACATTTTAAGAGAAGCTACGGAAGCTGGGATTGTAAAAATGAATCCATCTGGTTCTCCAAAGGATCAGTGTTATCTTAAATATAATTGAGGTGGGCGTAACTCCACAAAGCTCATCTGGGACCATCCAAGTTAAATCACTGCTCTCAATTGATTTAATTGGAAATAATTTGATTGAGTTTATAATTCTTTTCAATTATTCAGACTTAGCAAGAAACTAGTATTTTCTTCTGCTTTCAAGGAATGCGGAGCGTTTTGACCCATAAAAATTATTGTTCCGGGAAGCATTTCAATTTCTTCTTCATTTAAAACGAACGTTCCTTTACCTTCAATCACATAAACAAACCCTTCTTTAGTAGAAGTGTGTGTGCCAATATCTGTATTAGCGGCCATAGAGAATAAAGTTAGATTATTTTTTTCGGTTTTAGAGATAACTTTACTTAACACTCCATTTGCAGGATATTCAATTTGTTCTTTAAGATTCATTTTTTTCTCCAAGAAAAGATAAACATTTTTCTTTCATTTCTTTCATTTCTTCTTCTACTCTCTCAAATTCTTCACTCATAGAAGTTTGAATGTTTAAATTTAAAGCTTCATTTGCCATGGGATAAAGAATATTGTCCTCTTTACTAATGTGTTCTTGAAGTAGTTGTCCATAACTTCTTGCATTTTGAATTATTTGTTCTTTATCATTATTTTTAAGGCCATCTATCATTTCTTTGACAAATCCTCTTCCTAAATCATGTTCGTATAACATTTGGGTTGATGGATTGCAATGCATTTCTACAGTGTCTTTACCTAATTCTTTAAACAAAATATCTTCTTCTTTAGCATGATGAAATTTATCAGCATAATGTTGAATAAAATAAATTGCATTGTTGAAAAAAATTTTGTTTAATTCTTTTCCAGATTCAATTTCTTGACATTCTTTTAATAACAAATTGATTGCTTTGAGAATATTTTGGTGTTCTGCACTTAATATTTCTGTAGGTATCATTTTTTCCCCTCGTAATTTTCAATAGCTTTTCTTAATGCTTGGTCTCCCAAGATTGAACAATGAATTTTTCTTGCAGGTAAACCACCAAGTGCTTTAACAATATCTTTTGGTGTTATTTTTTTTGCTTCCGCTAAAGTTTTGCCAATAACCATCTCAGATAATATTGATGTTGAAGCGATTGCAGATGCACAACCAAAAGTTCGCCAACGACATTCTTTGATTTTTCCATCTTTAACTTTAATGAACATTTCCATTACGTCACCACAAGCGGGCGAACCCACTTGACCAATTCCATCGGCATTATTTTTGTAATCTTCCAATTCTTGATCACTTTTAAAAATATTTTTTGGATTAAAGAAGTGTTCTTTTACTTTGTTCGAATAAAGCCAAGCTTTATCTTGTTTATATCCTATAATTTTCATTTTCTAATTTCCTCTTTATTCAAATGGATTGGTGAAAGCATTCTTAATGATTGAATAATTTGTTTTAGCTCTTTAACAACGTAATCTAATTCTTCTTTTGTAGTGGATTTACCTAAAGAGAATCTGATTGAACCATGGGCGGCATCATGTTTAATACCAATTGCATCTAAAACATGGCTAATTTCTAGTTTTTCTGAGGAACAAGCAGAACCAGTGGATACCAAGATTCCTTTATGGTCTAAGTATAACAAAATAGATTCTCCCTCTACATCTAAGAATGAAATGTTAGCGTTGTTTGGTAAGCGTTCTTTTTTATGGCCATTAATGAAAGTTCTGGGTATTTCTTTCTGAACTTTTTCAATAAAATAATCTCTTAGTTTGATGATTTTGTTATTATCTTCTTTTTGAGCAAGTTCTAAAGCTTTGGCAAAGCCAACTATATTAGTTAAGTTTTCAGTTCCGCTTCTAAGATGGAATTCTTGTCCGCCGCCATGCATTAACGGTTCTAATTGAATACTTTTCTTTTTGTAAAGGATGCCAATTCCTTTCGGGCCATATATTTTTGAACCGTTTAAAGTAATTAGGTCTGCATTGATGTTTAAATCTAAGAAACCGGCTTGACAAGCATCGGTATGAAAAGGGATGTTATGTTTTTTGGCGATTTTAGCAATTTCTTTTACGGGTTGGATAGTACCAATTTCATTATTAGCGTACATGATTGAAATCAAGATTGTTTCTTTAGTGATTGCTTTTTCAATATCTTTTGGATTTACTAAACCATCTTTGTCAACATCAAGGTAAGTTACAGAAAATCCATTCTTTTCTAAGAATTTACATGTTTCTAATACTGCCGGATGTTCGATTTTGCTGGTAATGATGTGTCCTTTGTTTTGAGCGATCCCTTTTATGGCTAGATTAATTGATTCAGTTCCACCAGAAGTGAAAATAATTTCTTCTGGTTTGCAATTGAGAATTTCTGCTATTTTACTTCTGGAATTGTTAAGAATTTCTTTTGCTTCTAATCCCAATTGGTGCAAAGCGCTGGGATTGGCATAAGTTTTGATTGCATCCATTTCTTTTTTTACTGCTGGATCTAAAGGAGTTGAAGCTGCATGGTCCAGATAGATTATTTTAGTTGTCATTTTTGGTTACAATAAGTACATTTTTGACTTTTTTTCAAAGCACAAACGTTTTTGTAGATTTTACATAAAATTCCTTTTTTTTTCAAAAGAGTATTTAGCCGGATAATTTCGTCACCCAAATTGTTATTGTCTTTGATAATGTTTTTGACAGAGATTGTTAATTCTTTTTCCATCTCTTGATCGAAAATTTCTTCTTTTGCTCGCTTTTGTTTTTTATATTGCGAAATTGCTGCTGGCGTAACGCCCATAATTACTGCAACATCTTTTTGGGGAAGATTTTCTGCTAGTTTCAAGGAGATTTTCTTTCTAATTGCTGGTAGGATATACCATACTTCGATTTCTTGGGGGAAGATTAGTTTTGCTGACATTTTGTTTACCTCTTTTTACGCGGGACAGTCTGAACAATAAACTTTACAAAGTTTATCATACAAAGACGGCGACATGCGTTCATTTCATTCACTTAGTCACCATTTTGTTTATGCGGGGCAATCGCTACATTGTTGTCCAAACCTTCTAGCACCGCAGCAAGTAGTCTTTTTCCAGGATGAAGTTGTTACTGAATAACTAGTTCCAGATGAACCGTAACCTACTACTTTGTAGCCTGAACTGCTTGCATATCCTGTATTTGAGCTGTAACTTACCATTTTAATTAACTATTGTTAATTTATTTATAAATGTTGTGGTAAAAAGTGAGGAAAGATAAGATAAGTGATTATAGAATTATTTATATAATTGGTCATTTTACTACTGGTTATGGATTTACTTGAAAATTTAGAAAAAGAAACTAAAGAGGCGATTGAATGGTTTGCTGCTGAATCTAAATATCTTAATAAATTAAAGAAAGATCTTGAAGAGATAGAGAAAGAGACAGAAACTAAAATTGAAAAAAAAGCATCTCGTAAAGCAAGAAGAGCACTAAGATATGTTTCTAGATGTGAGGGAAAAGGGGAAAGAGCTGCGGAGGAAGTTATTAAAGAACTTAAGAAACATCCTAATTTAGCTCAGTTAGAAAAGGAATTAGAAGTTGAAACCGGACAATTATTGAAATCTTTTTCTTTTTATGCTGGAGATTTTCATGATAAATTGAAGAATTTGATGAGAGAAATTGCATTAAAACGGCGTGTAGAAAAATCTGGTTTGAAAGAAAAAGCAGCAGTTGAAGAATCTAAGATAAATGCTCTTGCTTCTGAGATTGAGAAGAATGTTGATATTTTGATTAAATGGATTGCGGGACTGGAAGTTAGTTTGAAAAAAGTTATTATGGATACTCATCTTCATTCAAAAGCTTCTGATGGTGGTTGGACTCCTTCTGAAGTTGTAGATCAAGCTAAAAAAAGAGGATTGCACACTATCGCTTTAACTGATCATGATACTACTTACGGAGTTAAAGAAGCACAAATAAGAGGTAAAGAGATAGGGCTTCATGTTATTCCTGGAATAGAAATTGATGCAGATTATAAGTCTGGGAAAATTATTGTGGAAGATATTGAGTTGATTGGTTTAAATGTAAATCTAAGAAAAATTCAAAATTTTGTGGACCAAAGAGCAGAGGTAAGGTTATCTTCATTAAATGCATATATTTCTGTTTTTAATAATTATATTAATTCAGTAGATTTTAAAACTGAAAACAAAAAAAAGAAGTACAAATTACAAAATGTTAAATCAATATCTGTTGAAGAAATAATTAAATGGAGAAATAAAAAGGATACTTATCAGAATCCTGCCCCTTTTTTATCAAGAATGGACATTGTATATTATCTTCTTGAACATTTTGCGGTAAAAACAGAAGATGTTAAATCTGCATTGGATGGAAAAAGAGGGCCTAGTGGAGAATTTAAAAAAGAATATAAATTTTTATTTGAAGGAAAAGGTACCAAACCAACATTTTACCAAGCTATAGAAGTAGTTCATGCTGCTGGTGGTAAAGCGATATTAGCACATCCCGGTTTATCAAAAGGATATGGTGGTGGAATGAAAAAGGAATGGGAGAAACCAGAAAAAAAATGGTTTGTGGTTACTTCAGATTTTACACCATATAAGTTTGTAAAAGATCTTGTGAAGCATGGTCTTGATGGGATAGAATTATACAATTATCAAGGCAGTGATAAAAAACATGCAGAAGCTCAAGATAGAATCAATTATTATTTCAGAAAGATGGCGGAAAAATTACATCTCTTTGTTACTTACGGTTCTGATTGTCATGGTCCAAAAGGAAGTGGTCCCCAGATGGGTAAATTTGGTTCTTACAAAATTATAAAAGAATTGGTTAAATAAGGTTAATCTGAAAATTTAGAGTCCCATAATACAAATCTCTCTTATTCTTACCTAACATTTATATAATTCAACGTCTCACCTCTTATTTATGTCTAAAGAAAGAATATCTGAATTACAGGAACTGCTCTTTAACTTAGATCGGAAAATAAAACCGTTAGAGTGGGATTCAAGTAGAAACCAGATTAATCAGTTTAAACAGAAAACTTTAGAAGCATTAAGAACAGAACATTCTGCATTAAGTGATGAATTGAATCAATTAGAACAAAGTTAATTTCCTTTAAGCACTTCTAAAACTTTATCAATTATTTCTTGATGTTCTAAAGGGTGACCTGATTTATTATTACTATAACTTAGCTCATCTTCAAAGTTAATCCAGGGTTCATTTGAAGATTGAACTTTATTTTCCTTTAATATTTTACTGTGGTAAACAATTTCTCCAGTTCTCCAAATAATATTTACATTCCTATATTTAGCAGTAGTTTTACTTCTAATTGTGGCAATTGCTACAGGATTATCTTTTTCTCGGATTACACTTAATACACTTCCCGATCGATAACTTCCGATATGGGTAGTACGATATTCTAACATGGTTGCTTGTTTTTTTAAGTTAAGTTATATATTTATTGATTCTAACCCAAATCTTTATAAAAACAGACAGTAAATATACATAAAACAAGCTGAGATAACCCTAATTGGGCGTGAACTGATAAGTTCTTGAGTCTCGGGGAGAATAAATAAAATGGTAGACTTTAAATGTGTAATTGGAACAAAATCAGGTAAAACTTATCAAAAAGAAGTTAAAAGTCCTGAATCAGATAACCTTCTAAAAAAATTAATTGGTGAAAAAATTTCTGGAGATGTTTTAGGATTTAACGGTTATGAATTTGAAATAACTGGAGGATCTGATAAATGTGGCTTTCCAATGAGAAAAGGTATTCAATCACCAAGAAAAATGATTTCTATTAAAGGAAAAGGCGTAGGCTTTTCTGGAAAAGATCGAAACAAGAATAAACAAGGCGGAATTATTAAAAATAAAACTGTTTGTGGTGAAAGAGTTACTAAAATTATTCGGCAAGTTAATTTAAGAGTTCTTAAGGAAGGTTCTAAATCGTTAGGTGAAGAAGCTGCTCCTGCAGAAAATGCTGAAGAGAAAGCAGAAACACCTAAAACAGAGTAAGTAAAATAACAACCTTTTTATATTCCTTTTATTTTCTTATTTCTTAGAATGAATTTTCAAGAGTTGCAAACGCAATTAAATCAAAAATTGAACGAGGTAGGTGTTAAGATTAATAATTTCTTTAATTTTATTGTTAACAAATTAAAAAATTTTAAGAATTTAACTTTGGGTGAACAAATCTCGTTTGGAATTATTGGTGGAGGATTTGTTTTAATATTGGTTTCAATTGTTTTATTTATACTTTAAAATGGAAGAAGAATTACATCCCGCATGGGAAACGCTGAAACAAAAAGGAGGAAAGAAAAAGAAAATGGTAAAGAGAAGTCCAGATAATGAATTATTTAAGAAAAAACCAAAAAATGATTTTGGAAATGTTTCGTTAGATGATAACGAAGAAATGGTAGAAGAATATGAAGAAGTTGAAAGTAAACCTAAAGCTAAAAAGAGAGAGGTTACTATTAACTTTACTTTAGACCCACATAAAGCAATGAAGTGGGGATTAATCGCATTATTAATTATTATGGTTTTTTTTGCAGGTAGGTTGACTGGTGGTTCTAGTGTTGAGACTTATGAAGTTGCAACTGAGGGGGTAACTGGTGATAGTTCGTTTGTTTCATCTGTTTCTGGTTTTTTTACTAGTTTATTCGCTGATGGTGAATCTGAGAGTCTTACTGGTGCTGCTGTTGTAGAAACTGATTCTGAAGATGTTGTTGAAGAAGAAAGTGCTGAAGAAGTTCCTGTGGAAGAAGAAGTTGAGGAAATTCCTGTTGAGGAAGCCGAAGAAGTAGTTGAAGAATCTACTGAAGAAGAAGAGATAATCACTACTTATAACAGTGTTGCTTTAGCGATTAATGATGTTCAATTTGATTGGAAAGAAACTTGGGGTAAGATTATTAAGTTGAAATATACTATTAAGAATAATGAAGGTGGAACTATTAAGCCTGAATATATCACCATCATGGTTGAGGGTTATCCGGAAGAGGGTAGTATGAAGAAAGCTCCATTAGCGCCAAGTTCAAGAACCGTTAAATCAAAAACTGCGGTAAGTTCAGTTGCAGCAGTTACAGGTGGTTTTTCTTATAGTAAGACTGAGATTGGAGATTTATCTGATGTGATTGTAACCGCTGTGTTATATGATGCTAATGGTAAATTAATGACAACTTATACAAAAGGTTTTAATTTACAAGGTTAATTTTTTTTCTTTAATTTTTTCTATTTTTATTTTAATATTATTTTTTCACCAGAATATAGTCCCATCTTGGCCATTTGGTTATATTGTTCTTTAGTTAATGGCATGAATGTAATCTCAAAACCCTTTTCTTTGATTTCGTTACAGACTTGATCTATTTTGTCTGCATTGATATCATTGCCAATCAATAACACATTGGCTTTACTTTTCTTTTTAGTGCCATGTAAAATTATTTCTTGTATTTCTTCAAAACTTCTAACGCTCTTTACAAATTCTCCTAAACCATCAAATTCTTCATAAAACAAATCTCTGAGGAAAATCATTTTGTCATTTTCTTTACATTTGTATGTTTTGGAGTTTTTCCATTCTTTCCTTTCTAGGATTTCTTGGCTAACTAATTCTTGTAAAATTCTAAATGTTGATGCTAGGGGGACTTGAGATTTATCTGAGATCTCTTTAAGGTAAAGTTCATCTGTAGAATTAATTAATAGTTTTAGGATTGCTGCTTTTTTATTATCAATAAGATTTGATAATGCCTCTTTTTTAATTGTCATTGAACTTTATAAAAATCTTTTAATTTATATACTTTTCTTTTTTGGAAACTCTTTCCATTTTTGGAAACTCCGAATATAGAGGTAAATTGGTTTTTTTAAAAACGTTAAATATAAATACCTTTGAATTATTACTAATTAAAAAGATGGCGGATATATTAGATTTAATTAAAGCAAGAAGAAATATTAAACAATTTTTACCTAAATTTGTTTCTTGGGAAAAAGTTGCTAAGATTATTGATGCTGCTAGACATGCTCCTAGTTCTGGAAATGTACAAAATTGGAAGTTTATAGTCGTAAATGAACCGGGACAGAAGCAAGTTGTTGCAGAAGCAGCTTATGATCAATATGAAATTGTTCAGGCTGGTGTTTTAATCGTAGTTTGTGCTTTACCAGAGAAAGCCGAAAGATATTATGGTTTAAGAGGAGAAAGACTTTATTCACCTCAAAATTGTGCAGCTGCCATTCAAAATATGTTATTAGAAGCACAGTCTTTAGGCTTAGGAACACGTTGGATTGGAGGTTTTGATGAAGAAGCTATCAAAGCTATATTTAAAATTCCTGAAGAAGTTAGACCACAAGCTATTATTGCTATAGGTTACCCTAAAGAAATTCCTCCTAAGCCCCCTAAATATCCTTTAGAGAATTTAGTTTTCTTTGGTTCTTGGAGATTAAGGTTGAGAGATCCGGCAAAATACTATAATGACACTGCTACAATTTTGGCTAGAAAAGCAAAAGCTGCTAAACTTTCTGTACAAAAAGCAGCTCAATCTGTCGTCGATAAAGTTAAGAAAAAAGTTGAATAATTCTGTGTTAAATGCAATTATTTATTTAAATTCTGGAGAATAGAAAGCTTTATATAGCTAGTATACTTTTCTAAAAAATAGGTTTGGGTGTTTTGGAGGCTGGTTACCTCTGAAAAAAAGGTTTACAAAAATAACGTAAGTTAATTCTGTTAGTTTAAATTGGGTTTTGGTATTGGTTTGAATTTGGTTAATTCTAGGGTTAGAAAAGCATAACTCATTTATAATCTTTTGTGTGCTGGAGTATACATATTCCAAAAAAAAACACACTTGAGGGTGGAAAAACAAATAGAGGTGGTGTAAAAATGGATTTTATCGTGGAGAACGCTCTGAACAATGCACCAGAGCAAGATTTTGAAAGTATGAACCAAGCTAACATTAAGGTGATTGGCGTTGGTGGAGCTGGTAACAATATGGTTGGCTGGCTATACAAGAAGGGAATAAAAGGAGCAGAGATTATTGCTACTAATACTGATCATCAACACTTAGGTATTACTGGTGCTGATCGTAAGTTCTTAATTGGAAAAGATTGTACTCGAGGATTAGGATGTGGAGGATTTCCAAGTAGAGGAGCAGAAGCAGCTCAGGAATCTTTAATTGAAGTTAAAGAAACTTTGAAAAGTTCTGATATGGTTTTTGTTTGCGCTGGAATGGGTGGCGGAACTGGAACTGGTGCTAGTCCTGTAGTGGCTCAAGTAGCTAAAGATACAGGTGCAATTGTAATCGGAACTGTAACTATGCCTTTCAACATTGAAAGAGCAAGATGTGACAAAGCAGAGTTTGGTTTACAACAGTTAAGACAAGTTTGTGATACTGTAATTGTTATTGATAACAATAGATTAGTTCAAATTGCTGGTAACTTACCAATTCAACAAGCATTTTCAGTTGCTAATGAATTAATTGCAACGATGATTAAAGGAATTGTTGAAACTATTGCTGTACCTTCATTGGTAAATCTGGATTATGCAGATGTTAAAGCAATCATGAGCAATGGTGGCGTAGCTGCGATTGGTGTTGGAAGTTCAGATACTAACAACAGAGTTGAAGAAGCTGTAAAAGGTGCTTTGAGCAATCCTCTTTTGGATATCAGCTATGAAGGTGCTACAGGAGCTTTGATTCATGTAACTGGTGGTCCAGATATGACTTTGGACGATGTTAGTAAGATTGGAGAGCTTGTAACTGAATCTTTAGATGACGATGCTAATGTTATCTGGGGAGCAAGAGTAGATGAAGCCATGAAAGGTAAGCTTACTGTGATGACAATTATCACAGGTGTTAATAGTCCTTGGATTTTAGGCAAAGTGGATCATAAGAGAGCTGAGAAAAGAGCTGAGACACTTAGCAATGAGTTAGGGATCGAGTTAGTTTAGGGAATCTTTCTGGCTTAGGTCAGGGAAAAAGAGGTGTGTAGTTGTTGGCATGCAAAGTGTTTGCATGTCCTATTCCATTCATACATCTTGCCCTATAATCAATTCTCTTACACCACCCCCGTAAGGATATTCTTTTTTTGGGCAAGATTTCTTTTTTTTTTTAATTTTTTTGTTTAGTATATATTAGCCAACAGCTAAATCTTTATAAATTTAGATTAAATATAAGTTAAATATGGCAATTACTTATTTTAATAAAGACGAAACTATTGATCAGAAAACTTCAGAAGTGGTTAAAATTGAAAGAGAAATTGGTTTTTCTGATGTTTATCAAGCTGGAACTGAGAAACTTAGAGTGGGAAAAGATTTTCTTGTTATGATTTGCGAAGAAGAAGATTCTAATGAGCTTAGTTCTGGTCATGACCAATTGTCTACTTTAAATAATAGAGCGGGTGGGTTGTTAGGTTATGATGTTAGTCAACTGAGTTCCAATGTGGGGAATTTGAGGGTTGGTATTTCTGTTGGTGCAAAAAGAAGATTAACACAAAAGAATGGTACTTCTTCTGATTTGTCTGTGATTGTTTCTACAAAAGTTATTGATAAAAAAGAACCGGTAGATTATAGTTTACTTCGGAAAATGGAAGAATACTTGGATCAGTATCAGGTTTGAATAATTATAAACTTAGAATTAATCTTTAAACATTTTTTTCAACTTCTTTTTTTCTATCTTTTCTATCTTTTTAAATTCCTGCATGAACTTATCCATTTCTAAATTTTCGTAATAGAAAGCATAAGTAAGTATTTTGATAATAATTAATAATATGATTACTGAAAAGAAAATTATAACAGTTTCCCAAAAACCGCCATCTAAAAGAACGAAAGCTAAGGCTGCAGAGATTGCTGGTGGATGGAAGACATTTGCTAAGTACATTGTCAATGTTGCTAAAGTAACTGCGATTAAAGCCACAATAGGAAAAGATAAAGAATAATGGTGGACCAAGTATAGTATAAAGCCGCTTATAATTAAAGAGATTAAGTAAGATATGATTACTGTTCTTAAAATAGTTAATTTATGAATTTGTTTATGAGTTAAGATTGCTGCTGATGCTCCTAAAGAAGCAAACATAACTATATTTGATGCAGTCATCTCAAAGAAAAATGTTATAATTGCTACTGCCATACCTGCAATAAGGCTGGGGATAAATCTTTTATGCCAAATTAAACGTTCTTTTTTTAGGAAATCTGGGAAAGACACAATGAAAAGGAAATGTTTTTATGCTTTTAAATATTTGTATTAATGTGTTATCTGAAATTAAAAAAGATTTATTTGGTTTATCTGATCCAGTTAGAGCTAAACATTCTCAGCGATTCTTTAAGACTGGTCCAGGACAGTATGGAGAAGGAGATGTCTTTTTAGGATTAACTATGCCTGAATTAAGAGTTGTTGCTAAGAAATATTTTAAAGAAGTAAGTTTGGTTGATGTTCAAGAACTAGTTAAGAGTAAATATCACGAATTCCGAATGTGTGCTTTAGTAATGCTTGTTTACAAGTATGAGAAAGATATGGAAAGGAAGAAGATTTATGAATTCTTTTTGAAAAATACCAAATATATCAACAATTGGGATTTAGTAGATGTAACCGTTCCAAAAACAGTTGGTGCGTATTTAGTTGATCATGATCGTTCGGTTTTGTATAAATTAGTTAAATCTTCAGACTTATGGGAACGAAGAATTGCGGTATTAGCAACCTTTGCGTTTATTCGTTTAGGTGATTTCAAAGATTCTTTAGCAATTTCTGAGATTTTACTTAAAGATAAACATGATTTGATTCACAAAGCAGTAGGTTGGATGTTACGGGAGATTGGAAAGAGGGATGAGAAAGTTTTGGAAGAATTCTTGGATAAACATTATGCTGAAATGCCACGGACGATGTTAAGATATTCTATTGAAAGGTTGGAAGAAGGGAAAAGGAAGAGTTATTTGAAGAAATAAAGAAAAAGAAAAAAATAAAAAACTAACCAGCAATAGTTTCTTCAGTAACTCGAATTGAACCCATTGCTAAAACGTTCTCTACCAATTTACCGTAATCTTTTGCGCCATTACTTGATTTTGCATAACTAAAGATTGATTTTCCGTACATTGGTGCTTCTTTTAGTTTAGAATTTACTCTAATCGGGTTTGAGACAACGCCATTAAAAGTGTTTTCCATTTCTGCAAGAGTATTTTTACAAATTTTTGTTCTTTTATCAAACAAAGTTGGAATCACTTTAGTTATTTTAATATCATGGTTATAGTTAGAATTTATTTTTTCTACAATCAATTTCATTTTTTTCAAAGCATCAAAACCTAGGTAGTCTGTTGAAGTTGGAACAAAAGCTTCTTTACAGAAAGCTAAAATGTTTTGGTTAAGCAACCCTAATGATGGTGGACAATCGACAATGATATAATCGTAACCTTCAATTTCTCTTAACTGATCTCTTAATAGCATTTGTGCTCCAACTTTATTTGCAAGATGATATTCTGCTTTTACTAAAGTTTCTTTAGAAGTTAAGACATCAAGGTTTTTACCTAAATTAAAAATACATCTTTTCAAAGGAATATTTCCCAATAAAGAATCGTACAAATTGTAAGGGGCATCTACTTTTAATGAAATGCTGATATTACTTTGCGGATCTAAGTCTATTAACAAAACATTTTTATCATTTCTGGATAACCCAGATGCTAGATTTACGGCAGTAGTAGTTTTTCCTACTCCTCCCTTATGATTAATAACACAAATACTTCTCATTTTACATCACCTTTTTTTTAATTTTAATATTTTTTTATTTATTAGATAAGCTTTCAGCTATTCTCTTATAAACTTTATGATGTTGCAGTAGTATAATCAAGAAATATTATCTAATATCTCATGGGCATTACTCGTAGATAAATATTCAGCAATTTCTTGGTTATCTTTTCTTAACAAGAAATTCATTTTTAAAGAATTCTTTTCGGAATTAGAAACTCTGGCAATTTGATCTACAAAGATTAAGCCGTACGGGTATCCTAAAAACAAAGCATCATTAGAATTATGAATTAGGTGGGGAAGAACTTCTTTATTCCCTTCGAAACGGAGAACATGTTTTGCTTTTGAATTTAATTTTACAAAATAAGTTTTATTTTCTAAAAAGTATGACCAACAATTAGATAATCCTATTTTGTTTAACAGAATAACTGGCGAATTTCCAGAAGTTGTGAATAAAGAAGACGATTTTGCTAGTGCTGAAACGTTATCAGGGATATATTTTTCTTCATTTTTGAAAGTTGGTTCTAAAGTTCCATCTAATATGATGTGGTCTGCTTGGATTTCTTTTGCTAAACTCAGTTCAGCAAATCTTCTGGCCATATTGGTTATTTTAGAAATTGGTGCTCGTTCTGAACCTGTTTTTATACTGGAATCATTAGATGAGATTAAAAGATCTTCTTCATTGATTGATTTATCTCCAAATATTTTGGATTCGTAATATAAATCGTTGTTTAGATATTTGGCTTTAGTGAACAAGTAAAATTCTTTTTTAATTTGGTTGATTTTTTTATTGTTGTTGAAGAATACTGCCGCTATTCTGATGAAACTGAGACAGAAATTTCCAGTAGAGATAATTTCTGCTTGCCCGCCATCGATGAAAGCGATGGTTTTATTTTCATTTGCGGTGATTTCTTGAAAGTTTTCTTTATTTATTCTGATTATTTTGTTGTTGAAGATGATGTTATCTTCTGCGGAGAATTGATTTAACATTGCTTTAATTTCTTGGGATATTTCTGTGAGCATATAATTTATTTAGTTATGTGTTATATAAGAATTTCTTTTGTTTAGTATAAGGTTGCTTATCTCAAAAGGGTTGCTGTTGTAAAAATTATCCTCCCGGGCCCGTTGTACAGCACTAGGTCTGTACTGGGTAATGGAAAGCAATATGCCCACAAAGGGGCTAAGCTATACCTAATGAGATAAGCAATGTCTAAAGAATGGTCTTATTTTTAAAGTTTATTGAAAAAAAGTAAGATAATAAAAGCCCCGAGGGAGATTTGAACTCCCGACCTGTCGCTTTCTTAAGTCAGAGACTTTACTAGGCGACCGCTATAACCACTAAGCCACCGGGGCAGTATAGCTTATTCTGAAGAAGTTATTTATATTAGTTTCGGTAAAAAATAAGAAAGTAAGCCCCTGCCGACAAGCAAAGGACAAAGTCCTTTTTGCCGTCAGGAACTTTCGTTTTACTCAAGCCCCTGCCGAGATTTGAATTTCCGCTCAATTAAGAGTCTCGGGATCTCTGCATCTTTGGAAATTAACCAAGTACCAATGCAACGCTCTTTTGCGCTATGCGTAAAACTTTGTTTACACAAAGTACCGCTGAGCCACAGGGGCATAAAAGTAAAAAATCAAGAAATCTTATTTAAATTATTCGGTTCTTCTTGGCGGAGGAGGTAAAGGCAATTCTTCATGAACTTCAGAATTTTCTTTTTCTTCTTTAGGTTTTTCCTGACCAAACAACAAAGTATGTTTTACTTCTCCCGTTTTTATTGGAGATTCAACAACTTCAGATTTTTTCTCTTCCATTGTCATTAATTCTGGATGTTGCTCATAATATTGATTTAATTTTGTTTCAAGCAAATTAGCTTTTTGTTTCATGAGATTAACTTGTTCAGGTGACAAATTTTCTACCTCTAATAATTCTTCTTTTAAAACAGATAAACGTTTTTGTAATTCTTTTACTCTAACCATTTCATTTTCGTTTAGAGGAGCTCTCTTTTCAGCAACTTTTTCTCTAAGTACTGGATGTCGAGTATGCTTTGGTTCCTCTTCAGCTTCTTTTTTCCTTTCCACTGCTCTTAATTTATTTTTTAATTTCTTATCATTAATTTCTAATTCTTTCAAAACTTTTTTACTTAATTCTACATCCCCTTTTGAACCTTGTTTAGCTAAGAATTCTCCTAACAAGTGAGATAGTTTGTTTACTTTTTTATCTAAATGCTTATCTTCGTAAGTTGTAAGTTTCTTTTTCAAACTGACAATTTGTTTTTTTAATGCCTGAACTTTAGTAGATTCTTCTTTTTTCTTTTTTAACAACTCTTTTTCAGATTCAAGCACAAAACCCAATTTATTTTCTAAATGAATGATTTCTTTTCTTAAAGTTAGTCTGGGAACTTTTTTCTGAGATGATAAATATTTGATTTCATTAATTTTTTTGACAATTTCTAATCTAGAAAACTTTGATCTCTCTTTATCTAAATACTTTGCTGCTCTAAATAACAATTGTTTTGTTTTCAATGAACCCATCTTTTATCAAAAGAGTCCTCGTTTCTTTGTTGCTGCACTTGGTGGTGGCGGTGGGAAATCTAAGCCTGCGCCAGGACTTTGCATTTGTGCTGGCGGTGCAGTTCTTGGTCCAGGCATTGATGGCGCTCCCATGATGTGTTGCGTACTTGGCATTGGATGGGGAGTTTGTTGAGGAACAGTTTTTTGTGGCACAGTAGTTTGTTTATTCATAAAATCTTCTAATTTGTCGGAAATAGCCACCATCCCTTTAGCAATAATTTCATTCTGAGTAAGAATTGTTTCCACTTTATTTTCTAAAATTTTAATAGTTTTATGTGGGTCTTCTTCATTAGTTTCATCTAAAGCTTTTGCGAAAACTGTATTTAATTCATGAATTGAATCTTTCATACTTTCAATTTCTAGAATTAGTTCGTTAATTTTTGTTTCTGGTTGGTTAAGTTTCTTTCTTAACATCTCAACATCATCTTTTAAGTCTGCTAATAATTTATGAGGGAGAAGTTCATATTCTTCATCTACCATTTTATATCACCACGTTTTTAGTTTTTATTAGTATTATAATATACCAAAGTCTATGTGTTTGTTAATATAATTTTGTTTATAAATGTTTGTAAAAAACTAACAGTTTTTTTAAACACAAAGAAACCTATTGTTTCTGCATTCGTTAACAACAAAAAAACCAACACTTTAATATATTCCAAATAATTTCTTTAATTAGATGTTAGACATAATCCTAATTACCATTGCTTTCATTGTTCTATTTATAGCTTCTTACATTGACATTCGAACAAGAGAAGTTCCGGACTGGTTAAATTACGGATTAATTTTCTCAGCTTTTGGAATACGAATAATTTATTCATTTAGTTTAGGTTGGGAAATTATTTTAAGTGGTATTTTAGGATTTATAGTTTGTTTAGGATTAGCTTTTCTTTTTTACTACACCAACCAATGGGGCGGTGGTGATTCAAAATTATTAATGGGGATGGGAGCAATAATAGGAATAACTTATCCTTTCGATGCTAGCAGTTGGAATTTATTATTTTTCTTTTTGGCTTTGTTATTTTTGGGAGCAATATATGGATTAATTTTTATGGTCGGAATTGCCGTCAAGAAAAGAAAGATTTTCATGAAAGAATTTATTAAATCTGTAAAAAGTAAAAAGAAGTTATCTTTATTTTTAATAATCTTAACTATTATTTTAATTGTTTTTTCAGTTTTAAAAATTTATCTTTGGCCGTTAATATTTTTCCCTTTAGGATTATTTTATTTGTTTATCTCTATTAACATAGTTGAAAAAACTTGTTTCTTTAAGAAAGTTAAACCTGAACATTTAACCGAAGGGGACTGGTTAATTGAAGATGTTAAAGTTAAGCGGAAAATTGTTATGGGGGCAAAAACTTTAGAAAAAGAAGATGTTTGGAAATTACGTTTCTTAGAAAGAGAAAATAAAATTAAAAAAGTTTTAATTAAAGAGGGTGTGCCGTTTGTTCCTAGTTTTTTATTTGCTTACTTATTATTAATTTTTGGACAGAAAGTTTTTACTTGGGTCTTGAGTTTTTTTGTTTGAACCTTTCCAAACATTTATATACTAAAAAATATTGCTTATATAAGTAATAATTAGTTTAATTAAAAAGAGGTGTATAATATGATTAAGAAAAAAGGATCTTTATCGTTATCAATCAATGCGGTAATAGTTATTGTAATTGCTTTTGTTTTTTTGGGATTAGGCTTGAATTTTATCAGAACACAATTAACTGGTGCTGGTGATACAGCAACAATGGTTCAAGAGCAAATTAAACAAGGGATTATGGATGATTTACGTACAGGAAATAAAAAATTAAGTTTTCCTGCTCAAACATTAACCATGGATAAAGGTGGTTCTGAAGATATTGCAATTGGAATTAAAAATATTTTAAATGGTAATCTTGATTTTACGATTGAAATTAATACCATTGAACATCAAGAAAATCCGGTTGCAACTGCGGAAGAATTGGAAAGTGCAGTGAATTATTTTTATGCTTCTGGACCTTTTGTTTTAAAATCAACAGAGGCGGAAGCTTACAACATCAAATTAATTCCAAAAGATTTAGGGACTTATTTGGTTGATTTAAAAATAATTAATGGAGCCGACAGTACAATTTACGCACAAAAAACATTTTTTGTAACTGTAATTTAGATGAGGTAAAAAAATGGCAAGAAAAACAAATTCAAAAAAACGGATGACGGAAGATCAAGAATTTCAGATCATGAAATTAGTCTTAGACAAGTTTTTATGGTTAGGATTTATAGTAATGGGTTGGGGAATGTATCTTACAATTAAAGATTTTTCTATTCTTCCAGGATTATGGTATTTGATTGCAGGAGCAATAATATTATTATTGTTTTTAGTGATTATTGTTAAAGAATACGAAATCCTCAAATAAATTTTTTATTTTTTTATCTTTTAATTATAAAATGAAGAAAAAAGCAGCGTTAGGTTTATCGGTTAATACTTTAGTAGTGATTATTATGGGGATGGTACTTCTAGTAGGAGGAATGGCCTTATTATACAAGTTTATTGGTGGGGCAGTTGAAATTGAAAACCAGTTAAGTGAGAAAACTAATAATGAACTGGAACGATTGTTGATTAATCAAGGAAAACAGGTTGCTTTACCCTTTCAGGTTGCTGATATTTCTCGGGGAGAAGGGCATGTTTTTGGTTTAGGGATGTTAAATATTGGTGGTGTAGGTGATCAGTTTAATATTTTTGTGGAATTATCTAAAGCACTTGATGAATCTGAAGTTGAATTTACTGCTCCGGAAGCTCTTAATTGGCTTTTGTATTATAAGAAACCGATGACTATTCTTGAAGGTGAACATAAAAAAGAAGGAATTTTAGTTAATGTGCCGAAAGATGGTTTGCTTGGTTCTTATGTTTTTAATGTTAAAGTTTGTACTGCTTTACCATGTGATTCTAGTAATCAATATGGTAACACGCAGAAGTTTTATGTTAATGTTAAATAATTCTCTAAAAGTTTATAAAACAGGTTTATTCTGATATATTTAATGGTTTCAGCAGATAAAATATTAAGAACTTGTAGTGTATGTAAATTGGTTGAAGTAGAGGAATACAATCTTTTACCATCTAATAGTTCTAAAATAGAAGAATTGATTAGTGAATGGTATAAATTAAGCCATTGTTTTTTGTCTCGTAAATGTGCAGAGAATTTTCATGAAGAATATTTTGCAGAAGTTGAAGATATTTATGTTCCTGGATTAAAAGAGGGACAACGTATTTATGAGCGTTGTGAATAATTATTAAATTAACATTTCTTCTAGAAACTTCTTCGGATCTTTTGCTTTACTAACTGCATGACCAATCAAGACGCCTTCTGTTCCTAGTAATAAAGCGTGACCTAAATCTTCTTTAGAATGGATTCCTGCTCCACAAAGAACTTTTGTTTTTGGAGAAATGTATTTTACTGCTTCTACTGCTCGAACAATGATTTCCGGTTTAGCTTCGGTTACAGAAATATTTCCACCAATGAACTCTTTTGGTTCATAAGCAATGTAATTTGGATGGAAAACAGCGATTTTTTTAATCTCTGAAATAGTAGAAGCACAAACAACAGTAACTATCTTTTTATTTTTACACAGTTCTACAATCTCTTTAAGAAATTTTAATGGGATTTTTCTTTCTGAATGATTTAAGATTGTACTTTTGACACCAATTGCTTTTAATTCATCAGCGGGAATTCTGCCTGTATGTGCACCTAAATCTGCTAAGTCTGTATGTTGTGAGAAAACTGTTAAGTTTGTTTTTTGAGCAATTTCTTTAATTGTTAGTAATGATGGTGCGACAGCGATTTGATATTTATTCTTTTTAACTTTAGCAATTTTTTTAGCTAGCTCTAAAGCTTTATTGCCGTAAGATTCTTTGTACGTTTTAAAGTTGATTAAGATTAAAGGTTTCATGTTATTTCTTTACTTTGTATTTAATATTAATATAATCTTGTGGTTCCTCTTTTTTAACTTTGTTGAGCATTCTAAAGAGGTAACTAACGATAATGATAATTAAGATTAACGGTAATAAGAACAATAGTAATTGAAATACTAGAACTATTGCTGTTACGATTACTGCTAAGACAATCAAGGTTACAATCCAGGCTTTAACTCCTCTTACGATAAACATTTTTTAGATAATAACTTAATGATATAAAAATACTTCCCAGGATTATTGTTAGAATAAACATCTTCACACTAATTCCAATAAAGAAATCTATTGGAAAGGTTTGAATTATTAACGAATTTGTTGGGAAGAGCCAATTTCCTTGCGGGAAGAAGATTTTATGGAAGATTGTGAATGTGGAATTGAAGGCGAATAAAGAGAAGAGTAAAATTAATCCAATGGAAACTAAAGTTGTTATTCCTCCATATTTGATTAGTTTTTGTAATTGTTTCTTGTTTCTTTTGTAATGAGTTGTGATTAGAGTTATGATTATTAAACTTAAGTAGAATAAGTAATCAATAAAACTTATTACTTTCTTAACATCTTCTAAATGGGATATTTCATTTGTAGTGTAATTTAAATTTAATTCTTGTTTATTTTCTAGGAAGTTGATGGTTTCTTGTTGATTTTCTGTTAGATTGGAAATTCCTAATACTATTTTGTATGAGAACAATAATAAGAAGATAGGAAGAAAGATACAGAAGATTATTAGTAATGTTTTTTTCATTTCTTAAACCAATAGTACTGCCAAACTCCAGAAAAGATTACAAAAATAATTAAGAATAACCATAAAGATAAGATTTCAGTTTCAACTATTCCCCAGATTAAAGCGAGGATTGCAGTTAGACTCCAAAAGATTTTTAGAATTAACATGATTTGGAAATGTTCTTTTTTCTTACAGAAATATGAAGTTCCACCAATCCCAATTAATGCTGCGCCAATTAAACGGGCGAAAATTAAATTTTCTAATGGAAATCCAAACAATGTTAATGTCCATTTAGTAAAGAAGATTAATGGAATTGCTACTAAGAAATCTACGATGAAATGGATCTTAAACCAGACTCTAAGAGATTTGGAAACTTGTTTCATGTAATTAAGAAATTTAAAGAATTATATAAAACTTACTTTATCTATAAGCGATTAATTCTGGTTTTAATAAAAAATCTCTTAATCTTTCCATTCTTTCCATTTTAATTCCTTCTGAAATGTCACTATGGAATACTGCAGCCATATTGTCAACAACATCATCAACAGTTCCTAATAATTCTGGGTGGTCTTTTAATGCTTGTCCTAAAGGTTTATTGATTAATCTTACTTTTTCGGGATCAGTAATTATTTTTGCCCTTTCTATTAATGTGTTGATTTCTCTTTCAACAGATTCTGAGGTAGTGAAACCTTCATCAACAGCATAATTCATTATTTCTATAAGATTATCATAATCTACCAAATCAATGGCAATTGGTTTAACAGCATTAGGAAATTTTTCAAATTGTTTTACTAAGAAAGGAATATATTCTCCTAATCCAGGACCAATTTCACAATATTGTTTTTTTGGATCTGGAAAAAAGGGTTGTTCTATTCTATACTCAATTATTGGTCTTGAAGTTATAGCAATACTATTCTTATCATATATAGGGGAGGGGATTCTAATACTAGTATGTTTATCATCCATCCACAAAATATAGCCGGATTCTTGATCTGTGATTTTTATGAGTCCTGGTTTACTAATAACTTTTGGTTCCATTTTTAGAAATAAAAATATTAAAAAAAATAAATTAAAAAAAATTTACTCGCATCCGCAACATGAAGAACAATCGTCTGGTTTACAACCATCGTCATCTTTCTTCTCTGTATCAGAACCTTCTTTAGTTTCTTCTGATTTAGCTTCTTCTGGATCATTTACACCAACAACTTTTACACTAAAAGTTAAATCTTTTCCAGCAAGTGGATGATTGATATCAATTGTAACTTTATCATCTTCAACTTTTGTGATTTTTGCAGGAATTTGTTGTCCAGTAGGTGCTTGCATCATTAACATCATACCTTCTTTAGGTTCAGGATCTTTTGGTAATTTGTCTCGAGGAATTTCTTGGACCATTTCTTCTCTAACTGGGCCATAAGCTTCGTCAACTTTAAGCGTGAATTCTTTCTCTTCATCTTTTTTCATTCCTTCTACAGCTTTATCAAAGCCAGGAATTACTTGTTGTGCTCCTACTTCGAAACATAAAGGTGCTTTACCTTCAGAACTATCAAATACAGAACCATCTTCTAATTTACCTGTATATTCTACTTTTACTTTATCTCCTTTCTTAATTTCAGTCATTTTATATTTCCTCCTAATAATGTTTTATTTATTTCTCAATTGTTTTTATAAAGTTATTGGTAATTTTGCAAAGGCAGTTCTTTCATTGTTCCTCGAACTGCGATTAATGGATATTCTTCACCAGGGGCATAAACCATTTTTGCTTCTGGCAAATATTGTTTAATAGTAGGGTCAACAATAAAATTACCTTCAGCAGTAATCACTTCTGCAATTGCATGGGTATCTTTAACCATTTGGTGTTTACCATTATTTATTTGAAAAGCAACATATCTCATTTCTAAATCTGGTGCCAGTTCTTTTAATTTCCCAACTGCAGTTTGACATAGTCCAGTATAAGGGTTGTTACCAGAATTGCTTTTTCTAACTTCTATTCCCTTAACAACAAGTGTACCAGTTTCTAAGATCTCTTGTTCGATTTGTAATGCCAATTCTTCTAATCTTGCTTTCATTTTAATTGATTACCCTAGCAACTTCATTACTTTTTTTAGCTTCTTTTATTAAATATTCAACATAAACTTTTTCAATAGCTCGAATTCCAGGAACATATCTACGGGCTTCTTCAGTAGTTTCTCCTTGTTCTAAATCCCAGAAAGTATCGGCACGAGCATTCATCATATTTGTAGTCATCCCACTTGGACCACGGTTATAACAAGCCATTGTGAAATCCCAAACATCATCATCTGTCCATTCGCTATATCCATTATCTCTCTGTCCACGTTTCTTCAAAATTCTTTCTCCATAAGTGTCATGGATAAATCTCAAATAAAATGCACCCATTTCAACATTGATTTCTGGATCAAACAAATCGTTTGTTCTGAAAGTACTTCTTCCAGTTAATTCTACAAATTGATCTCCCATTAGTTCAGCAATATATTTGCCAGTTCGAGGCATAATTTGCATTAATCCTCTTGCGCCGGGTTTACTTCTTGCTCTTACTTTTCCATCACTTTCTTTAATAGTTAAAGCGAACATCATTTCAGGATCAATATTATATTTATTTGCAGCTGCTCTTAACAAATCACCATTTTCTTCAGTTCTTTCAATCTTTTCAACCATCCGATGATAATCTCTTCCAGATAATCGATCATAATGTGGTTGTGCTTTTGGATGTAATGGATTATCAATTAATGATTGCTTTTGAGCAGTTAATTCTAATTTTTCTTTTAATCTTTGAATATCTTGATAATCTATTTGTGGTGACTTTTCTTGAATAATGTCTGATAAATTTGGTATATTAAATTCATGAAAGTTAGATTCAAAATCTTCTAAATCATCTGATTCTTCTAATAATTCAGGTTCTACAATAATGTTTCTTAGAGTTTCATTTACTGGTTCTTGAATGAAATCTTTAGTTATATATTCAACATTTTCTTCAGAGAAAGGAATTCCTTGGGAATTAGAATCTTCTGTTGCGTTAGAAATTGCTAAACTTGCAGTTCCGGCTAACAACAAACTTTTTGTCCAATTGAAACCATTTCCAGAAGTTTGTCTAGAATTATATTCTTTCAATCCTCGATTAATTTCAGAAACAACAATTTCGTTCCATTTAACCATTCCTGCACCGGCAGCAGCGTATAAAGCTGTTTGAATTACTGGAGGGGCTTGGGTTGCTTCAATAAAATCTTGCACGCCACTAATATAACCTAAATTAGCAGAAGCTTTAAGCATAATTGGATCTGCAAACTTAGCGAAACTAGGTTGATTTTCATTTACCCAAGTTCCTGCTTGTTTTGTCCAGGCTATTGCTTCTTCTAATTGTAGTTTTGGATCCATTTTTATTTTTAATCTCCTTTAGGTTCTAAAACATAAATGTTATCCATACCTAATTTCCAACATCCTAAAATTCCATCGAAATTTGCGTGTTTAAGAACATCAATTCTTTTTTTATAAGCGCCATCAGCATGGGCGCCGAAACTTAAAATTGTTCCAGTTTGATGATTTACATTATGAATAATTTCTCCGTGAGCAGTACTTTCTCCACTAGTTGGATGGTCAATAACTATAATTTGTCCTGGTTTAATGTCACAAAAATTAGTCACTTTTGTAAAATAATTATTTTCATGAGGAAATTGTTCGATTTCTTTATAATGTAAACTTCCATCTCTCATTTGATGAGTAGGAACTTTATATCCAGCTTGCACTAAAGAGTCTCCAACAAACTGGTTACATTTATTTCTGTTTTTTAACCAATTAATTTTTGTTCTTCCTGGTTCGGTATTTCCAGTTAATCCTTCTAATGGACTAGTTGGTGCATTTATTTTAGCATAATTACTTCCTTGAGAACTTGCTCTAGATTGAGCTGCATTAGCAACATTTTGATATTCGCTTCTTGAATTATTGTTTGAACATTGAGGTAGATTTACTTCTGGGGCTGTTCTAGTTTGTCTTACTTGTCTTCTTTCTCTAGTTTGTCTTTGTCTAGTTCTTCCAAATGAATTTGGTCTACTGTTTACTTCTTCTATAGTAAAATAATCTTCGGGATTTTCTGGTTCAACGTTTTCTTGATCTGGAACTGTAAATAAGTCTGCAACACTATTAGTTGGATTTTGATAATCAACAATTTCAATTTCAGCTTCCGGTTCTTCATTACATCCTTTAATTCCACCATAACTTAAAGCCATGGCTGCAACTGATAAACCAACAACTAACGGATCTTTAATTCTCTGTAAGAAATTTTTAACAGAACGAGGGACTTTCTTTTTCAAATGTTTGTATTGATTAACAACTTTTTGTCCAAAATCTTCAACTTGAGTCCATTGATCAGCAGCTTTTTGGTAACCTAAATTAGCTAATTTTCCAGTACCTCTAACTGCTGATTCTGATAATCTACAAGTAGTTTCTAAACCAGCATATCCTAAATGGTTAAGTGCAGAAACTGTTCCATTTAGAGTTTTCCAAGCTGCTTGTTTATATTGAGAACTTTCATTTTTTAATATATCTGTAACTTTTTCATCTAATTTTTTATAAGGGGTTAAGCATGCTGTTTCTAAAGCACCATTTTCTTCAAATAATTGATTAGCAGAAGGATGTAAATCTAGGACGAAATCACCTATTTTAGTATCTTCTATCAGTCTTTCAAGCATAATATACTAAGAACTAAGCTTATTTATAAATGTTTCGCTTATTTTGTCACAAACCAGTGGTAACAACAAAGGATGGTAAATATTCTAATAATTTTTTGTAAATAATTTCATATAAACCTTGTTATGTCTAATTTAGAATTCGGGCTAAAAAGATAAAAACCGTAAGATTTACTTTAATGCTTCTTGTTGCTTTAGAATTGCTTGATTCAGTTCATATTGTGCTCTATTGTAATCCGCATTAACTCTATGAACAAAAGATGTATTTTCTGCATTTTCTGCATATTCTTGTGCTTTATTCAAATAGTCTGAGATATCAACTGAAGTTCCTTTTGTTTCTAACATCTGATTATTATTCTCAACAATTTCTATTAATTGTAAATATTGTGCTTTATTGTAATCTGCATTAACTCTATGGACAATAGATCTATTTTCTGCACTTTGTGCATATTCTTGCGCAGATTTATTTTGACCATCATCAGAACATCCTGTTCCACCTAAAGCTAATGCTGAAGCCAATATAATGGTTCCTAATGTTCTTCTTATTGTCATAGTATTAAATGTTAATAGAATTTTTATAAATCTTTTGTGTCATTTATTACTTTGAAGTTGATTTGAGTGGCGTCTGGTTTATGAACTTAGAATAATTAAATATTTAAAATTGTGTAACTTAGACTAGTTTCTTTAATTCTTCACTAATGATTTTCCCAGAAACTTTCCCTGCCAGAGCTTTCATACATTGACCCATTAAAGCGCCGAAGGGAGCATCTTTATTCTTAGAAACTATATCTTTAATAGTTTCATGAACATCTTCAGTAGAAAGAGATTCATAATTCTGCAAGTCAAACTTATTTTTAATCATATCAATCAAAACATCAATAACAATATCTTTATGGATTTTATCTTCATGCAAATATTTGAACAAATCACGATAATTATCATCAGATAATTTACTTGCATCTAACTGATATTTCTTTTTAATTTCAATCGGCATCGAAATTAAAGTGTCAACAATAAAAGCAGGTTTGAATTTAGGATATTTTTTAACCAATTCTTCAAACAACTCTGAATAATTTGATTTAGCAACATGATTGGCCATATCTGAGTTTAAACTTAATTTCTTTTGATATCGCTCAGCTCTTTCTGAAATCAATTCCGGCAATTCAACAGCATGTGGATCTGGTTTGACCAAAGGTACATCGGTTTCTGGATACATACGAGCGGAACCGGGCATTGGTCGCATAAAAGTTGTTAATCCGTTTGCTTCTGCTTTACGAACTTCTTTTGGCACTCTTAAAAATAATTCTTCTGCTCGTTCATAAACAGCAGATAAAGCTAATTTACATTTATCTTTTAAAGCAGCTACTAAAACGAAAGCATCTTTATCTTTACATTTTAGTTCTTTATTGATTAAATCAACTTCATCTTTAGTAATCCCATAATTTGGTAATTCGTCGGAATGAAAGATTCCTTTCACGCCAGCTTTAATTTTGGCTCGGCCAGAAAATTCACTGCCAACTCGATAATTGGGTTGCAATTCTCTACCAATTAACCCGGAGAAACCATTTAGTTTAATTGCTAGAACTTTTCCTTTGATTTTAATTGCAGATGCAATTACTTTTGCTTCAGATTTAGATAATAATTTCGTGATGTCATAAATCTTAAATTCGTTTAATTTTATTTTTTTCAGTTCTTCTTTAATTTTTAACAATTCTTGTTGTCGTTTGATTTCTAAATTTACTAAAGTTGGAATCATTTTGAGGTCTTGAGCGCCTTTAGCTTCTATTCTATTTCCTCCTTTAATGGAAACATTAACATCTTGTCGAATTGTTCCTAAACCTCGTTTTACATTGGGTAATGAACGAAGTAACATTCCTAATTTTTTAGCTGTTTCTTGAGCTTGTTCTGGAGTCTTTATGTCTGGTGCAGTACCAATTTCAATTAAAGGGATTCCTAATCGATCTAATTTGTAGATTTTTTCAGTTTCAGTTTCGGAAACAATTTTACAAGCATCTTCTTCTAAGGAAATGTTGTCAATTCTAACTATTCCCTCTGAAGTTTCAACTTCTCCATTTCTGGCAATTAAAGCTGTACGTTGAAATCCACTGGTATTAGAACCGTCAACAACAGTTTTCCGCATCACTTGGACAACTGGAGAAACATTTGCGTTTACTAATTTAGATAATTGTAAAGTTGTATAAAGAGAATTTTGGTTCAAAGCATGTGGTGGTTCGGAATCAGTTTCAACCAAACAAGTAGTGTCTGAATAACCTTGATAAACAAAAGTTTTGTTTCTAATTTGTTCTTGTCTTGCTGCTATATCAATTTTTCCGGATTCACCGGCAGAAGCTCGCAGTTTTCTTTTTAGTTCAAAATCAGGCTTATCATCTCTTAGTAAAGTTGGACAATTACAGAATAGTTTCTTTCCTTCTAGTTGTTGATGTATTTCGATACCACACTTTAAACCTATTTTTTGATAATCCATAATAAAGAGAATGTGGTGCTTGTTTAAAAAGTTTTAGATTGACACTTTTGCTTTTATTTACCATAAATTTATAAATCTCTCTTTTAATTAATCTTAAAATGACAGGATATGTAGCTTTATATAGGACAGGATCAGATAAACTAATTGGATCTTCAAGAGCAGAAGTTGCTGACGGGATGATTGTAGGTTTAGAACTTGGTGATAAAGTTTACACAAAACAAGTTACAAAAGAAGAAGCTGATGCAATTAAAGCTAGTATTGTTAATCGACCTTTATCTCCAGGTGTTGAAGCTATTCTTAATAGAAACAGATAATCTTCTAAAAACATATTCCATAAATACCAAAATTATATAAATGACGTATTAATTCTAATAAAAACACGTAGGTGAATATACAATGTTTTGTCCTGAATGCGGATCTATATTAAAACCAAAAGTTAAAGCTGGAAAAAAAGTACTTTTTTGTAGTTGTGGCTTTAGTAAAGCTCTTGATGAGGAAAGTTCTACAGAAATTAAAGAAACAGTAAGTGTAGGAAAAAAAGTAGAACTTGTTGAAGATGTAGAAGTTTATCCCAAAGTTAAAGTTAAATGTGAGAAGTGTGGGAATAATGCTGCTTACTATTGGTCTCAACAAACTAGAGGTGCAGATGAGCCAGAAACCAGATTCTTTAGATGTACTAAATGTAGGTTTACTTGGAGAGAATACGCATAATGAAAGAACTTATTGAGAAACTTTCTGCAGATGATTTATTTAAACAATGGCAGAAAGAACATGCTGAAAATTTTTTATCACATTTCTTTGTACCTTTAGATTCTAAATTTAACCTGAATTCTAGTTGGGAAATTGGATATCATGCTAATGATAAGATTACTGTTTTTGTTTTAAACGAAAATGGTTTTGAAATCAAACCAGAAGATAAAATTTTTAAGAAACCTAACGCTGAAGTTGAACCTTTAAAGTTAGAGGAAGTGAAATTAAGTTTTGAACAAGCTTTAGAAATCTTTAAAGAAAAGTTTCCAGAAACATTTCCAGAAGCAGTTCTTGGAGATGGTTTTTTGATTTTACAAACATATCAGGGAAAAACTGTTTGGAACTTTACATTTATAACCAAACAATTAAAATTTGCTAATTTGAAAATTAGTGCTGTTGATGGAAATGTTGTTGATTCGCAGGAAGTTGATTTAGTACAGAAAAAGTAGATAGATGTTCTTAGTATTAAAATGAAACAATTAATGAATCGTAATGGTATTTTAAATTTAATTACAATTTTAATAGATCAACATCCTAGTGCCACTGATTTTTTGGAAAGACATTTATTACATAGTGGGGGTGTTTATGATATTTCTAAAGAAACAACAAAAAATATTTGTTCTAAATATCCCGGTTTGAATGATAAATTAATTCCAGAAGAAATTGCTTTAGCTAGTGGTTTGCATGACGTTGGAAGGATTTTAAGTGCGAATCAATTGTTTCATGAGTTAAGAGGAGCAGAATATATTGAAAAAAATGCTTTAAAGTTGGGTGTAGTAGATTCTGAAATTGATGCTTATCGAGTTGCACAAATGTTTAGACCACATTTTCTTGTTTATGAACAATTTAATGATTCAAATAATTTTGAAGCAAGAAAAGATTTTGAATATTTAGATTCTTCTTTGTTGTTACCAAGAACTTGGCCGGAAGCTATTGTTGTTTATTCTGATTTAAGTCTTGTAGATGGGGAACGAGTTTCTGTTGATGAAAGGATAATTGATATTGAACGAAAATATTCTAATACCTCTAATGATATTATTCATTCTTTGGAAAAAGGAAAAACAAGATTGTTAAAACTTGCTGAAAGAGTGGAAAAATTAGAAAATGGAAAAATGAATGGTGCAGAAATTATGCAGTATGGATTCCTTTGACTAAAACCTTTAATAATTATTTTGCAAATAAACTTAAAATTTTTCTACCTCTACAAAAGTAGTAATGGGACATATCTGTTGCGAGTAGTAAATCGCAATTATACTTTTGTAATGGTATCGGGTTAGAGAATATATTTTCCATCTCCACATTATTTATAAAGAAGTTCGTTTTCTAAAAAAGTACTGATAGATGTTAGGAAGCTGCAAGGTTTCCGGCTCCTTCGGAAAAGATTTTTTTTCCGTTGGATGTTTCAAAAAGAGGTGATGGATGACTACAAAAACAAAAAAAATTTCTTATAAAGCAATGATGAGTTGTCATACTCTTAGTTCTTTCACAAAGAAAAAGAAAGTTGTTGAAGAAGAGGAAGAAGAAGAGTTTTGATTGTTTTTTTTATTATTTAATAATAGCAGGGCCATAATCTATTACTCTGATTCCGTCTTTTTCATATTTACATAACATCCATAATTCTTTTCCTAATAATGATCTGTCTTTACCTAATAATTTATTAGTTGGTGCTTCTATATAGGCATCAGCTGTTTTGATTCCAAATTCATTTTTTGTAACAACTTTAAAATTTGTTGAATAAGATTCTTCTTCTAATTTTGTTCCTGTTTTAAAATCAATAACGTCAGCTGTTTCGTTTCTTGGTTCACATTCAGTAACTAATACACCATTTACAAAAACATACTCATTATTATAATCATTATTATCATTCTTTTCATTTTCTAAAATATACTCGGGTGATGTTCGCATTTTACCTTCTTCTAATTTTTGAGCCATTTTTTTCAAATCTCTTTCAAAGCTATTGTCTCTTGGATCTTTTACTGATTCTGTAGTTAATCTATATAGTCCTCCCTCTACTTTTTCTTGGATAGAAGTTTGCCATTCAAATGTATGAAATTCAGAAAGGTCATTTTCATAATCTCTATCTAAAGCATTAACTACTACTGAACATAATGCTCCAAACCATAATCCACCAACAATGAGATAGTCTGAACACTCCATTTCTCTGCTAATTTGGTGATTTAAAGCAATACTACCTAATGCTCCTGCAGTTAATGTGAATAATGCTTTTTTGATTAATCCGAATCCTTTTACTCTAACATAATCTTCAATATCTCCTTCATTTAATTCAGATAATGAATTTAGAACTCTGTTCGGATTTTCAAATGTTTTGCTATTAAACTTTTCTAATAATAACTCTAAATTTTCTTTTTTGTGCATATCTCTTTCAAAATTATTTTCATTTATAAACTTTTTGTTTATGTTGTCACTATTTAGTGAATCTGTTTTTCTTTTCTTTTAATATCGCACAACAACCTTTAAATAATAATAAGTAATCCAGAATTTTATGGATTTTAGCAAGCTAGCGGACATTTACGAAGAACTAGAAGAGACTGCTTCAGGTAATAAAATTAGAGAAATTCTCGCTGAATTTTTTAAAGAAATTCCAAAAGATGAGATTAGAATTATTTCTTATTTAACATTGGGACAAATTGCTTCTGATTACCAATCTGTTGTCTTAAATATGGCAGAGAAAATGGCTTTGAAATCAATCTCTATTGCTGGCGGGGCAGATTCAAGCAGAGTTAAAAGAATCTTGAAAGAAACTGGTGATGCAGGTTTAGTAGCAGAAAAAATTATGAAAACTAAACCAATGACTCTTGTGCCAGTAGGAAAATTGACTTTAGATGAAGCGTTTAAAGGTTTACATAAAATTGCGGAAACTTCTGGAGCGAAAAGTCAAGACCTAAAGATCAACACTTTAGCAGCGATGTTACAGAAATGTAATGGAAACTCTGCGAAATATTTAGTTAGGGTTGCTTTAGGAACATTAAGAATGGGTGTAGCAGAAATGGCTGTACTTGATGCTTTAGCAATGGCTTTTACTAATGACAAAAAGAATAAGAAAATTTTAGAAACTGCTTATAATATATGTCCGGACGTAGGAATTATTGCGGAAACTTTAGCGAAGAAAGGATTGAAAGCGATTGAGAAGATTGAAATTCATGTTGGTATTCCAATTAGAATGATGTTGGGGCAAAGAGTAAAATCTTTAGAAGAAGCGCAAGAAAAGATTCCTGGCAAGGTTACAGTTGAAGCTAAATATGATGGGGAAAGAATTCAAGCACATAAAGATAAAGATGGAAAAATACATTTATTTTCAAGAAGACTTGATAACATTACAGACCAGTTTCCAGATTTAGTAGAATATTTATTGAAAGCGATTAAAGAAAAAGAATTTATTGTGGAAGGGGAAGTTATTGCTGTTGATCAAGAAGGTAAACCACAACCGTTCCAAGTTTTAATGCAGAGAAGAAGGAAACATGATATTGAAGAGTATGTGAAAAAAATTCCTATTAATTTTAAAGTTTTTGAATTATTATATCTGAATGGGAAACCTTACCTTAATGAACCTTATTATAAGAGAAGTGAAAAGATTGAAAGTATTCTTCATAAGAATAAAGAAGTCCAAGCAACAGAAAGAATTCTTACTGATGATGTTAATGAGATTGATAAATTCTTTCAGAAAATGTTGAAGTCTGGTTATGAAGGGATCTTTATCAAATCTCGGGCAGAAGATTCTGTTTATCAAGCAGGAGTTCGAGGTTGGAATTGGATCAAATGGAAAAAAGAATATGTACAAGATATGATTGATACTTTAGATTTAGTTGTTGTGGGTGCTTTTTATGGTAGAGGTAAACGTTCAGGAGTTTACGGAGCTTTACTTTGCGCAGTTTATAATGATAAAGAAGATCGGTTTGAAACTTTTTGTAAATTAGGAACGGGATTGACTGATGAAGTTTTAGAAGAATTGCCAAAGAAATTAAAGAAACATGAATTAAAGAAACCACCTGCTAGATTAATTTTTAAGAAAGAAATGGATGCAGATGTTTGGTTCTCTCCTCATGTTGTTGTAGAAGTTTTCGGAGCAGAAGTAACCAAAAGTCCGTTTCATACTGCTGCTTCTGGATTAGCTTTACGGTTTCCAAGATTTTTAAGGTTCAGAGATAATAAGAAAGCTGAGCAAGCTACTACAAGTGAAGAAGTTAGGGAGATGTTCTAAATGGCAATTGAGATTCATTTTTTGATACCTTATGTTGAAGCTGAATTAAAAAAGAAGAATATTTCTCTTGATCTTAGTAAGGGCGTTCAAGAGTTAGGAGCGGGAAGATATAGTAAAACTTATCTTGTTGAATCTAGTGATGGAAAATTAGTTATTCATTTAGTGGGAAGTCATAATCCAGATATTCAGTTTAAACAGGCAGAAAAAAGGTTTGAAATATCTCAGTTTCTTAAAAAACATCCAAAAGTTCCTACTGCAGAGATGATTACTTATGGGGAAGTTGAGGGAACAGTTTTTACTGTACAAGAATATATTGCTGGAAAAATCTGGGCAGAAAAAAAAGCTAATCTTAAACATTTGCAACATTTAGCAAAAATTTTGGCATATTTGCATCAAATAAACCTTAAAGGCAGTGGTTACCTTCAGTTTAAAGAAGGCAAGCCTGAAGGAACTCATGAAGATTGGTATTTATTCTTAAAACCTTGGGTTATGAGTTCTTTAAAAAACATTTATGAATATGTTCAAATTAAAAAACTTACAGATTCTATTTCTGAAAAAAAGTATCTTTATTTGAAAAATAAATTAGAACTTTTTTTCGAAAAATACAAAGATTATTTTATGGGGGTAAAAGGAAAATTACTTCACGGAGATTTAGCGTTAGGCAACATTATTCTTGGAGGAAAGAAAGTTAATGCTTTAATTGACTTAGATTTTTCTTGTTCTGGAGATCCTGCTTGGGAATTTGCTTTACGGGATCATTTACATGAGAAATGTTTAGATTATTACTTTGCAGAATTAAAAAAGATAGGTTTAGAGCTTGATGAAGATCAATTTAGGTTTAGAATAAAACTTTATGTTCCTTTATTAAGAATAATAATAACTAATTCGTTAAAATCAGGTCGTCATAAAAACATTAAAAAGGATTTATATATTTTTGAAAAAATGATTGATGAATTGTTGTGATAGCTCTAAAGATATCTTTATTTCTTCTTTTTTTCTTATTATGCACTAACAATTCTACCCAAGCAGTTATATAATAAAATTGTAATTCATAAATTGAGGTGTTTATTTATGAATAATAAAAAAATGATTCTGGGAATGTTAATTGGTTTGATTGCAATATTATTGATGACAAATGTTTTGGCGGCAGAACAAAAGTTTGACAAAAAAGCGTACAAGAATGCTGTAAAGTATGCTAATAAGAAAATTAATAGTAACAAATTAGTGAAGAGAGGAATTATTGATAAGAATTTAGTAAAGAAAGTTGTGAGAACAACTATTTATCAACAATATAAAAATGGAGAAAAACTTAATCGAAAAGAACTTCGTAAACTTATTAGAAAAGAATTGGTAAATGTATTAAAGAATTGGAGGAATACTAAAACAGCAAAAAATCCTGTGCCTGTTGTAAATGATATTCTTGGTTGTACTGATTCAGATGCAAACAACTTCAATTCTAATGCAAATGTAAATGATGATAGTTGTACTTATGACGTTTTGGGTTGTACTGATTCGGATGCAAATAACTTTAATAGTAATGCGAATGTAAATAGTGGTTGTACTTATGATGTATTAGGTTGTACTGATGCAGATGCAAATAACTTTAATGCAGATGCGAATGTAAATGATGGTTGTACTTATGATGTTTTAGGATGTATGGATGCAGATGCGAATAACTTTAATGCAGATGCGAATGTAAATGATGGTTGTACTTATGATGTTTTAGGATGTATGGATGAAGATGCGAATAACTTTAATCCACAAGCTAATCAAGATGATGGGAGTTGTGAAGTTTTTGAAGCCGAAAGTACATTAACTGAACACAACATAAATGTTAACTTCAATAATCAAGTTAAAGATAGAAAGTATCTTGTTTACGAACCAGCAGTATGTAAAGATAAAGAATGCTCTTTATTGTTTATGTTTCATGGTTTAGGTGGAAATTATCAGCAAGCAGCAGGAGATTATTATAATTGGCAAACAACTGCTGATGAGAATGGATTTATTGTTGCCTTTCCAGATTCTTTAACTTTAGAAGCGAAAAAATATGGTGCCGCATCAGATCCAGCAGGTAAGCATTGGGATATTACGCCTTTATCTTTTTCAGCTACGCAAGATACAAAGTTTGTAGAAGAAATGATTAATGAAATAGACTCTATATATAGTGTAGACAAATCAAATGTGTTTAGCACTGGTCATTCATACGGAGGATATTTCAGTTACTACTTGAATTTTGCTTTGCCTAATCAGTTTAAAGCGTTTGCAACCCATTCAGCGGGATTAATGCCGTTTAATGTTTATGGGTTTACTGTTTATTGGCCAGCTGCACCTAAAAGTTCAGGTTCTGCAGGAAATACTCCAGCGATGATTATTTATTCGGATGGAGATAATGTTGCGCCAAAATTGTATTCCGATACTTTAGAATCGCAAATGTCTGCAAAAGGACACGCCTCTGTTAAACAAAAGTCAACTATTACTGGCCATGCTTGGGATAAATCTATGAATCAAGAGCAGTGGGATTTCTTTATGGCCAGTTAATTTTTTTTATTTTCTTTCTTTTTCTTTAGTTAATTTTTTAAACAAACTAATTCTTGTTACTTTATTTTGGGCTTGTAGTATAACGGCTATTATTCACGGCTGGCAGCCGTGGGACCCGAGTTCGACACAGTTCTTTCGCCAACTGGGAGCGAAGTGCGGCGTTCGCGTTGCTCAGCCCCACGCGTGAAAAGTGCTACGAAAGTCTCGGCAAGTCCATTTTTTTATATTCTAGAAACTATATTTTTGAATTAATTTGTAGTTATAGAACAACGTTCTAGAAAAAGAAACTTTTATATAAGCTAAGAATTTACTTATTTGAATAATAATAATAATAATAAAAAAGAGGTTGGTATAAAATGAATAATAAAAAGATGTTTTCTGTGTTCTTAATGGTTGTTGCTGTTGTTGCTATGTTGGTGTATGCTGTTAATTTTGGTCCGTTTAATTTGGCGGAGGGTGCACCGGTTGATGGAGCAAATGTGAGTGGTTCTATTAATTTAAGTGCACTTTTTGAGGGTACGGGGATTGTACCTAATTCAAGTATAGTAAATGTATCGTTTGCTTGGCGTTTATCAAATACCACTTATGCAGCAAAATATTCTACTTATAATGGAAATATTTCATTAATGGCTAACCAAACTTATCAAAACCAAACGGCGAATTCTACTTTCTTTGGAAACGAAACTTATTTCGATAGTACTTCCCTCCCAGATGGAGTGTATAATATAACATTAACGTTTTGGAACACAAGTAGTGGTAATGGATCTGGTGATAATGGGGCATTTTTCCCATCTCATAATAATTCATTTGCAATTGATGTTATGGTAGATAATACTGTTCCTTTAGTATTAATTAATGAGCCTTTAGCTACTGGACAAAATTATTCTATCTCTTCTTCTAATGTGACATTTAATGTATCTGTATTGGATTCTTCAATACAAACTGCTGCAGGTTTAGTTGCTCCGGGGTTAGTTATTTTTGAATTTGACAATGCTTCTGGTAATGGGTTTAATAGTAGTAGTGCGGGTGCTGGAACACCAGTTAATCAGTCTGGTCTTTGGTCAATGAGTCTTAATGTTTCTAATTTACATGCAGGAACTCATACAGTAACAATACATGTTAACGATACTGCTAAGAATGTTACTGGTACAGCTAATAGTAATAGAACTCAAACTTGGACTTTTGAAGTAAATACACCACACAATGTAACTTGGGACCCTTCTTATGGGAGTTCAAGTGGAACTGCGCATGGTATTCTTTCAGGGCAAAATTTTAGTGCTAGCAATGTAACAGTATTTTTTAACGCATCCATGATTAATGCTAGTGTTAAGCCTGCTGGTGTTGGTCCAAGAATTACTGCCTTTATTTTTCAGTTTGATAATGCTTCTGGTAACGCATTTAATCTTAGTAATGGAAGTAATGTGATTAGTAATGGTATTTTTCAAATTTGGAATGCGAGTTATAATATGTCTGCACTTGAGGAAGGGACACATACTGTAACCATTTTTACTAATGATACTTTAGGTAATGTTAACAAAACAGAATCAATATCATTTGTAGTTGACAAAACAGGACCTAGTGTATCGGTATCTTGTACTGACTCACCAACTGTTGGGAGTGCTGTAACTTGTACTTGTACTGCAATTGATAGCTTAACTTCGGTAATCAGAAAAAGTTATACTAGTCAATCAACAACTGCAGGAAGTGCTGGAACTTATACTTCAAGTATTTGTAGTGCAACTGATCGTGTTGGTAATGTAGGTACTGGAACTGGTAGTTGGACAGTTGTAGCTGCAAGTTCCGGTGGTACTGGTTCTGGCGGTTCTAGTGGTGGTTCAAACACTAATGTAGCTGGTACTTTTGCTAAAGAAGTTTGGTCATCTATTAATGCTGGTGAAACTGCTACTGTTGAAGTTGATAATGGTGAAATTGGAGTTACTGAAGTTAGTTTTGCTGTTAAAGACACAACTTATGGTGCTTGGGTAAAAGTTGAAAAAGTTTCTAGTTTACCAAGTTCAGTTAAGTCTTTTGGTAAGAAAACCTACAAAAACGTTAAGATTACTGAAAATAATGTTAAGAAAGCATTGAGTGGTAATGTTGAAGTTGACTTTAAAGTTACCAAAGCTTGGTTATCTGAACAGAAACTTAGTAAGAATAATGTAGCTATGTTTAGATATGTTGATGGTAAGTGGACAGAACTAAAGACTACTGTTGGTACTGATGACGGAACTTATCAACATTACACTGCAGAAACGCCTGGATTTAGTTACTTTGTGATTGGTCAGAAAGAGGAAGCTGCCCCATTAACTGCTGAAGAGATTGCTGCTGAAGAAGTTGTAGAAGAGACAGCTGCAGCAGCTGAAGAAGCAGGAGAAGTAATGGCAGAATCTGAGAGTGCAACTTGGCCATGGATAGTATTAATTTTAGTAGTAATTGCAGGGATTATGGTTGCTTACTGGCTAAAAAATAGAAAGTAATTTCTTTTTTTTTCTTTTTTTCTTTTTTTCAATTATTTTTTAAAAGCAACTTTTATAAACAATAAAGGTTTACATTATTTTATAATTATTAGTATTGTTAAAAATAAGGTGGTTAGATTAAATAATGGATAAACATAATTTAGTGATTGTGATTCTTTTAGTATTATTTTTAGGTTCTCTTGGTTTTAGTATTACCGCTATGACTAAAAGCAGTGAAGTTGAAACAGAAACTCCGAGTTATAATTCTGAATTAGAAAAATTGAGTGCAAAGGTTACAGAATTGGAGGAAGAGAAACAGAAACTTGAAGAAGAAAAATCATTTATTGAACAACAAAAATCGGCTGTTAAAGATCAATTAAATTATGAGTTAGATAGAAAAAAAGAATCTGGGACTGATCAAGATTCTCCTTTTGATCATGTTAAAGATAGTCAAGTTAGAGTTTTAAAAAATAAAGTTGAGATTGATGTTAATAATGTTGAATGGTGGACTATTCAAGACACTAATTCCATGGATCCACTAATTGATATTGGTACGACTGCTTTAAGTATCAAACCAAAATCAGAAGATTCTATTCATTTAGGAGATGTGGCTTTTTATCATTCAGAGATTGCTGATCTTCCCATAGTTCATCGAGTGATTGATATTAGTTTTGATGAATTGGGTTGGTATTCAAAATTTAAGGGTGATAATTTGGAACATCCAGATCCAGAAAATGTTAGGTACAAACAAATACTTGGTGTTTTGATTGGGATAATATATTAAATGGGAATGTAATAAAAAATTATTAAGGTGAAAAAAATGATACATAAAAATAAAAAATTATTAGCATTATTGAATTTTGAGGGTGATTTATAATGGTACTTGAACATTTATTTCCAAAAAATTGGACTGAAAAAAGATTAAGATATGCTTTATTAATTGCTTTTGTTTATTCATCAATTGGGATAATTATTTCTGTTTTACTTTTTGGTAAAAATTCGGGATTAATTTCAGTTTTTTTAACTTCTTTACTGATTCTTCCTTTGCTTGAAAATTTGTTGAGTAAAGAAGAGAAAGCTGAAGAAAAAGAAAAGAAATTTTTATTTAAACATTTACTTCGTGATAATAAAGAAGTGGTTGTTACTTATTTATTTCTTTTTTTAGGAATTTTCTTTACTTATGCTTTTTATGTGTTCTTTTTCAAATTGATTGGATATAATGTTTTACAATCTTTTCAAGGACAATTATTATTAGATTTTGGTAAAGGTGGTGCTACTTTTATTTTTAAAAGTTTTTGGACTATTTTTACTAACAATTGGTGGGTATTATTAGCAATCTTTTTGGTTGCTTTGTTTATCAAAGATGGGGCTATCTTTTTTATTGCTTGGAACGCATCTTCATGGGGAGTAATTCTTGCTTATCGGGCGATAACTTCTGCTCTTTATACCGGTGGTAGTTCTATTAAGTTTTTTTTAATAGTGCTCGCTTTAACTTTTCCTTATTTACTCTTGGAAGGTTTAGCTTATATCTTGGCAGCGGTTTCGGGAAATATTTTATCTAAAGATGTAGTGAGAAAATCAAAGTACATCAAAAGTTTTATTCTTTATTCTGTGATTGGTGGAGTTGTTTATGCTATTCTTCGTTATTTGATTGGTTTATTTGATTTAGGGATTGCTGTTTCTGTTATTGTTCAAATAGCGGTAATATTGTTGATTTTGTTAGCAATTTCTAAGTCAATAAAAGAACAAAAATACAAAGAAGTATTTATTTACAATTATTATTTATTTATTCTGGCAATAGTACTTTTTGTTCTAGGTGCGATTATTGAAGTAATCATTATTCAGAATGTTGATATACTAACGAAGATTTATTCAACAAGTATGTTGTTTAGTCTGCCGATTTAGAATAATTATTTTATTTTTCTTTTTTTTCTTATTTGTAAATTATTTATTCTGGTTTGTAGATTATCTTTAATGCTTCTTTAACAGATTTTACTGTGTAAAGTTGACCTTTTGTATTAGTAGAATCTCCAAGTTCGGGAGAATCTTGATTTAATGTTAAAATTGGTCCTGTGTAATGTTCTCTTAAGGCATTTGCAAAGTTTTCGTATTTAGTGTGTAAAGAATGATAGAATTCTCTAGTTAATCCTTTTCCTTTATCTGCATCTTCTCTAACTTCCATTTCTCGTTCTCTGGCCAAAACTCTTTTCCATCCATTTTCTTCACTTGCTTGAAGAATGATAATTAAGTCTGGGTCTAACCCTTTTTTTCCCAATTTTTTTCGGGAATTATTTTCTATCTGTTGTTTTTTCATTTGAAAATATTTTTGACAATAATCATGTTTTTCTTTTGTCATATGTCCTTCTTCTGTTAAACTGGGGATAAAAACTAAAGGGTCTTCGTAAGGAGTTCTATCAAAAATTAATGATTGGTTTGGGTAATCTCCTTTTGCAAGTAAAATGCTGTATAATCTTTGATTAATAACATCTAATTGTAACCTTTCTGTATAAGTTGCCTTATCATCATAATATAAAGATAAAACAGGATTTTCTAAATCTTCAAATAAGGTTTTACTTCCGCCAAACTTTCCAATAATGTTCGTGGTGGTAGATTTACCTAAACCAATATTTGCAGCAATTTGAATAGTTGTTGGATGATCTTCTAATAAGTCAGCTAGTTCTGTACTTTCATTTCCCCACACAGCAGTCATTGCTTGTGTCTGACTCATTTGAGATATCTCTTCTTCAACTTCTGTTGTTCTTTCTTTGATTAGTTTATTAATTTCCATTATGTATCTCTCCTAATTCTTCAATAATTTGATTTAATATTCTTGCATGATAATTTTTATCTTCGTTAAAATCTCTTGTAGCATCAACAGTAATTACTCTTGGTGCTTTTACTGCATATTTTGCATAAACAGATTCAATGTTTTCAAAGAAAGATTCATACATTCTGTTAATAGTTTTCAAATATTCAACATCAATAGTTTCGTTAGCTGTGGCTCTTTGTTTGTGTCTTTTAACTAGAACATCTTCATCATCAATTTGCAGATAAACCACTAATTGTTCTAACCACTTATGTTGTTGGGTTCTTTTAAGATGATCCAACCCTTTTTTTAATGTTCTTTGATAATTATCATAATCCTCATGAGACAAGTAGCCTTCTAAAAAAGAGTTTTTAGAAAACGTTTCTGCGCCTTCAATCATTCCACGGTCAAAGATGTAAATTCCCTTATCACGTTTAGCTTTCAAATGTCGGGTAATTCTTCCTCTTAAACAACTTTCTTCAAAAGTTACACTATGTTCTTCTCTGTCTTGATAAAACAGTTCTAAAGCTTCATCATCAATAAATTCAGGGATTATTGTTACTTCTTCATCTTTAGCAAGAAATTGTGCAAACTGTGCTTTATTTTCTTTAATGTACTTAACTAACTCAGTTTTACCTGCACAGACATTTCCAGCAATTAAAGTTGTGTGTTTAGCCATTTTATATCTAATTTAATTTTTTCTTCTCTGTTTAAATCTTCCATTGTTTTGTTAACAATTCCTTCAATCCAAGAAGTTCTGTTTGGATCATTAGGTTCTGGTTTTGAATGTTCTACTAATTGTTCACTAAAATATTCTTTTAGAAAATTTAATGTGTCTTTTTCCATATCTAGCTGGAATTGTTTATCTAAATCTCTTGTTCCGGCACCTACACTAATTTCTCTATCAATTACTGGGAGATAATGGATCCTATCATAAGGAAACTTTTTATGATGGTCTAAAATCATGTTTAAAGTTTCTTGGTCTGGTCCAACATTATGTTCGAGGTAACAATAATTTGCTGGTCCCCTATCACAGGCAATAACTTGGTAATTTGGACCTGTTTTTCTGTAATCAGTAAATCTTAACTCTTCTGCAAATTGTCTGTGTAAAATATAACGTTGTGCTGCTAGATTTGTTTCTCGATTTATTGGTAAACCTCTCTCACTTGCTTCTGTTGACATTTCTTCTAAGTAAATCGCATTAACGCCAACAATTCCTAGAATTCCTGCAACAATTTTGGCAATGGAACTTTTTCCTATATGATGAGCACCATCAAAAGCTATTTTATACACCATCTTTTTTTCAAGGTTTGTTATATTGGACCTATTAAAAAGGATTGTTGTGGTGGGAGTTATATTTTCAATCGTTATATTTATAATAAAACAAGTAATTAATGATATCATGAACATTACAATACTTGATTGTTACACCGATGAAGCTTCAGGATTAGGTGTACCTCCGTATTTAGGTACTTATCCCAGATATTTATACGGGAAGTTTGTTTCTGAAAAGAACAAAGTTACTTATCTTACTATTGATGATTTGCGTTTATGGAAACAGTTGAAGAACGTCAAGAAAGAAACTGAACTACATCAAAAAACAAATATTTTTGTTCATAATCTAACTAAAAATTCTGCTGAGGAAGTTCTTGGTAAGACTGATTTACTTGTTGTTGTTCTTGGAGTACATGTTCCAGGAAAATATCTTACTGCTATGCCAGGAACATTGAAAGAAGTTATTCCAATGTTAAAAGATGTTAAGTGTGAAAAGATTCTTACTGGTCCGGCAGTTTTTGGAACACAATTAGAAGGTGGTAAGTTTGCTGAAAAAATGGATTTAAGTTTATTTACAGAAACTAAAGATTATAATTTTTCTTTTAATGAACTGGAAAATTTTTCTAATGTTAGTGCGGAGATATTAAAACAAATTCCTGACAAGCGAGTGATTGAAATTGAAACTTCTCGTGGTTGCAAGTTTGGCAAGTGCAGTTTTTGTACTGAAGCGATGAAATGTAAATTTGTTAACAGAAAGATGGAAGATGTTTTAGATGAAATTGTCGCTTATTATGAAAAGGGTGCTCGTCATTTCCGGATTGGGAAGCAAGCAGATTTTTATGCGATTGATCGGCCGGTTGAGTTATTAGAAAAGATTAACAAAAAATGTCCGAAGATTGAAGTTTTACATATTGATAATGTTAATCCTAATTCTGTTGTTAGTAAAGATGGTGAAGTTATAACAAAAGCCATAGTTAAATATTGTACTTCCGGAAACATTGCTGCTTTTGGGATTGAATCGTTTGATGAAGATGTTGTCAAAGCGAACCGAATGAACACTACTCCAGCTGTAGCGATGAAAGCGATTGAAATAATCAACAAGTATGGTGCTGTTCGGGGCGAGAATGGAATGCCTGCTTTTTTGCCTGGTTTGAATTTGATTTTTGGTTTGTTGGGTGAGAGGAAAACAACTCATCAGACGAACATGGAAGCGTTACAAAAGATCTTTGATTCGGGATTGATGTTACGGCGGATAAATCTACGACAAGTTGTTGTCATGCCAGGAACTTATTTAGAAGAGCATGGTGGTAATAAATTTTTGCGAAAGAATAAGAAATATTATTGGAAATGGCGAAATGAAATTCGGCAGAAGATTGATTTGCCGATGTTACAAAGAGTTGTTCCTGTTGGGACTATTTTGAAAGAAGTTTATACGGAAATTTATGATGGAAAAACCACATTCTGTCGACAGATGGGAACGTATCCATTAATTATTGGTGTGAAAGGTCGGATTCCATTAAATAAGAAGATTAAAGTTAAGATTGTTTCGCACATGTTAAGAAGTTTAGTTGGCGAAGTTGTTGAATAAAGTTATTTTTTAATAAACAAAAGGAATTAGTTTCTTAGTGTGCCTCATATAATCTTCATAACGTTCTTTAGTTTTCTTCTTTAAATAATATTCTTCACGATGAATTCTAATCAGTACTGTTGGAAGAATTAAAACTAATGTAGAAATGATTCCTAAAATTGATGAGAACACTCCAGCAAGTCCGATAAACATTAATAGTATGGAAGTATACATTGGATGTCGAACATATTTGTACAATCCTTTTTGGACAACTTCATGATCTTCTCTGATTTTAATATGGATGCTAAAGAATCTTCTTAACCAAATTTTACATAATATTCTGATTATAATTCCGGCAACTAGAATTAGTCCGAAAATAATTTCATGATTAAATGTTAAAACTTTGAAATAAAAGTGGTCTAAGAAAGTGATGGCTACTGTTATTAAATAAGCAAATAGGAACAACCAAAAGGTTAACCATTCTTTAGGTTTATATTTCATACCTTAAATGTTATTTGTGGAGTTTTTAAATTTAATTGTTTTTGATTACTTTCTAAGAATCATAAAACTTAAAAACAGTTTATCTTCAAATCCAATTATGGATATAACTCAAATCTTGGGATGGGCAGCAACTATTTTATTCAGTATCATGCTTATTCCCCAGATTATTAAAACTATTAAATCAAGAGATACTAAAGGGGTTAGTTTGTTATTATTTATTACTTATTTAGTTGCAAACATTATTGCTTTAATTTACGCTTATTTGATTGCTGAACAACCATTGATTTTTAAATATTTTATTGGAATTATCACAGCTGAGATTTATATCATTGTCTTTATTTGGTATTATCGGAAAAACAAATGAATAAGATTTTTAAATAACTTTACTTTCTGATATTCTATTGGGGCCGTAGTGTAGCTTGGAAAAGCTTTTTGCTTTGAGCCATATCACCCACGGCTGGGGGTCGTGGAACCGGGGTTCAAACAGTTCTTTCGCCAACTGGGAGCGAGAAGCGGCGTGCGCTTACGTTGTTCGCTTAGCCCCTTGCGAGAGAAGTTGAAAGTCCTCGCGGCCCCATATTTTTAAATAGATGTTGTTAATAAAATGAATAGAAGAAAATTTTTAAAAAGATGCGGTTTTGGGGTATTAACAGGAGCAATAATAGGAAGTTCAATACATCTTTACCTAAATGATGAAAAAATGAAACGTGCACCAAAAAGAAATGGAAAAATAATTGCAGACTTACATACTCATCCAGCTAATTATAAAAATGATCAAGTTACTTTAGATATGCTTTGTTCTCCGGGAATTGTGGGGTTGTCTTTTATTAATCATGGGAGAAAAAATGGGATTTTAACTTATGAAAATACTTTGAAAAGATTCTTAGGATTAGTTGAAGAAATTGATGAAAATAAATTAGCGAGAGTCAAAGGTACATCGGGGTATTTTGCAAGAACGCAAGAGATTACAGGAGATACATTTCATATTTTGGCAGTGGGTTGTGAGGGAGAATATTTGCCTAACTATACGGATGCTCGTCAAACAGTTGAAGAAATTCATAAAAAAAATGGAGTGGCAATACTTGATCATCCTTACGTTACTCCTAATCATGGAGCAAAAGTGATAAAATATCGACTTCTTAACAAGGAAGAAGAAAAGGTTGCTAAAGAATTATGTGAAATGGTTGATGAAGTAGAAATCTTTAATGCTCAAAATATTAATCCCACTTTTGGTATAATTGTTCCTAACATGAAAAAAGCAAATGAACGAGCAGAAGTATTAATTAAAGATTATGGATTCAAAGGCATCGTGGCTAGTGATACTCATTTTAGATTAGAGCAAGCAAAAGTTTGTGGGATTTATGTTGATGAAAAAGAGTTGTCAATAGAAAGATTAAAAGAAGATATTAAAACTGGAAATTTTGATAATTCTTACAGAAGATATGTTAGCAAGATGAGTTTTGGATTAGGAATGTTTGTTGGTTGATTTACTTAATCATTCTTTTAACTTTTTCAACTAATTTTGGTTCAATATAATGGCCAACAGTAACAGAAGAACTTTCTTTCCAAAGATGATCTTTCTTATCGAATTTTTTATGTCCTAAAGAAGCAGCGATTTCTAAATATAACTTATTGATTTCTGTTTTATTAAGTTTCTTTTTTCCCTTAATAAAATTTTTAACTTTAGTTGTTGCATAATGCGATCTAACAATATGAGGGTAAAATTCTTGACCACAATATCTTTTGAAAGCTATCTTGAAATCTTTTTCTGGTAAAGGCTTTCCACTATTAGAAACAAACACAAAATCGTTTGCTTTTAAAGAAGATAAATGTTTTTTTATTCTTTTTACATATTGTTCTGGAAACTTCTTTTTGATATCTTGCGGAACACCATCTTTACCCACATATTTAAATTGGATTTCGTTGCCTTTAATTTTAATATTTTTTTTCTTTAGTGTTGTTAGACCTTTATGGTTATGCAACTTATAATAAATTTCATTACCAATTCGCATTCTTGTTCTTAACAATGTGTACATTGGTAATGCTAGGTTATCTTTTTTATTTTTTAAAGCAAGAGAAACATTTTTGATTAGTTTCAAATATACTTTATCAAATCGGTCAACTTTTTTGTATTTTTTAATAGTGTTTTTTGCTTTTTTTTCTAACGTATAACAATAGGACCACGTTCCTCCCGGATTTTGGTATAAAACGTCCCAATGTTCGTCAGAACTTTGATCATGGACAGTTAATTCTTTAGCAAAGAGAGAATATGCTTTATCTATCTTTGTTCCGTCTGGAAGAATATTGATTCTGGCTCCCTGAACTTGGTTCTGGGGAGATAATTGTCCTTTTAAGAATTTTGGATTCTTTTTATCAACAAGAACATCAAAATTTTGATGTGCTTTGAACAGTTTTATGATTTCTTTTATGTTTGAGAATTGTTTGGATGATTTCTTCCAAGAGGTTTTAGTTTTCTCATAAGGGATTAATCCTTTAGCTTGAATTCTAATCGTACCTATCGCAATCTCTTTTTTCATAATTGTTAAAGAAATGGTTTTATATATTTAAATGTAATCTTTTATTTTATTATAGGTTTTTTTTATTGTATTGTAATTATGGAAAATTCAGTTTTATATTTTACTTCTCCTTTAGAATCTTGAACTTCTTCAATGGTTAATTTGTCAAAAGGAAAAGAGTCATATTGAGCTCTTCCGGGAACAAGTTCGGGTAATAATTCTTTACCTTCTTGTGTTGAAGAAACGATATCTGTTGAATATAATATTTCGGCCATTTCATCTACACTTTTAATTGTTTTAGTACTAAAATAACCAACTGTCTCTTTTTTGAATCTCTTTGCTCCATCTTTTAATTTTCTTTTTTTCCATTCTTTTGGAGTAAGATATCCCATTTTACTTTCATCTAGTTTAGAAGCTTTAGCAATTATATTTGAAATATCTTTTCTGACTACCATAATTTATGTTTATTGATCTTTATTTATAAAGGTTATGATTGTCTCTTCTAACTAGTAGTACTCTTGGTAAAATAGAACCATTTTAAATGTAATCTTTTATTTTATTGTGGATTTCTTCATGGACTAACCAAACTACAAGAATAATGGCGTCGATACTTTCCATAAAACTTCCAAGTCCCCATTGTGGACAGGAGTTAAAGAAATAGAACGGCCAGAAGAATGTTTTATACCCACCAAAAGTACAATCTAAAATTAAATGGAAGAATAGTCCGAAAGCGATAATGTAAAATATTTTGGCCCATTTATGGTTTCCTTTCCGGAAATGAAAAATGTAACCAAGAATTACAAAGATGATTGGAAAGAGAAGTGAATGTGTGAAGAGGCCATGGAGATTTGTTGATGCTCCTGTGAAGAAATTATAAACCCAGGTTAAAACGACATCAATGTCTGGGGCTAACCCAGCAATTCCTCCAATAACTAACATATAACGAGGAAATCTTTTTTTTCCAAAAACGTAATGTCTAAATAAATCTAGGACAACGATTGTTAGAATGATATGGGTAACCGCATAAGCCATATGAGAAGTATTTTTTTATTGGTTATAAATTTATTGTTTCTGAGCAAAGTTTGATTAATTTTTTATTGTAACAAAACCACCTTGCACGGCACCCGAGATTTTTGTCATTTTATTATACTAATTTTACACAAAAATGTGCCTCTTTTGGCAAAGGTGGTTTTTGTAACATTTAATATTAATTCTAAACAAAACTTTAATAAAACCTAAGAATATTCTTATTAGTATGAAAGAGGCGGTCAAGAAAGAAATTTTATTTGATTTGGGTAAAGCTGTTGAAATTCTTAAGAAAACTGATGTTGGTGATAGTGAAGAATTAAAACAATTAAGTAACCATTCTATTGAGGATGTGGCTGTACATAAAGATTTAGATTTAATTTCAGTTACTGTTTTAATTTATTCAATGTATAAAGTATTGAATTCTATGAATGATGAAGATAAGAAAGATCTGGTTACAGAATTAGAAAATGCTAGAAAAAATCTTCAACAAAGAAATTTGGGTAGATATAATCGCAACATTAAATTATTATTTGATCTTGTTAGAAAATCTAATGCTGCTGTTAAAGTACATTTGCAGGACGTAATGAATGCGGCTAGAATTAAAAAAGGTGCAGTTTTGTTACGAAAAGGTTTGTCTATCGGACAAGCAGCAGGATTAATGGGTCTTTCTAATTGGGATTTACAGGAGTATGCTAGTAAAAGGGTTATCGCCGAACCTTTCAAAGTTTCTGCGCCAGCAAAGAAGAGGTTACAGTTTGCTTTAAAACTGTTTGGAGTTTAAGATGGAAAGGATATTATTTTTCGACGCAGGGCCAATCATTACTTTAGTTATGTCTCGTTTAATTTGGATTCTTCCGGAATTGAAAAAGAAGTTCGGTGGTAAATTTTATATTACTCCTGGGGTAAAATTAGAATTAGTTGAACGTCCTCTAGGAATCAAACGTTTTGAATTTGAAGCATTACAAGTAATGAAATTAATTCGTGATGGTGTTTTAGAAGTTTATGATAAAGTTCCTAAAGGTCGAGTGCAACAATTACAAAATTTGGCTAATAGTTCTTTCAAGATTGGAAGTAAGAACATGGACATTATTCAAACTGGTGAAATTGAGTCTGTAGCTTGTGCTTTACAAACTAACGCTGCTGCTGTTGTGATGGACGAAAGAACTTTAAGATTATTTATTGAGAATAATAAAAACATGGAAAAGTTGTTAGAGATTCGTTTCAAGAAAAATGTTATTGCTGACAAAGGAAAGATGGACGATTTCAGTAACCAACTTAAAGATGTAAAAATAATTCGGTCTATTGAACTTGTTGCTGTGGCTTACAAGATGGGCTTGTTAAATAGTTATGTTCC